>BNJS01001205.1_pt1 | contig 185027 bp, 231 predicted proteins | sample 8540461 | NCBI WGS metagenome assembly BNJS01 (sample SAMD00202454, study PRJDB9452) | human saliva metagenome | isolation source: human saliva | place: Japan
AGTTTTAGATATCATTTGCTAAATTACTCTGATATGTAACTTTAAGAAAAGAGCTAATTATTGTAGTAATTTCTTTAAGAAAATGATATAATTCATTAAAAAAAGTATTCGGAGGAGGAAGAATTATGTTGAAATCAGGATCTCTTTGATTCGCTCAAGGCACAAAAAAATTGTAGATACTTTGATGAAAGGTCAAAAAGATTATGTAGATGAACGTCTAGAAAAAGAGAGACAATGAAAGTGTCGAATGGTTATGCATGGACGCGACCTAATCATATTGATAATGCATTTGCATCAGCAGATTTGTTTGAGTATAAATTACAATTAGCAGGACAGACTTGGGGATATTTAGAATTTGAAACAAATACAGAAAAATATGGGAAAGTATTGTTAATTATAAAGGGTAAGAAGCGACTTACGAGCCAATTTCCTTTGGTACAAAAATAAGAGTGGCTACTTATTTGAATATGCTCGGATGAATACACTTTATCTTAATCAACATTCTTCCTACAAAAAAATGATGAAGATAGTCATTCTTTTTCCAATTCAGATGGAGTTAGTTTCTGATGAAATGATTCAAGAAATTGAACAAGCTACAAAAAATTCGAATATCGAAAAATTTATGATTTTAACTTATGAGGCGGACTCAGAAAACAATATTATATCTGTAGATGTTGTTATGCCTGATGCACGAACTGGTCAGTTACACTTGATTCAGGATTTGTCTGAGTATATTCAATCAAGTTCGTACCATTTCGAAGAAGCTAAATATCAAGATATTCCTAATTTTTCAGAATTATCGGAAACAGAAGATTTTGAAATTATTCCAAGAATAGAAAAAAACAAGAAGGTCAAAAGTAGTAAGGAGTATGTAAATGTTTAATGGTCGGGTATTGAAAAGAATTACGGCTGTTAAATGGTTTAAGTAGAGCAGAATTGGCTCAGAGAATTAATTTAACGGAACAAGCCATTTGGCAGTTTGAGTCCAACGAAACGAAACCTAAATTATCAACCAAAATGCATTTGGCCAACCAATTTCATGTTGATTTAACTTATTTTGAACAAGAAGAAGAAAGTATTCGATTTGATTCTTCTGTAATTGCCTTTTAGAAATGCAGATCTAGCAACACGGAAAACAATAGATATTCAAACTATGTATTTACATAAGGTAGATAGTTTGATTGATTATTTTTGAAAGTTTTGTAATTATACCTAATATTACAATTCATGACCCTAAGTAATGTAGTGAGTGAATCTTATCATGAGGGAGAATCCATTGAGGAATTGGCTCTTTATGCCAGGGAAAAAAATTAGGTATTTCAAAAAGATAATCATGATTTGCTTTATAAATTAGAACGTTCAGGCATCTATATCGTGGAACGATTAATTAATGGTCAAGCTGATGCTTATAGCGCATGGTCAAAATTAGGGAAGACCTTATATTGTGTTGGGGACAAATAAATCATCTGTACGTCGAAATTTTGACTTAGCTCATGAACTAGGACATATTCTTTTACACAAATATAAAGATATGAATGAAGATGGCGATCGTTTGGAGCAAGAAGCAAATTATTTTTGCATCATGTTTTTTTATTGCCAAAAGAAGAGTTTTTTTAGTCAAATTTGAAGAGAGAGTTGGCAAGCGTGTCAGCAATCCTGATAGTTATATTTTATTGAAGTCGGATTTGAATGTTTCGATACAGGCTTTAGAGTATCGAGCTTTTAAGTTAGGATTATTGACTCCAAAGCAACATTCTTACTTTTATCGTCAAATTGCGCAAAAAGGTTACAAAATGATTGAACCTTTGGATGATCAAATTTTTTTGTAAAAAAACCAAGCAAAGTAAAGAGTATTCTGGACGTCGTTTTGAGTAATCATCTAGTCAGTCTAGCGACTATAATGTCTAAACAAAGTATTCGTTTACAGTTTATAAGCGAAATATTTTCAGTCGAAATGAAATTTTTTGATCAATATCAAGAAGATAAAAGAACAGATCAATTTGATAATATCATTCCTTTGTATAAAAAGAAATAATTTATAATTTAACTGTGAAATAATTTCATGAAGGACATATGGCAGAAATTGGACTTTATCAAACAAGCAGTAGCTTACCAAAAAAATAATCACACAAGCAGCAAGTAAGAGGAAAGGCACAAAAGGAAGTCTTTCCTTTTTCTTTTGCAGGAGAAAGGCTAGGATGCCCCGTCGCAGAAGCAAACTGAATCAAGATCAGTAATTCTGTCACACTAAAGACGAGCGCACAAGAAGCCAGAAAGAGAAAAATCCCCTGAGCCCATGCGGATATCGATAAAAATGGGCTATTATTCCTAGAACAAGGAAGAAGAGCATAATCAGACTCCAACCACAGAAAGCCATGAGGATTATATGAAAAGTCATCCAGACTAGTAAGGGATATTCCTGATGGCGAAAGTCGTAGATGCCCAAGGTCAAACCGGCAGTTATCAGGATGACTTGACCCAAGGAAAGCCAGCCCCAAGACCAAAGCTAGAAAGAGGAGTCCTAAGCCTAGTTCAAAGAGGCATACCAGACAGGATAGCGAACCTTGCAGTAGCGACAGCGAAAACGATTAACCACCTGCGAAAGGATAGGAATCAAATCTAGCGGACGCAAGCGCGTCTGACAGGAATCGCAGCGACTAGCAGGTCGGATAATGGACTGCTCAGGAAAACGGTCAATAACCAAACCAAGAAAGGAAGCGAGAATGCTCCCAACAAGAAAAAAATAAAAATCAATCATACTTATCTATTCGTAAAAAATGGGAGAAGTAGTATAATGGAGAAACATAGATAAGATGGTGAGGAAAGATGACAATTTGTTTTGAAGAAAAGGTGAGTACAGAAAACGCTCAGCTCGTATGCCAATGGTCCAACTCCCTTGGCAAATCATTTCAAGAACAATGGATGGGAACAATGATTCCTTTTCCCTTGACAATTCAAGTATTGCAAGAGTTGGAAGGAATCTTTTCAATCTTTGAAGGACAAGAGTTTGTCGGGCTTATCCAGAAAATCAGGCTAGAAGACAGCAATCTTCATATTGGAAGATTTTTTATCAACCCCCAGAAACAGGGACAAGGCTTAGGTAGCCAGACTTTGAGGAAATTTGTTAGTTTGGCCTTTGAAAGTGGAGACATAGATAGTATCTCTCTAAATGTCTTCGAGGCAAATCAAGCAGCCCAGCACCTTTATCAAAAAGAAGGATTTGAAATCGTTCAAATGGTTGAAGCACCTGTACGAAAATACATCATGAAAAAGTGGAGATAGGAAGGAATAAAGTCTTGTAAATTTTTAAGCCAAGCGGTTGATTTTTTATGTAGTGAAGATTCTTTTGCACTAAAATAGTTGCTTTACTATCCGTTGGTAGAACAGATACGAAAAAAAGCCTTTAGAATAAGGCTTTTAGACACTAAATTATACCTCCTACATGGATTTGGAAAGAATTTTTCATACTGATAGTCATTAAAAATATTGAAATATAAGTGATTTTTAGGGAAATATTTTTTTAGGTATTTTCAATGTCATGATTTAAAAAAATGGGGGCAAAAGTGGGGCAAAAATCGAATGACTCATAAAGGTTCTTGGAATGAACTTATCTGCTGAATTTGACTATGCACCATGGAATCAAAGTGGCTTTGGACCAAGTGCTCTTTTTAAAATATTTTAAGTATAAATACCTTGGTTTTTGAACCTCAAGATGAAAAAGAACGGCTCTATAATTTCTGTAGTGGGTAAAAACCACTGTAGAGATTATAGAGCTTTTTTGAAACTGCAGACAAAAAATTAAATCAATAATAAGTTATTGGTACAACATACAACCAATAGTTTCAAGCAAAAAAATTTGATAGTAATTTACTTATAAAAATCCTTCATTAAGTTATTTAAGTCAGTTTTTAGAATAATCTGCCTATCTTGAGTTAATTGACATTTTTCCTCATGGATTAGCTTTTCTAATATCTTTTTCTCCTAATACTCCACCAATATGAAACTTTCTTTCAGAAAAATCTAAACATAATTTGATATTAGGATTAGACTGATAACCCAACCATTGCTGTATAGCATTACTTCCTTCTTGAGTTAAAGAGTAGCTGATAGGGGATTCCTGTTCTATTAATTTATTTTGAATAAACCACTCAAATATTGAAACTCCTGCTTTCCCTGCTAAATGGTGTAAACATGTCCGTGCTTCACCAAGCTTAATTGCTTGAGGACGTCTAGACAGTTTTGCAATAGCTTGTCTTCCTTGCTCCGTGGTGAGAGTATTATCATTATTTAATTTATAGTAAATTCGGCCGTAAAAGTTAAATAAAACTATTTTAGGACTAGCCTTTAAAAAAGCAATTTCACTTTTCGATAAAGAATACCCTAAAGTTCTTTCAATCTCATTTTGGGTGAGAAAACGGTTAGCTGATAAAACCGAGATAATTTGTGACGTTGACATAGTAGTTCACCACCTTTTTTTAATGATTAAAAGCCTCATTTTTTTAAAGAAATGGTAGAAATTCGGCATAAGTTGTGTAATGAGCTGTGTTGGCTCATAAAGAACGAATTTTTTAGCTTTTGTTGTCGTTAATAAGTTAGCATCCTTTAAAATTTGTAAATGTCTGGATATACTTGAATTACTCATTAATAAAATTTGAGCCAAAGATTGTGTCGTACTTGGTTTATCAATAACATAATTCATAATTTGTAAACGGACAGGGTCACTCAAAGCTTTAAAAATAGTAATCAAATTTTCCGGTGTGGAGTTATAGTAACTTGGCTGTTCTGTAATATCATAGGTAATAGCAATTCCTTGGTTGAAAGATTCAACAAACAAATGAGGCCAAATAAAATAACTTGGTAATAACATAATAGAATCACTATCTTGCAGTTGGATTTCTTGGTCAAAAGGTTTAATGATGGCCAGCCTGTCCTTTCTCCAATGAATGCGGTCAATTTGCAAATGATTAAACATTTCTTTAAAACCATTTTCCCTTAAAAAAGAAGTTTGATGTTGGATTTCTGTTAAGAGCTTTCGTTGAATACCTTTACTTTCCCAAGTTTCATCAAATATTTCTTGGCGGTACCAATCAATAAAAGAGAAAAGATGTTGATAAACACCAGAGGCATTCTTCCTCAAGTCTATAAGTAACTGATTATCCTCATTCAAAGAAAAATCCTTCCATTCTAATCCTTTTGCTAATGTTGGAATGAAGGAGTTTTCTCTGTCACTTGACACTTTCTCTAAATACTCAATTAACTGAATAGTTGGGAACTCATCAAGAAATTTCTTTAAATTTTGTATCTCTTCTTCAATCGTTGTCGCATGATAGCGAAAATTACAAAGTAAAATAGGAGAAACACCAAGTTCATAAAAAAGTTGAAAATAGTGAAGCTTCTCATAGAAATCATCTGTCAATCTGTCTTGTATCTCAATGACCCAATCAATATTTGTACCATGATGACGCGGGTTCAATAAGACATGTAAGCTTCTAAAAAGTTCATTTAAGGGTGAGTACACAAATTGTATCCTTTGTGTTAATGTTTCATCCGTTTTTAGAGCATAGTTACTAAATTGAACTGTAATAGTCATGTGTATGCTCCTTCTAAACGATTCGATATTTTTAGAATCGATTGATTAAAATTTTATTTTATTGTATCATAATTATAATTTTTAGAAAAGAGGTTATATTTATGATACACGATACTAAACATTTAATTTACACAGCTAAACCCAATGAAGAAATGTATTGGGAAAGAGTTAATAGAAGTCTAGGTTGGTTAGGCAACACTGAAGCAGAGCAAAGAGAGAGACAAGAGAAACTCAAGAATGCTGTTATAGGTATTGCTGGCACTGGTGGTATTGGGGGACAACTTGCTCAGCGACTAGTTAGACTTGGAGTGAGGAACCTAAAATTGGCTGACCCTGATACCTTTGATATTTCTAATATGAATAGACAAATGGGAGCCGATTTAGAGCATATTGGCAAAAATAAAGCTGAAGTCGTTGCTGAAATGACGTATGCTCTGAATCATGATGTAAACATTGCTGTCTATCCTGAAGGAATTACTCCAGAAACCGCTCAAGATTTTGTAGAAGATTGTGACTATGTTTTAGACCAAATGGACTTTTATGAAGTTGCAAACCGATATGCATTACACCGAGCTTTTAGGAAGTCAGATAAAGCAAAATTTATTTTTAAAGTACCAACTGTAGCACACGGTACATATTTTTTTAAATACACTAAAGGATTCTATGACAATCGAAGATGTTTATGGAATCAAGGAAGATTCACCTTTATCTCCTGAAGTCATTCATCGCTTAATGGAAAGAATTATTCCTAAAATGCCTAATTATCCGAGTGAAGAGACTTTAGACCATTGGTTTATCGATTTAGAAAAGAATGCCAATTTTTTGCAGCTTGTCCACCTATTGCAGAAGGAGTTTTAGCAGAACGTCTAGCTCAAGCAATCACAGAAGTTGACCAACTGCCTGGTGCAGCTAAAATTCCTGTTCAACCAGGATATGTTTACTTTGATACTTTGAGTTGGTCAACTGAAATTCATGAAGGAAAGTGGTGGTCAGATGACTCAAAAATTTAAAATCATTCTTTTTTCCGAGGTTAATTCAAAAATTTGGGATGCACTATTTTGAAAGAATATATTCTAATAAAATTTTTTGAAATAAAAAGCTTTAGTAACTACGCCTAAAAGGTAAGCTATGCTCTTATTACGTTGGAGAAGCTAATCCTGTTGATTTAGAAAAATTTGCTCTTTCAAAAAAATATTCCTGTTTACCGTCCAGACAACATTAAATCATATTCCTTTTTGTAATGAGCTAAAAAAATATTCTCCTGACTATCTTTTAGTAGCTAATTACCAAAAAGATTCTAGGAGAAAAATCTAATAAATTTACCTAAATATGATGCTTTGAACTTTCATCCAAGTCCTTTACCTAGATATGCTGGGCTTTCCCCTTTCTTTTGGATGGCTAAAAATAATGAAAAAGTGAGTGGTGTAACTTGTATCAAAGTGGCTCCAGTAATTGATGGAGGAGACATTGTAAAACAATTGCCTGTTAAACTTACAGGCAACGAAACAACACGTGAAGTTAGGGATAAACTCTTTGAAAAGTCTTTAGTATTACTTGATGAAGTGCTGAAAGACATTACCAAGCAATCAATTAAGTCATACCCACAAAATATCCTTCAAAGAGAATATTTTAGCAAACCTACCGAATCTGATATGTTGATTACTCATGAAACTAAAGTAAATGAGGCGTTGTCAATCTTGAGAGCTTGTGCTCCTAAACCAGCTATTTTAGAGCTTAACACTAAGAAAATGAATGTTATAGCAGTTTCATGGTCTCATCAAGCTAAAGGAGTTTTTGTACCAACTAAAAGACGGCAAATTATATTTTCTTCCCGAAACTCATAAGGAGGAAATTTTATGAGTAGACGGTTGCAGGATTTACTAATAACAGTTATCGCAGGTATGGGAATGTTATTATCAACTTTAGATACTGGTATTATCAATGTTGCACTATCTTTCCTAAAAGAGCAATTCCATACAACAGCTAATACTGCAGCTTTTACAATAACTGGATATGCACTGGCATTGGCAATATTCATACTTCCTTTAGGCATTTTTAGTGACAAATTCGGCAAACTAAAAATTTCTTACTTAGGATTCGTTCTTTTTGGACTTAGCTCGCTTTTTTGTGGGTTTGCTAATAGTATTGGTTGGCTTATCGCTGGACGAGTAATTCAAGGAATTGGGGCAGCTGCCTTACAAGCTACTTCTGCAGCTTTGATTACAACATTAGTATCAGAAGAACAAAAAAATAGCTCTATTAGTATTTTAGGAGTTATGATAGGTTTAGGTCCTGTATTAGGTCCCTCTTTAGGTGGCATATTGCTATCTTTAAATGTTTGGCGATTTATTTTTTGGATAAATGTCCCTTTCGTAATTATTGGTATTATTTGCAATCACTATCTTCTTAACAAAGTTTCTGAGCAGACTAACAATCAAAAATTAGACACATCTGGAACAATTGTTAATGCAATAATGTTAATTTGCCTATTGTTAGGACTATCATTATTAAGTAAGAGTCATTTACAAATAATCAGTCTTTTTCTAATAATAATTAGTTTATTGATTGGTATTTTATTTTATCGAATTGAATTTATCCAAAAAAATCCACTTGTCAATGTTAAGGGACTTAAGGAGAATCCTAAAGTAATTTCTCACTTTTTACAGACGATTGCTTTTGGTTTTGCCTCTGCCATGATATTTTTACTACCTCCATTTATTTTTGAACAGTTATATCATTTAGGAGTAGGAGTTACTGGATTTCTTGTTTTGGGAGCTCCAGCTGGATTAGTTATCTTTTCACGAGTATCAGGAAAATTGAACGATGGGAGTAAAAACATAACTTTTAGCCGCTTAGGTTTGGGTATTATTTGCCTGTCTTTAATTTTCTTAGTATTTCTTAATCCCAAATGGTCATATCTGTTTCTAACTTTTGGACTTTTTATTTATGGTGTTGGTGGTGGCTATTTTCAGCCTGCAAATATCGCCAGTATTATGCAAGCCAGTCCCATGGAAATGCAAGGAAGCACGGGAGCTTTACAACGAATGGTACAAAATATTGCCATTTCGGCTGGTTCAGCAGTTGGTTCAACCTGTCTAAATCTTTGGCCAAACAATCTATTATTAGCTACTCGGATTGGATGGGGAATTACATTAGTGTTAGTTATTATGAGTTTAAAGGACATGATTTTTTCAAAACACAATAATTAACTATAAAAAGAGTCTGGGACAAAAAGATTTCGATTTTTGTATTTAAGGTTGAGACTTTTGTCCCAGCCAACTTATTGAAAGACTACAAAATAATCAATAATTAATTATAGTACTTGCAAAAATCCTTGATTCTAATTTTTTTAGATCAAGGATTTTTTTGTTATTTCAAAAAAATATATAAATGACTTAAATTATCTTAAAAAAACGTACTTATACTATCTTATCTTGAAAAAAATATTGCATTATTATAGCATTTATGGTTTGAATTGGTTTTTCAATATGCTTCTCTTGTCAGGATACTCTAAAAAGATTACTTTCTATTAATCTAATAAATCTTTGTTTTCAATTAAGAGTTCTAGTGGAGATTTTTCTCTTGCTAAAATAAAACCGGGTTCATATTGGGTATGAAATGTTCTTTTTCTGAGAAGTTGGATCAATATACAACTCTTCTCCATCTTCTGTGTATAGTTGGTTGCCTTTTGTTAGATAAAGTAGATCCTCTAAGTGCTGTCCATCAGTATGTAGGAAATGTTCGATGTATTTGACAGCTTTTAAAATTTCACTTACTTTATCAGAGTATTCATTCGATTCAAGAACACTCTTTTCTAATTCAATCTCTTTACTAGTTCCAAATAGTTGGGTTGGAGTTGCATCAAAATATTCTGCTATCTTATCTAAATTTGCAAAGGTAGGATAGCTTTTTTTGTTTTTTTCGTAGTCAGAGACGGACTGTTTACCGATTCCTAAATCTTCTGCAAGTTGAGTTTGACTTACTCCTTTTTTTCTATGCGTAGTCGTGCCAAATTAGGTCCAAAAATTTTTGAATAATAAAGGCCATGATAAACTCCTGTGTTTTTATTTTTTTAACTTATTCTATCACCTATAAACTTACAAATCAAGTTTTTAGTTGACTGTTTAAAATATTTTTTATAAAATATATTTATAACTTATAAATAAGTTATAAATAATACAAAAAATAGCTCGTAAGTTTAGGAATAGTGAGTGAGGAGGAAGTTGAGGACGAGACTAGGACTTATGACTATTCGAAACCTTGGAGCTAGAAATTGTGTGGACAAGGACAAGGGCGAGCCTGACGGGAAGTCAGGCGAAGTCCCGAAGACTGCCGTCCAGACAATTTCTAGCTAAGCAAAAGCTGGCTATTCTAACAGCCAGCAAAAAGGGACACTTAGGACAACGTCCAAAGAACGACGGAACGAGCAAACGTTGATTTGACGGTGTTTCTGAGACCTAAAAAATCAAAAAGAAGGGGGGACAATTTTGTTGGTTTCTATACAAGATTTAAGAAACATTCAAGAACGATGTGATGCAGGAGAATTAGTACAGAGGTTAGATGTCAGTATTGATAGACTAACGGTTATCTGGGATACAGATACTGGTTTCCCTAAGACGGATTTTCAAAAATCTGAAACAGGCAATAAGTACAAGAGTTGATTCATTTGAAATATACGATAATGTTCGAGATGATTGTTTTACTTTAGCTAAAGTTTTTAATGAATATGATTCAATCAACATTATATTTTTTCAACTATCCATTTATGGAGGTGAACAATTGATTCGGATTGATTTCAATCCTAACACTTTAAAAGAATTTGATGGAATGAAAGTATGGAGGCAATTAATGTACTTTGCCAGATTGAATTCATTGACGGTACGTTTGTCTCGTTTTGATTTGGCATTTGACATTTTCAACAGGCCTGAAATCGTTAATTTGCAACATATTAAAGGTGGTGTTACCCATAAGGTCTTCTATGGTCGAGGGGGCGAATTAGAGACGAAATATTGGGGTTCTAGCGGTAGTAATGTACAAGTTAGGTTATATGATAAGAATAAAGAAATCATTGCTCACAAGCGCGAAGAGAAGCTAGATTTGGCTGTAAATCCGTTTTGGTGGAGACTGGAGTTCCAACTCAGAACCAAAGCGATTGGTGAGGAGATGGTCCAAGATATTATGAATCGACTTGATAATTTCGGTTTTTATAAGCTAGAACATATTCGAGTGGATCAAAGAGCATTTACAATTATCTTTCTCAACAATCCTGAACTGTTATCATTGGCTTTTCCAAATTTAAAATCAGACAGCATCAAAAAGAAAAAAACAAGAGTCCGCAAACTATTGAGAGAAGAAACGAACCAATTTGCGGAAGAATTAAAAGAAGTATTAATACAGAATCTCCCTAAATTAAATTCAGAATTACAACTACTTGTAGGTGAGTTTCTGAATTTAGAAAAAAAATAAGGAGGATAACTATGGACAATAATTTAATTAGTAACAAAGAATTAATTGAAATGGGCTATCGCCCTCATACAGCGAATGATATCATTCATCAGGCAAGAGAATTACTTGTATCACGAGGCTATACATTTTATAATCGCAAACGTTTGATGGTTGTTCCAAAAAGTGTTGTAAATGAGATTCTAGGAACAGAGGTGGCGTAATATGGCGAGTGTTCGTTATCGAAAGCGAGGAGATAGTAATTTATGGACCTATGAAATTCGTAACGAAGGAAAAACTGTTGCTCATAATAGCGGTTTTAAAACAAAAAAACTTGCAGAGTCAGAAGCTGAACCGATTCTGCAAGAACTTCGTTTAGGGAAAAGAATTTCTAGAGATATTTCTCTTGTCGATCTATATCAAGAATGGCTTGAACTAAAAATTCTACCGAGTAGTAGGTCGGAAGAGACAAAGAAAAAATATCTTCTCCGTAAAAACACAATTGAAAGATTATTTGGAAATAAAAAAGTCACTCAAATTCGTGCGAGTGAATACCAAAGAATAATGAATAAGTATGGGCAAACAGTTGGTAGAAATTTTCTTGGTAGATTGAATACTGGAATTCATCAGAGCATCCAAATGGCAATTGCAGACAAAGTTCTAATAGATGATTTTACACAACATGTCGAGTTATTTTCATCCAAAGAACAACAGATGACAGAAGAGAAATATTTACATACAGAAAAGGACTATCTGGATTTACTTTTAGCAGTAAAGAGAAAATTTGATTACCAACATTCAATCGTTCCTTATATCGTCTATTTTCTATTAAAAAAACAGGTATGAGGTTTGGAGAGTTAATAGCGTTAACTTGGAATGAAGTTGACTTTTGACAGAGGACTGCTAAAAAAACATATAGGAGGTTTAATACCCTTACTCATAAATTTGTCCCTCCAAAAAACAAAACGTCTATTCGGGTGGTACCGATAGACGAAGAATGTATCAAGATATTACAAGTCCTAAAAATTGAACAAGAGAAGGCTAATAAAGAGCTAGGAATCAAGAATAGGTATAAAATGATTTTTCAGCATTATGGATATATTCACTTGGTACCAGACATTGCAAGTGTCAATAAAGCTTTGAGTGTTCTTTTAAATGAATTAGATATTTATCCAATTATCACGACAAAAGGAGCACGTCATACCTATGGAAGCTACCTCTGGCACAAAGGATTTGACCTTGGAGTTATTGCAAAAATTCTAGGGCATAGAGATATTTCAATGTTAGTAGAAGTATATGGACACACTTTAGAAGAGAAAAATTTTTTTGAGGAATTTAATCAAATTAGAGATGTCTGGAAAGATTGCTCATAAAAAAATGTGGGGCAAATGATGGGGCAAATCAGTTATAGACAAGCAAAAAAAGCCTTGTAAATCAAGGCTTTTTCCTGTTGATTTAGATGCCCCCTACAGGGATCGAACCTGTGACCCACGGATTAAGAGTCCGCTGCTCTGCCAGCTGAGCTAAGGAGGCAAAGAAAAAAGCTGTATTGGTGCCGAAACTTCACGGTTTGTATTGAACCCGCGCAATTAAGCAGGTGGGCAACTCGCTCTAACTGAAGCTGTTTCCGTGTGAGACGGCCTACATGCTGTTAGAAGACTTTTGTTTCCCTAATAATACAAAAAATAGTCGGTCAACACTTAAGTGTGAAGTCGTACACCACAGCGTTTCTATGTTTATATGATACCACTTTTCAAAAAAAATCAAGAGGAAAGTGCAATTTTTTGAAAAGGATTTCAGATTTTTCGCAAACGGTCGATAGCTTCCTTTCTTTGAGCCAAAGCCCGTTCATATTTACCAGTATCTTCTGCTTGGAAATAGTGATGATTACGAATTTTTTCTGGTAGATAGTCTTGCTTGACCCAATTTCCAGGATAGTTGTGTGGATAGAGATAGTCTTGGGCATTCCCCAGTTCCTTGCTTCCACTGTAGTGCCCATCACGCAGGTGTCGCGGAATAGGCAAGTGCCCTGATGTTTTGAGGTCAGCAAGTGCCTTATCCATAGCTACATAGGCTGAGTTGGATTTTGGAGAAAGGGCCAAATCAATCACGACATTGGCAATGAGGATGCGGGCTTCGGGGAAACCAATCCTTTGTGCAGCATCCAGAGCAGTCACGGTGTGAATCTGGGCTTCAGGATTGGCCAAACCTATATCTTCATAGGCGATAACAGTCAAGCGACGCGCGAGACTTGGCAAATCACCAGCCTCAATCAAGCGGGCAGCATAGTGAAGACTGGCATCAACATCTGAGCCACGGATAGACTTTTGTAGGGCAGATAGAATGTCATAGTGACCATCCCCACCCTTATCCATGGTAATGTAGCTCCGCTGCAGGCTATTTTCCATGATGTCTAGGGTGATATGGCGGATGCCCTCGTCATTCTCAGGGGTAGAAAGAACCGCCAAGTCCAGTGAGTTGAAGGCAGAGCGAAGGTCTCCGTTTGTAGAGGTTGCGATGAAATCCAGCGCATCCTCATCTAGTTCTACTGGAAAATCAAAACCACGCTCAGGGTTACTTAGAGCTATCTGCAGAGCCTCTTTGACGTCTTGGTTAGACAGAGGTTCCAACTCAAAAATTTGAACACGGCTACGAATGGCAGGAGTGACAGAGAAGAAAGGATTTTCAGTCGTAGCGCCAATCATGATGACCAGTCCACTTTCCAAGAGAGGCAAGAGGAAGTCTTGCTTGGTTTTATCTAGTCTATGAATCTCGTCTAGTAATAGGACGAGACCACCAGAAAATTTAGCCTCTTCGGCGATTTCTTGCAGTCGCTTTTTACTATCAACTGTCGCATTGAAAGTTCGAAAGGCATACTTGGTCGTCCCTGCGATGGCAGAGGCAATACTGGTCTTGCCGATTCCCGGAGGTCCATAGAGAATCATGGAGGACAGACGGTTGGCTTCCACCATGCGGCGAATGATTTTTCCTTGTCCAACCAGATGCTCCTGACCGATGACCTGGTCTATGGTTTTAGGGCGCATACGAAGCGCGAGATTGTCTGGCATAGCAGTCCTTTCTAACGTGGATTTGATGTATATGTAGAATAACTTATCTAATATATCTTACTATGTCCATTCTAGCCTATTAGTTGTGATATTTCAATGGTTTTGCAATATTCAGGGAGTGAGATAGAATCTTTTTGACTATTTAATTTGATGAGGAGAGGTATCAGCATGAGAGAATTGATTTTCCTTAAAACTCAAAATAGGATAGTTGAGTCTAAAGAAGTGGAATTACTGACTTGAGAAATAATATTGCTAAATATTATTGCATGAACTATAATGAAAAGAGAGGTGATAAGGAATGGAAAGAATGGAACTACCAAATCAGGAAGTTTTGATTTTTACAAAAACAAATTCGACATTGGATTCTTAGTGATCAAGTTATTTCAGGAAAAAGACAATTTCTCTTCCGAGAAGATACTCCAAAAAGAGATTTTTAGATTTGTACGAAAAACATTAAACCTAAACTTGATTTTGCTTACCAAGAAGTTCATTTTAATAATAATGGTTTGAAAAAATATGAAAAATAGAATAATTGATGTTTTTAAAGTAGTAAATCGTCTCCTTGTAATAACTGTTGAAAATACTGATTTGGAAGACTTGAGAGTTAATCATACTCAATGAAAATCAAAGAGCAAACTAGGAAACTAGCCGCAGGCTGTACTTGAGTACGGCAAGGCGACGTTGACGTGGTTTGGATTTGATTTTCGAAGAGTATCAGTTTGTAAAAATTGGAGATAAAAAGTATAGGGTACGCAGTGTTCCTATGATTCATTCAACTCCACCTCAGTTTGTCTTAAATCAAGATACTTTTACAATTGACTATACAGACGATGAATTGCTTGATAAAGAAGCAGTATTTACTACTCGGTAGAAAATAGTTATGCATAAATTGGCTACCCTTGGAACCATATCTAAGGGCTTTATGGTATGAGAGAATAATAAATATCACTCCTTTACAATACGTGTAACACGTGTTATAATGGTGTTGTCAGGAGGTAAAAGCGCTATGCCTATGACACAAAAAGAGATGGTCAAACTCCTTACGGCCCATGGTTGGATAAAGACCAAAGGCGGTAAAGGCTCCCATATTAAAATGGAGAAGCAGGGAGAAAGACCTATCACAATCCCCCATGGTGAGCTGAATAAGTACACTGAAAGAGGGATAAGAAAGCAAGCTGGGTTGTAAAATTCAGCCCCTGCTTTTTGATATGGAGGTAGTGAAATGTTAGTTACGTATCCAGCTTTATTTTATTATGATGACACAGACGGAGCAGAAGCGACTTATTTTGTCCATTTTCCAGATTTTGAAAACTCAGCTACACAAGGCGAGGGGATTTCTGAGGCTTTGGCTATGGGTTCGGAGTGGTTAGGAATAACTGTTGCAGATTTGATAGAGAGTGATGGAGATTTGCCCCAATCATCTGATATCAATAGCTTGTCTTTAATTGATAATGATCCTTTTAAAGATGATGAAGATTTCGCGTCAACCTATGACCTTGAAAAATCTTTTATTTCTATGGTATCTGTCGATGTATCAGAATACCTAGGAAGTCAGGAACCAATTAAAAAGACCTTGACCATACCAAGATGGGCAGATAAGTTAGGACGAGAAATGGGGCTTAACTTTTCTCAGACTTTGACAGACGCTATTGCAGATAAGAAGATTCAAGCATAAGATTAAGTGTGACATCGTGGGAATAGTCAATAAAAAAAGCACGTCTAATTGTGCTAGTTACTTATCTATTGATCCTATAGATTTACTAGCCCTTTCGAGGGCTTTTTTGTGTCGACTTTTATGGAAAAAATAAAGAAATCAGACTGTTAAGAAAATCACTGATAGCAAGGGTTTAAATGAGGCAATATGGTATAATTAGGACATAAAATAATTTTGTGGTAAGATGGTAGTATCTATTTTAGCATATTTCCGAGCAATCGGGGCGATTAAAGAGTCGCATAGAAAGAGGACAAAATGGCAACATATGGATTTTTAGATGTTTTAGAGGAAGAGTTGGAGAAGAATTTTCCCTTTGACTTTGAGATTAGTTGGGACAAGCGCAACCACGCGGTTGAAGTGAGTTTTCTATTGGAAGCGCAAAATGCTACAGGTGTTGAGATGGTGGATGAAGACGGAGAGGTGTCATCAGACGACATTCTTTTTGAAGAAGCAGTCCTTTTCTATAATCCTGCCAAATCAACAGTCAATGAGGAAGACTATTTGACTGTCATTCCTTACCTGCCTAAAAAAGGATTTTCTCGTGAATTTTTAAATTATTTTACCCTTTTCCTTAAAGATACTGCCGAGGTTGGACTAGATGCCCTCATGGACTTTTTGGAGAACCCAGAAGCAGAAGAATTTATCATGGAATGGAACCAAGAAGTCTTTGAAGAAGGAAAAGTTGGCTTGGAAGAAGGAGAGTTCTATCCTTATCCGAGATACTAGGAGTTTGACATGGAAATAGAGATTTCTGATTTCACAGGCTGTAAGATTGCTTTGTTTTGTGGGGATAAGCTCTTGACTATCTTACGCGATGATAAGGCAAGCATTCCCTGGCCCAATATGTGGGAACTTCCAGGCGGTGGACGTGAAGGTGATGAAAGTCCTTTTGAGTGCGTGGCGCGTGAAGTTTATGAAGAACTGGGAATTCATCTGACTGAGGATTGTCTGCTTTGGAGTAAGGTTTATCCAAGTATGCTTTGTGCGGATAAACAATCTGTACTTCTAGTCGGTCTGTTGACACAGACCCAGTTTGATAGTATCGTATTTGGAGATGAAGGACAGGGCTATCAGTTGATGAATGTAGAGGAATTTCTTAGCTCCAGTCAAGTTGTACCTCAGTTGCAAGAGAGAGTAAAAGATTATTTAAAAGTAAGTGATTAGAAAGGATGGTTCGGTTAGATTTCTAAACTGAACCCGCCCTAAACACTGTGCCAAAAAGATAAACTTCTCTTAGACACAAGCGTCTTCAGAGAATTTCTTATTTTGGCTTTGTGTTTTACGGGCTTGGTATCTTAATAATGGAAACATGGCAAGAGTTAAAAGTTACAGTGAAGCGTGAGGGAGAGGAGCTAGTCTCTAATCTCTTGATTGAGCTGGGAGCGCAAGGTGTTGCGATTGAAGACAGTATGGATTATGTGGGGAATGTGGATCGCTTTGGCGAAATTTTCCCAGAGGTCGAGCAACAAGAAGAAATCGTTGTGACCGCCTACTACCCTGATACGGTTGATGTAGCAACGGTTGAGTCAGATTTGCAGGCTCGTCTAGCAGAATTGACAGATTTTATGGATTTGGGTGAAGTCAAGATGGGGACGACTGCCTTGGCTGAGGAAGACTGGGCAGACAACTGGAAGAAATATTATGAACCTGCTCGCATCACTCATGACTTGACCATCGTGCCGTCTTGGACAGACTATGAGGCGACTGCTGGAGAAAAGATTATCAAGCTGGATCCTGGCATGGCTTTTGGTACTGGGACGCATCCAACGACTAAGATGAGCCTTTTTGCCTTGGAGCAGGTTCTTCGTGGTGGCGAAACGGTGCTGGATGTGGGGACTGGTTCAGGAGTTCTTTCTATTGCCAGCTCGCTTCTGGGTGCCAAGGAAATTTTCGCTTATGACCTGGATGATGTAGCGGTTCGTGTAGCTCAGGAAAATATTGAGCTCAACCCTGGCATGGAAAACATCCATGTAGCAGCAGGAGATTTGCTTAAAGGTGTTGAGATTGAGGCAGATGTGATTGTGGCTAATATTTTGGCGGATATCCTTATTCATTTGACACAGGATGCTTACCGCTTGGTCAAGGACGAAGGCTACCTCATCATGAGTGGCATTATCAAGGACAAGTGGGATATGGTGCGCGAGTCGGCTGAGTCAGCTGGATTTTTCCTCGAAACTCACATGGTTCAAGGGGAATGGAATGCCTGTGTCTTTAAGAAAACCAAGGATATTTCCGGTGTGATTGGAGGCTAGCATGCAGCAGTATTTTGTCAAGGGGAATGCAGTCTCTCCTGTCACCATCGAGGACAAGGAAACCAGCAAACATATGTTTCAGGTTATGCGCTTGAAAGAAGATGATGAGGTGACTTTGGTCTTTGATGATGGAATTAAGCGCTTGGCGCGTGTGCTGGATGTGGAAGCCCGTCAGTTTGAGTTGGTTGAAGAGTTAGCTGACAATGTGGAACTGCCAATCCAAGTGACCATCGCCTCTGGTTTTCCCAAGGGAGACAAGCTGGAATTTATCACTCAAAAAGTAACCGAACTGGGTGCCAGCCAAATCTGGGCCTTCCCTGCCGATTGGTCCGTTGCTAAGTGGGATGGCAAGAAATTGGGTAAAAAGGTTGAAAAACTAGAAAAAATTGCCCTTGGAGCGGCAGAGCAAAGCAAGCGTAATGTTGTCCCAAGTATCAAGCTTTTTGAGAAGAAAGCTGACTTTCTAGCTCAACTGGACCAGTTTGACTCAATTGTGGTGGCTTATGAAGAATCAGCAAAAGAGGGAGAAGCTGCTGCGCTTCTGCAAGCAGTCACTGGTCTTGAAAAAGGAGCCAAACTGCTCTTTATCTTTGGTCCAGAAGGTGGTCTGTCACCTGCAGAAATCGAAAGTTTTGAAGCTAAGGGAGCAGTCTTGGCAGGACTTGGTCCTCGTATTTTGCGAGCAGAAACAGCACCACTTTACGCCTTATCAGCCCTTAGTGTTTTATTAGAATTAGAGAAATAAGAGGAAGAAAATGGAACAAAAACACCGTTCAGAATTTCCAGAGAAGGAACTTTGGGATTTAACAGCCCTATACCAAGACCGTGAGGATTTCTTGCGTGCAATCGAGAAGGCTCGTGAAGACATCAATCAATTTAGCCGTGATTACAAGGGCAATCTTCATACTTTTGAGGATTTTGAAAAGGCCTTTGCGGAATTGGAACAAATCTACATTCAGATGAGCCATATTGGAAACTATGGCTTTATGCCTCAGACGACAGACTATAGCAATGACGAATTTGCCAATATTGCCCAAGCTGGGATGGAATTTGAAACAGATGCCAGCGTAGCCTTGACCTTCTTTGACGATGCCCTGGTGGCAGCAGACGAGGAAGTCTTGGAGCGTTTGGGTGAATTGCCTCACTTAACGGCAGCTATTCGTCAGGCAAAAATCAAAAAGGCCCACTATCTAGGGGCTGATGTGGAGAAGGCCTTGACCAATCTCGGTGAAGTTTTCTACAGTCCACAGGACATTTACACTAAGATGCGAGCTGGGGATTTTGAAATGGCCGACTTTGAAGTCAATGGCAAGACCTACAAAAAAACAGCTTTTGTGACCTATGAGAAATTTCTACCAAAAACCACGAGGACGCTGAGATTCGTGAGAAATCCTTCCGTTCCTTCTCAGAGGGACTTCGTAAGCACCAAAATACAGCTGCTGCAGCCTATCTAGCTCAAGTCAAGTCTGAAAAACTCTTGGCAGATATGAAGGGCTACGACTCAGTCTTTTGATTATCTTCTAGCTGAGCAAGAAGTGGACCGTGCCATGTTTGACCGTCAGATTGACCTCATCATGAAGGAATTTTGCGCCAGTTGCTCAGAGATACCTCAAGCATGTTGCCAAGGTGAAATGGTCTTGAAAAGATGACCTTTGCAGACTGGAAATTGGATTTGGACAGTGCCCTGAATCCTCAAGTGACTATTGACGATGCCTATGACTTTGGTCATGAAGTCAGTAGAACCTTTGGGGCAAGAATATTGTCAGGAAGTTGCTCGCTATCAAGAAGAGCGCTGGGTGGACTTTGCTGCCAATAGTGGCAAGGATTCTGGCGGTTATGCGGCGGATCCATATCGCGTGCACCCTTATGTCCTCATGAGCTGGACAGGCCGTTTGAGCGATGTCTATACCTTGATTCATGAAATCGGGCATTCTGGTCAATTCATCTTTTCAGATAATCATCAAAGCTACTTTAACGCTCACATGTCGACCTACTATGTTGAAGCACCGTCAACTTTCAATGAATTGCTTTTAAGTGATTACTTGGAGCAGCAATCTGACGACCCACGTCAAAAACGCTTCGCTCTTGCTCACCGCTTGACAGACACCTACTTCCATAACTTTATCACTCACCTTTTGGAAGCAGCCTTCCAGCGTAAGGTTTATACATTGATTGAAGAAGGAGAAACCTTCGGGGCAAGCAAACTCAACAGTATTATGAAGGAAGTCTTGACGGATTTCTGGGGAGATGCTATTGAGATTGATGATGATGCAGCTCTGACTTGGATGCGCCAAGCTCACTACTACATGGGCTTGTATAGCTACACATACTCAGCTGGACTAGTCATCTCGACTGCTGGTTACCTTCATCTAAAACATTCAGAAACTGGAGCTGAAGACTGGCTCAATCTCCTCAAATCAGGTGGTAGCAAGACACCACTTGAGTCAGCCATGATTATCGGAGCGGATATCTCAACAGACAAACCACTCCGTGATACCATTCAGTTCTTGTCAGACACAGTTGATCAGATCATCGCCTACAGTGCCCAGTTGGGAGAGTAGGGGAATAGAAAGGTTATTCTAGAATGATGTTTATGGGCTTGTTAAGCATCATTACAATTGGATGAGCTGTAGCTATTTTCGAAAATGTCGTTAAGGGTTGTGATGTTACATTTTAACTTGCTCTAGAGTTGATATTGATAGTTATTTACTTTATTTTATATCAGATTGTATTTGATTGAGAATTCAATATTGAGTTGTTTAAGGATGACTTTTTGATAAGTTGCTAGAAATGTAGAGTATTACCCATGTATCAAGAGTTACTTAGAAAAATAGCAGAAGAAAAACCAAGTTATCATGATGAAGAAATCCAGTGGTTGCTTGACCATTTGGGAGATCCTTCTCCAGAAATTCGCGATGGCCTTGTTTTTACAAGCTTTGCTAGAGGGATTCAGGAAGAGCTATTTACACAGGAACAATTTCATTTCATTGCTGAGAAAATTTTATCTGATGGAGGGTTAGATAAAGAGATTGATAAGGTAGGCCTGTCAACCCTTGAACGTTCTTTTAGGGCGCTTATTTATGCAAATCTCTTGTCTGCGGATGCTAACCAGCAATCGGTTTTTTATCAGGGATTAAAAGGAGAAATTCGCAATGTCCTTTTACATCAAGGTTTGAACTATCTTTCAAAAGAAAAGGAAACAACAGGTTTTTCAAGTCAGTATGGTTGGGTTCACGCTTTTTGCGCATGGCGCTGATTTACTGACAGAGGTGGTTTGTCATCCAGACTTTCCTATAAACAAAATTCATGAAGTCTTTGACATACTTGGCCAACTGTTTAAAAGAATTGCGATTCGTTTTACAGATGATGAAGATTGGCGTTTAGCGAGAGTGATCTATGAACCGATTTTACAAGGAAAGTTGGAGCAAGAGCAAGTAGCTTCTTGGATAAAAACTGTTGATTTTTCCGATAGAAGAAAAGGAAGATTTTTACAAATTTTTCCAACTTCAGATCCTGCTTGTTGGAAGTCTATGTCCAACTTGACCAGAGAAATAGTTTACAAGATGACTTGAAAGAAGCTATCCAGTCTTTTTAATACTAGGGATAAGTTAATATTACTTATTGAAAGAGTTTCTATTGTATCCTCCTAACTAATAATGAAAACTAATAAAAGAGGTTGAATCATTTTTCAACCTCTTTTTGTGTATCTTAATGGAATTGCATACCACCATCAACGATAATGGTTTGTCCTGTAATGTAGTTTGAATCTGGTCCTGCAAGGAAGCTGACAGCTGCAGCCACATCTTCTGGTTCAGATAGACGTTTTAGAGTAATATCTTTTGCAAATGTCTGCATACCCCACTCGTCATCTTTTCCTGCATTTTTACCAACTTCATGAGCGATGTCGTACATCATTGGTGTTTTCACAATACCTGGTGCGTAGGCGTTAACAGTGATGCCTGAGTCTGCTAAATCACGTGCTAATGTTTGCGTAATTCCACGAACAGCAAATTTGGTTCCACCATAAACAGTTAGATTTGGGTTACCGACTACACCGGCTTGAGAGGTTGCGTTGATAATTTTACCTCCGTGGCCAAGTGCTTTAAATTGCGCTTGTGCAGCTTGTGAACCCCAAATGACACCACCAACGTTGATACCGAAAGTGCGTGTAAATTGTTCCTCAGTAATTGTATCAAGAGGAGTAGTTGGAGCAACACCAGCGTTATTTACGACAACATTCAAATCACCAAAATGGTCAACAACTTTTTGAAATGCTTGTGCAACTTCGGCCTGTTTCGAAACATCGGCCACGACAGCAAAGGCATTTTCAGCTGATAAATCGGTAACAGCTTTTTCAACTGTTTCGGGATTGTAGTCTAAGACTCCTACCTTAAAGCCATCTTGAACCAATCGTTTTGCGATTGCAAAACCGATTCCTTGACCTGCACCTGTGACAATGGCAACTTTAGACATATGATTCCTCCTTGGTATCCACGATACCATTCAAACGTTCATAAAAGAACAGCAAAGTTGTAAAAATTAGTTCAAATTAGGGAATAAATAACTTATTAGAACTATATTAATATTATATATCTTTAGAAAAATGTTTCAAATAAACACTACTGTTTTTATAGAATTTTATCCTGAAAATTTCCAATCAATTTTCTTGGAACCCTTTCCTTCTTTTGATAGACTAGTATCTAGTTTTTGAAAAAAGGAGAAAGAAAATGAAAAAATTTGTTGCTGAGTTAATCGGTACTTTTATGCTTGTGTTCATCGGAACAGGAGCTGTTGTTTTTGGAAATGGTCTTGATGGCCTAGGTCACCTTGGAATCGCCTTTGCCTTTGGTTTAGCCATCGTGGTTGCAGCCTACTCAATCGGAACTGTTTCAGGTGCTCACTTGAACCCAGCTGTTTCAATCGCTATGTTTGTAAACAAACGATTGTCATCTTCAGAGCTTGTAAACTACATCCTTGGACAAGTAGTTGGAGCTTTCTTAGCATCTGCTTCTGTCTTCTTCCTCTTGACAAATTCAGGTATGTCAACTGCTAGCCTTGGTGAAAATGCTTTGGCAAACGGTGTCACTGTCTTTGGTGGTTTCTTGTTTGAAGTCGTCGCAACTTTCTTGTTTGTCTTGGTTATCATGACTGTGACATCAGCAAGCAGGGAAATGGCGCGATTGCTGGTTTGGTAATCGGTTTGTCCTTGATGGCGATGATTCTTGTGGGATTGAAGATTACTGGGCTTTCAGTAAACCCAGCTCGTAGCTTGGCACCAGCTGTCTTGGTAGGTGGCGCAGCCCTTCAACAAGTTTGGATTTTCATCCTTGCGCCAATCGTTGGTGGAGTTCTTGCAGCCCTCGTTGCAAAAAACTTCCTAGGAACAGAAGAATAATTGAAACTCAAAAAGCCTTGCTCCTCGTTTTGAGGAACAGGGCTTTTTCGTATGAGTTTAACGGTTGTCAATTTTCTCTGGATAAAGGTCGTGTTGGAAGAGGCGTTGTTCTGCCAAGCCTTCATACTTAGTTCCAGGCTTACCGTAGTTGTAGTAGGGGTCAATTGAGATGCCACCGCGCGGAGTAAATTTTCCCCAGACTTCTAAATAGCGTGGCTCTAGCAAGTTGACCAAGTCTTTCCCGATGGTGTTGATACAGTTTTCGTGGAAATCTCCGTGATTTCGGTAACTAAAGAGGTAGAGTTTGAGGGATTTTGACTCGACACAGAGCTTGTCAGGGATGTAGGAAATATAGATAGTTGCAAAGTCTGGCTGAGCAGTGATTGGGCAAAGTGAGGTAAATTCAGGGCAGTTAAATTTGATAAAATAGTCATTTTCCACATGACGATTGTCAAAGGATTCGAGGACTTCTGGTTGATATTCGAAAATGTAGTTGGTTTCTTTGTTGCCGAGGAGGCTTAGGTTTTTCATTTCTTCTTGTTGTGACATGATTTTTTCTTTCTAATCTTAAACACCACGTTGGTTGTCGTAGAGGAGGGTATGGAGTTGAGGAAGGACGCGGACATTGCCCCAGCTATCGTCAGCAGCGATGCGTTCCCAGAGTTCTTTGAGACGGTCCAGTTGATCTTGGACAATATTGCCTGTGGCCTTGGGCTCAGGATTTCCAGCCGATAAGAAGAGGACATCTGGTTGGTAGCGTTCTTGAATTCCTTTGGCAAAAGCCAAATCTGCATCATCAAAGACAGGGATTTTAAAGGTGACCTTGTCTGGATCAAGTTGGGAAACGATAAAGTCCAGGGTCTCAAAGTTGACTTCCATCTTGGATGAAGGAGGTTTGGGACTCAGGGTGACTTGGTCAATGTCTTTTAACCAATTTTGCCAGCGAGAGCCTTGAGTTTCAACAGCCAGAGTGACACCACGTTCCTTGAGTTTAGTGACGAGTTCAGCCATGTTGGCTGCTAGGATAGCCGGATTTCCCCCAGATAGGGTGACATAGTCGTAGCTCCCCAATTTATCTAAGGCAGCAATGACCTCGTCAGCAGTCATACGAGTTGGCTTTTCAGAACCATCCCAAGTAAAGGCAGAATCGCACCAGTCGCAGTGGTAGTCGCAACCTGCAGTGCGGACAAACATGGTTTTCTGCCCGATAGCACGACCTTCACCTTGAAAAGTTGGGCCGAAAATTTCCAGAACTGGTAGTTTAAGGACACGTTCCCTAGTCATCTAACCACTCCCGTCTAAACTCCGCAAAGGCAGTCGGAGTCTCATAGAGGCGAACGTATTCCAAACGGAGACCGCGCTCATCTGGCAACTCTTGGTTCATGGTTTGGAAAATCCAGTAAACCATATTTTCAGCAGTTGTGTTCATATAGGGAAGAGTTTCATTGAGATAGCGATGATCCAAGTGGGGCTCTAAGTAGTTCTTGTAGATCGCTTTGATGTCTCCGAAATCGTGGGTCATGCCACGTTCATCTAAAAATCCACTGACAGCAATCTGCAAATGATAGGTATGACCGTGCAGGGATTTGCATTTTCCCTCATAGTGAAAGAGGTGGTGGGCAGCATCGAAGGTAAACTCTTTTGATACCAAGGTTCTGTGAGGATTGTAGACAAGAGACTCCCCAGTTTCCTGTTTGATTTCTTTGGGTGCAAAAAACATTAGGCCTCTCCTTTCTGTGAGAGATAAACATCTAAACCATGTTGACGTAGGTGGCAGGCTGGGCAATCTCCACAGCCACTTCCAATAATCCCGTTGTAGCAGGTTAAGGTCTTTTCACGAACATAGTCAAAGGCACCGAGTTGGTCGGCTAATTCCCAAGTTTCAGCCTTGTCTAGCCACATGAGAGGTGTTTGGATAACGAAGTCGTAATCCATGGCAAGATTGAGGGTAACATTGAGGGATTTGACAAAGACATCCCGACAATCGGGGTAGCCTGAAAAGTCTGTCTCGCAGACACCTGTCACAATATCTTTAATGCCCCGTTGCTTGGCAAGAACTGCCGCAAAGGATAGAAAGAGGTGGTTTCGACCGTCAACGAAGGTATTGGGAACTTCTCCCTCTTTTTGCTCAATCTCTAGATCAGAAGTCAAGGCATTTTCAGTGATTTGCCCCAGCAGAGACATATCCAAGATGTGATGACGAATGCCCTGTTCCTTAGCGATTTCTCTAGCGACTTGAATTTCGAGATGATGGCGTTGACCGTAGGCAAAGGTAACGGCTTCGACCGTTTCATAGTGTTCTTTAGCCCAAAAGAGGCAGGTTGTAGAATCTTGACCGCCACTAAAGACGACCAAGGCTGATTGACGTTTCATAGTACTCCTTCCAAAATGGGAAATGTTCAGAGCACGCAAAAAGCTCCCTTGAGGGAGCTAAAAAATACCAAGTAGAGGTTTTTTTTAGCGATGGCATGTCCCAAACATCGTAATATTCTACTTACAGTCTAGCATATTTTTTGAAAAATAGCAAAGGGCAAGAAAAAAGAGACCAAAGCAAGTACTTGGTCTCTCGTTTGATTAGCTCAATTCAGCAACGATGGCCTTGATTTGTTCTGCTGTGTGAACACCAGCAACTTGTTTGACAACTTGGCCGTCTTTTTTGAAGAGAAGAGTTGGGATAGACATGATTCCAAAGGCACGAGCTGTGTTTGGATTTTCATCAACGTCCATTTTAACGATTTTCAAAACATCTTCTGAAAGCTCTTCAGACAATTTGTCCAAGATTGGACCTTGCATACGACATGGACCACACCAAGTTGCCCAGAAGTCTACCAAGACCAAACCGTCTTTTGTTTCTTGTTCGAATGTTGCATCTGTAATTGCTTTTGCCATTGTATTTCTCCTTTTTTAGTTATATTGGCTTAAATCTTGTTTCTTGAGATAGAAGAAGATATCTCCGTAAGTTCCATGGTAGTCCAAATCATGACCGTTGTAAGTCAATTTTTGAACAGGGTAGTAGTCTGCGACGCCGATAAGGCAAGCTTGTTGTGAACGATCAAAGTCTTCATAAGATTCGAACGTTACAGTTCTTTCGTTCTTGCTGGCATCTAGATAGGTAATTTCAATCATTTTAAAAACTCCTTTGTTTAATGATGACTTTATTTTACTCCTTGTAAAATAGAATGTCAAGAAAAATGATTGCGCACGCAACTTTTTTTAAAAAAATCATCTTAAATCAAGAAATCCAAACCAGTTTCCAAGCTTTCTTCGACAGCCTTTTGTAGTGTGGCTAGTGTTTTTTGCCCATCACTTGTCAGGCAGATAAAGCTAGAGCGTCTATCTTGATCACAGCACATGCGACTAAGCAGACCGCAATTTTTAGCTTCCAAGCGAGCCACCATCCGAGAAACAGCGCTCGGGCTCAGATGAAGCTTATCTGGTAGGTCAATCTGGCGTAGAGATTTTTCTTGGGCCAAGTCCAGGTAGTAGAGGAGGTAGAACTCTTTCAAGGTTAGACTTTGCTCGCTCTGCTGGGCAATAGTCTCTTCCAAGAGACTTTCAATTTCTTTTTGACGCCGATTGAAGTCAAACCATTTTTCCAAATAGGTCATAGTATCTCCTTTCTTTTTAGAGTTATAAATAGAAGAATGTCCATTCACGGACAGTCTCTGCATCACAAGATGATTGCGCATGCAATAATTATACTACTTTTCAAAAGAGCTGGCAAGAAGGATGCTGGCATCTTTTATCCTAAATCATGCCTGTTTTCACAAGTCTTTAATTGTCTGTATTCGCTTTTCTCCCTATTTTTATTAATTTTTGCGCATTTCCTTGAAATTTTCTGAAAAAAGAGTAAACTGGTATGCAAGAAGTCTATTTCGTGGAGTTTAGGATGAAATTATATGTTCAATTAATGATTCTCTTTGTGATTTCTCTAATCGGAGAGGGGATTTCCAGTTTCTTTCATTTGCCTATCCCAGGCAGTATTATCGGTTTGATTATTCTTTTTCTAGCCCTACAATTCAAGTGGCTGAGAACCAGGCATGTCAACATGGTGGGGAATTTCTTGTTGGCCAATATGACCATTCTCTTTTTGCCGCCAGCAGTGGGAATCATGGAGAAGTTTGATGTAATTGCTCCCTATCTTTTGCCCATTGTTTTGATTGTCTTTTTTGCAGCAGTCATCAATATTATCCTCATAGCCTTGGTAGTTCAGTTTATCAAGAGACGGTTTGAGGGAGATTATGAGAAAGGAGATGCCAAATGAGTGAATTTGTTTCCAATCCCCTGTTTGGGCTTGCCCTGTCTATCCTAGCTTATCTAGTGGGAATGCTGATTTACAGACGTTTTCCCCATCCATTGACAACGCCCTTGCTTTTGTCAGCTGTTTTCATTATCATCTTTCTAAAAGTGACCGGTATTTCTTACCAAGATTACTACCAAGGTGGGGTTTATCTGAACAACTTGATTGTCCCATCGACCGTGGCTCTAGGGATTCCGCTTTATAAGAGTTTTCATCTGATGAAGCACCATGCTCGGAGTATTCTCTTTGGTAGTCTGTTAGCGGTAGTGGTCAATACATCTTTCACAGCCCTTGTGGCCAAAATCTTTGGCATGGACTTTTTCCTAGCCATTTCTCTCTTTCCCAAGTCAGTAACAACCGCCATGGCAGTGGGAATCACAGAAAAATTGCAAGGATTGACGACTGTGACCTTGGTGGTTGTAGTGGCGACTGGGATTTTAACCAGTGTCATCGGACCAACCCTTTTGAAGTGGTTGAAAATGGACGATCCAGTAGCTGTTGGTCTTTCCCTTGGAGGAACAGGTCACGCAGTTGGAACAGGCACAGCCTTTCGATATGGCTCTGTAGCAGGAGCTATGGGTGGTTTGGCTATCGGTGTTACCGGTATTCTCTATGTCTTTGTCAGCCCTATCGTAGCCAGTTTGATATTGAGTTAAAAAGCAAGGAATTTTGGTTCCTTGCTTTTTCAAATCGTATGTTATAGACTATTACTTTTCTTTGCTTAAGTGAATGACTTGGTCGTAGTGTTTTAAGTCTTCCTCTGTGTAGTGGTGGATGACTTCTATGACTGTTTGTGGTAGGGAGAAGAGCAAGTCACTAATCTTTCTGCTATTTTCCAAGTCAAGATTGGCCTTAATTTCATCTGCTAAGATGAGTTGGCTATCATGGTAGAGGGCGCGAGCGATTTCTAGGCGTTGTTTCTCGCCACCAGACAGACTATCATTGCTGAGCGTTCGATTTTTCAAATGTTCTAATCCTGTTTTTTTGAGGATATGATTTAAAGTCTCTTTATTTTTATCCAGTCCTAGAAGGATATTATCGTCCAGAGATAGCGTGTCAAAGTAATGGCTATCTTGGAGGATATAGGAACTAAAGCTTGTGATTTCTTTACGTGACAGGTTTTGACCAGCAAAACTAATCTGTCCACTTGTTGGTGTCTCTTCTCCATGAATGATACTGAGCAGGGTTGTTTTACCAGAGCCACTTTCTCCGATAATGGCGATTTTTTCTCCTTGCTTGATGTGCATGGAAATCGGAGACAGGAGGCTATTTCCATCTTTTTCTAGGGAGATGGTGTTAAGCTGGATAGGGAAAATGTTTTCTATGCTTCTAGGCGAGATGGAGTCAGACCGGTCCAAAAGTTTTTGGTATTTGTTGAGAAGAGTTCGATTCGCTTTTCGGGTGTTGGTAAAGTAAGCCAACTCTTGGAATTGATAGCCGATATTATGGGAAACTAGATAGATGGCCACAAAACTCGCCGCATCTAAATAATTATAGTAGGTCATAAAGCCACCGATGACGATTGGTGTGACAGAACAAAAGGCATCGATGCTATTGATCAAGAGACTGTTTAAAGTTCGTTGTTTTTCATAGTTGATTTCGGCATCTAGACTGGTTTGTAATTGCTTTTGATAGCGAGCAAAAAAGTAGTCTTGCCCCTGATAATGGCGAATTTGTTGACTACCACCAATAAAATTTGTCAAGCTTGCTAAGTAGCTTTGGTTAACAGTTGACCGCTTTTCGGAAAGTGAGTCCAAATGCTTTGATCCGATAGCACTGCAGAGGACAGGAAAGGAGTAGAAGAGGATGAAAATCAGACCTAGGTAAAAATTGGTCCATAGGGCATAGAGAATGGATACAGTAGTGAAGCCAAGAGAAGAAATGATGATGACGGTTGGCTCGATATAGCTTTCTTCTAGTTGCTTGACGTCGTTTTCTAAATCGGACAAAATATCCTTTTTATCAATCTCATAACTGTTTAAAAATCGCTTGAAAATAGCACTCTTGATTCCATATTTGAAATCCGTAATCAAACGGGCGTAGTAATAGCGTTTCCCAGCCAAGCCTAGTAAGAGGATAAGATTACCAAGGATTCCTAAAATCAAAACTTTCCAAAGAAGGCCTAGTTCTTGATTGGTAAAACTAGCAACAATATTCTGAACAAGGGCTGGTGCGATAATCGCTTCCAGCCAGGTAACGGCAATAGAAAAGAAGTAAAGTACGAGGTGCTTTTTAGTAACAAATTTTCTCAGCATAAAGACTTGACCTCCTTATTGATATACATGCAATCAGTTTTAAATTTATTATACTCCTTTTTATACTCAATGAAAATCAAAGAGCAAACTAGGAAACTAGCCGCAGATTGCTCAAAACAGTGTTTTGAGGTTATGGATAGAACTGACGAAGTCAGTAACCATACCTACGCCAAGGCGACGTTGACGCGGTTTGAAGAGATTTTCGAAGAGTATTATTAAATACTTCATATAAAAATATAAATTGTGGGGATATATAATTAAATGAAAATGTCAAAATGTAACAGATTAAATAAAAAGCGAACAAAACAGAATTTGTTGTTTCGATTCGCTTTTTGTATTATTATCTAGATTTTTCTTGCAGCTTTGATAACATTTAGTCTGAGCAGGTACACTAATAGCTGATGGAATAAAATGTGTACTTTAGATTATTTCCAAGCGCCACTGGCATCTACATAGTAACCATCAGGTGTGTAGGTATTGTGAAGCATCTTACCAGTTGAATCAAGATAGTACCATTGACCGCCATCTTTGACCCAACCAGTCGCCATAGCACCTGAGTCTTTTAGGTAGTACCAAGAGCCGCTATCTTTCACCCAGCCTGTTGCCATTGAACCTGAATTGTTTAGGTAATACCAAGAGCCACCATCTTTAAGCCAACCTGTTGCCATTGAACCTGAGTCTTTTAGGTAATACCAAGAGCCGTTATCATATAACCAATCAGCTGAAATCATAGCTCCTGATGATTTAAAGGCATACCAGCTACCACCTTGGTATAGCCATGTTTGATTAAACATAACTCCTTTATCATTCATAAAGTACCAAGTTCCCTTGTCCTTAACCCAAGCATTTTGAACCAATTGACCTTGTTTTTGATAGTACCACTTTTCACCTTGATTATTTTTTAGATTTAGCCAGCTTTCTGATTTTACAATCGGATAAAGTTCTCTGAAGACTCCTCCATCATCATATTTATGACTGATAGCACCTGGTTTTACAAGTTTAATACTACCATACTCCTCTGCCCAAGCATAGACTTTGACCATTGAGAGTCTCTGGTAAGGTAGCAGTGTAGGTCTTGGTTTGATAGTCCCATTTAGTATCAAGGTAGGTGTATTGATCATTTGATTCTTTAATCTGGTAGTAGCCACTCTTTCCACCATTATATACGTCATCTACCACTTTAGTGGACCAGGTTTTTACTTCATTTCCGCTTTTGGCTTCTACCTTGATATCTCCTCTATAGCCATAAGGTACATAGAAATTCAGGTAACGTCCTTCTTCTCCGATGGATCTATCCACTTCTTGACTTAGGAAATTGACAGTTTGATCTTGACCATTGAGACTGACCGTCCACTCGATTTTCTCAGTTTTTGGCAAATCCAAGACTTTGATATCTACGCTATTGCCATTGTTAAATCGAAGAATTTTGTCATCTTGATACACAACTCCTCCTTTAACATGCCAAACTTCTTTAAGCTCAAATGCCTTTCCTGAATGAGGGAAAGCCAGTAAGGCTAGACCAGCTAGAGACAAACCAAATAATGTGATTTTTTTTGATACTTTCATTTTCTTAACTCCTTATTTTTGGAATAAAACAAATTGACTGTTTTTAGGATAAACTGATACATGTTGCTCCTTATTACTGCTTGATGCAGCTTCAAGGACTAGAGGATAAGAGTATTGATACAGTTCCTCTAAAGTGATTTTTCCGTTAGTATTGGTGTCTGCCATAGGCGAAATCATTCTATTTTGAAGTGAATCCCAACCTGTACCCATTGCCCAGTATCTGGTGGCAAGACTACCTATTCCGACTAAACTATACGATTTTTCACCTTTCCAAGAGGCACATAGTACGAGGAATTTAGAATCAAGCATTTCACCATTCTTGCTTGCTAGATATCCTGTTGAAAATCCTGCCAAAAATGCTTGTTCATCAAATTTTTCTTCAGACTTGGAGGCAACCTTTTTGTCTGACTTACCTACATCTATAATTTTTCCTGAATAGCAACAATCCAGCATAACTACAAACTTACCTTTATATTGTTTCAGTATAGTTGCTAATTCCCAGCCTGAAAATGATGTTTTATCGCTACCAATGGATATCTTTCCATTTTCTCCACCATGACAAGTACGGTAAAGGTAGTTCACATCGCTTTCGCTAGAAGATTTGAAAAGTTCTTGCATTTTTGCAATAATCTCGGACTTAGTTTTATCTGGGAATCGAACAACTTTACTAAAGTTTTGGTTACTGAACCCCTTTTCCATAGCATTAACATCTTCGATAGGTACTGCTCTAGTTGATGTTTCACCAAGAACTAAAGCACGGCGATTAATCGTTTGTCTTGCCCCACTAGTGGCAAAGAAATAAGTATCATCTCCAATATTGTGCCAACCAACTTGCATATCACCACTGCTAGATAAATAGTATTGTTTTCCATTGATAGTCTGTAGTCCCGTTTGCATGACACCACTAGTATTTAAATAATACCAGCTACCAGAAACCCAACACCATCCAGTTTTCATAGCACCACTATCATCTAGATAATACCAGTTCCCATATTCTTTAATCCAGCCTGTCTTCATCCAACCTTCACTATCAAAATAGTACCAGGTGTCACCTATTTTTTCCCATCCGTTTCTAGTGTAAGAACCGTTAGAATGTTTATACCACCAACAACCATTCGATTGAACCCAACTACCATTAGAGTGACTATAAGCCTTGAGAAAGATAGATTCTTGAGCAGAAACTGGACTATTTACTGCTAGTGTTGACACTGGGCTAAGTAAAGAAACTGCTGACAATAACATTTTTTTTCATGATATGATTGTCCTTTCTTTTTTATTTTTGATATAATCATATCATAAATAAAAAAACAGGTTTTATTTTTTGCAGAAATGGAAGAGGAATAGTATGGAAAATCTTGGAGCAGTTTTAAAGGATATTCGTATTTCAAAAAATTTTCGTCTTAAAGATTTAGCTTGTGATAAGATTAGTGAATCAACTATTTCTCGTTTCGAAAATGGCATTACAAAATTATCTATTGATCATTTTTACATTTTGTTAAATCGTCTGGGGATATCATTGTCGGAATTTGAAGAATTAGTTCATTGCTATTATTCCAAAAAAGAATGTTTTTTTGAAGAATTAGAACATGCTGTGAACTCTTCAGAAATATTTCTACTTCAAGAATTAGTGGATAAAATAGAGTTAAAACAAAAGCAGGGAAAAAGTTTATGCAATTTTCACATAAAATTGATTGCTGAACAACAGATTAATCGGCTTGCAAATCTTCCTTATAATACATCTAAATGCAATGAGATAATAAAGTATTTGCTTTCGGTAGATACTTGGATGGAGTATGAACTAAAAATTTTTTATCATTCGGTGTTTTTTATGAACACTAAAACCATAAGTTTACTATATAGAGTGGTAATCAAGAAAACACGACATTTTTTAAAAACAGATATGGGAACACATAGAGTAATTCCTTTATATTTATTTAATTTAGAATTATTATTAAAAAATAATTTGTTAGATAGCGCTCAATTTTTTATAGATGATTTAGAAAATTTACTTACCAGACAAGGATATTATTTTGAAAAGAATTATTTGCTTTTTTTAAAAGGTATTTATCTCATAAAAACGAATCAAGTAGAGTTAGGTAAAAAAGAATGTTCCAAAGCTTTGAGAATATGTAAGGAATATAATGATAGTGACACAATAGAGAAATTAAACAAGACCTTTAAATCAGATTTTGTTATTTATACTCAATGAAAATCAAAGAGCAAACTAGGAAGCTAGCCACAGGTTGCTCAAAACAGTGTTTTGAGGTTGTAGATAGAACTGACGAAGTCAGTAACATATATACGGAAAGGTGAAGCTGACGTAGTTTAAATTTGATTTTCGAAGAGTATTAATTGGTTAGAATGATCCGTCTGTAAGATAAAGTTAGACAGAAAATGATATAAAAGAAAAAGGATAGCCTCTCTGCGATGAGATGTTATCCTTTTTGATTATGAAACTATTGCAAATTAACCTTGTTTCTCAAGATGTAGTAGGTTCCGAGGTAAAAGATAGCTATGAAAATGAGTTCTTCAACAATGCCTATGCTTGCTCCCATATAGAAATTATCATTAAATCCTGCAAGTGAATTGATATAGAAGTTAGTACTGGTATTGAAGAAGACTTCTATAATTCCAATGACGATTTGGATACCAATGTAGGCTGCAACAGCGAGTGCTGTACGGTATTCATTGAATAGTTGTCCAATGGAAATGGCCAAGTAGATGCAGAGGATTCCAGAAATGGTATTTAGTAGGAAGGATAAGACAGTAAGACTAAAGCCGGTAAAATGTTCTCCAACAAATGAGAGAAGAGTAGAAAGTTGAACTTCATCAGAATTTGTTGACAATAAGATAATATAGACACATAGGAGTAAGACAGCAGTGCTAATCAACGACCAGATAAAGGCACCGATTAGTTTGGCTGTGATGATATGGTGTTCAGAAACTGGCAAGGTTAAAGTCAGATAGCCTTGTCGGTCATAGACACTTCCTTTGAATCGTTTAATAATCAAGAAGATAGTTGAAATCACAAGTGTAACCATCAAACCACCAAAGACAGTAGATAGAAAAACAAGTAGAACAGATAGATTTTTTTCAGGTAATTTTATTAAGGATTGTGTCTGAATTCCAATAAGAACAGAGAGGAAGAGAACAGCAGCGTAGAGGGCTAAATACCACTTGTTAACATTTTTAAATTCGTAGCGAACTAAATTCCAAAACATAATAATCTCCTTTGCTTAGGCCTTAAATTCCTGACGGAAGAGTTGGTCAATGGATTCACCTGACTCATAGCGAATATCATCTACATTTCCTTGACGGACGACTTTTCCGTCTTTGAGGAAGACAATTTCATCCAAGATTGGTTCGATATCAGAAATCAAGTGGGTAGAAATCAAAACGGTAGAAGTTGGGGAGTAGTTGTTGATGATGGTATTGAGGATATACTCACGGGCAGCAGGGTCAACCCCTCCAATGGGTTCATCCAGAACGTATAGACGGGCATCACGGCTCATAACCAAAATCAGTTGTACCTTTTCCTTATTCCCTTTTGATAGTTTCTTGAGACGACTATTTTCATCAATATCTAGGTCAGCAAGTAGATGATGGGCGCGTTCAAGATTGAAATCTTTATAGAAGGTCTTGAAGTAGGTTAGGGCTTCTTTGACCTTCATTTGTTCATTGAGATAGGTCGTATCAGGCAAATAAGCCACGATAGCCTTGGTTGCTGGGCTTGGGTCCATGTCGTTGATAAGGACACGTCCTTGATCTGGTTGCAAGAGGCCATTGATTAGTTTAATCAAGGTTGTTTTTCCTGAGCCGTTTGGCCCAAGAAGACCGACAATTTTTCCAGCTGGGATGTCAAGGGAAACATTTTCAAGGGCTGGGGTTGCTCCATAAGATTTGGATACATTTTCAAATGCTAGTAATGACATAGGCTTAAACTCCTTTAATATAATCACTGACTACGCCTGGTAGTTCTTCTTTTTCATAGCCAAAATGGGTCATGGAGGAAACGAAGTGTTCCAATTCTTCTTCCGATAATTGTTTGCGTGATTGGGCGATTAGCTCCTTATCCTCAGTCACAAATCGTCCAGTTGTTCGCTTGCTGTAGACAAATCCTTCTCGTTCAAGGTCTGACAAGGCTCTTTGGATGGTGTTTGGATTGACACCAGCCTCGCTAGCCAGCTCTCTCACGGTTGGAAGTTGCTGATTGGGTTCCAGTGTATGGGAAACAATCTGAAGCTTGATTTTCTCCATAATCTGTAAATAGATGGGTTTTTTGTTGTCAAATGTCCAGGACATCTTGTTCTCCTTTCTTTTATCCTTTTGTCTTAATTAAATAATACAACAAAACAAAAAACTTGTCAAGCAAAAAGAAGAATTGTTTTGGGAATCGTTTAAAAAATGGTATAATGAAAAGAAAACGATAAGGAGGGAAAGGATGCGTTGTCCAAAATGTGGGGCTACCAAGTCAAGTGTTATCGATAGTCGCCAAGCAGAAGAAGGGAACACTATTCGTAGAAGACGCGAGTGCGATGAATGCCAGCACCGTTTTACAACCTACGAACGGGTAGAAGAAAGAACCTTAGTGGTTGTTAAAAAGATGGCACGCGGGAACAATTCTCTAGAGATAAAATCTTTAATGGAATTATCCGCTCAGCCCAGAAACGTCCTGTGTCAAGTGATGAAATCAACATGGTAGTCAATCGTATCGAACAGAAACTCCGTGGTCGAAATGAAAATGAAATTCAAAGTGAGGACATTGGTTCACTCGTCATGGAGGAGTTGGCTGAACTGGACGAGATTACCTATGTACGTTTTGCCAGTGTCTATCGTAGTTTTAAGGATGTTAGTGAGTTAGAGAGCTTGCTCCAACAAATCACCCAGTCCTCTAAAAAGAAAAAGGAAAGATAAATGAAGCCAATTGACCGTTTTTCTTATCTAAAGAATAATCGGGTGTCGCAAGATACCTCATCTCTGGTACAGTGCTACCTCCCGATTATCGGTCAGGAGGCACTGAGCCTTTATCTTTATACGATTAGTTTTTGGGATAATGGTAGAAAAGAATATCTTTTTTCAAGCATTCTCAACCATCTTAACTTTGGGATGGATAGACTGATAAAATCCCTGAAAATCCTATCTGCTTTTAATCTCTTAACCCTCTATCAAAAGGGTGATACCTATCAGCTAGCTCTCCATACTCCACTTTCGAGTCAGGACTTCTTGGAACATCCTGTTTATCGCAGACTTTTGGAGAAGAAGATTGGCGATGCAGCTGTGGAGGATTTGAAAGTTGAGAGTGCTGAGGGAGAAGAAATACCTGTCTCACTCAATCAAGTCTTTCCAGATTTGGCGGAGCTGGGAAGTCAAGAAGACCTTGGTCTCAAGAAGAAAGTGGCCAACGATTTTGATTTGGACCATTTTCGCCAGCTTATGGCTCGAGATGGGCTTCGTTTTGCGGATGAGCAGTCCGATGTCTTGAACCTCTTTGCCATTGCCGAGGAGAAAAAATGGACTTGGTTTGAGACCTATCAACTGGCTAAGTCAACAGCTGTTTCCCAGGTTATTTCAACCAAACGCATGCGGGAGAAAATCGCTCAAAAACCTGTCTCCTCTGACTTTAGCCCTAAGGAAGCAACCATTATCAAAGAAGCCAAAAGTAAAACGGCCCTGCAGTTCTTGGCAGAAATCAAGCAAACACGCAAGGGGACTATTACCCAAACAGAAAGAGAACTCTTGCAACAGATGGCTGGCTTGGGCTTGCTGGACGAAGTCATCAATATCATTCTCTTATTGACCTTTAATAAGGTGGATTCGGCAAATATCAATGAGAAATATGCCATGAAAGTGGCTAATGACTATGCCTATCAAAAGATTCATTCGGCAGAAGAGGCAGTCTTGCGGATCCGTGAGCGAGGGCAGAAGAATCAGGCTCAAAAAAGCAGTAAACCCAGTCCTGCCAAATCCAATGTACCCAAGTGGAGTAACCCAGATTATAAAAATGAAACCAGCGAGGAAACTCGTCTGGAATTAGAACGTAAGAAACAAGAACTATTAGCTCGATTAGAAAAAGGAGGAGATTAGATGGAAAGTGTCGGAGACGTACTTAAACGTCAACCTAGCCGTTTTCATTATCAAGATTTGGTCCAGAAAATCATGAAGGACCCTGATGTTGCGGCCTTTATCCAGCAAGAATCCTTGACTCCAGAGGAATTAAATCGCAGTATCTCCAAGTTTAATCAGTACATCACCGAGCGTGACAAGTTTCTCCGTGGTGATACGGATTATATTGCCAAAGGCTACAAGCCGATTTTGGTTATGAATCATGGCTATGCGGATGTTTCTTACGAAGAAACTCCTGAACTAATCGCGGCTGAAAAAGAAGCGGCTATTAAGAACCGTCTCAAGTTAATCAATCTGCCAGCCAGTCTCAGGAAAGCTAGTTTGGCTCAAGTAGACTTGGATGATTTGGGCCGCTTGCCAGTTTTTGAAAAGCTATTAGCCTTCGTGGAACAATATCCAACTATTCGAAAAGGTCTTTACTTATATGGAGACTTTGGTGTGGGTAAAAGTTTTATGGTGGCTGCCTTAGCCCATGATTTATCAGAAAAACGTGGTGTTTCCTCAACTCTCCTCCACTATCCTAGTTTTGTTATCGATGTCAAAAATGCTATCGGTGATGGCAATGTTAAGACCTTGGTGGACGAGATTAAGCTTTCTGAAGTCCTGATTTTAGATGATATTGGTGCCGAGCAATCAACAGCTTGGGTGCGGGATGAAATCCTACAAGTCATTCTTCAATATCGGATGCAGGAAAATTTACCGACCTTTTTCACGTCCAACTTCGACTTTGAAGATTTGGAGAAGCATTTTGCTAAAGTGAAACAAGGACCTGACGAAACCTGGGAAGCCAGACGGGTCATGGAACGCATCCGTTATTTGGCTGAGGAGACTCGTTTAGAAGGAGTAAACCGTCGATGACAGAAACAATCAAATTAATGAAGGCTCATACTTCAGTGCGCAGATTTAAAGAGCAAGTCCTTCCTCAAGAAGACTTGACTAAAATCCTGACAGCAGCCCAAATGGCCTCGTCTTGGAAGAATTTCCAATCCTACTCTGTGATTGTGGTCCGAAGTCAAGAAAAGAAAGATGCCTTGTATGAATTGGTGCCTCAAGAAGCTATTCGCCAGTCAGCTGTTTTCCTTCTCTTTGTCGGAGACTTGAACCGAGCAGAAAAGGGAGCCCAGCTTCATACCGATACATTCCAACCTCAAGGTGTAGAAGGTCTCTTGATTAGTTCGGTCGATGCGGCTCTTGCTGGCCAAAATGCTCTACTAGCAGCTGAAAGCTTGGGCTATGGTGGTGTCATTATCGGATTGGTGCGGTACAAGTCAGAAGAAGTGGCAGAGCTTTTTAACCTGCCTGACTACACCTATCCTGTCTTTGGGATGGCACTAGGTGTGCCAAATCAAAATCATGATGTCAAACCAAGACTGCCACTAGAGAATATTGTCTTTGAGGAAGAATATCAAGAACAGTCAACTGAGGCAATCGAAGCTTATGACCGTGTACAGGCTGACTATGCTGGGGCGCGTGCGACCACAAGCTGGAGTCAGCGTCTAGCAGAACAGTCAGTCAAGCTGAACCAAGCTCAACTAGAAAAAATCTTGAACAGAAAAAGTTATTGTAGAAAGTGAGAAATTATGGCCCTACCAACTATTGCCATTGTAGGACGTCCCAATGTTGGGAAATCAACCCTATTTAATCGGATCGCTGGTGAGCGAATCTCCATTGTAGAGGATGTCGAAGGAGTGACACGTGACCGTATCTATGCGACGGGTGAGTGGCTCAATCGTTCGTTTAGCATGATTGATACAGGAGGAATCGATGATGTCGATGCTCCTTTCATGGAACAAATCAAGCACCAGGCAGAAATTGCCATGGAAGAAGCCGATGTTATCGTCTTTGTCGTGTCTGGTAAGGAAGGAATTACCGATGCAGACGAATACGTAGCTCGTAAGCTTTATAAGACCCACAAACCAGTTATCCTCGCAGTTAACAAGGTGGACAACCCTGAGATGCGAAATGATATCTATGATTTCTATGCTCTCGGTTTGGGTGAACCATTGCCTATCTCATCTGTCCATGGTATCGGTACAGGGGATGTGCTAGATGCCATCGTAGAAAATCTTCCAAATGAATATGAAGAAGAAAACCCAGATGTCATTAAGTTTAGCCTGATTGGTCGTCCAAACGTTGGAAAATCAAGCTTGATCAATGCTATCTTGGGAGAAGACCGTGTCATTGCTAGTCCCGTTGCTGGAACAACTCGTGACGCTATTGATACCCACTTTACAGATACAGATGGTCAAGAGTTTACTATGATTGATACGGCTGGTATGCGTAAGTCTGGTAAGGTTTATGAAAATACCGAGAAATACTCTGTCATGCGTGCCATGCGTGCTATTGACCGCTCAGATGTTGTCTTGATGGTTATCAATGCGGAAGAAGGCATTCGTGAATACGACAAGCGTATCGCAGGATTTGCCCATGAAGCTGGTAAAGGAATGATTATCGTGGTCAACAAGTGGGATACACTTGAAAAAGACAACCACACTATGAAAAACTGGGAAGAAGATATCCGTGAGCAGTTCCAATACCTGCCTTACGCACCGATTATCTTTGTATCTGCTTTGACCAAGCAACGTCTCCACAAACTTCCTGAGATGATCAAGCAAATCAGCGAAAGTCAAAATACACGTATTCCATCAGCTGTCTTGAACGATGTGATTATGGATGCTATTGCCATTAACCCAACACCGACAGACAAAGGAAAACGTCTTAAGATTTTCTATGCGACCCAAGTGGCAACCAAACCACCAACCTTTGTTATCTTTGTCAACGAAGAAGAACTCATGCACTTTTCTTACCTGCGTTTCTTGGAAAATCAAATCCGCAAGGCCTTTGTCTTTGAAGGAACACCAATCCATCTCATCGCAAGAAAACGTAAATAAAAAAGTAGAATCTGGAATGACATTTCCAGATTTTTTTGATAGAATGAAATTGAAGAAAACGCTATCAAAAAGAGAGGGGCTGGTGATGAAACATTTGTTTAAATTGTTAATCTTATTACCCTGGTTTTACTTTTTCAGCTGGATTGAAAAGGCCGATAGAGATAGTAAATTTTTCCCAATTTTTTACTATTTTTACTGGTTTTACATCCCCCTCTATGCTCTTTTTAGCCTTGCTTGGACAGTTATTTCAGTTCTGTTTTTCAATATCGTCTTGAGAAATGTGACAGATATCAAGTTATGGGGCATTTGGTTTCTTTTTATTCTGCTAGCTATTGGCCTGAATAGGTTAACTTATTCTTGTTTCAAAAAAATGTTTCGCTTGAGACGAGAACTCGGGAAGTCTAAAGCAGGGAGACATTGATTTATATCGGTTTTTATTTTTAGGAGGTGGCTTATGAAGATTCCTCTCTTAACTTTGGCAAGGAATAAATTTGTTTATGTCTTGCTTACTTTGATTTTTCTTGCTTTGGTTTATCGTGATTTTTTGATGACTTATTTCTTTTTTGATATTCATGCGCCTGACCTAGCCAAATTCGATGGACAAGCAATTAAAAATGACTTATTAAAATCAGCTTTAGATTTTCGTATTATCCAGTTCAACTTAGGTTTTTATCAATCATTTATTATTCCAATTATCATTTCTTTGCTAGGTTTTCAATACATTGAGCTGAAAAATAAAGTTTTACGATTGAGTATTGGAAGAGAAGTGAGTTATCAAGGGTTAAAAAGAAAGTTGACTTTTCAAGTCGCAAGTATCCCTTGTGTGATATATTTAGTGACTGTGCTGATAATTGCAATCATAACCTATTTCTTTGGGACTTTTTCTCCTCTGGAATGGAATTCTCTATTTTCTGATGGGAGTAGTTTACAAAGGCTTCTAGATGGAGAAATAAAAAGTTATTTGTTTTTTATGTGTGTCCTTCTAATCGGTATCTTCATCAATACGGTCTATTTTTTAAAAATAGTTGATTATTTAGGGAATGTGACTCGTTCGGCAATTGCCTATTTGATGTTTCTTTGGCTTGGTTCTATGCTGCTCTATAGTGTCTTGCCATACTATATGGTTCCTATGACGAGTTTGATGCAGGCTAGCTATGGGGATGTAAGTTTGATAAAACTATTTACTCCTTACATCCTTTACATCGTCTCTTATATGGTGCTTGAAAAATATGAAGATAATGTTTAAGAATTTTAACAATATTTGGATAAAGAGAAAGATCGTTTTACTACTTCGTATAGTTCTGATGATGATTTTGATTAACTATCTATTGTCAACAGCGGTTCAAAAGCAGGTTTTTTTTCTCTTTTTCAAGAGGGAATTGATTTCAATCTTTTCCTATAATGACTATTCTGAAGCGAATTTAGAAATCCCCAAACTCTTGTTAAACCTTTCTATTTTCATGGTTGGATGGCTCTCTGTTATTTTGCTTGAAAGTGATTTGGCAGACCATTACCATCACTTGATTCGCTATCAATCAAGCTCCTTTTTCGATTATACAAGGAAACGATTGGTTGTCATCTCTAAATTTTTTATTCAAGATTTAGTTGTCTGGTTTCTTGGTTTACTTTCTCTAGGAATTCATTTCAAAACAGTCGCACTTTTCTTTTTACTTGCTCAGTTAATGATCTTGTACTTACTACTGTCTTATCTGATAGCACTTATTAGTGCGGGCGCTGGTTTTTCCTTTTTTCTCTATTTTTTAGCATTTGTGGGACAAGAATGGATGATGGATCATATTGTGATAGTATATTTAGGACTCTTAAGTTTATTAGTTATCTTGATTGTTAGTCGGTTAGAAGAGAAATTTAAGAAAGGATAAACGATGAGACTTGAAATTATAAATGGACAGAAAATTTATGGGAAAGACCTATTTTAAATCAGTTAAATTTGGTCTTTCAATCAGGAAAAATTTATGGACTTAAAGGTGATAATGGATCTGGCAAGACAGTTCTTTTAAAGGTACTTGCTGGTTATATTAAACTTGACAAAGGAAAAGTTCTTCAAGATGGCAAAGTTTACGGGGTAAAAAATCATTATATTCAGGATGCAGGGATTTTAATTGAAAAGGTAGAGTTTCTATCTCATTTATCCCTGAGAGAAAATTTGGAACTGTTAAGGTATTTTTCATCTAAAGTTACGGAAAAAAGAATTGCCTATTGGATTCAATACTATGATTTACAGGAATTTGAAGACATTGAATACCGTCATTTATCCTTAGGAACGAAACAAAAAATGGCTTTGATTCAAGCCTTTATTGCCGAACCATCTATACTCTTTCTCGATGAACCTATGAATGCTTTGGATGAGAAGAGTGTGAGGTTAACCAAACAGGTCATTTTATCCTATCTGAAAAAAGAAAATGGTTTGGTTATCCTGACTTCGCATATATCGGAAGATATTTCAGATCTTTGTACAGATGTATTAGTTGTCGAAAATGGGCATATACAATATTTAAAGGATATACAATCCTAGGAGGTAGCTTATGGCACATCTAAAATCATTTATTACACGCTATTCTAAGGTCTATATTGGTTTAGTTCTGTTGATCTGGATTGCTTTCTTCTTTCTTCCTTGGGGGAGTCCGATTCTGGGGGGAAAGATTGACCTCTTCAGTATACAGAAAGTCTTGCTAGTTTTTGGTATTCTGTCTATTTTGATGGCCTTGCTGTCCAAGAAAGTCAGTCTCTTTGTTTTTGGATTGATCTGCTGTTTTTCTCTTTGGATTAATCTATTTATCCTATTTGCGATTTTGCCGATTTTTGGCAATTAAAGCATCATAAAAGTCAGAGAGGTTAGCTTGGAAACTAGCCTCTTTTTCCTTTTCAAAATGGGGATTCTTCCTTGAAAATAATCAGTAATTGTGCTAAAATTAAAAGAACATTCTAAAATATTCGGAATTTAAAGTAAGGAAAAACATGGCTAATATTTTAAAAACAATTATCGAAAATGATAAAGGAGAAATCCGTCGTCTGGAAAAGATGGCTGACAAGGTTTTCAAATACGAAGACCAAATGGCTGCTTTGACTGATGACCAACTAAAAGCAAAAACAGTTGAATTTAAAGAACGTTATCAAAATGGAGAATCACTGGATTCATTGCTTTATGAAGCATTTGCGGTTGTCCGTGAGGGTGCCAAACGTGTTCTAGGCCTCTTCCCATATAAGGTTCAGGTCATGGGAGGAATCGTTCTTCACCATGGTGACGTACCAGAGATGCGTACAGGGGAAGGAAAAACCTTGACTGCGACCATGCCCGTATACCTCAATGCCCTTTCAGGTAAAGGGGTCCACGTAGTTACGGTCAATGAATACCTATCAGAACGTGACGCGACTGAAATGGGTGAATTGTACTCTTGGCTTGGTTTGTCAGTAGGAATCAACTTGGCTGCCAAATCTCCAATGGAGAAAAAAGAAGCCTATGAGTGTGATATTACTTACTCAACCAACTCAGAAATTGGATTTGACTACCTTCGTGACAACATGGTCGTTCGCGCTGAAAACATGGTACAACGTCCGCTCAACTATGCCTTGGTCGATGAGGTTGACTCTATCTTGATTGACGAGGCTCGTACACCTTTGATCGTATCAGGTGCTAATGCGGTTGAAACCAGTCAGCTCTACCACATGGCAGACCACTATGTAAAATCGTTGGACAAAGACGACTACATCATCGATGTGCAGTCTAAGACTATTGGTTTGTCTGATTCAGGGATTGACAAGGCTGAAAGCTACTTCAAGCTTGAAAACCTCTATGACATCGAAAACGTGGCTTTGACTCACTTTATCGATAACGCCCTTCGTGCCAACTACATCATGCTTCTCGATATTGACTATGTGGTGAGCGAAGAGCAAGAAATTCTGATCGTCGACCAATTTACAGGTCGTACTATGGAAGGTCGTCGTTATTCTGATGGATTGCACCAAGCTATTGAAGCTAAAGAAGGTGTGCCAATCCAGGATGAAACTAAGACATCTGCCTCAATCACTTACCAAAACCTCTTCCGTATGTATAAGAAATTGTCTGGTATGACGGGTACAGGTAAGACTGAGGAAGAAGAATTCCGTGAAATTTACAACATTCGTGTTATTCCAATCCCAACAAACCGTCCTGTTCAACGTATTGACCACTCAGACCTTCTTTATGCAAGTATCGAGGCTAAGTTTAAGGCGGTTGTCGAAGACGTTAAGGCTCGTTATCAAAAAGGTCAGCCTGTCTTGGTTGGTACAGTTGCGGTTGAAACCAGTGACTACATTTCTAAGAAATTGGTTGCAGCTGGCGTTCCTCACGAAGTCTTGAATGCTAAAAACCACTATAAAGAAGCCCAAATCATTATGAATGCTGGTCAACGTGGTGCTGTTACTATCGCAACCAACATGGCCGGTCGTGGTACCGACATCAAGCTTGGTGAAGGGGTTCGCGAATTGGGTGGACTTTGTGTTATTGGTACAGAACGTCATGAAAGTCGTCGTATCGATAACCAGCTTCGTGGACGTTCAGGTCGTCAAGGAGACCCAGGTGAGTCACAATTCTACCTCTCTCTTGAAGATGATTTGATGAAACGTTTGGTTCTGAACGCTTGAAGGGAATCTTTGAACGTTTGAACATGTCTGAAGAGGCGATTGAGTCTCGTATGTTGACGCGTCAGGTTGAAGCGGCTCAAAAACGTGTCGAAGGTAATAACTATGATACCCGTAAACAAGTCCTTCAATACGACGATGTCATGCGTGAACAACGTGAGATTATCTATGCTCAACGTTACGATGTTATCACTGCAGACCGTGATTTGGCACCTGAAATTCAGGCTATGATCAAACGTACGATTGAACGTGTTGTTGATGGTCATGCGCGTTCAAAACAAGATGAAAAACTAGAAGCAATTTTGAACTTCGCTAAGTATAATTTGCTTCCAGAAGATTCTATTACGATGGAAGACTTGTCAGGCTTGTCTGATAAGGCTATTAAGGAAGAACTCTTCCAACGTGCCTTGCAAGTTTACGATAGTCAAGTTTCAAAACTACGCGATGAAGAAGCAGTTAAAGAATTCCAAAAAGTCTTGATTCTACGAGTGGTGGATAACAAGTGGACAGATCATATCGATGCCCTTGATCAATTGCGTAATGCGGTTGGACTTCGTGGCTATGCTCAGAACAACCCTGTTGTTGAGTATCAGGCAGAAGGTTTCCGTATGTTTAATGACATGATTGGTTCGATTGAGTTTGATGTGACACGCTTGATGATGAAAGCCCAAATTCATGAACAAGAAAGACCACAAGCAGAACACCATATCAGTACAACAGCGACTCGCAATATCGCTGCCCACCAAGCAAATATGCCAGAAAATCTGGATTTGAGCCAGATTGGACGCAATGAACTTTGCCCATGTGGTTCTGGTAAGAAGTTTAAAAACTGTCACGGAAAAAGACAATAAAATGAGATAGTTTAGAGGCGGATACCTTGTGAAAAGTAAATTTTTACTTGGTATCCGTTTGCTTTATAAGGAGATGAGTTATGGTATTTACAGCAAAAAGTCCTAAAATTAATATTGAAGAAGTTCGTGCCTTATCAAAATTGGAAGGCCAAGCTTTGGAGAGAAAATCACAGCGCGATCAAGAGCTAGAAGCCATTATACGTGGAGAAGACCAGCGAATTCTCTTGGTAATCGGGCCATGCTCATCTGACAATGAAGAAGCTGTTCTTGAATACGCTAAGCGTTTGGCGACTCTACAAGAAGAAGTAGCAGACCGTATCTTTATGGTTATGCGTGTTTATACAGCTAAACCCCGTACCAACGGAGATGGTTACAAGGGCTTGATTCACCAGCCTAATGCGACAGAAGCACCAAGCCTCATCAACGGAATCAAAGCCGTGCGCCATCTTCACTATCGTGTCATCACGGAAACAGGTATGACGACAGCTGATGAAATGCTTTATCCTGAAAATCTTCCGCTTGTAGATGATTTGATTTCCTATATGGCGGTAGGGTGCCCGTTCAGTTGAAGATCAACAACACCGCTTTGTTGCAAGTGGGAGCAGATTTTGCGACTGGGATTTAAAAAAATCCAACATCTGGAAATCTCAATGTTATGTTTAATGGGATTTATGCTAGCTCAAAACAAAGCAAAGTTTCCTTTTTCCTAGGGAAAAGAGGTAGAAACAACTGGGAAACCCGTTTTCGCACGCTATTCTTCGTGGAGCAATCAATGAGTATGGGTAAGAAATATTCCCTAACTACTACTATGATAATTTGATGGATACTATTGCTCAGTATGAGAAGATGGGCTTGGAAAATCCTTTTATCATTGTGGATACCAATCATGACAACTCTGGTAAGCAATATATGGACCAGATTCGAATTGTCCGTCAGACCTTGATTAACCGTGATTGGAATGAAAAATCAAGCAGTACGTTCGAGGTTTTATGATTGAGTCTTATCTAGAAGACGGCCGTCAAAACGAACCAGAGATTTTTGGTAAGTCCATTACAGACCCTTGTCTAGGTTGGGAAAATACGGAAACCCTCGTTCGAGAAATCTACCAAACGCTAGGAGAATAAGATGGCATTTATTGAAAAAGGTCAAGAAATCGATATTGAAGCAATCAAGGCAGAAACCCAATTGTCTGCGGAAGCCTTGCGACTAAAGGAGCGTCGTGATAGAGAATTGGCAGACATTATTTCAGGAGAAGATGACCGTATCCTTTTGGTGATTGGTCCTTGCTCTTCTGATAACGAAGAGGCTGTCTTGGAGTATGCACGCCGTTTATCTGCCTTGCAGAAGAAGGTGGCGGACAAGATTTTCATGGTTATGCGAGTTTATACTGCTAAACCTCGTACCAATGGAGATGGTTATAAGGGTTTGGTTCACCAGCCTGATACGTCTAAAGGCTCCAAGCTTTGATTAATGGTTTACAGGCTGTGCGCCAGTTGCACTACCGCGTGATTACAGAGACAGGTTTGACGACGGCAGACGAGATGCTTTATCCATCAAACTTGGTCTTGGTAGATGATTTGGTCAGCTACCATGCCGTTGGTGCTCGTTCTGTAGAGGATCAAGAACATCGCTTTGTGGCCTCAGGGATTGATGCGCCAGTAGGAATGAAAAATCCTACCTCTGGGAATCTTGGTGTTATGTTTAACGGAATATACGCCGCTCAAAACAAACAAACCTTCCTCTTTCATGGACAAGAAGTAGAAACTTCAGGAAATCCTTTGGCTCACGTTATCCTTCGTGGGTGCAGTTAATGAATATGGGAAAAATGAACCTAACTTCTATTATGAAACCTTATTGCATGCCATTGAGCGCTATGAAGTTATGGGCCTTGAGAATCCTTTTATCCTCATTGATACCAACCATGATAACTCAGGCAAGCAATATATGGAGCAGATTCGAATTGTTCGTAAGACCTTGCAAAATCGTGATTGGAATGAGAAGATTAAAAAGACAGTTCGAGGCTTTATGATTGAATCTTATCTAGCAGATGGTCGTCAGAATCAACCAGAGGTCTTTGGTTGCTCAATTACGGATCCTTGCTTGGGTTGGGAAAATACAGAGGCCTTGGTAGAAGAAATCTACGCTAGCTTAACAAAATAAGTGAGAAAGGATGGAGTTGGGGGAATCTCAACTCCTTTTTGATGAGAATGATAGTTGGACATGGAATTGACATCGAAGAGTTGGCTTCGATAGAAAGACGCAGTTGCACGGCATGCAGATTTTGCCAAGCGAGTCTTAACTGCAAAGGAAATGGAACGGTTTAACAGTCTCAAAGAGCGCAGACAAATAGAATATTTGGCTGGTCGCTGGTCGGCTAAGGAGGCCTTTTCCAAGGCTATGGGAACTGGTATTGGCAAGCTCGGTTTTCAGGATTTGGAAGTCTTGAACAATGAACGCTGGGGCGCCTTATTTTAGTCAGTCACCATTTTCAGGGAAAAGATTTGGCTGTCTATCAGCCATACAGATCAGTTTGTGACAGCTAGTGTCATTTTTGGAGGAAAGATTATGAAAGCTAGTCCACATAGACCAACCAAGGCCTTGATCAATCTTGGAGCTATTCGACAAAATATTAAGCAGATAGGAAATCATATTCCTAAAGGAACGCTAAAGTGGGCAGTGGTTAAGGCCAATGCTTATGGACATGGGGCGGTCGAGGTTTCGAAGGCAATCCAAGACGATGTTGATGGTTTTTGCGTTTCGAATATAGATGAAGCTATCGAACTTCGTCAGGCTGGAATTGACAAGAAAATACTTATTTTAGGAGTGACTGAGATCGAATCCGTTAAACTAGCTCGAGAATTTAAGATCACCTTGACAGTAGCAGGACTGGAGTGGGTTCAATCACTTATAGCTAAGGAATCAGATCTAGCTGGCTTGACGGTCCACTTCAAGATTGATTCTGGAATGGGTCGGATTGGATTTAGAGAGGGTCGTGAGGCTGATCAGGCTCAAGATATACTTAAGCAAGAGGGGGTTCGTGTTGAAGGGATTTTTACCCACTTTTGCTACGGCTGATGAGGAATCAGATGCCTACTTTAATGAGCAGTTGGAACGGTTTAAAACTATTATGTCAAGTATGAAAGGCCTTCCAGAGTTGGTTCATGCCAGTAACTCGGCAACGACTCTTTGGCATGCAGAGACTATTTTAATGCCGTCCGTATGGGAGATGCTATGTATGGTCTCAATCCAAGCGGAGAGGTCTTGGATTTGCCTTATGACTTGATTCCAGCCTTGACCTTGGAGTCTGCTTTAGTCCATGTCAAGACAGTTCCACCTGGAGCTTGCATGGGCTATGGGGCAACCTATCAGGCAAATAGCGAACAAGTCATCGCCACGGTGCCAATCGGTTATGCCGATGGCTGGACACGAGATATGCAGAATTTCTCGGTCTTAGTAGACGGACAAGCTTGCCCAATTGTTGGACGAGTTTCTATGGACCAAATCACCATTCGTCTGCCTAAGCTTTATCCTTTAGGAACCAAAGTCACCCTCATTGGTTCCAATGGGGGCAAGGAGATCACAGCTACTCAGGTAGCGACCTATCGTGGGACTATTAACTATGAGGTGGTTTGTCTTCTCAGCGACCGTATTCCGAGAGAATATCATTAAAAAGAAAGGAGTGGAGCATGAATCTACATCAACCCTTGCATGTCTTACCTGGTGTGGGACCAAAGTCAGCAGAAAAATACGCCAAACTAGGAATTGAAAACTTGCAAGACCTCTTGCTCTACTTTCCTTTCCGTTATGAGGACTTTCAAGACCAAGCAGGTGCTGGAGCTAGAAGACGGTGAGAAGGCGGTTCTATCTGGTCAAGTCGTGACTCCTGCCAGTGTTCAGTATTATGGTTTCAAGCGCAATCGTCTGCGCTTTTAGTCTCAAACAGGGAGAAGTCGTTTTTGCAGTGAATTTCTTTAACCAGCCCTATCTGGCTGATAAGATAGAGTTGGGAGCAACTCTTGCTGTCTTTGGAAAATGGGACCGTGCTAAGGCTAGTCTGACTGGGATGAAGGTCCTGGCTCAGGTGGAAGATGATCTCCAACCTGTCTATCGTCTGGCTCAGGGAATCAGTCAGTCCAGTCTGGTCAAGGTCATTAGAACGGCTTTTGATCAGGGATTGGACCTCTTGATCGAGGAAAATCTTCCCCAGACTTTGCTGGACAAATACAAACTCATGTCCCGTTGTCAGGCAGTTCGTGCCATGCATTTCCCCAAGGATCTGGCAGAATACAAGCAGGCCCTTCGCCGTATCAAGTTTGAGGAACTATTTTACTTTCCAAATGCAATTGCAGACGCTCAAGTCTGAAAAACAGAGTTCAGGGAAGTGGTCTGGTTCTGAACTGGTCTCAGGAAAAAAAGTGACAGCAGTCAAGGAAAGCTTGCCTTTTGCCCTGACCCCTAGCCCAAGAAAAAGAGTTTGCAGGAAATTTTAACCGATATGAAGTCGGACCACCACATGAATCGTCTTCTACAAGGGGATGTGGGGAGTGGAAAAACTGTAGTCGCTGGCTTGGCTATGTTTGCAGCAGTGACGGCTGGCTACCAGCAGGCCCTCATGGTGCCAACAGAAATCCTTGCAGAGCAACATTTTGAGAGTTTACAGAACCTTTTCCCAGACTTGAAAACTGGCTCTTTGACAGGTTCTTTGAAAAGCTGCAGAAAAGAGAGAAGTCTTGGAGACTATTGCCAAGGGTGAGGCTGATTTGGTTATCGGGACTCACGCTCTGATTCAGGATGGGGTGGATTATGCTTGCCTAGGCTTGATTATCATCGATGAACAACACCGTTTTGGTGTGGGGCAAAGGCGTATATTACGCGAAAAAGGCGACAACCAGATGTACTCATGATGACGGCGACTCCCATTCCACGGACGCTAGCCATCACAGCCTTTGGAGATATGGATGTTTCCATTATTGACCAGATGCCAGCAGGACGAAAACCTATTGTGACACGCTGGATTAAGCATGAACAACTACCTCAGGTCTTGACTTGGCTTGAGAGAGAAATTCAAAAAGGTTCCCAAGCTTATGTCATTTCTCCCTTGATTGAAGAATCAGAAGCCTTAGATTTAAAAAATGCCATTGCCTTATCGGAAGAATTGACGGCTCATTTTGCAGGAAAGGCAGAAGTAGCTCTTTTACATGGAAAAATGAAGAGTGACGAAAAAGACCAAATCATGCAGGATTTCAAAGAGAGAAAAACGGATATCCTGGTCTCTACTACCGTCATTGAGGTTGGGGTCAATGTTCCAAATGCGACAGTTATGATTATCATGGATGCTGACCGTTTTGGACTCAGTCAACTCCATCAGCTTAGAGGTCGTGTTGGTCGAGGTGATAAACAGTCCTATGCGGTTCTTGTTGCTAATCCCTAAAACAGATTCTGGGAAAGACCGCATGCGAATCATGACAGAAACAACTAATGGTTTTGTTCTTGCTGAGGAGGACCTGAAAATGAGAGGTTCTGGAGAAATCTTCGGAACCAGACAGTCTGGACTTCCAGAATTTCAGGTGGCTGATATTATCGAAGACTTTCCGATTTTAGAAGAAGCCAGAAAGGTGGCTAGTTATATCAGTTCTATTGATGGATGGCAAGAGGATCCTGAATGGCGTATGATTGCCCTTCATTTAGAAAAGAAAGAACATTTAGATTAATACTCTTCGAAAATCTCTTCAAACCACGTCAACGTCGCCTTGCCGTAGGTATGGTTACTGACTTCGTCAGTTCTATCCACAACCTCAAAACAGTGTTTTGAGCTGACTTCGTCAGTTCTGTCTGCAACCTCAAAACGGTGTTTTGAACTGACTTCGTCAGTTCCATCTGCAACCTCAAAACAGTGCTTTGAGCAACCTACGGCTAGTTTCCTAGTTTGCTCTTTGATTTTCATTGAGTATAAGCTTTCTCTAAGGAAATCTTAAGCTAGCTTTCAGGTTTAGTCCTTATACTAGAGTCATCAAAAAGAAATGAGGACTCTCACATGACAGTAACCATTAAAGTACATTATCAAACTACATTCCAAAAGAAAGAAGACAAAAACTAAATTGAGAATAGATTAGAGTCTGGGACAAAAATCTAACTTTAATATAAAAAGCGAACAAAACTAGTTATCTGATACTCAGAATTCTGTCTTGTTCGTGTCTAATCTATTGTTTTTAAAAATTATAGTAAAGAATCCCTCAAAATCAAAAATCTTTTTATCCCAGACTCTTTCTTGTTTTAAAACTACTTTTCAGTAGCTTTTTTTCTATAATCAAAGGAGTTAAAAATAACTTTCTATTTAATTTTATTTCTTGCATTGCTTTTCTAGTTATGCTACAGTTGTGGTAGCGATTACAAAATCAAAAGGAGCATATTATGAAAAATCCAGCATTGTTAGAGGAAATAAAGACCTACCAAGGACGAGATGAGGTTCCAGAGGACTTTGATACTTTTCTGGAATGAAGAATTGAAAAAGTTTCAAGTCTTCCTGAATATCAGCTAGAGGAACAAGATTTTCACATTCCCCATGTCAAGTGCTATGAGCTAAGTTTCAAAGGTACTAATGAAGGTCAAGTTTATGCGCGCCTAGTCCTTCCAAAGACTGAAGAAAAAGTTCCTGTGATTTTCCATTTCCATGGCTATATGGGTCGTGGTTGGGATTGGACAGATATGCTGGCCTTTACTGTAGCTGGTTATGGTGTCGTGTCCATGGATGTGCGAGGTCAATCAGGTTATTCTCAAGATGGTTTGCGCTCACCTCTGGGAAATACTGTGAAAGGGCACATTATCAGGGGCGCAGTGGAAGGACGAGACCAGCTCTTTTATAAGGATGTTTATCTGGATATTTACCAGTTGGTTGAAATCATTGCTAGTCTACCGCAAGTCGATGAGAAGAGACTTTCTAGCTATGGTGCTTCGCAAGGTGGAGCACTAGCCTTGGTTGCTGCAGCACTCAACCCTCGTATTGAACGAACAGTAGCTATCTATCCATTCTTGTCAGATTTTAGACGCGTTCTAGAGATTGGTAATACTAGCGAAGCCTATGATGAATTATTTCGATACTTTAAGTTTCACGATCCTTTCCATGAGACAGAAGAAGAAATTATGGCAACCCTTGCCTATATCGATGTGAAAAATCTTGCCCATCGAATCAAGGGTGAGGTCAAGATGATTACAGGTTTAGATGACGATGTTTGCTATCCGATTACCCAGTTTGCGATTTACAACCGTCTCACCTGCGATAAGGTATATCGTATCATGCCGGAATACGCTCATGAAGCCATGAATGTTTTTGTTAATGATCAAGTCTATAACTGGCTATGTGGTAGTAAGATTCCTTTTAAATATGTGAAATAATCATTGAGAGAGCCTAGTAGCTCTCTTTTTATAATTTTAATAGCTGGAAAGAAGTGAGGAATAGGTTTTCACTTATTTACAAATTATTGTTTAATTTATGAATAGAATAGTTGAAAAAGAAGTGATGATTATTTAACTTAAATGTTTTCTTAAGCAATAAGATAAAAATAAATTAATATATTTGGATATAATGAGTATAGTAAATATTTGATTTTTAAAATTCAATAAACAAAAATAGTATATATTATTGAAAGCGATTACAAACTATGTTATACTGTAAGAGTAAGTTTGAAAACTTAAAGAAATAATATATATTAAAAATAGATTATATATTATGAGTCGTGTAGTAGGAAGGAGGATGAAGCTGCAGGACTCATTAAGTTATTTTGAATTCACATGCACAAATTAACTTTGAAAGTTAAAGTGAGGTAGTATATGTTTAGAAGTCAAAAAGGTTTAGGTAAATTTCGAAAATCAAAAGCTTATGGTTTGGTTGGTTGTTTAACACTAGCTACTGTGATAGGTTTAGCTTCAACAGAGTTGCCAGTAATTGGAAGTGGAGTAGTTTATGCTGAAGTTATTCAAGGTGGTAATGATATAAAAGATGTTGATGTTCATAGCACTGCAGCGAATGGTGTCGCTATGACCTATACAACTTATGATAGTGGAAGTAGCGGCAAACAAACATCTTCAGGTAGTGGGGTCTTTGTAGCTCCTAATGTAATGGTGACTGTAGCTCATAACTACTATGATAAGAATCCAGAAGATAAATCTGCAGTTCTACGAGGAGGAGGCTCAGCCAAAAGTTATGTGGTTATGAATTCAGAAACTGAGAAAGTAAATAAAGTTCCGAATTCAGGTAGTTCAGAGTCTGTAAGTAAAGATGCTATTCACACATACAATGAAAAAGATTTTGGAAAATCTTATAGTAATGATTTAGCTGTTGTTGTCACTGAAAAACCAGTAGAAGCTATGACAAATGGAGAAGATTCGCCAAGAACACTAAGTGAGAATACAGTAAGTCCAGGGATTCTATTAGTATGGTTGGGTATCCTAATGATTTTTCTACTCCTAACTTGAATCAAGAAAATAGAAATCGTCTAAAAGACGGTAAACCTTACGAAATTTCAGGAAAAGTAAGTGCTTATGATAAAGAAAGTGGTGCAGTTACATACCATACATCTTCATTAGGAGGATTTTCAGGTGCTCCCTTATTTAATAGTAAAGGCGAAGTAGTTGGTGTTCACCAACATGGAACAAATGCTCCAAGTGAATTAGAGATTAATCGTATTGGTGGTGGGACTATCTTTACGGAGAAACATAAAGAGTGGATCCGTTCTATGATAGATAAGTATGCTATTACAGGTTGGTTTGTAGAAGGTGATAATCGTTATTATTACGATGAACAACATAGAGCATTGAAAAATCTAGATAAGGTGATTGACGGTGCAACTTATCGATTTAACGAAAGAGGGCAAGCAACTTTATTAAGTGGAGTTGAAAAAGGCCGTGTTATTCTACGTTTAGAAGATGCGAAGGGGAATCGATTAATTGCGGATAAAGTTGTGCAAACAGGTGAGGTTGGTTCTCCTCTTGTATTTAATTTACGTCAAGACGCTGATTTCAATAGTTTAGTAAGTGGTCTACCAAATGCTAAGATGATATCATTTAATAATATTTCTATTAATAAGTTAGTTAGTGATACAAGTTGGTCTGGTGAGTATGTGAGTAAATTATCTTTAGGGAATACAATTATTAAAAGCAGTATTAGACGCAGTATCTCCTAAATCTGATTTTGCTCGTACTGAGGTTGGAAAAGTTGATTTGAGTGGATCTGCGAACTTACCAAAACCAAGTGAGACAGTAAAAAGTGCTCCAAATGGTGAACAAAACTTCCAAGCGACTACACATATCTTAACACCGGATGGAACAGGTTCGGCAACATTAATTGCCCCTAATTTGTTATTAACTGTAGCACATAACTTTTTAACAGTTAATGGTTCTAAGGTTGTTACAAAGTCTGGAAAGGAAAATACTGTATACAAAGCTACGTTACCAAATGGAACTTCTATCAATTTCTCTGATGAAGATATTGCGTATTGGAACAAAGCAGAGTCTGTTTTTGGATTTAAGAATGATTTAGCTCTAGTTAGATTAAAAGAAGCGGTAAAAGGAGTAACTCCTGTAGAAGTTGCTAAGCAATCTTCAAAAGTTGCAGAAGGAAATACAGTTTCGGTTTATGGTTTCCCAGATAATAAACTAAGTCCAGTTTTAGATAGTAAAGTAGTAGGAACTACTGATTTTGGTTCTGGTATAGAGGGAATCAGTTATGGAGGTACGAAACCTGGAGCATCTGGTGGTGGACTATACAATGATAAAGGTGTCTTAATCGGCGTTCATCAAAATGGAGTGATTGATAATCGTAGCGGTGGTTTAGTTTTATCAAAAGAACAATTAGACTGGGTACATTCGTATATCGAAGGTCAACCAAAAGATCCTGTTTATGTGAAAGATAAAGAAATGGAAGTACCAAAAGATGGTGCAGATAAAAATACAACTGGAAAATCAGATACAACAACAGGTAATGTAGCAGGTTCTAATGGTAAGACACCAAAAGAGGGAACAGCTGCTGAGGTAGAAGGTGAAAAACTACCAGAGGGAACAGATAATCCAGAAGAAACAAATACTCCTGATGAAGCAGAATCAGAAGAGAGCAATGTTCTTCCTCCTCGTGATTACTTTGCTAGAGACTTGAAGAATGTTAAAACTGTATTTGAAAAAGAGGACCTTGCTACGAATGCTGAAAATGGGCAAAGAGTTGATTTGACAGAAGCCTTAGATAAGTTGAAACATCTTCAAAATGCGACTATTCATATGGAGTTTAAACCAGATGCTAATGCTCCACAATTCTATAATCTTTTCTCTGTATCAAGTGATAAGAATAGAGACGAATATTTCAGTATATCTGTTAATAAAGGTACTGCAATGGTAGAGGCTCGAGGAGCTGATGGAAGTCATTTTTACGGAAGTTACTCAGATGCACCACTTAAAGTAAAACCTGGAAAATGGAATTCGATTACTTTCACAGTGGAAAGACCGAAAGCAGATCAACCAAATGGGCAGGTTCGTTTATATGTAAATGGAGTCTTATCTAGAACAAATGGGAAATCTGGTCGTTTTATTAAAGATATGCCAGATGTTAATAAGATTCAGATTGGAGCTACTAGAAGAGCGAACCAAACAATGTGGGGATCAAATCTTCAGGTTCGTAATCTGACCGTATATGATCGTGCTTTAACTCCTGAAGAAGTAGGAAAACGCAGTCAATTATTTAAAGTAGCAGATTTAGAAGAGAAATTACCAGAAAGTGCAAAAATCACAGAGAAGAAGGAAGTTTTTGTAAGTGGTGTAAATGGTGGATTGAACAAGGATGGGATTAATACTTACCGAATCCCAGCCTTGCTGAAAACGGATAAAGGAACATTAATTGGCGGAGCTGATGAAAGACGTTTACAATTCTCTGACTGGGGAGATATTGGTATGGTAGTTCGTCGAAGTCAGGATGGAGGAGTGACATGGGGAGATAGAATAACAATTTCTAACCTTCGTGATAATCCAGAGGCCAGAGATAAAACTGCTCCGTCACCCTTAAATATTGATATGGTATTAGTTCAAGATCCAGAAACTAAGAGAATCTTTTCAGTTTATGATATGTTCCCTGAAGGAAAAGCAGTATTCGGTATGCCTGCCAAACCTGAAAAAGCATACGAGCGTATAGGGGATAAAACTTATCAAATTTTATATAAAACAGGCGAAAAAGGACATTATACCATTCGTGAAAATGGTGAGGTTTATAATTCTAAAAATCAAAAAACAGATTACCATGTTGTCGTAAATCCTAAACAACGAGGTTATAGCGACAAAGGCGATCTGTATAAAGGAAAGGATTTAATTGGTAATGTTTACTTTGCACAGAGTACTAAAAATCCGTTTAGAGTAGCTAATACTAGCTATTTATGGATGTCTTATAGTGATGATGATGGTAAAACATGGTCTGCACCAAAAGATATTACTCCAACAATTCGTCAAGACTGGATGAAATTCCTTGGAACAGGTCCAGGAACGGGTATTGTATTACGTACAGGTGAGCATAAAGGGCGAATATTGGTCCCTGCTTATACAACAAATAGTGTTTCACATTTAGGTGGTTCTCAATCTTCTCGTTTGATTTACTCAGATGATCATGGAGTAACCTGGCATGCTGGAGAAGCACCAAATGATAATCGACCTGTAGGAAACAAGACTATTCATTCATCTAACATGAATAATGGTGGTGCGCAAAATACAGAATCAACCGTACTTCAATTAAATAATGGAGATGTCAAACTCTTCATGCGTGGCTTAACTGGAGATCTTCAGGTTGCTACTAGTAAAGATGGTGGAGTTACTTGGGAGAAAACAATCAAACGTTATCCTCAAGTAAAAGATGCCTATGTGCAAATGTCAGCTATTCATACGATGCATGATGGGAAAGAGTACATTCTTCTTAGCAATGCTGCTGGACCAGGCCACGAACGAAAAGATGGTTTAGTCCATTTGGCACGTGTTGAGAAGAATGGCGAGTTGACTTGGATAAAACATCATTTAATTCAAGGTGGAGAATTTGCATATAATTCATTACAAGACTTGGGCAACGGAGAATACGGAATTTTATATGAACATAGCGAAAATGGTCAAAAAATCGCTATACCCTTTCTTATAAGAAATTTAATTGGGACTTCTTGAGTAAAGATCGAATTTCTCCTAAAGAGGTAAAAGTTAAAGATGCAACTGATATGGGAGAAGGTGTTATAAGTTTACAATTTGATTCAGAAGTTTTAGTAAATCAAGCACCTACTTTGAAATTAGCTAATGGTAACACAGCAGAGTTTATGACTCAGTTAGATAATAAAACTCTTTTATTTGCTGCAAATAAAAAAGATATAGGTCAAGAAATTACAGGAATAGTTGAAGGCAGTATTGAGAGTATGCACAACTTACCGGTTAATCTAGAAGGGTCAGGTATTCCTGGGGGAATAAGTGCTGTAGAGAGTGCGATAAATGATGTAAAAGATTATACTGGAGCTATAGGGACAGCAGGAGAAGAAGTAGCTACCACAGAATCTCTCTTAGACTATGCAGGAGGAGTCAGTTCAGACCCAGTCGTAACTCCAGATGTAGATGAATACAGCGGAGGAGTAAATGCAGTAGAAGCAGCGGCGAATGAAATAGAAGATTATAGTGGAGCTATAGGAACAGCAGGGGAAGAAGTGGCGACAAGAGAAGTTCTTCCAGAGTACACAGGAGGTGCTAACTTTGTTCTGGCAGCTTCAAATGACTTGCTAGAGTACAAAGATGGAGTCAACGGAATTGACGGAGCAATCAATGAACTTCCAGAATACATAGGAGGAGTCAGTTCAGACCCAGTCGTAACTCCAGATGTAGATGAATATAGCGGAGGAGTAAACGCAGTAGAAGCAGCAGCAAATGAATTAGAAGATTATAGTGGAGCTATAGGAACAGCAGGAGAAGAAGTAGCGATAAGAGAAGTTCTTCCAGAGTACACAGGAGGTGCTAACTTTGTTCTGGCAGCTTCAAATGATTTGCTAGAGTACAAAGATGGAGTCAACGGAATTGACGGAGCAATCAATGAACTTCCAGAATACATAGGTGGAGTAAATGCAGTAGCCAGTGCTGTGCATAATGTAGAAGACTATACAGGACTATTCACAACACCAGAAGAAGAAACTTCAGTAGTAAAATCTACTGATAAACAAGCAAATAATAAGGAAAGTAAGAAAGAAGAAAAAACTAATCAAGTTAACCCAAGTCTGGATAGCTCGCAACGTCTTTTCAAAAATGAAACAGGAAGTGTTCAGATTCAAGCTTCAGAAGAAGTTTTGAGAAATGTTAAAGATGTTCAAATAGAAGAAGTGAAAGTTAGTAGTTTAAACTCATTAAACTATAAGGCATTTGATATCAAGTTGAAAAATACAGATGGACAATCTGTTCAACCTAAAGGAAAAGTTCTTATTACTTTTACTACAGATCAGTCTGTTGAACATGTTTATTATGTAGATCCAGAAGGAAATTTACATGCTCTTGAATTCATACAAAAAGATGGAAAAGTCATTTTGAGACAAACCATTTCAGTATTTATGCAATGACTTTCCGACTTTCTATTGACAATTTAGCACTTGATAATCCTACAAAAGCTAAAAAAGAGGAGGAACTATCACTATCACCTAAATTGTTATCTACAAATGGAAACTCAGAATCTAACCAATCAGAGAATAAAGTAAGTAATAATGAACAGTCCATGTTACCTAAGACAGGTGAATCTTCTTCATTATTAACAATCTTATTTGGTTTCGTAGGAATGATCCTTGGAGCACTGATTTCTTATAGTCGAAAAGACAGTTAATTTTTCTTTTCACTGTTAAATAATCTCCGATGTTGATTTAAAATAAACCAGTCTAGAATCCTAAAAATGAGCTAGGATTTTAGGCTGGTTTTTAGGATTCTTTCAACTGTAAAGGAACTCTTAAGCTAGATGGACAAGAAAGTTATTTCTTGATTCATGAATCTCAAGAAGAAGATGATGATCGTACTCGTATCTATCATAGTACAGAAATGGATGGAGCGATTGCTTATGGTAAACCAGGAAAACGTACTCCATTATGGCTATCATCTGTCATTGATAAAGAAATGCGCTATCTGCATGAGATCATGCAAGGAGCTCCAGTGTCAGAAGAATTTGCCAAACTATTGACAGGGGAAGCTGCTCTAGAAGCAATTGCTACTGCAGATGCTTGTACTCAGTCTATGTTTGAAGATCGCAAAGTGAAGCTATCTGAGATAGTAAAATAAATATCGGTATTCTCTTATAATAAGTCAAGCACCTCTTTGAAAGTACTTTTAAAGGGGGTGTTTGACTTGTTTTCTTTTTGAAACTGCAATCTATCATATAACAAAGTATTGAAAGCGCTTTTAAAATGAGATATAATAAACTCATAAAAACAAAGAAAAGGAGGAGATAGGATGCCACAAATTAGCAAAGAAGCTTTGATTGAACAAATTAAAGATGGAATCATCGTTTCTTGTCAGGCCCTTCCTCACGAACCGCTTTATACAGAAGCGGGAGGAGTCATCCCCTTGCTAGTCAAAGCGGCTGAGCAAGGTGGAGCGGTCGGTATCAGAGCCAATAGTGTTCGTGATATCAAAGAAATTAAGGAAGTAACCAAACTTCCAATTATAGGGATTATCAAACGAGATTATCCACCACAAGAACCCTTCATCACTGCTACTATGAAAGAAGTTGATGAACTAGCTGAACTCGACATTGAGGTAATTGCTCTGGATTGTACAAAGCGCGAACGCTACGATGGTCTAGAGATTCAAGAATTTATTCGTCAGGTTAAGGAGAAATATCCGAACCAGCTATTGATGGCTGATACAAGTACCTTTGAAGAAGGTGTAGTAGCAGTTGAAGCAGGAATTGATTTTGTAGGTACTACCTTATCAGGATATACATCTTATAGTCCAAAAGTGGACGGCCCAGACTTCGAACTAATCAAAAAGCTCTGTGATGCAGGTGTAGATGTCATTGCCGAAGGGAAAATTCATACACCAGAACAAGCCAAACAAATCCTTGGATATGGAGTAAGAGGTATTGTTGTTGGTGGCGCTATTACTAGACCAAAAGAGATTACAGAACGCTTCGTTGCTGGTCTTAAATAATGCAATCTCAAAACAGAGGAGAGTGGTAGATGCGTCAAAACAAATAAAAACGTATACAATGACACTTACTCACTATCCTATATGGATACGCTAATTAAAAAATAGGAGAATACAAATGAAATTTAGAAAACTAGCTTGTACAGTACTTGCGGGTGCTGCAGTTCTTGGCCTTGCTGCTTGTGGAAATTCTGGAGGAAGCAAAGACGCTGCAAAATCTGGTAGCGATAGCGGAAAAACAGAGATTACATGGTGGGCATTCCCAGTCTTCACTCAAGAAAAAACTGGTGACGGTGTTGGTACTTATGAAAAATCAATCATCGAAGCTTTTGAAAAAGCAAATCCAGATGTCAAAGTGAAATTGGAAACAATCGACTTCAAATCTGGTCCTGAAAAAATCACTACAGCTATTGAAGCAGGAACTGCTCCAGACGTACTCTTTGACGCACCAGGACGTATTATCCAATACGGTAAGAATGGTAAATTGGCTGAGTTGAATGACCTCTTCACAGATGAATTTGTCAAGGATGTTAACAACGAAAATATCGTACAAGCAAGTAAAGCTGGAGATAAAGCATATATGTATCCAATCAGTTCAGCACCATTCTATATGGCTATGAACAAGAAAATGTTGGAAGAGGCTGGAGTTGCTAATCTTGTAAAAGAAGGTTGGACAACAGATGACTTTGAAAAAGTTTTGAAAGCTCTTAAAGCAAAAGGATATACTCCAGGTTCATTGTTCAGTTCTGGTCAAGGGGGAGACCAAGGAACACGTGCCTTTATTTCTAACCTTTATGGTGCTTCTGTAACAGATAAAGAAGTAACAAAATATACAACTGATGATCCTAAATTTGTAAAAGGTCTTGAAAAAGCAGCAGGCTGGATTAAAGATGGCTTGTTGAACAATGGTTCACAATTTGACGGTGGAGCAGATATCCAAAAACTTTGCGAACGGACAAACATCTTACACAATTCTTTGGGCACCAGCTCAAAACGGTATCCAAGCGAAACTCTTGGAAGCAAGTAAAGTAGAAGTGGTAGAAGTGCCATTCCCATCAGATTCTGGTAAACCAGCTCTTGAATACCTTGTAAACGGATTCGCGGTATTTAACAATAAAGATGACAAGAAAGTTGCAGCATCTAAGAAATTTGTACAATTTATCGCTGATGATAAAGAATGGGGTCCAAAAGACGTTGTACGTACAGGTGCCTTCCCAGTTCGTACTTCATTTGGTAAACTATATGAAGACAAACGTATGGAAACAATCAGTGGTTGGACTAAATACTACTCACCATACTACAACACTATCAATGGTTTTGCTGAAATGAGAACACTTTGGTTCCCAATGTTGCAATCTGTATCAAATGGTGACGAAAAACCAGCGGATGCTTTGAAAGCCTTCACTGAAAAAGCTAACGAAACAATTAAAAAAGCTACTAAATAATAAGCACTAAGTCAGATTGAGTCCTCCCTTTTCCCTGTACATAGCCCATGTAAGAAAAGGGAGGCTTTTATTTTAAAAGCATGGGACTGTCGTATGAAAATTAAAATGAAGTTCTTACATAAGTTGAGTTTGAAAAATTTCATTTTGATTTTAAAACAGTCCAAATATCAAAAAACTATTCTATTTGAAAGAGAGGTGCCGACTGTGAAAGTTAACAAAATTCGTATGAGGGAAACAGTTATTTCCTATGCTTTCCTAGCACCAGTGTTATTCTTCTTTGTCATCTTTGTATTGGCTCCTATGATTATGGGATTCATTACAAGTTTCTTTAACTACTCTATGACTAAATTTGAGTTTGTAGGTTTGGATAACTATATTCGTATGTTTAAAGATCCAGTCTTTACAAAATCATTGATTAATACAGTTATTTTGGTTATAGGATCTGTACCAGTTGTTGTACTATTCTCACTTTTTGTGGCATCTCAAACCTATCATCAAAATGCCATTGCTAGATCTTTCTATCGTTTTGTCTTCTTCCTACCAGTTGTAACAGGTAGTGTTGCCGTTACAGTAGTTTGGAAATGGATCTACGATCCACTATCAGGGATTTTGAACTTTGTTCTTAAGTCAAGTCATATTATCAGTCAAAATATTTCTTGGTTGGGTGATAAAAACTGGGCTTTGATGGCGATTATGATTATCCTTTTGACTACGTCTGTTGGTCAACCGATTATCCTTTATATCGCTGCCATGGGTAATATCGACAATTCATTAGTCGAAGCAGCGCGTGTTGATGGTGCAACTGAGCTACAAGTTTCTGGAAGATTAAATGGCCAAGCCTCCTTCCAACAACACTTTACATCGCAATCATTACAACAATCAACTCATTCCAGTGTTTCGCCTTGATTCAGCTTTTGACTTCAGGTGGTCCAAACTACTCAACAAGTACCTTGATGTACTATCTCTACGAAAAAGCCTTCCAATTGACAGAGTATGGATATGCCAATACAATCGGTGTATTCCTAGCGGTTATGATTGCTATCGTCAGCTTTGTTCAATTTAAAGTGCTTGGAAACGACGTAGAATACTAAAGAAAGGAGACAGCTATGCAATCTACACAAAAGAAACCCTTAACAGCTTTCACTGTTATTTCAACTATTATCTTGCTCTTGTTGACTGTGCTGTTCATCTTTCCATTCTACTGGATCTTGACAGGTGCCTTTAAATCTCAGCCAGATACAATCGTAATTCCACCACAATGGTTCCCTAAAATGCCAACCATGGAAAACTTCCAACAACTTATGGTGCAAAACCCTGCTTTGCAGTGGATGTGGAACTCAGTGTTCATCTCACTTGTAACCATGTTTTTAGTCTGTGCAACCTCTTCTCTAGCAGGTTATGTACTAGCTAAAAAACGTTTCTATGGTCAACGTATTCTCTTTGCAATCTTTATTGCAGCCATGGCACTTCCAAAGCAAGTTGTTCTTGTACCTTTGGTACGTATTGTCAACTTTATGGGAATTCATGACACTCTCTGGGCAGTTATCTTGCCTTTGATCGGATGGCCATTTGGGGTCTTCCTCATGAAACAATTTAGTGAAAATATCCCAACAGAGTTGCTTGAATCAGCTAAAATCGATGGTTGTGGTGAGATTCGTACTTTCTGGAGCGTAGCCTTCCCAATTGTAAAACCAGGGTTTGCAGCTCTTGCAATCTTTACCTTCATCAATACTTGGAACGACTACTTCATGCAGTTGGTTATGTTGACTTCACGTAACAATTTGACTATTTCACTTGGGGTTGCGACCATGCAGGCCGAAATGGCAACCAACTATGGTTTAATCATGGCAGGGTGCAGCTCTTGCAGCCGTGCCAATCGTAACAGTCTTCTTAGTCTTCCAAAAATCCTTCACACAAGGTATTACTATGGGAGCTGTTAAAGGATAAGAAACGATTTCTTTTACAGTATCAAATTTGCTATTGCTAGCACTATCTAAAAGCCTCCGACAGTAAATGACACTGTTGGAGGTGTTAGTTTTAATCGCTTAATGACGATTTTTTAAAGGAGAAAATAATGATTTTTGACGATTTGAAAAATATTAGCTTTTATAAAGGGATTCATCCAAATCTTGACAAGGCAATTGATTATCTTTATGAACATCGTAAAGATTCGTTCGAGTTAGGAAAATATGATATTGATGGTGACAAGGTCTTTCTAGTTGTTCAAGAAAATGTCCTAAATAAAGCTGAAAATGACCAGTTTGAACATCACAAGAACTATGCAGACTTGCATTTGTTGGTAGAAGGGCATGAATATTCGAGCTACGGTTCACGTATCTAAAGATGAAGCAGTAGCATTTGACGAAGCAAGTGACATTGGTTTTGTCCATTGTCATGAACATTACCCACTCTTGTTGGGTTATCACAATTTTGCGATTTTCTTCCCAGGAGAGCCACATCAACCAAATGGTTATGCAGGTATGGAAGATCAAGTTCGTAAATATCTCTTTAAAATTTTTGATTGATTAAAAGAATCTAAAGGAGTAGGCAATGGCACAAAAAGGATCAAACATTATCAAAGCGGCCTTTGATACAGATAATTTTCTAATGCGATTTAGCGAGAAAGTTTTAGACATAGTGGTAGCTAATCTTCTTTTTGTAGTTTCTTGTTTGCCTATTGTTACGATTGGAGTAGCTAAGATTAGCCTTTACGAGACAATTTTTGAGATAAAGAAAAGTAGACGTGTTCCAGTTTTTAGAACCTATCTAAGAGTTTTCAGACAAAATATAAAGCTGGGTTTTCAATTGGGCCTTTTAGAGTTGAGCATTGTCTTACTAAGCTTGTCTGACCTTTATCTCTTCTGGGGACAAACAGCTCTTCCTTTTCAATTAGTTAAAGCAATTTGTTTAGGTATTCTGATTTTCCTTACCATTGTGATGTTGGCTAGTTATCCTATCGCTGCACGTTATGATTTATCTTGGAAGGAAGTTCTTCAAAAAGGATTGATTTTGGCAAGTCTAAACTTTCCATGGTTCTTCCTGATGTTGATCATTCTTTTACTAATCATTATGGTTCTCTATCTATCTGCTTTTACTCTTCTGTTAGGAGGATCCGCTTTTATTCTTTTTGGATTTGCCCTTCTAACTTTTATGCAAGTAGGTTTGATGGAAAAGATATTTTGCAAAGTATGATTAAAGATTATCATCTTATCTGAAACTACTTTCAAATGCTTGAAAACTATCTTATAAGTGAGAAACTAAAAATCTAAGTTCTTTTAAAATATTGAAAGCACTTTCTGTAAAGTGTATACTTAAATAGTAAAGAAAGAATCTGCTTTAGCAGAAAATAAAAAATAATAGGAGAAAATCTATGTCAGATTTGAAAAAATACGAAGGTGTCATTCCAGCCTTTTACGCATGTTATGATGATCAAGGAGAAGTGAGTCCAGAACGTACGCGTGCCTTGGTTCAATACTTCATTGATAAAGGTGTTCAAGGTCTTTATGTTAATGGTTCTTCTGGTGAATGTATCTACCAAAGTGTTGAAGACCGCAAATTGATTTTGGAAGAAGTTATGGCAGTTGCTAAAGGCAAATTGACGATTATTGCTCACGTAGCTTGTAACAATACTAAAGATAGTATGGAGCTCGCTCGTCACGCAGAAAGCTTGGGAGTAGATGCCATCGCCACTATTCCTCCAATTTACTTCCGTTTACCTGAATATTCAGTTGCTAAATACTGGAACGATATTAGTTCTGCTGCACCAAATACAGACTATGTTATTTACAACATTCCTCAATTGGCAGGTGTTGCTTTGACACCAAGTCTTTATACTGAAATGTTGAAAAACCCACGTGTTATTGGTGTTAAGAATTCATCTATGGCAGTTCAAGATATCCAAACCTTTGTTAGCCTTGGTGGAGAAAACCACATCGTCTTTAATGGTCCAGATGAGCAGTTTTTAGGTGGCCGTCTCATGGGTGCCAAAGCTGGTATTGGTGGTACATATGGAGCGATGCCAGAACTCTTCTTGAAACTCAACCAATTGATTGCAGACAAAGATTTGGAAACAGCGCGTGAATTGCAATATGCAATCAATGCGATTATCGGTAAATTAACTTCTGCACATGGAAATATGTACTGTGTCATTAAAGAAGTATTGAAGATTAATGAAGGGCTTAACATCGGATCTGTTCGTTCTCCATTAACACCAGTTACTGAAGAAGATCGTCCAGTTGTAGAAGCAGCAGCGCAATTAATTCGTGAAACTAAGGAGCGCTTCCTCTAATCCAAAAGGAGGTATATATGACACACTACGTTGCAATTGATATAGGTGGAACTAATATCAAATATGGTTTAATCGACCAAGAAGGCCAACTTGTTGAATCCCATGAAATGCCAACTGAGGCCCATAAGGGTGGTCCACACATTTTACAAAAGACCAAAGATATCGTAGCCAGCTATTTAGAAAAAGGTCCAGTAGCAGGGGTAGCCATTTCTTCAGCGGGAATGGTGGATCCGGATAAAGGGGAGATCTTCTATGCAGGCCCTCAAATTCCTAACTATGCTGGTACTCAGTTTAAAAAAGAAATTGAGACTACCTTTGAAATCCCTTGTGAGATTGAAAATGACGTCAACTGTGCAGGTCTTGCTGAAGCTGTATCTGGCTCAGGTAAGGGAGCAAGTGTGACGGTCTGCTTGACAATCGGAACAGGTATCGGTGGATGCTTGATTATGGATGGTAAAGTCTTCCATGGATTTAGCAATTCAGCTTGTGAAGTTGGATATATGCATATGCAGGATGGGGCTTTCCAAGATTTAGCTTCTACAACAGCTTTAGTGAAATATGTAGCTGAGGCACATGTTGAAGAAGTTGATCAGTGGAATGGTCGACGCATCTTCAAAGAGGCTACTGAAGGCAACAAGCTTTGTATGGAAGGTATTGATCGCATGGTAGACTACCTTTGGAAAAAGGATTAGCTAACATCTGCTATGTTGCCAATCCAGAAGTAGTTATTCTAGGTGGCGGAATTATGGGACAAGAAGCGATTCTGAAACCAAAAATTCGTGCAGCTTTGAAAGAAGCCTTGGTACCAAGTTTGGCTGAGAAAACAAGATTAGAATTCGCCCAACATCAAAATACTGCAGGTATGTTGGGAGCCTACTATCATTTTAAAACAAAACAATCCTAGTTTGGCTAAGCCAAACTAGGATTTTCTAACACGATTTTGTCTACGATAACCATTTAGTTTTTTTATTTTTCCCCAATAGCTATTAAAGATTTTTTTCTTTATTTTCACGGTTGAGTTCTAAAAAGTAAGCATAAATTAAATCGATGAAAAAGCATAGGAAGTTGAGCGGAAATGCGCTGAATGTAAGACGGTTGACTATGTGCGGCGACAAGAACCGTCTCTGTATAAGCCTGACTGTTTTTATTGGGAACACTGGTGAAAAGGACAGTTTTTGCGCCCATTTCTTTGGCATCGAGTAAACTATCTAAAATAGAAAGAGTTGTACCAGAAAGTGAGAAGCCAATGATTAAGCAATTTTCATCAATTATACTTGTTGTCCATGCAAATCCATCTTGATCCGTTAGAGCTTCACAGACAACACCCAGACGCATAAAACGTAATTTCATTTCCCGAGCGACAAGACCAGAACTACCTGTCCCAAAAAAATAAACACGTTCTGCATCTTCGATTAATTGAGCAACACGTTCGAGTTGCTTTTCATTAATCAGATCTTGTGTTTGTTCTCGCATATTGCTATAGCTTCTTAGAACACGTTTGGTAAGAGGGCTATGATTAGGTAGATGAGTATTTTGATTGCCTGCTTGCTGTTGGTATTGAAAAACAAATTCTCTATATCCTGTAAAACCACATTTTTTAGAAAAACGAGTGAGGGCAGCTTGGGAGACATGTAATTTTTAGTTACTTGTTGAGAAGATAAATCATCATTAAATGTTTCTACTTGTAAAAATAGCGTGCAATTTCTTGCTCAAGGTCTGTCATTTCTTCAAAGTGCGAATCAATGATACTTGCAATATCAGTTTTTCCATAAGAAAGGCTCCTTTTATATGTGTAATCCAGTGAAATAAGCCATTTTATTTATCATTTACATTCATTATAACATATATTTCAGATAGAACTAAAGTTAAAAAGCTTTTTCTTTTCCATAATTTTCTCTCTAAATTATGGTACAATGAAAGGTAAGATTTTTATTTAGAAATGGGACTGATTCGTATGAGAAAATTTAACAGCCATTCGATTCCGATTCGGCTTAATTTGTTGTTTGCAATCGTCATTATACTATTTATGACCATAATTGGTCGTTTGTTGTATATGCAGGTGTTAAACAAGGATTTTTATGAAACAAAGTTAGCTTCAGCTAGTAAAACCAAGGTTACAACTAGTTCGGCTCGTGGAGAGTTTATGATGCTAGCGGTAAACCTTTGGTTGAGAACATAGCCAAACAAGTTGTCTCCTTTACACGAAATAATAAAATGACCGCCTCGGATTTAAAAGAAATAGCAAAAAAACTAGTAGGGTATGTAAGTCTTTCATCCACTTATGTGACAGAACGTCAACTGGTAGACTATTATTTGGCAGATCCTGAAATTTACAAAAAAACAGTTGAAGCCCTCCCAAAAGATAAACGTTTAGGTTCAGATGGTAACCGTCTATCTGAATCAGAACTATATAACAATGCAGTTGAAAGCATTGAATCAAGTCAATTGAACTACACGGATGAAGAAAAGAAAGAGTTTACCTATTTAGTCAACTAAATACTGTTGGAAATTTTGCTACTGGTAATATTGTAACAGATACTTTAACGGATACTCAAATTGCTCTAATAGCGTCTTCATCCAAAGAGTTACCAGGTGTTAGCATTTCTACTTCATGGGATCGAAAGGTATTAGATACGTCCCTCTTATCCATTATAGGAAGCGTATCCAGTGAAAAAGCTGGTCTCCCAGCGGAAGAAGTGGATACCTATCTTAAAAAAGGTTATTCTCTAAATGATCGTGTTGGAACCTCCTATTTGGAAAAGCAATATGAAGAGACCTTACAAGGGAAACGCTCGGTAAAAGAAATCCATCTGGATAAATATGGCAACATGGAAAGCGTGGATACAATTGAGGAAGGTAGTAAGGGAAACAATATCAAACTGACCATTGATTTGGCCTTTCAAGATAGTGTGGATGCTTTGTTGAAAAGTTATTTCAATTCCGAGCTAGGAAATGGGGGAGCCAAGTATTCTGAGGGTGTTTATGCAGTTGCTTTGAATCCCAAAACAGGTGCGGTTTTGTCTATGTCAGGGCTCAAACATGACCTGAACACGGGAGAGTTGACTCCTGATTCCTTGGGAACGGTAACCAATGTCTTTGTCCCAGGTTCGGTTGTTAAGGCCGCTACCATCAGCTCAGGTTGGGAAAATGGTGTTTTATCAGGAAACCAAACCTTAACAGATCAGCCTATTGTTTTCCAAGGTTCAGCTCCAATTTATTCTTGGTATAAATTGGCATATGGATCTTTTCCTATTACAGCTGTGGAAGCCTTGGAGTATTCATCCAATGCTTACATGGTTCAAACCGCTCTTGGAATCATGGGCCAGACCTATCAACCAAATATGTTTGTTGGAACCAGCAATTTGGAAACAGCTATGGGAAAACTTCGTGCGACCTTTGGCGAATATGGCTTGGGGGCTGCGACCGGAATTGACCTACCAGATGAATCTACTGGATTTGTTCCCAAGAGTATAGCTTTGCTAATTACATCACCAATGCCTTTGGGCAGTTTGATAACTATACGCCCATGCAGTTGGCTCAGTATGTAGCAACTATTGCAAATGATGGTGTTCGTGTGGCTCCTCGTATTGTTGAAGGCATTTATGGTAATAATGATAAGGGAGGACTGGGTGACTTGATTCAGCAACTGCAACCGACAGAGATGAATAAGGTCAATATATCCGACTCCGATATGAGTATCTTGCACCAAGGATTTTACCAAGTATCGCATGGAACTAGTCCCCTTACGACAGGACGGGCGTTTTCAGATGGCGCCACTGTTTCTATCAGTGGTAAGACCGGTACAGGTGAAAGCTATGTAGCTGGTGGTCAAGAAGCTAATAATACCAATGCCGTGGCCTATGCTCCAACAGAAAATCCTCAAATTGCAGTTGCAGTAGTCTTTCCTCATAATACCAATTTAACCAAAAATGTTGGGCCAGCAATTGCTCGCGACATTATCAATTTATATAACCAACACCATCCAATGAATTAGAAAGGAAGCCATGCTTTATCCAACACCTATTGCTAAGTTGATTGACAGTTATTCCAAACTTCCTGGTATTGGGATTAAGACAGCAACTCGACTGGCCTTTTATACTATTGGAATGCCGGATGACGACGTCAATGAATTTGCAAAAAATCTTCTTGCAGCCAAGCGAGAATTGACCTATTGCTCTATTTGTGGACGATTAACAGATGAAGACCCGTGCTCTATCTGTACCGATCCTAGCCGTGATCAGTCTACGATTCTGGTCCTGGAGGATAGCCGCGATGTCGCTGCCATGGAAAATATTCAGGAATACCACGGACTTTACCATGTCTTACATGGTCTCATTTCACCTATGAATGGGATTAGCCCAGATGACATCAATCTTAAAAGTCTCATGACCCGCCTCATGGATAGCGAAGTTTCAGAGGTCATCGTGGCCACCAATGCAACAGCAGATGGTGAGGCGACTTCCATGTATATCTCTCGGCTTCTCAAACCTGCAGGGATTAAGGTTACGCGTCTAGCACGAGGTCTCGCTGTCGGAGCGGACATTGAGTATGCGGATGAAGTCACACTCTTACGAGCCATTGAAAATCGTACGGAATTGTAAGTTAGTAATTGAAATTGCTTTCAAAGTTCTTAGTTTTATTCTTTAACAAATTAATTATTTTTATAAATATAACGATTTAGGAAATAAGATGTGTTCGTAGTTTTAGTATGACGATGAGTATTCCTATCTTCTATATGGTAGTATTGAATAAGTTGCTAGCAAATGAGTATACAATTATTAAAAAATGAATCAAAGATTGTGCCTATCTCTACGTGACTGGCAGGATCTTTGATTTTTTAGTGTACAAGGGAGATGTTGTTCATGAGGTGCATGTCATCTGTGGGTGCCCGCTACAGATAAGATTCCTAAGTCTGACATTGAAAATAAGAATTGTTAGAAAATCGTAGCTCTACGAACAGGAAGGTGATAGTAAGGAATATATAGCGGATGAGGGTACCAGAAATACGAAAGTCAAAATAGCTAGTCGTAATCCATACGTGTACATGATGGGAGCGATTGAATTTGGACTATAGAGGTAATTAATAGATTTATGCTATAGTCATGGCAGACTGTATGATTTTGATTCTAATTTATCAAATAATAGATTAGAATTGTCAGATAATATAATTTTATGTTATAATTAAGAAAAAACAGAGGTGTTCAAATGTCAGAAGCAGGTCATAAGTTTTTAGCAAAACTGGGGAAAAAACGCTTACGTCCAGGTGGAAAACGTGCCACAGATTGGTTAATTGCGGAAGGAGGATTTTCAAAAGAAAAGAGAATACTAGAGGTTGCGTGCAATAGGGGAACTACAGCAATTGAGTTGGCACAGCGTTTTGGTTGTAAGATAACTGCTGTTGATATGGATGGTCAAGCTTTAGAAGTGGCAAAAAAATCTGCTGAAACGGCAGGTGTTGCTCATTTAATCAGTTTTGAAAGAGCTAATGCAATGAAACTTCCTTATCAAGATGCTAGTTTTGATATTGTTATAAATGAAGCTATGCTGACTATGCAAGCCGATCAAGCTAAGAAAAAATGTGTAATGGAGTATCTAAGGGTTTTAAAACCTGAAGGTCTTCTTTTGACACATGATGTGCTTCTTAAGGAAGCTAAAGAGTCTGTCAGACAGGAATTATCACAAGCAATTCATGTAAATGTAGGTCCTTTAACTCAAGATGGTTGGGAACAGGTGATGATAGAATCAGGTTATCGTGATGTGAAAGTATTGACTGGTGAAATGACATTAATGAAATTATCAGGTATGATTTATGACGAAGGTTGGCTAGGAACTTTGAAAATTTGTGTAAATGCTTGTAAAAAGGAGAATAGAAAGCAGTTTTTAACGATGTATAAAATGTTTGCTAAGAATAAGCAGAAACTGGGCTTTATTGCTATGGCTAGTTATAAATCGTCAAATCGTTAGATAATTATTGAAGTTAACTTTTCCTTTTTTCTTTCTTAAAAAAATATGCTATAATAGAGAGTAAAAAACTTTGAAAGAAAGAAAAAGATGAATTTAAAAGATTATATTGCAACAATTGAAAATTATCCGAAGGAAGGTATTACCTTCCGTGATATCAGTCCTTTGATGGCTGATGGGAATGCTTATAGCTACGCTGTTCGTGAAATCGTTCAATATGCTACTGACAAGAAAATTGATATGATCGTGGGGCCTGAAGCTCGTGGTTTTATCGTGGGCTGTCCAGTTGCCTTTGAGTTGGGAATTGGTTTTGCGCCTGTTCGTAAGCCAGGTAAATTGCCACGTGAAGTCATTTCTGCTGACTATGAAAAAGAGTACGGTGTTGATACTCTGACTATGCATGCTGACGCCATTAAGCCAGGTCAACGTGTTCTTATCGTAGATGACCTCTTGGCAACAGGTGGAACTGTTAAGGCAACCATCGAGATGATTGAAAAACTTGGTGGTGTTGTAGCTGGTTGTGCCTTCCTTGTGGAATTAGATGACTTGAAAGGCCGTGAAAAAATCGGTGACTACGATTACAAGGTTCTTATGCATTATTAATGAAAAACAGTCCCTAGGGCTGTTTTCTCTACATTAGGATATAAAAATAGACTATAGCTAGTTAGAGAAAAACTATAATTGAAAACTATATCTTCTTGCAGTATAATAAAGGAAACAAGTGTTTGACATTGGATGTTTAAACACCTGCCATGATTCCTGAAAGAGTACAGTTAGGAGAGAGTTATGCCGATTCGAATTGATAAAAACTGCCAGCTGTTGAGATTTTGAGGACAGAAAAATATATTTGTCTGGATGACCAACGAGCGGCTCATCAAGATATTCGTCCTTTGAAGATTTTTGATTTTAAACTTAATGCCCAAAAAGTGGGTCACAGAGACCCAGTTATTACGGCATTTAGCAAACACTCCTTTGCAATTGGACATAGACTTTCTCTATATGGAGAGTCACCGTTCCAAGACGACTCGTGCAGAGCATATGGAGACATTTTATAAAACCTTTAGAGAAGTGAAGGATGACTTTTTTGATGGGATGATCATTACTGGTGCTCCAGTCGAACATCTACCTTTTGAAGAAGTAGATTACTGGGAAGAGTTTAGTCAAGTGATTGAGTGGTCTAAAACCCATGTTTACTCTACTCTTCATATTTGTTGGGGTGCACAAGCAGGTCTGTATCTTCGCTATGGAGTAGAAAAGTATCAAATGGATAGTAAGCTATCTGGGGTTTATCCGCAAGATACTCTTATAGAAAGCCATCTTCTTTTTAGAGGTTTTGATGATAGTTATGTGGCTCCACATTCTAGAAATACAGAGATTTCTAAAGAAGAGATAGTGAATAAGACCAATTTGGAAATTCTGTCGGAAGGCCCCCAAGTTGGTGTCTCCATCTTGGCTAGTCGGGATTTGCGTGAAATTTATAGTTTTGGACATTTAGAGTATGATCGAGATACCTTGGCAAAAGAGTATTTTTCGAGATTGTGATGCTGGTTTGAATCCGCACATTCCGGAAAAATTACTTTAAGAATGATGATGTTAATCAGACACCTTGTCTTTGTTGGTCTTCATCTGCGGCTCTTTTTTCAGTAATTGGGTTAACTATGCTGTCTATCAAGAAACACCCTTTGATTGGAGAAAAATTCAAGATGATGCATCTGCATTTGGATATTTATAAGAGGAATTATGACATATTTAGACGCTTTTTAAATCAGGGAACTTGGTTTTGCTGAGTGCCCCTGCTCTTGCATTTTAAGGAACTCTTTCCTTCCAGTGATGATTTTCTGGTTTGGCAATTTTTTTCTATTTACAAAATACATCCGCTATGGAAGAATTGTCTCCAAGTCAAATTGCTGATACTATTGGAAAAGAATTAGCAGATGTCAATCAAGCAATTTCTAATTTGACAGAGAACGGTTTACTTCAATATCGAACCATTGAGTTAAATGGGAAATAGAGTTGATTTTTTTGATGCGAGTCCCGCCTTGGAACGCCTGGATAACTTACTAGGTGTTCATAAGTCAAGGCTTGAGCAATTGACGCCGCAAAAATCAACTAAAAGACTTGGTTGAAACTTTTGAGCAGGAACTTGGTCGCTTGTTAACACCTTTTGAAATTGAAGATCTGACTAAAAACTGTCAAAGACGACGGAACAAATGTCGATGTAATCAAGGAGGCTCTTCGAGAAGCTATTTTTAAATGGGAAAGCTAATTGGAAATACATTCAGGCTATCCTTCGAAATTGGCGACATGAGGGCATTAGAAGTGTGGCTCAGGTAGAAGCTAAGCGAGCAGAAAGAGTAGCAAGTCAGCCTCAACAAACACAAGTATCTGAAGATTTTATAAATGCAATGAATCTTTGAAGGATTAGGTTTTGAAACTAGCCTTGCTATCTGAGTAAGATTTGCAAGCTGTTTATAATTGTGATAAAATAAGAAGAAAATAAATTTTAAAAAGAGGTATGTGAAATGTCACGTAAACCATTTATCGCCGGTAACTGGAAAATGAACAAAAATCCAGAAGAAGCAAAAAGCATCTCGTTGAAGCAGTTGCATCAAAACTTCCTTCATCAGATCTAGTTGAAGCAGGGATTGCAGCTCCAGCTCTTGATTTGACAACTGTACTTGCTGCTGCTAAAGGTTCTAGTCTTAAAGTTGCTGCTCAAAACTGCTATTTTGAAAATGCAGGTGCTTTCACTGGTGAAACTAGCCCGCAAGTTTTGAAAGAAATCGGTACTGACTATGTAGTGATCGGTCACTCAGAACGTCGTGATTACTTCCATGAAACTGATGAAGATATCAACAAAAAAGCAAAAGCAATCTTTGCAAACGGTATGCTTCCAATCATCTGTTGTGGTGAGTCACTTGAAACTTACGAGGCAGGTAAAGCTGCGGAATCTGTAGGTGCTCAAGTCTCTGCTGCATTGGCTGGATTGACAGCGGAACAAGTTGCAGCTTCAGTTATCGCTTACGAGCCAATCTGGGCTATCGGTACTGGTAAATCAGCTTCACAAGACGATGCACAAAAAATGTGTAAAGTTGTACGTGACGTTGTAGCTGCTGACTTTGGTCAAGAAGTTGCTGATAAAGTACGTGTTCAATATGGTGGTTCAGTTAAACCAGAAAATGTTGCAGAATATATGGCTTGTCCAGATGTTGACGGTGCCCTTGTAGGTGGTGCATCACTTGAAGCAGAAAGCTTCTTGGCTTTGCTTAATTTTGTAAAATAATCTTAAGCAAATAATAGATGGAACGACATTTAAAGTGTCAGTTCCATTTTTTATAGGAGATCAAATGTTAAATACAAAAACTTGGAAAAACTTGGTCTAGTAAGTGTCGTCGTACTAGGATTAGCAGTTAGTAAGGTAGCTGCAAATGAAACTGAAACACAAGTATCCTCCGACGAGAATAGTATTCGCTATTCTGTAAGTAAGGTAGAAGGCAAACAAACAGTTACGACTACAAAAGACCAAGAAGAGAAAAAAGAACCAGCTTCTACTAATCAGAAGACTGTAAATAAAGAACAATCTAATGAAACAAATGAAGCTAGTGTAAATACTGAAGAAGAAAAACCTGCCCAGAAAATCGCACATTGGGAAGGTGACTATTATATTAAAAATGATGGTTCCATGGCTAAGAATGAATGGATTTATGATAAAACTTACCAGAGTTGGTTTTATTTAAAAATCCGATGGAACTTATGCTCGTAATGAATGGAAGGGTAACTATTACCTAAAATCAGGTGGCTACCTAGCCAAGAATGAATGGATTTATGATAAAGTTTATCAAAGCTGGTTTTATTTAAAGTCTGATGGCCGCTATGCTCAGAATGAGTTGCAGGATGGCTACTACCTAAAAATCGGGTGGCTATGGCCAAGAATGAGTGGATTTATGATAAAGCTAATCAGAGTTGGTTTTATTTAAAATCTGATGGTAAAATCGCTCGTAATGAGTGGCAGGGTAATTATTATCTAAAATCCGATGGTTCGATGGCCAAGAATGAATGGGTGTATGATAAAACTTACCAAAGTTGGTTTTATTTAAAATCTGATGGACGCTATGCTCGTAATGAATGGCAAGGTAACTACTACCTAAAATCGGGTGGATACATGGCTAAAAATGAATGGGTTTATGATAATACATACCAAAGTTGGTTTTATCTAAAATCCGATGGTTCTTATGCCAATCAAGAATGGCAAAAAGTTGATGGGAAATGGTACTACCTTAAGAAATGGGGCTATATGGCTAAAAATGAGTGGCAAGGTAACTACTATTTGACAAGTAGTGGTGCCATGGCTACTGGTGAGTTGGTTTTAGATGGAGTTCGCTATATTTTTTCAGATTCAGGTGAGTTAAAAGAAAAGAAAGATTTGAATTCTGGATGGATTAATAAAGATGGTAGTCGTTATTTCTTTAATCGTAGAGAAGAACAAATTGGAACTGATCAAGCGAAAAAGATAATTGATATCAGTGAACATAATGGTCATATCTCAGATTGGAAAAAAGTAATTGATGAAAATGGTGTAGACGGGGTTATTGTTCGCTTGGGTTATAGCGGTGCTGAAGATAGGCAATTGGCATACAATATCAAAGAGTTAAACAGATTAGGTATACCTTATGGTGTTTATCTTTATACCTACGCTGAAGATGAGACAGATGCTGAAAATGATGCCAAACAAACTATTGCGTTATTGAAAAAGTATAATATGAATTTGTCTTACCCTATCTACTATGACGTTGAAAACTGGGAGTATAATAATAAAACCAAAAAAGCTCCAACAGATACTGGAACCTGGGTTAAGATTATTAACAAGTATATAGCAAAGATGAGACAAGCGGGTTATCAAAATGTGAAAGTTTATAGTTACCGTAGTTTATTGCAAACACGTTTAAATCATCCTGATATTCTACGACATGTCAACTGGGTTGCAGCCTACACAGATGCGCTTGATTGGACAAATCCATATTATTCTGGACCAAAAGGTTGGCAATATACATCTACTGAATCAATAACAGGTATTCGAGGAAATGTGGACGTCAGCGTTTGGTATTAAAACCTATATTTGAAGAAGGAGTATGCAAAGTCATTTGCCTACTCTTTTTCATTTTCTAGTACAGTAGTATGTAATTTTAAAATAGTTTGATAAAGCAAATTATAATTATTTGACTTGAAAATCTCTTCGCTGTTTTATAGGAAATTGAAATCACAATCTTTTTAAAGAGATATTTGAAAGGGTGTCACTAATCTAAAAATTTTTCTCTAATAAATCCTTAAATTATCAGTCTATTGCAACTTTTTCTCATATGAGTCTTTTTGGCTTGATATTATTTTTCAGAGTAGATATTAGATTAGTAATCACTAAGAAGTGATTACTTAGAAAAATAATGAATGAGGTAAAAATAATGGTTCAAATTAAAAAGAAGCAGTAAAAGACGTAGCAACACTAACTAAGGCAGCACCAGTAACTTTGGCTGAAAACAAAGGCAGTCCTAAATCAAGCAGTGGCAGATTTGTATGTAGCACACGTTGCTTTTCATCAAGTACACTGGTATATGCGTGGACGTGGCTTTCCTAGTATGGCATCCAAAAATGGATGAGTACAAGGATGCTCTTGATGGTCACTTGGATGAAATCAGCGAACGTTTGATTACGCTTGGCGGTAACCCATATTCTACTTTTGACAGAATTCCTTGAACACAGTGAAATTGAAGAAGAAGCTGGTGAATACCGTAATGTTGAAGAAAGTTTGGAGCGTGTTCTGGCTATCTTCCGTTACTTATCAGAGTTGTTCCAAAAGGTTTGGATGTAACTGACGAAGAAGGTGATGACGTGACAAATGGTATTTTTGCGGATGCCAAAACTGAAACGGATAAAACAATCTGGATGATTGCAGCAGAACTTGGACAAGCACCTGGGTTGTAAGAAATAATAGCAACGTATATAAATCTGTAAGAAATTTCTTACAGATTTTTTCTATTCTGTAAGCTATTCCAAAACCAGTCTTTTTTTGAGTTTTTTGATAAAATAGTAGTATCAGTAAAAAAAGGATGGAAGCATGACAAAGAAAATTGTAGCTATTTGGGCCCAGGATGAAGAGGGGATAATCGGTAAGGATAATCGCTTGCCTTGGTATTTACCAGCAGAATTGCAACACTTTAAAGAAACTACTCTCAATCATGCTATTTTGATGGGACGAGTTACTTTTGATGGAATGGGCCGTCGTTTGCTTCCCAAACGGGAGACCTTGATTTTGACTCGTAATTCAGATGAAAAGATGGATGGAGTGAGTATTTTCAATGATATAGAGTCTGTATTGGACTGGTATCAAAGTCAAGATAAGAATCTCTATGTCATTGGTGGAAAGCAAATTTTTCAAGCTTTTGAACCTTATATAGATGAAGTGATTGTAACTCAGGTTCATGCTAGTGTAGAGGGAGATACCTATTTCCCTGAGGATTTTGATTTGTCTCTTTTTGAGACAGTATCAAGTAAATTCTATGATAAGGACGAGAAAAATCCTTATGATTTTACTATCCAATACCGTAAGAGAAAGGGAACCTAATGGAACGAAGTATTTTTTTGGTTTTTCACTGCCTTGCTGTGTTTTTGTATGTGTACTAGCAGGTACGCAAGCGTTTCGTAAAAACGTTATGGACTTTTCTGTCCTCCTTTGGTTGAATGCTTTTACAAATTTAGTGAATAGTGTCCACGCTTTTTATATGACCTTATTTTAGATAGAATGACAAGATAGAATGGAAGGAAATCATGCCTATAAATAGGAAAAATGATATGATGGTTTATTGCTCATTTTGTGGTAAGAGCCAAGAAGAAGTACAAAAAATAATTGCTGGGAACAATGCCTTTATCTGTAATGAATGTGTGGAATTGGCTCAAGAAATCATTCGTGAGGAGCTAGCTGAAGAAGTTTTAGCAGACTTGTCTGAGGTACCAAAGCCAATCGAATTACTCCATATTTTAAATCACTATGTTATTGGTCAAGATCGTGCTAAACGTGCCTTGGCTGTAGCGGTCTACAACCACTACAAACGTATCAATTTTCATGATACTCGCGAAGATACAGAAGATGTCGATTTACAGAAGTCAAATATCTTGATGATTGGCCCAACGGGTTCAGGGAAAACTTTCTTAGCTCAGACTTTGGCTAAGAGTTTAAATGTGCCTTTTGCCATTGCGGATGCCACAGCACTAACTGAAGCAGGTTATGTGGGTGAGGATGTGGAAAATATCCTCCTTAAACTCTTGCAGGCTGCTGATTTTAATATCGAGCGTGCAGAGCGGGGCATTATCTATGTGGATGAAATTGATAAGATTGCTAAGAAAAGCGAGAATGTCTCTATTACACGTGATGTTTCTGGTGAAGGGGTGCAACAAGCCCTCCTCAAGATTATCGAGGGAACGGTAGCTAGTGTACCACCTCAAGGAGGACGTAAACATCCACAACAAGAGATGATTCAAGTAGATACCAAGAATATCCTCTTTATCGTAGGTGGTGCTTTTGATGGAATTGAAGAGATTGTCAAGCAACGTCTGGGAGAAAAAGTAATTGGTTTTGGACAAAATAATAAAGCTATTGATGAAAATAGTTCTTATATGCAAGAAATCATTGCTGAAGATATTCAAAAATTTGGTATCATTCCTGAGTTGATTGGGCGCTTGCCAGTCTTTGCAGCCCTCGAACAGTTGACAGTAGATGATTTGGTTCGAATCTTGAAAGAGCCAAGAAATGCCTTTGGTGAAACAATACCAAACCTTGTTATCTTATGATGATGTCGAATTGGAATTTGATGACGAAGCACTGCAAAAGAAATTGCTAATAAAGCTATTGAACGTAAGACAGGTGCGTGGTCTACGCTCTATCATCGAAGAAACCATGTTGGATGTCATGTTTGAAGTACCGAGTCAAGAAAATGTAAAATTGGTTCGTATCACCAAAGAAGCTGTAGATGGAACGGATAAACCAATCCTAGAAACAGCCTAGAGGTGACTATGGAAATCAATACACACAATGCTGAAATTTTGCTAAGTGCAGCCAACAAGTCTCATTATCCGCAGGATGAACTGCCAGAAATTGCCCTTGCAGGTCGCTCAAATGTTGGGAAATCAAGTTTTATCAATACGATGCTTAATCGCAAGAATCTAGCTCGAACTTGGGAAAACCTGGTAAGACACAACTTTTAACTCTTTAACATTGATGATAAGATGCGTTTTGTTGATGTGCCTGGATATGGATATGCTCGGGTTTCTAAAAAGGAACGTGAAAAGTGGGGGCGGATGATTGAAGAATATTTAACAACTCGCGAAAATCTTCGTGCGGTAGTTAGTCTAGTGGACCTCCGTCATGATCCGTCAGCTGATGATGTACAGATGTATGAATTTCTCAAATATTATGAGATTCCTGTCATTATCGTTGCGACCAAAGCGGACAAGATTCCACGTGGTAAATGGAACAAGCACGAATCAGCAATCAAAAAGAAATTAAACTTTGACCCAAGTGACGACTTCATCCTCTTTTCATCTGTCAGCAAGGCAGGGATGGATCAAGCTTGGGATGCAATATTAGAAAAATTGTGAGGAAAAGAAAATGGCAAAAACAATTCATACAGACAAAGCTCCAAAGGCTATCGGACCATATGTTCAAGGAAAAATCGTTGGTAACTCTTGTTTTGCAAGTGGTCAAGTCTCTATCTCCTGAAACTGGGGAAATCGTTGGAGAAACGATCCAAGAACAGACAGAACAAGTCTTGAAAAACATTGGTGCTATTTTGGCAGAAGCAGGAACAGACTTTGACCATGTTGTCAAAACAACTTGCTTCTTGAGCGATATGAACGACTTTGTTCCTTTTAATGAGGTTTACCAAACGGCCTTTAAAGAGGAATTCCCAGCTCGTTCAGCTGTGGAGGTAGCTCGTCTTCCTCGTGATGTAAAAGTCGAAATTGAAGTCATCGCAGAGATTAGATAAGCTAGGTAAGTTGAAGTTTGGTTCTACCAAGCTTCTTTTGATATAAGGAGATAACAATGACAAAGAAACAACTTCATCTGGTAATTGTAACAGGGATGAGTGGTGCAGGGAAAACAGTAGCCATTCAATCTTTTGAGGATCTAGGTTATTTTACAATTGACAATATGCCTCCAGCTCTTTTGCCTAAATTTTTACAGTTGGTAGAAACTAAAGATGATGACCATAAGTTAGCTCTGGTAGTAGACATGCTGAGCCGTTCCTTCTTTTCAGAAATTCAGGCAGTCTTAGATGATTTAGAAAACAAGGAAGGTTTAGACTTTAAAATTCTCTTCTTGGACGCTGTGGATAAGGAATTGGTAGCTCGTTATAAGGAGACGAGGCGCAGTCACCCCTTAGCTGCAGATGGTCGAATTTTAGATGGGATTAAGTTAGAGAGAGAACTTTTGGCTCCACTCAAAAACATGAGTCAAAATGTGGTGGATACGACTGAACTTACTCCTCGTGAGCTGCGTAAAACCATTGCAGAGCAGTTTTCAGACCGAGAACAGAGCCAGTCTTTCCGTATTGAAGTCATGTCCTTTGGTTTTAAATATGGAATTCCTATTGATGCTGACTTGTTATTTGATGTTCGTTTTTTGCCTAATCCTTATTATCATACAGAATTACGCAATCAGACAGGTTTAGATAATCCTGTTTATGACTATGTCATGAATCAGCCTGAGTCAGAGGACTTTTATAAGAATTTGTTAGCTTTGATTGAACCAATTTTACCTTCTTATCAAAAGGAAGGGAAGTCCGTTTTAACGATTGCTATGGGCTGCACTGGTGGACAACATAGGAGTGTGGCATTTGCTCAACGTTTGTCAAATGATTTGTGTAAAGATTGGATCGTAAATGTAAGTCACCGAGATAAAGACAGAAGAAAGGAAACGGTAAACCGTTCATGAGAAACCTAAAATTACGGTAATTGGTGGAGGTACTGGGATTCCTGTCATTTTAAAAAGCCTGCGGGAAAAAGATGTTGATATTGCAGCCATTGTAACGGTGGCTGATGATGGTGGTTCTTCGGGTGAACTTCGAAAAAATATGCACCAATTGACACCACCAGGTGATCTCCGAAACGTCTTAGTGGCTATGTCTGATATGCCAAAGTTTTATGAAAAGGTATTTCAGTATCGTTTTTCTGAGGAGGCTGGTGCCTTTGCTGGTCACCCATTGGGAAATCTCATCATAGCTGGCTTATCTGAGATGCAGGGATCAACCTATAACGCTATGCAGTTGCTGAGTAAATTTTTTCATACGACGGGGAAAATTTATCCTTCTAGTGATTATCCCTTGACTCTCCATGCTGTCTTTAAAGATGGAACTGAAATCGCTGGAGAGAGTCATATTGCGGATCACCCAGGGGATGATTGATCATGTCTATGTGACAAACACTTTCGAAGATGAGAAACCAGAAGCTAGTCGTCGAGTCGTCAATACGATTCTTGAAAGTGATATGATTGTCTTAGGTCCTGGGTCTCTATTTACTTCTATATTGCCCAATATTGTGATTGAAGAAATCGGTCAAGCACTTCTTGAGACTAAGGCTGAAATTGCCTATGTATGTAATATCATGACTCAACGCGGAGAAACAGAACACTTTACAGATAGTGACCACGTGGAAGTATTGCATCGCCATCTTGGCAGACCTTTTATTGATACTGTTTTGGTCAATATTGAAAAAGGTACCTAAAGAATATATGAATTCTAATAGATTTGATGAATACTTGGTACAGGTAGAACATGATTTTTGCTGGATTGTGTCAACAAGTACCGCGAGTCATTTCATCAAACTTCTTACGTTTGGAAAATGGTGGTGCTTTTCATGATGGCGATTTAATTGTTGATGATTTGATGCGAATCATACAGGTGAGAAAATGAGTTTCACAGTTGCAGTTAAAGAAGAAATTTTAGGTCAGCATCATTTAAGTCGTCATGAATTAGCAGCTATTATTAAGATGTCTGGTAGCATCGGTCTGTCAAGTTCAGGTTTAACCTTATCAGTTGTTACAGAGAATGCCAAGCTTGCTCGCCATCTTTACGAATCGTTTCTTCATTTCTATGGCATAAAGTCCGAGATTCGCCATCACCAAAGGAGCAATCTTCGTAAAAATAGAGTCTATACAGTTTTTACAGATGAAAAGGTACAAGATTTGTTGAGCGATATGCATTTGGCAGACTCTTTCTTTGGCCTAGAAACGGGGATTGACGCAGAGATTTTATCTGATGAGGAAGCCGGTCGTGCCTATCTCTGTGGAGCCTTTCTTGCCAATGGGAGTATCCGTGACCCAGAGTCTGGGAAATACCAGTTGGAAATCAATTCAGTATATATGGATCACGCGCAAGGACTATCCTCCCTTCTACAGCATTTTTTACTGGATGCTAAGGTGCTTGAGCGCAAGAAGGGAGCCGTAACCTATCTCCAGCGAGCAGAGGATATAATGGATTTCTTAATTGTTATTGGAGCTATGCAAGCTCGTGACACTTTCGAAAAGGTCAAAATTTTGCGTGAGACTCGAAATGATCTCAATAGAGCTAATAATGCTGAGACAGCTAATATTGCTAGGACAGTTTCAGCTAGTATGAAGACTATTAACAACATCAGTAAAATTAAGGACAGATTGGGTTTGGAAAATTTGCCAGTAGATTTACAGGAGGTAGCTCGCTTGCGAATTCAGCATCCAGACTATTCTATTCAACAGTTAGCTGATAGTTTAAGTCAACCTCTTACTAAAAGCGGAGTTAACCACAGATTAAGAAAAATAAATAAAATTGCCGATGAACTATAAAACCACGAATCCTATGCGACTCGTGGTTCTTTTCTTATAAACTGGTTGAGTGTTTGGGTTGTACTTTTTGGTCTGGATCCAGGTAGTTAATAGCGTTATTAACAGCAGTTGGTGCTTCTCCGAGGCCAGTAGCGATTAAATCAATCTTACCGTCATAGTAGCAACAGTCTCCGATAGCATAGATTCCAGCTTTAGCTAGATTCTTGTTTGCTATTTACGATAATCTTGTGGCGGTTGAGATCCAGACCCCAGTTTTTAAGATTACCGACAGAAGATTTGAAGCCATAGTTAACAAAAGAGGTGATCTAAGTCAATGGTTTCAGTTTCATCAGATTTGACTTTTGTGATTTCAAGTTTATCGATCGTTTTTCCATTTCCAAGGAGTTGGCTAGGACAAATGGTGTCTTGATGGTTACAGATGATTCTTGCAAGGCTTGGACACTGTGTTCTAAGGCACGGAAATTATCTCTGCGGTGAACAAGGGTAGTTGGTGCAATTTTTTCAAAAGCCAAAGCCCAATCTACAGCTGAGTCTCCTCCACCAAGAATGGTCACTTTCTTACCAGCGTATTGCTGGATGTTGGAAACGTGGTAGTGGATGTTTTTCATAACCTTCTACGCCTTCCAATCCCTAGAGGACGCGGTTTGAAGGCACCACCTCCCATTGCGATAATGACAGTTTTTGTCAGATGCTGTCCTTTATTGGTTGTGATGCTATAGCTACCGTCTGTTTTCTCAATATCCAAAACTGTTTCATTGAGGTGAATTGGGGTCTCAAAACCATTTAATTGCTCAATGAGACGATTTGTCAATTCTTCACCAGTTAGGTTGGGAAAACCTGGGACATCAAGAATTTGTTTTTCAGGGTAGAGGATAGCAGGTTGGCCTCCAAGTTGAGGTAGAGAGTCATAAGTTGAACTTTTGGCTCAGCGAAGGTGAGCATAAAAGGCTGCAAAGAGCCCTGACAGGGCCACCACCTACAATAGTAATATCATATAGTTGAGACATGATTTCTCCTTATTTTTTTCTAATGATTCTATTTTTATCATATTTTATTTAAAATTAGAAAATATGATTCAAATTCTTCTTAAGATAGCTCTCGAGCATAACTTGTTAATCGAAAAGCAATTATTAGAATTCACCGATAGGGATAAAATCTTTTTCTTTTGAAGATTTTGCAACAATTTCAAATTGTCCATCAGCTTTTTTCATAGCCGATAGTTATCGTAGTTTTATCATCGGGTAATTGTTTTTGCAAACTCTGAAATACTCATGCGAATGAATACGATATCATTGTTTTGATCCCTTTGTAGCAGAATGTGCGTTTAGGGCATCAAGAGATTGGTGAGTAGATTCCTTTGTTTGTCCAATAAGCGAAATCTTGATATTATCATGTGGTTCAGTATTATCTGGTGTCGTGATATTATTTTCAATTGAAATAGTAGCGGCTTCAGTCTCACTAGGATTTAAACGACCTTTGAGTAAGGAAGTAACTCTTTATATTGACTATTCTTTGCTTTTGTTTGCTCGATAGACGAGGTAGAAGTGCTTTTGCTCGGTTTTGGACTGTTCCTTGTTTTTCAGAGGTCGTTGATTTATTATTTGAGCAAGCTACTAAGACAGTAGCAAAAATAAAATGACTGATGTTGAGAATAGTTTTTCATAGTTTTAATCCTTTTCGAAATGAACAGGCTTTCCATTATTTATTTTTGGTTTATGAAAAGCTATGACTAAAAAGTTAGATTATAGCTGTTAAAAAGTTTTGTAAAGTCTTAAATTGGAATTTGATCAAATAAAGTCATGAGAATGTTTATTTCAATCTTAGTTTTATCTATACTTTTCTCAAAATCTATTTTTTTGAACGGACTGTTTTAAAATCAGTTAAAGAATTTTTCAGAAAAATGATATAATAGAAAAGAACCTGTTTGAATGAGGAGGAGATAGTGGATGAATTTTCAACAATTAACCAACTCGCAATATTGGACTAGCTTATTTTTCCAGTCCTTTAAGTATAGCCATCAATATTTTTGATATTTTGATTGTTGCCTATATTTTATATCGTTTTACAAAAGCGATAGCAGGTACCAAAATTATGATTTTGGTACGTGGGGTAATCATTTTTGTATTGGCGCAATTTGTGGCAAATATCCTAGGGTTAACAACTATTTCTTGGTTGATTAATCAGATTATTACTTATGGAGTTATTGCCGCAGTAGTGATTTTTTCTCCAGAAATTCGAACGGGATTGGAGCGATTGGGTAGAGCGACAGATTTTTTCTCTAATTCTACAGTCAGTGCAGAAGAGCAAATGATTCGCTCCTTCGTAAAGGCTGTTGAATACATGAGTCCTCGAAAAATTGGAGCACTTGTTGCAATTCAGCGAGTTCGTACGCTGCAGGAATATATTGCTACAGGTATTCCCTTAGATTCAAAAATCTCAGCAGAACTCCTTATTAATATTTTTATCCCCAATACACCTTTACACGACGGGGCAGTGATTATTCGGGACAATCGTATTGCAGTAACATCAGCTTATTTACCCTTGACAGAAAGAACAGGAATTTCTAAAGAGTTTGGAACTAGGCACAGAGCTGCAATTGGCTTATCTGAAGTTTCGGATGCCTTGACTTTTATTGTTTCGGAAGAGACAGGAGGCATCTCTATCACATACAACGGAGTATTTAAGCATAACCTAAGTCTTGAAGAATTTGAAGCTGAACTACGCGTCCTTCTTTTACCAGTGGTTGAGGAAAAAGTTACTTTCAAAGATCGTTTGTTAGAGGTAGGAAATATGAGAAAAAATAGTTTATATATTGTTTCCTCTCTATTTTTGCTTTTTTGTTTTATTTGTCTATGCAACTTCTACCAATTTTCAAAAATAGTAATACTGTAAGGCAGGTAAAATCTGAGACCTATAGCAATACGATACCAAATGTACCAATTGATATTCAATACGATAATAATCAATATTTTATCAGTGGTTTTGCTTCAGAGGTGTCTGTAATATTGACAGGTGCCAATCGGGTAACCTTAGCTAGCGAAATGCAAGAAAGTACAAGGAAATTTAAAGTGACAGCCGATTTGAAAGATGCTAGTGAAGGAACTATTGAAGTCCCTTTGACAATTGAAAATCTACCCAATGGACTAACTGCTGTGGCAACCCCTCAAAAAATTACTGTCAAAGTTGGTAAAAAGGTGAGACGTGACACATGATTGTTAAAGCCAGCAAATTGAACAAAGTCAAATTGATCCTAAGTTACAAATTGATAGCGTAACAGTATCTAACGAACGAGTTTCTGTCACAACAGATCAGGAAACAGTAACTAAAATTGATCGGATTATTGCCGTTCTACCAACTAGTGAACGAATTACTGGGAACTATACTGGTTCAGTACCTCTTCAAGCTATTGATCGAAATGGTGTTGCCTTACCAGTAGTGATTACTCCGTTTGATACTATTATGAAGATAACAACTAAACCAGTAGCTCCAAGTTCAAGTAGCTCTAGTTCATCGGAAAATTCTTCTACGACTAAAGCTAATAGTTCTAAACCAAACTAAGTAAAAACAGAAAAGGAATTTATTAAAAAATGGGTAAATATTTCGGGACAGATGGTGTCCGTGGAGAAGCAAATGTAGAACTGACGCCAGAGTTGGCCTTTAAGTTGGGGCGTTTTGGAGGTTATGTTCTTAGCCAACATGAGACGGAAGCGCCTAAAGTCTTCGTTGGACGTGACACACGCATCTCTGGAGAAATGCTAGAATCTGCTTTGGTGGCAGGACTTCTTTCTGTAGGGATTCATGTCTACAAGCTGAGGGGTCCTTGCAACACCAGCTGTAGCATACTTGGTAAAGACAGAAGGAGCAAGTGCTGGTGTCATGATATCAGCTAGCCATAATCCTGCTCTAGACAATGGGATTAAGTTCTTTGGTGGAGATGGTTTTAAATTAGACGATGATAAAGAAGCAGAAATTGAAGCCTTACTGGATGCTGCCGAAGATACTCTACCTCGTCCTAGTGCAGAAGGCTTGGGAACATTGGTGGATTATCCAGAAGGCTTGCGTAAGTATGAAGCATATCTGGTTTCAACAGGAACTACTCTTGAGGGAATGACAGTAGCCTTAGATACGGCAAATGGAGCAGCTTCTACAAGTGCTCGTCAAATCTTTGCAGATCTTGGTGCTCAGTTGACTGTCATTGGTGAAGCTCCAGATGGTCTCAACATTAACTTAAATGTTGGTTCAACACATCCAGAAACCTTACAGAAAGTGGTAAGAGAGAGCCAGTCAGCTATTGGTTTAGCCTTTGATGGGGACAGCGATCGTTTGATTGCAGTTGATGAAAATGGTGAGATTGTCGATGGTGATAGGATTATGTACATCATTGGGAAATACCTTTCTGAAAAAGGACAACTGACTCAAAATACTATCGTAACAACTGTCATGTCTAATCTAGGTTTCCACAAGGCCTTAGATCGTGAAGGTATTAATAAAGTAGTCACTGCAGTTGGTGACCGTTATGTCGTTGAAGAAATGAGAAAATCAGGCTATAATCTAGGTGGAGAACAGTCTGGTCATGTTATCTTGATGGATTACAATACAACAGGTGATGGTCAGTTATCTGCGGTTCAATTGACTAAAATTATGAAAAGAAACAGGAAAGAGTCTTTCTCAGCTTGCAGCAGAAGTAACTATCTACCCTCAAAAACTAGTGAATATTCGTGTAGAAAATGCTATGAAAGAGAAAGCCATGAAGTTCCATCTATTAAAGCTGTTATCGAAAAAGATGGAAGAAGAGATGGCTGGTAACGGTCGTATCCTTGTCCGTCCAAGTGGGACAGAACCTCTCTTACGAGTGATGGCGGAAGCTCCAACAATCGAAGAAGTGGACTACTATGTTGATACCATTGCAGACGTTGTTCGTGCTGAAATTGGAATTGACTAAAACTGAGAAAACTAGATGAAAATAAAAATATGGTACAATAGCTTAGAATATTGTAGCCAAGGGAGAGAAAAATGAATCTTAAACGTGAACAAGAATTTGTGAGTCAGTATCATTTTGATGCGCGTAATTTTGAGTGGGAAAATGAAAATGGCGCACCTGAAACAAAGGTAGATGTCAATTTTCAATTGCTCCAACATGACCAAGAAAAATCAAGTGACTTCGTTGATTGTCATTTTAACTTTTCATGATTGTTTTTGACAAGTTTGTTATCAGTGGAACCATTTCTCAGGTCAATCATGTAAACGATCGTATCGTTAATGAACCAAGTGAGTTGAGTCAAGAAGAAGTTGAGACTTTGGCTCGACCATGTTTGAATATGTTGAACCGGTTGACTTATGAAGTAACTGAAATTGCTCTAGACTTACCAGGAATTAATTTGGAGTTCTAAGATGAAACTAGCTGTTATAACAGATTCTTCTGCCTATCTTAATAAAGAAATTTTGAACAGAGAAGATTTATTTTATCCTAGATATCCCTGTTAATATTGATGGTCAGGAATATATTGAAGGTATCAATCTTACTGCTGAAGAATTTTATCAAAAAGATGGCTCAAGCTTCTGAATTACCTAAAACAAGTCAACCAAGTATTGCTAAGTTGGATGAAATCTTAACATCATTGAAAGAAAAGGGTTATACGCATGTATTGGGATTATTCCTATCATCAGGAATTTCAGGTTTTTATCAAAAATATTCAATATATGGTAGATGACTATGAAGGATTAACTATTGCCTTTCCAGATACCTTGATTACAAGTGCACCTCTAGGAATTATGGTTGAGAGTGTTTTTAGTTGGAGAGACCAAGGGGATGATTTTGTTATTATCCAAGATAAGTTAGCTATTCAAATCAGTCATACCTCAGCCTTTTATCATGGTTGATGATTTGGATCACTTGGTTAAAGGAGGGCGCTTTCAAATGGTGTGCTCTATTGGGAAAATCTTCTTAGTATCAAGCCAATTCTATATTTCAATGAACATGGTGTGATTGAAGTTTATGAAAAGGTTCGTACAGAAAAAGAAAGCAACCAAGCGCTTGATTGAAATCATTAAGGAAACCACAGCTTCAGGCCAATACCGTGTCATTGTCATTCATGGAAATGCACCTGAAAAAGCTGAAGAATTGCGTCAGCACTTACTTGAATCTGGAGTAGGTACGGATATTTCACTTGCTACATTTGGTAGTGTCATTGGAACACACTCTGGAGCAGGAAGTATTGCATTGGGTTATATTCCAGTGATTTAGTTAGCACTTCTAGACTAGTTAAGAAGGCTTGTATCTTAGAAATTGAACACGGACTACCTGCCTCTTGAAAAAAGATCTCTGTCTTGCCTTTCGTGGAAAGTCAGCGCCATTCTCTATTTTTCATGGGCAGCTAAGGTCCTTTGTATCTTGATAATTGAACACGCCTGGAACCCAGTGTGAAAAAGATAGTTCTTCCAAGGAGTAGACACTCCTGAATCAGAACTACTATTTTCACTTTGTGTTCTTACAGGCTTTGTATCTTAGAAATTGAACACGGACTACCTGCCTCTTGAAAAAAGATGCCTGTCTTGCCTTTCGTGGAAAGTCAGCGCCATTCCCTATTTTTCATGGGCAGCTAACGTCCTTTGTATCTTAAATAGGAGTAGAGATGAGTATTCGAGTAATTATTGCTGGTTTTAAGGGAAAGATGGGCCAGGCTGCTTGTCAGATGGTCTTGGCTGATCCAGACTTGGACTTGGTAGCAGTTTTGGATCCTTTTGAGTCTGAGTCAGAATGGCAGGGTATTCCTGTTTTCAAGGATAAGGTCGATTTAGCAGGATTTGAAGCGGATGTCTGGGTAGATTTTACAACTCCAGCTGTTGCCTATGAAAATACACGCTTTGCTCTTGAAAATGGCTTTGCTCCAGTAGTTGGAACGACAGGCTTTACCAGTGAAGAAATTGCAGAGCTAAAAGCATTTTCTCGTGAACAAGATTTGGGTGGCTTGATTGCCCCTAACTTTTGCCTTGGGTGCTGTTTTACTCATGCAATTTGCAACGCAGGCTGCCAAATATTTCCCAAATGTGGAGATTATCGAGCTCCATCATGACAAGAAAAAGGATGCTCCGAGTGGAACAGCCATTAAAACAGCTGAGTTGATGGCAGAGGTTCGAGAGTCTATCCAGCAAGGTGCAGCAGACGAGGAAGAGCTGATTGCAGGTGCCCGTGGTGCTGACTTTGATGGCATGCGCATCCACTCAGTTCGTTTGCCAGGCTTGGTAGCTCATCAGGAAGTCATTTTTGGCAATCAGGGAGAAGGATTGACCCTCCGTCATGACTCCTATGATCGCAGCTCCTTCATGACAGGGGTGAATTTGGGAATTAAAGAAGTTGTCAAGCGTCATGAGCTTGTCTATGGATTAGAACACTTATTATGAGATTAACACAAATGCCTTCTGAATTTCAGAAGGCTTTACCAGTATTAGAAAAAATTAAAGAAGCGGGCTTTGAGGCCTATTTTTGTTGGAGGTTCTGTTAGAGATGCCCTCCTTAATCGTCCCATTCATGATGTGGATATCGCGACTCTCTCCTATCCAGAGGAAACCAAGCAGATTTTTTTCCGCGCACAGCCGATATCGGAATCGAGCATGGAACAGTCTTTGGTTTCTAGATGGAGATGAGGAGTATGAAGTTACTACCTTTCGAACTGAGGATGTCTATGTGGACTATCGCAGGCCCAGTGCAGTTTCTTTTGTACGCTCTCTTGAAGAAGATTTAAAGCGTCGTGATTTTACAGTCAATGCCTTTGCCTTGGATGAGATAGGAGAAATCATTGACTTGTTCCATGGTTTAGAAGATTTAGAAAATCAAGTCTTGAGGGCAGTAGGAATTGCTAGCGAACGCTTCAATGAAGATGCACTTCGTATTATGCGTGGTTTTCGTTTTCAAGCTAGTCTTGGTTTTGATATTGAGAAAGATACCTTTACAGCTATGAGGACCTTGACACCACTTTTGGAGAAAATTTCTGTAGAGCGTACCTTCGTCGAGTTTGATAAACTCTTGCTGGCTCCCTTTTGGAGAAGGGGCTTGGCTTCCATGATTGAGAGTCAAGCTTATGACTATCTCCCTGATATGACATCTAGCCAGGACAAGCTCAACAGACTGTTTGATTTGGAGACTAGTTTTACTTTTGAATCCTCTGAACAAGCATGGGCGTCTTTACTGTGGGTTTTGGAGATTGAAAATGCACAGCCATTTTTGAAAGGCTTGGAAGACCTCTCGCCAATTTGCCAAGCAGGTACAGGATTTACTGACTATTTTTAGCTTTGTGGAACAAGGAGAATTGAGCAAACGCGATTGTTATCGTTTTGACTTGGATTTACTCATTCAGGCTGAAAATCTACGTCAGGCTCAAGGAAAAGAGGTCAACTATCAAGCAATCAGAGAAACGTTTAATAGTTTGACAATTCATGATAAGAAAAGAAATCAGGATCAATGGAGGTATTCTCATCAAGGAATATGGTTATCAGCCTGGTCCAGAATTGGGAGAAATTTTAACAGAGATTGAGTATGCCATTGTCGATGGAGATTTGGAAAAATGACCTACAAGCCATTCATGCTTATCTGAGGAGAAAAATGAGTGATTTTATTGTTGAAAAATTAAGCAAATCTGTTGGAGATAAGACTGTCTTTAAAGATATCTCTTTTATTATCCATGATTTGGATCGGATTGGTCTCATTAGTGTTAATGGTACAGGTAAGACAACTCTCTTGGATGTCCTTTCTGGTATTTCTGGCTTTGATGGGGATGTCAGTCCTTTTTCTGCTAAAGAAATGATTATCAGATTGGCTACTTGACCCAAGATCCAGATTTTGACTGACAGTAAGACGGTCCTAGATACTGTCTTTATCAAGTGACCTCAAAAGAAATCCAACTCATTCGTGAGTATGAACTCCTTATGCTCAACTATAGTGAAGATAAACAAGCTCGTTTGGAAAGAGTTATGGCAGAGATGGATTCACTCCATGCTTGGGAAATTGAGAGTCAGGTAAAGACTGTTCTTAGCAAGCTGGGTATTCAGAACTTATCTACACCAGTTGGAGCCTTGTCTGGAGGTCTACGGAGACGAGTTCAATTGGCACAAGTCTTACTTGGCAACCACGACCTCTTGCTTCTGGATGAGCCAACCAACCATCTGGATATTGCGACTATTGAGTGGCTGACCCTTTTCTTGAAAAATTCTAAGAAAACAGTCCTTTTTATCACCCACGATCGTTATTTCCTAGACGCTTTGTCAACACGTATTTTCGAGTTGGATCGAGCTGGATTGACCGAGTATCAGGGAATTATCAGGACTATGTTCGCCTTAAGGCGGAACAGGATGAGCGTGACGCAGCCCTACTCCACAAAAAGGAACAACTTTATAAGCAAGAATTGGCCTGGATGCGCAGACAACCACAGGCGCGTGCGACCAAGCAACAGGCTCGTATCAATCGTTTCCATGACTTGAAAAAGGAAGTTTCAGGCAGTACTGCTGAGACAGACTTGACCATGAACTTTGAAACCAGTCGGATCGGGAAGAAAGTCATCGAGTTTCAGGATGTTTCCTTTGCCTATGAAAACAAGCCCATTTTGCAAGATTTTAATCTCTTGGTGCAGGCCAAAGACCGTATTGGAATCGTTGGGGATAACGGTGTTGGGAAATCAACCCTGTTAAATCTAATCGCAGGAAGTCTTGAGCCGACAGCAGGTCGAGTTGTGATTGGGGAAACAGTTCGCATTGCCTATTTCTGCTCAGCAAATTGAGGGATTGGATGAAAGCAAGCGCGTTATCAATTACCTGCAGGAAGTGGCAGAAGAGGTCAAGACCATTGGTGGTTCTACGACTTCGATTGCAGAGTTGCTGGAGCAGTTCCTTTTCCCACGTTCGACGCATGGAACCTTGATTGAGAAATTGTCTGGGGGAGAGAAAAAACGTCTTTATCTCCTCAAATTGCTCTTGGAAAAACCAAATGTTCTTCTTTTAGACGAGCCAACCAATGATTTGGATATTGCAACCTTGACAGTTTTGGAGAATTTCTTGCAAGGTTTTGCTGGTCCAGTTTTGACAGTTAGCCATGACCGCTATTTCTTGGATAAGGTAGCGACCAAGATTCTCGCTTTTGAGGATGGCAAGATTCGTCCTTTCTTTGGTCATTACACCGACTATCTTGATGAAAAAGTCTTTGAAACAGAGATGGCCAATCAAGTGCAAAAAGCTGAAAAGGAAAAGGTGGTCAAGGTCCGAGAAGACAAGAAACGTATGACCTACCAAGAAAAGCAGGAGTGGGCAAGCATTGAAGGCGATATTGAGACCTTGGAAAACCGTATCGCTGCTATTGAAGAGGAAATGCAGGCTAAATGGCTCTGACTTTGGTAAGCTAGCGACCCTTCAGAAAAGAGCTAGATGAGAAAAATGAAGTACTCCCTTGAAAAAAATACGAACGCTATGAATACCTAAGTGACTTTGATATTAGAGAATAGAAAAAAATCCTGTCTTTTATGACAGGATTTTTTAGTTTCTTTTTAGTTTCTTGATGAAAGATATTTTGCCAAGTTTCATGGCGGCGCCAGATACTGGTATGGATAATGCCATCCAATTCATAACGCATTAACTTGGTCTTTTGGCTGATGGAAGTAACTTCAATATCCTTGATAGCAGAAGCTAACTCTTTTTCAGATTTATAAGCAAGCTTGTCCATCTGCTTTCCATCTTGGCGGATATAGACAAAGTCTTCGGCTAGGAGTTCTTCCAACTGATTTCTTGGTCAATCAATTGCTCGCGCATGAGGAGTTTTTTATAGACATTGTCTAAAGATTTCGTCTTCAGGAATGGGAGCAGGTTCGATGTGGATATCAGTATCAAAAACACCAAATCGTTCTTCTAGCACAGACTCAACTTGATCTGCAATTTCATGACTCTCAAAAACCGACAGGTCAGGATTCATTTCAAGAGTGATATCCAGGTAAATATTGCTGCCGTAGGTACGACCTCTTTGTGATTTAACCTTGCTAATCTTTGGAATTTCCATAATAGCTTTTTGGTAGTCTTCCAGCAGACGGTCATCAAAACCATCTGAAAGACTAAAGGAAGACTCGATGAAGATATCATAGGCAGTTTTCAAGATAAAGAAGGTGATGATGATAGCAACCAATTTATCGATAATAGGATAGTTGAAACTACTTGCTAGAATAGCGAGTGATGTTCCAAGTGAGGTAACAGCATCGGAAAGATTATCCTTAGCTGCAGCCTTTAAGGCCTTGGATCTGGATTGTTTACTGAGGCGAGTATTATAGAGATAAACTGCAAACATAACCACTGCAGAAATGACTCCTAGACTCGCACCCAGAGGATCAATAACCGTTTCTTCCCGACTGAGAATCTTTTGAATGGTATCCCGAAGAACATCAAATCCCACATAAAAACATGATGATGGAAGTGACTAAGCTAGCTAAATCCTCAATCTTCCAGTGACCAAAACGGTGGTCACGGTCTGCAGGCTGGCGCGCCATCCGAATCCCAATCAAGAGAGCCACATTTCCAATGATGTCCGACACGTTGTTAAAACCATCAGCCACCAAACTGGATGAATGAAGGAGATGACCCAGTTGCTAACTTGGCTGCAGACAAGAGTAGGTAGGTCGAAATACTGATAATGGCCCCACGTTCAGCTAACTTGAGATTTGAGATAGATTTCTTCATTCAACTTCCTTTCTAGTCACATAGCATTCTTACCATTATACTGGTTTTCAAGGAAAAATTCAAATAGGACGGATAAAACGTAAGAAAATACAAAACAGAAAATGCTAGGAAAATATGATAGACTGAAAAAAGTAAAAAGTTGAGGTGAATATAATTGAAAATGAGTATTTTAGTGATGAGTATTTCTTTGCTCTTTACTGTTTTAGTCTGGTTCTCGATGGTAACAAATGTCAAACAAGGAATACCGTTTTTCAGATGCTAGTATTTTTGAATATTTTGGGTATGCAATGAATAGAGGAGAATTGATGTATGTAGACCTATTTGATCATAAGGGCCAGTTGTTTTTACTGAACTACCTAGGATATCTTATTGGTGGTGCTTTTAGGAATTAAATTTTTATACCTATTTTGCACATTTCTTTTCTTTGTAGCTAGCTATAAGATTTCAAGGTTATTTACTGGAAATAAGCAAACAATTTTAACTTTAGCAATTATCTTTATAATTTATGAGTATTTTTGATGGCGGTTGGAGTTTAGAAGGTTTTATTTTACCTTTTTGGCTTATTCATTATACATTTTTAAAACTGTTTTATACAAAATGATTTCAGCAAAAATGATATCATAGCATCAGGTGCATTTTTTTCTATTGTATTTTTTTACGAAAGCAAATATGATAGGGATTTGGCTTGTATTTTTGTATTTATGTATTGATTGATTTCATACTTAAGAAAGCATACAGGGACTTGTTTTTCTTTGATTGGATTATTTTTCCTTGAATATTAATACCAACTATCCCTTTGTGCTTATATCTGTTATCAAAAGGTATCTTTTTTGGAAATGATATACCAGTCGATTGGAATTAATTTTATTTATACTACAGAGTCAAATAACGTTTCGATGTATGAGATTATCAGATGGTACATTTCCAAAACAAATCTCTTAAGTCTTAATTTATTGATGTTATTTTTCCTTGATACCACTATGGAAGAAATTTGGAATAAAATCAATTTTCTATCATTTTTGTTTTTATTATTTGTCTACTTCTGGCTCTTATCTCGAAAAGAAGCTATGGCCATTACATTTTAGTGATGCTTCCTGATTTTGATTCCATATATTTCCTATGTATTTCATAGCATATCAAAGAAAAATGTCTTTTTCAAGTATTTCTTATCTTGTTCTTAGGATTTAAGTATTGTATACCAGAATGATGTGAAATACATCATGAAGAATATGAATACTAGATATCTCAATAATTCTGAAAAACAGCAACGTGTAGCTAGCTATATAGAGAAAAATACATCGATGGATGACCGAATTTATACACACCGTCAAAATGGAACAATTTATTTGTACAGTGAACGGCTAGTTAGTACAAAAATTTTTTCTTTATCCCTGCGGTGACAGATGATCGAGTTATTATTGATGAGTTTAAAAAAATCTATACAAGAAAATCCTCCTATTCATATTGTATTTGATACTGAATGGGATTATGGTAAGAGAACTGATTCTTTTTATCAAGGATTATATTAAAATCAATTATCACTTAGAAAAACAGATTGATACGGCTATGATTTATAGAAAAGGAGGAGAAAAAGATGAGTAGACAGAAGCCAATTCTATATATAGTTGTTCCATGTTACAACGAAGAGCAAGTCTTACCCACATACTAATCCAATGTTTGTTGAAAAAAATTGAGCAATTAGTAAAGAAAGAAGCCATCCATCATCTTAGTAAAAGTCATGTATGTAAATGATGGTAGTAAGGATCGGACTTGGGAACTGATTGAAAGTTATGCTAAATCCATTCCTTATGTGGTTGGTGTGTCACAAAGTCGTAATAGGGGGCATCAAAGTAGTGTCCTTGCAGGGTATGTATGAGGCTATTCAGTTTGCTGATATTGTTATTACCATCGATGCTGATGGGCAAGATGATATCAATTGTATGGACAAAATGATTGAAGAATATAAAAAGTGGTTCTGAAATTGTATATGGTGTACGTGATAACCGTGATACGGACTCTGCTTTTTAAACGAATTACAGCTGAAGGTTTTCTATAAAGGTGCTACGCCTATTTGGAGCAGAAGTTGTTTTTAATCATGCCGACTATCGATTGGTTTCTAAAAAGATTTCTTTGCATGAGTTAGAAAAAGTTCACTGAAGTTAATCTTTTTTTCTTCGTGGTTTAATGCCTTTAGTTGGGTTTTAAATATTCTTATGTTTCATATAAACGCCATGAACGAATTGCTGGTGAGAGCCATTATCCACTATCTAAAAATGCTTGGTTTGGCTATGGATGGTATTACCAGTTTATCAATCAAACCGATTCGGTTTGATTACCAGTCTAGGGTGTTTTGACGTCACTCTTTAGCTTTTTCTATTGATTATTTGGGTTTTATGGAGTAAGTTTGCTGGTATCGGTTGTGGCTGGATGGGCAAGCACCTATGCAATAGTCAGTTTACTTGGTGGGAGTTCAATTGATTAGTTTGGGCGTAATTGGTGAGTATGTTGGAAAGATTTATCTAGAAACGAAACGTCGTCCCGAGATATATCATCAGTGACCGTACTTTTTGATAAGGATAGAATTTTCATAGGATCTTTTAATCCTTTGAAAACTTTTCAAAATTTGGTATAATAGTACTACTCAAGGGAGTAGCTGGCAGAAACCTGTGATAGTGTCGTCATTCCGAATTTTATACTGAAAAGTATGCTTTCCGGCACTATCTTAAACAGCGAGACTTGTTATGATTAACAGGTCTCTTTTTGTTTGTCGTGAAAAGATACGATGAGGAAAAAGAGAGTCTGTTTTGCACACAATGTCAAGGAGGAGACACATGTCAAAAGAACAAAAACGCCAAGCGTTTTACACTCAGAGTCCTGAAGAGGTCTTGAAGGCTGTGGATGCGACCGAGCAAGGTTTGTCATCAAGTGAGGCGGAAAGCGCCTTGCAGAATTTGGCCACAATGAACTCGAAGAAGGCGAGAAACGATCAATCCTGGTCAAATTCATCGAGCAATTTAAGGATTTGATGATTATCATCCTAGTTGCGGCAGCAATCTTGTCAGTCGTGACTTCTGGTGGGGAAGATATCGCAGATGCCATTATCATCCTAGCCGTGGTTATCATCAACGCTGCCTTTGGTGTTTACCAAGAAGGGAAAGCAGAAGAAGCTATCGAAGCCCTCAAATCCATGTCTAGTCCAGCTGCCCGCGTTCTTCGTGATGGGCATATGGCGGAGATTGACTCTAAAGAATTGGTACCTGGAGATATCGTTGCCCTTGAAGCAGGTGATGTAGTACCAGCAGACCTACGTTTACTAGAAGCCAACTCTCTTAAAATCGAAGAAGCTGCGCTGACAGGTGAGTCTGTGCCAGTCGAAAAAGACTTGACAGTTGAACTTGCTGCAGATGCTGGTATTGGTGACCGTGTCAATATGGCCTTCCAAAACTCAAATGTGACTTATGGTCGTGGGATGGGTGTTGTTGTCAATACAGGTATGTACACGGAAGTTGGTCATATCGCTGGCATGCTCCAAGATGCGGATGAGACGGATACACCACTCAAACAAAACTTGAACAACCTTTCTAAGGTCTTGACCTATGCTATATTGGTCATTGCTCTTGTTACTTTTGTAGTGGGTGTCTTCATTCAAGGGAAAAATCCACTTGGTGAGTTGATGACCTCTGTTGCGCTTGCCGTTGCAGCCATCCCAGAAGGGCTTCCTGCTATCGTAACCATCGTTCTTGCCCTTGGTACTCAAGTTTTGGCCAAACGAAACTCTATCGTTCGTAAGTTGCCAGCAGTTGAAACACTTGGTTCAACAGAAATCATCGCTTCTGATAAGACTGGTACGCTGACTATGAACAAGATGACAGTCGAAAAAGTCTTCTACGATGCAGTCCTACATGACTCAGCTGATGACATTGAACTAGGGTCTTGAAATGCCCCTACTTCGTTCAGTTGTCTTGGCTAAATGATACGTAAAATCGATGTGGAAGGCAAACCTGATTGGTGACCCTACTGAAACAGCCTTTATCCAGTATGCCTTGGACAAGGGCTACGATGTTAAAGGTTTCTTAGAGAAATATCCTCGTGTGGCTGAGTTGCCATTTGACTCTGACCGTAAGCTCATGTCAACGGTTCACCCATTGCCAGATGGTCGTTTCCTTGTAGCAGTCAAGGGTGCGCCAGACCAACTTTTGAAACGTTGTGTTCTTCGTGACAAAGCTGGGGATATTGCTCCGATTGATGAGAAGGTTATAAACCTCATTCACACAAACAACTCTGAAATGGCTCACCAAGCCTTGCGTGTCCTTGCAGGTGCTTATAAGATTATCGATAGCATTCCAGAAAATCTCACTTCTGAAGAACTTGAAAATGATTTAATCTTCACTGGTTTGATTGGGATGATTGACCCTGAACGTCCTGAAGCTGCTGAGGCTGTTCGTGTGGCTAAGGAAGCGGGAATCCGTCCAATCATGATTACAGGTGACCACCAAGACACCGCAGAAGCTATTGCTAAACGTTTGGGAATCATTGATGCAAATGATACAGAAGGCCACGTTTTAACTGGTGCTGAACTCAATGAACTGTCAGATGAAGACTTTGCAAAAGTGGTAGGTCAATACTCTGTTTATGCACGTGTTTCTCCAGAACACAAGGTTCGTATCGTCAAGGCATGGCAAAAACAAGGTAAGGTTGTTGCCATGACAGGTGACGGTGTCAATGATGCGCCAGCTCTGAAAACAGCAGACATCGGTATCGGTATGGGAATCACTGGTACAGAGGTTTCTAAGGGGGCTTCTGACATGATTCTTGCAGATGATAACTTTGCGACTATTATCGTTGCAGTGGAAGAAGGACGTAAGGTCTTCTCAAACATTCAAAAGACTATTCAGTACCTACTTTCTGCCAATACTGCTGAAGTACTAACTATCTTCCTATCAACCTTGTTTGGTTGGGATGTTTTGCAGCCAGTTCATCTCTTGTGGATCAACTTGGTAACGGATACCTTCCCAGCTATCGCTCTAGGTGTTGAACCTGCGGAGCCAGGTGTTATGACCCATAAACCACGTGGACGTAAGGCAAGCTTCTTCTCAGGTGGTGTTTTCAGTTCTATCATCTATCAAGGTGTACTCCAAGCAGCCCTTGTTATGAGTGTTTATGGCTCTTGCGCTTGCTTACCCAGTTCATGTGGGTGACAATCATGCCATTCATGCAGATGCCCTTAACTATGGCCTTTTGCAACCCTTGGTTTGATTCAGCTCTTCCATGCCTACAATGTCAAGTCTGTTTACCAATCCATCTTGACAGTTGGTCCATTCAAGTCTAAGACCTTCAACTGGTCTATCTTGGTATCCTTCATCCTTCTCATGGCAACAATCGTCGTAGAACCGCTTGAAGGAATCTTCCACGTAACCAAACTAGACTTGTCACAATGGGGAATCGTTATGGCTGGAAGCTTCTCAATGATTATCATTGTCGAAATCGTTAAGTTTATCCAACGTAAACTCGGCTTTGACAAGAATGCGATTTAAAAAAAAAGTCATCTTCGGATGGCTTTTTGCTACAGTTGAGGGAAAGGGCTTGCAGTTATCGGCTTTTGTGCTATAATTGCTATAATATAGTAAAAAGTAAGAGGAGTGTGAGGAAGTGGAAAAGAAAATTGTAAAGGATATTTTGTTTTTATCTCAGGTGTCTCAGCCGGCAAGTCAGGAAGACCTGTATCTTGCCAGAGATTTACAGGATACGCTCTTAGCAAATCGTGAGACCTGTGTTGGTCTGGCTGCCAATATGATTGGGGTGCAGAAGCGCGTGATTATCTTTAATCTTGGCTTGGTTCCTGTGGTCATGTTTAACCCAGTGCTCCTGTCCTCTGAAGGACCTTATGAGACAGAAGAAGGCTGTTTGTCCTTGACAGGGTGTGAGACCTACTAAGCGTTATGAAACCATAAGGGTTGCCTATCGTGACAGCAAGTGGCAGGAACAGACCATTACCTTTGACAGGCTTTCCCAGCACAGATTTGCCAGCATGAACTGGATCACTTGGAAGGACGAATCATTTAGGAGGAAAGCAAATGAAACGAATAGTCTTTGAACTTATTTTTATCGCAACGACCTGGTATATCTTTTTACCTCCCCTTAATTTGACCAGCTGGGAATTTCTCTTTTTCCTCTGTGGGCATTTGCTGGTTGTATCAATCTTATTTGGCTTTGGCAAGGGGATAAACCTTGTCAAAACGGTTTATGTGCGCCACGGAAAGGCGGAAGCTGCTTTAAATTTTGAGGGTTTCAAAATCAATCGGTTAGGGAAAATTCTTTTTGCTTCTATTGGAGGAATTCTTCTCTTAGCAGCCTTGGTTTCCTTGGTGACTTCTAGCATTTTTCAGGCTAAAAATTATGCCAATGTAGTCACGGTTACGGAAAAAGACTTTACTGAATTTCCTAAGAGTGACACCAGTAAGGTTCCTATTCTAGATAGAAGTACTGCTGAAAAAATTGGTGATCGCTACTTGGGTTCCCTAACGGATAAGGTGTCGCAGTACGTAGCGGCAGACACCTATACCCAACTGACGATTGATGGGAAACCTTATCGGGTTACACCGTTAGAATATGCAGATCCTATCAAATGGTTTAACAATCAGGCCAAGGGAATCGGCGAGTATATCAAGGTGGACATGGTAACTGGAAATGCCAACTTGGTGGACTTGAAGACACCAATCAAGTATTCTGACTCGGAGTATTTTAACCGCGACGTCAAACGGCACTTGCGCTTTAAATATCCAACCAAAATCTTCAAGACTCCATCTTTCGAGGTGGACGATGAGGGTAATCCTTTCTATGTAGCAACGGTTTACCAAAAGCAATTTGGACTTGCGGTTCCTCGTCCTGTTTCAGTCATTATCTTGGATGCTACAAATGGAGAAACCAAGGAATACAGCTTATCAGATGTTCCAGAATGGGTGGACAGGGTTTATCCAGCTGAGGAAACCATTGAGCAAATCAACTACAACGGCAAGTACAAGGACGGTTTCTGGAATGCCATGATTTCCAAGAAAAACGTGACCCAGACTACCAAGGGCTATAATTACTTGTCTATCGGCAATGACATCTATCTCTACACAGGTGTGACGTCGGCCAATGCAGATGAAAGTAATCTTGGTTTCATCCTTGAAAATATGCGAACAGGAGAAATCACTAAGTACAGCTTGGCTTCTGCGACCGAAGAATCAGCCCGTGAATCAGCCGAAGGTGCTGTTCAGGAGAAATCCTACAAGGCAACCTTCCCAATCCTCATCAACCTCAATGACAAGCCTCTCTACATCATGGGCTTGAAGGACAATGCTGGCTTGGTCAAAGAGTACGCTTTGGTAGATGCAGTCGAGTACCAAAATGTTATCGTAGCTACGACAGTGGAAGAACTGCTCAGCAAGTACGCCAATAAAAACGACCTTGAAATTGACAATGCAACAACAGAAAGCATCAAGGGTGTGGTAGCAGACCTCAAATCAGCTGTTATCAAGGGCGACACCGTCTACTTCTTTAAAGTTGATGGCAAGATTTACAAGGTTAAGGCCTCAGTATCAGATGACCTCCCTTACCTCGAAAATGGTAAAACCTTCGAAGGTCAAGTAGGAAAAGACAACTATCTCAAGACCTTTAAAGTGCAGTAAGGGAAGAGGCTGGGCAAAAACTCAATTTCAGGAAAAAATGAAGTAAATTATTCCACAATAAAACGCATAGTATCAAGATTTTTCAACACCTGATATTATGCGTTTTTTTCTGAGGTTTAAGACTTTTCCCAGTCTCTTTTCAGATGAATTTCTTGGTAGTGGCAAAAAAATATGCTACACTATTAATATGAAAATTTTAATCCCAACAGCAAAAGAAATGAACACAGACTTGCCGAGTATTGAATCCGCTCCTTTAAAACCAGAAAGTCAGGCTGTGCTGGATGCCTTGGCCCTCTATTCTGCTAGTCAATTGGAGAGTTTTTACAAAGTTTTAGCCGAGAAAGCTGCGGAAGAATTTCAAAATATCCAAGCTTTAAAAAGGCAAACTGCTCAACACTATCCCAGCCTTGAAACTTTTTGATGGGCTTATGTACCGCCACATCAAGCGAGACAAATTGACCGAGGTAGAACAAGCCTATCTTGAAAATCATGTCTTCATTACCTCGGCTTTGTACGGAGTCGTTTCAGCCTTGTCACCTATGGCTCCTCACCGTTTGGATTTTTTGATGAAATTAAAGGTCGCAGGTAAGACTTTGAAGAGCCATTGGAAGGCAGACTATGATGAAGCTCTGAAGCGGGAAGAAGTGATTTTCTCTCTCTTGTCATCCGAGTTTGAGACCGTATTTTCTAAGGAAATCAGAGAAAAAATGGTGACCTTCAAATTCATGGAGGATAGAGGTGGTCAGCTGAAGATTCACTCAACCATTTCCAAGAAAGCGCGTGGTGCCTTCCTAACGGCCCTGATAGAAAATCAAGTACAGACGGTGGAGGAAGCTCGTCGCTTAAGCTTTGCAGGATTTGTTTACAGAGAAGACCTGTCCCAACCACAGGAATTGGTTTTTTTAAAGGAAGTATAGAAAATAGATAAAAGAAAAAGTCAGCACGATCATGCTGACTTTTTTCTAGCTTATAAAGTATTGGATAAATGAATCTCATTTGATAAAGTGTTAAGATGATTAACCAAATCCATGATTGACAGATGGTTTTCGACAAATAAACTTCTTGGTAATTCCCTGGAATATAGAAATTAGACACGATGATATCGTAATCTGTCTGATTTAAAATCTCAGGACTTGTTTTCAATTCATCCCAAGTATCGAAGGTAAAGCGGTTATTACAGTAATAGGAAAGCATATCAACAAAGGTAAGGGATATAGCATGGTCAAAGTTACTGATAATTAAAACCTTGATAGGTGGTCGATTTTCTAACAACTGAGTAGAGAGGTTTTCAGCATGGGTTAAGATGGTATACATCAGGTGTTCCAACTGTTCAGGATGGTCATGCTGTCCAATTGCCTGACGATATTGGGCCAGTTCTTGACGTGCACTTCCCATAAAGTCTGGGAAGTAAACTTCAAATTTTTTAATCGTCAATGCTTTTTGTTCAAATAAGATTGGGGTAGAAAAGATTTCCTGTCTTTCAAAGAAAGCAGTGTTGTGTAAATGCCAAATCAGCTCATCGTAGTTAGTAAAAGTAATCTTATATTGTTTTGATAGGCGTTCTAATATTTGACTCAGTAATTGGTGAGAGTATCTTGCTTCACTGTTCTCTTCTAAAGAGTTGAAGAATTCTTGAGGATCTAAGAAAATGTTACTTTGAATAAAGGAAATAAAAATTTGTGCAATGATATTTGGAGTGATTTCAAGTTCAAATACTTGAGAAAAATAGCCTAGTATCTCTTCAAAATTTGGAATACTTTCCAAAATAGGATAGTATTCATCATAGAAATGATTTGGTAAGTCGATAAAATGACCATCTTTGATGCGGTAAATACTGATAGCTATCATCAGTTTGTACATTCTATAAATTGAAAATCGCATTGGATAATTCGTGATCTTATAGAAGAAGTCAGCAAATTCTGTTAGCTCCTCTTCAGGAAGGTCAGGAAAAGGCCAGTCTAGGAAATAATATCTCTCAGAGAAGTATTGGGCAAAAAAATAGCGAATATCAATTTCATTTCCACGTATCGCGGATGGAGTAAAGGATAGTTCAATTTGGAATTGAGCTGACAGAGTTTTTGTAATATTCCGCCCTAAACGATAGAGGTTTGCATTACTAGAGTGAAGATTTTCTACCGTTCGATAAATAGGCAGCCCCTCATTGAAGAACAGATATTCTAGTAATTGAAAAGATTGCGAATTAGCAAGAAAATATTGATAAATATCTTCTACACTAGTGTTAACTTCTAAATCTATCATGACTCCGTTAACAGAAGATTGGATGTCAATAGATGGAAAGGCAATACGTAATTCATTTAAATCACTTTTTAAGATTCGTTCTGTACATCCTAACTTTTCGGCAAGTTCATGTAATTTCATCCAATTACGATGCTGAATTAGGGTTTCCATTAAGCGTAATTGTCTTTGATCTTTTGTGGATAAAAGGTTTCTCATACGGGTATCATCCTCCTTGAAAACATTATATCACATTTTTGTTTTAATATAACAAAAATATTAGAGTCAAAAAAACGTTTAAACAGTTCAAAGAAAAGAGAGTATAATAAATGACTCTGGTGATCAGAAATATAATATAGTAATTCTTTGGATAATATTGATTTATATATTAAATAGTTGTAGAGTAGGAACCATAAAATATTATCTAGGAGTTCAAAATGAAACATTCACATAAGAAATCATTTGACTGGTATAGCATGCAACAACGATACTCTATTCGTAAGTATCACTTTGGTGCGGCTAGTGTCTTGCTCGGGACAGCCTTAGTCTTGGGAACTGCTGCCAATACGCAATCAGTACAAGCAGAGGAACAACATCCTGAGGCAACTAATAGTGTCTCTGTTGATAAGGTAGATGAAGCTACTAAACCAGCAGAAGTTTCTACACCTAAAAAAGAAACAACTTATGCAGCTCCAACTGTTGCGAACCCAGTAGAATCTACTCCAGCTAAAACTGAAGAAGCTACTAGACCAGCAGAAAAAGTTGAAGAAGCAAAAGATAAAAAAGAAGAAGTAACGCATCAAGATGCTGTTGACAAGTCAAAATTGTTAACGGCTCTTTCGCGTGCTAAAAAAACTTGAGAGTAAGTTATATACAGAAGCAAGTGCTGCTAAACTTGCAAGCAAGTATCCAAGCTGGTCAAAGTTTGCTTGGGAAAGCAGATGCAACTGAAGCTGAATTATCAGCAGCAGAGTCATCTATCCAATCAGCTATTATTGGGCTAGAACTTCGTTCTAACTCTGATAAAGGAACTGTATCAGAAACTCCTGTAGTGAAGAAAACTGACACAGCAGAAGCCAAAGAAGAAGCTAAACCAGCTGCAAGAACGACTGATCGTTCAGCTGTTGATAGCTGCTGTTTTGCCAACTAGCACAGCTGCCAAAGTAGAAACAACTTCAGCTCCAGCATCTACTAATGAAATCTTGAAACCAGGTTTGAGCCTTTCTGATGCTCGCCAAAATCCAGCTATCCGTAAGGAAGACTTAGATAAAGGGCATAGTGGCTTTAGAGCGGCTAGCAATCCAGCCAACCCAATTGTCTCAGGTTCTGGTAACACAGTTGCGTTTTCAGACATCAGTCAAGCTGGTCGTAGTTATAGTTTCCGAGGCTACGGGAACTCACGTGGTGGGAATTCAATTCATTACGATGTAACAACAGTACGTCAAGGTAATAGATTGAATTTCACAATTAAATATTCTGGTCCAGGTGAATTTGTTAATAATAACTTTATCTTGGATAAAGGGGATGGATTTGGAAATCCTTCAAATGCAACTATCACAACTCCAAGATTAAGAGAACAATCAAAACCTATTAGCCAGGGTGCCAACTTCGTATCTCACTCAGGATACAGTATGACCTCTGCTACTTCAACAAATACGGAACAAACAATCAGATTTAGTTTGCCTATCATTAATCCAAATGGTGACTTTGTCTGTTCGTTTGAAACCAGTTACTTTTAACGTGGACCAAGGTGGTGGTGGTGCCGCTACTAGCAATGACCCATACAGTAACTCTAACTATTATTATAGAGCAAACCCACTATACTTGGATGCAAACCCTTATGGTGGTACTAATAATAAGACTGTTTCAGAAGACATTGACTTCCAAACTGTCTATCTTCCAACTAGCAAGTTACCAGAAGGTCAAACTAGATTAGTTCGAGAAGGTGAAAAAGGACAACGTCAAATTACCTATAAAGTCCATCGATTTGGTAACGAAACACTTTTAGGATTGCCAATTAGTAATTCTGTTACTAAAGAAGCTAAGCCACGTATTATGCAAATTGGTGTGGCTAAAGAGCTAATCGATACAGTAAAACCACGTGTTGATCAAAATAAAGTTGGTGATACAAATAACCTCACTTTCTATCTTGATAACGATGGCAACGGTGTTTATACTGAAGGTGTAGACGAACTTGTTCAAAAAATTGCTATTAAAGATGGAGCCAAAGGTGAAAAAGGAGACCAAGGTGAACGCGGTTTAACTGGAGCTAAAGGTGAAAAAGGAGACCAAGGTGAACGCGGTTTAACTGGAGCTAAAGGTGAAAAAGGAGACCGAGGCGAACGTGGTCTCACTGGAGCTAAAGGTGAAAAAGGAGACCAAGGTGAACGCGGTCTAACTGGAGCTAAAGGTGAAAAAGGAGACCAAGGTGAACGCGGTCTAACTGGAGCTAAAGGTGAAAAAGGAGATCGAGGCGAACGCGGCTTAACTGGAGCTAAAGGTGAAAAAGGAGACCAAGGTGAACGCGGTCTAACTGGAGCTAAAGGTGAAAAAGGGGACCAAGGCGAGCGCGGTTTAACTGGAGCTAAAGGTGAAAAAGGAGACCGAGGCGAACGTGGTCTAACTGGAGCTAAAGGTGAAAAAGGTGACCAAGGTCAGGCAGGTCGTGACGGTGTAACTCCAACCGTAACCGTTAAAGATAATAAAGATGACGGCACTCATACTATCACGATTAACGACGGTAGAGGTAATGTTACAAGTACTGTTGTAAGAGATGGTTTCGATGGAGCAAGTCCATTAGTTGCGACTCAACGAAATGACGCAGATAAAACAACGACCGTTATCTTCTATTATGACCAAAATGATAACAACGAATTTGATGCAGGCGATACAAAACTAAAAGAAGTTGTCATTGCAGATGGAGCCAAAGGTGAAAAAGGTGACAAGGGTGCAACTCCTAAAGTGACAACTGCTCGTGGAGCAGATGGTCATAGTACTGACATTACATTTACAGTTCCTGGAGAAGAGCCTGTAACAGTTAACATTAAAGATGGTAAAGATGGACGTACACCAACTATTGACTTAAATGCATTGGTGGAAGCAGTTAGAAGAGGTGTTGGATCAACTTCTAATTCACAACCTTCTGGAACATCAAGAAGTGCAAGAAATAGAAGAGCATTACCAGATGAAGATAGAAGTGCAACTGAGTCATCAGAAACAGTACAACCATCAACTACAGGTTCAACAGGTTCACAACCAGCAACTGCAGGTTCAACAGCATCACAACCAACATCAACTCAACCTAAACCATCAGGTGAATATGCGGGAACCGAAATAAAAGCATATTATGATAATAATCATAATGGTGTATTTGATGAAGGTGATGAGTTGATATCAAGTACTGTTATTCCTCCTGCTCCAAAAGGAGAGAATGGTAATGATGGTAAAGATGCTATAAGAGGAGCTGAATTATTAAGTGGAATTATAGCTCCAAGGCCAGAAGATGGTAAAGATGGTGATACATACATTGATGCTACAACAGGAGATGTGTATAAAAAGAGAGATGGAGCTTGGGGGAAAATCGGTAATATTAGAGGGCCTCAAGGAGAACAAGGTCAAAAAGGTGACAAGGGTGAAAACGGAAAAGACGGCTTCACACCAGAAGTAACCGTAACAGATAACAATAACGGCACACACACCATCACTATCACCCAACCAGACAACAAACCATCCCTAACAACCATCGTTAAAAACGGTGAAGATGGACAAACACCAAAAGTCAAAGCAGAACGAGATGAAGCGAAGAAACAAACTACATTAACCTTCTACATTGACAAAGATGGCGACGGAAACTACACAGAAGGAACAGACACACTTGTTCAAACAACAGTAGTTAAAGATGGAGCAAAAGGTGCGGATGGAGCATCTGGTCGTGACGGTAAAGAAGTATTAAACGGAAAAGTAGATCCAAAAGCTACAGACGGCAAAGATGGAGATAGCTTCGTTAATACTGAAACAGGCGATGTCTTCGTTAAGAAGAACAATGCATGGGAACCAGCAGGCAACATCAAAGGTCCTAAAAGGTGACAAGGGTGAAAACGGAAAAGACGGCTTCACACCAGAAGTAACCGTAACAGATAACAATAACGGAACACACACCATCACTATCACCCAACCAGACAACAAACCATCTCTAACAACCATCGTTAAAAACGGTGAAGATGGACAAACACCAAAAGTCAAAAGCAGAACGAGATGAAGCGAAGAAACAAACTACATTAACCTTCTACATTGACAAAGATGGCGACGGAAACTACACAGAAGGAACAGACACACTTGTTCAAACAACAGTAGTTAAAGATGGACAAGATGGAGCAAAAGGTGCGGATGGAGCATCTGGTCGTGACGGTAAAGAAGTATTAAACGGAAAAGTAGATCCAAAAGCTACAGACGGCAAAAGATGGAGATAGCTTCGTTAATACTGAAACAGGCGATGTCTTCGTTAAGAAGAACAATGCATGGGAACCAGCAGGCAACATCAAAGGTCCTAAAAAGGTGACAAGGGTGAAAACGGAAAAAGACGGCTTCACACCAGAAGTAACCGTAACAGATAACAATAACGGAACACACACCATCACTATCACCCAACCAGACAACAAACCATCCCTAACAACCATCGTTAAAAACGGTGAAGATGGACAAACACCAAAAGTCAAAGCAGAACGAGATGAAGCGAAGAAACAAACTACATTAACCTTCTACATTGACAAAGATGGCGACGGAAACTACACAGAAGGAACAGACACACTTGTTCAAACAACAGTAGTTAAAGATGGACAAGATGGAGCAAAAGGTGCGGATGGAGCATCTGGTCGTGACGGTAAAGAAGTATTAAACGGAAAAGTAGATCCAAAAGCTACAGACGGCAAAGATGGAGATAGCTTCGTTAATACTGAAACAGGCGATGTCTTCGTTAAGAAGAACAATGCATGGGAACCAGCAGGCAACATCAAAGGTCCAAAAGGTGACAAGGGTGAAAACGGAAAAGACGGCTTCACACCAGAAGTAACCGTAACAGATAACAATAACGGAACACACACCATCACTATCACCCAACCAGACAACAAACCATCTCTAACAACCATCGTTAAAAACGGTGAAGATGGACAAACACCAAAAGTCAAAGCAGAACGAGATGAAGCGAAGAAACAAACTACATTAACCTTCTACATTGACAAAGATGGCGACGGAAACTACACAGAAGGAACAGACACACTTGTTCAAACAACAGTAGTTAGAAAAGATGGAGCAAAAAGGTGCGGATGGAGCATCTGGTCGTGACGGTAAAGAAGTATTAAACGGAAAAAGTAGATCCAAAAGCTACAGACGGCAAAGATGGAGATAGCTTCGTTAATACTGAAACAGGCGATGTCTTCGTTAAGAAGAACAATGCATGGGAACCAGCAGGCAACATCAAAGGACCTAAAGGTGACAAGGGTGAAAACGGAAAAGACGGCTTCACACCAGAAGTAACCGTTACAGATAACAATAACGGAACACACACCATCACTATCACCCAACCAGACAACAAACCATCTCTAACAACCATCGTTAAAAACGGTGAAGATGGACAAACACCAAAAGTCAAAGCAGAACGAGATGAAGCGAAGAAACAAACTACATTAACCTTCTACATTGACAAAGATGGCGACGGAAACTACACAGAAGGAACAGACACACTTGTTCAAACAACAGTAGTTAAAGATGGACAAGATGGAGCAAAAGGTGCGGATGGAGCATCTGGTCGTGACGGTAAAGAAGTATTAAACGGAAAAGTAGATCCAAAAGCTACAGACGGCAAAGATGGAGATAGCTTCGTTAATACTGAAACAGGCGATGTCTTCGTTAAGAAGAACAATGCATGGGAACCAGCAGGCAACATCAAAGGATCCAAAAAGGTGACAAGGGTGAAAAACGGAAAAAGACGGCTTCACACCAGAAGTAACCGTTACAGATAACAATAACGGAACACACACCATCACTATCACCCAACCAGACAACAAACCATCTCTAACAACCATCGTTAAAAACGGTGAAGATGGACAAACACCAAAAGTCAAAGCAGAACGAGATGAAGCGAAGAAACAAACTACATTAACCTTCTACATTGACAAAGATGGCGACGGAAACTACACAGAAGGAACAGACACACTTGTTCAAACAACAGTAGTTAAAGATGGACAAGATGGAGCAAAAGGTGCGGATGGAGCATCTGGTCGTGACGGTAAAGAAGTATTAAACGGAAAAGTAGATCCAAAAGCTACAGACGGCAAAGATGGAGATAGCTTCGTTAATACTGAAACAGGCGATGTCTTCGTTAAGAAGAACAATGCATGGGAACCAGCAGGCAACATCAAAGGTCCAAAAGGTGACAAGGGTGAAAACGGAAAAGACGGCTTCACACCAGAAGTAACCGTTACAGATAACAATAACGGAACACACACCATCACTATCACCCAACCAGACAACAAACCATCCCTAACAACCATCGTTAAAAACGGTGAAGATGGACAAACACCAAAAGTCAAAGCAGAACGAGATGAAGCGAAGAAACAAACTACATTAACCTTCTACATTGACAAAGATGGCGACGGAAACTACACAGAAGGAACAGACACACTTGTTCAAACAACAGTAGTTAAAGATGGACAAGATGGAGCAAAAGGTGCGGATGGAGCATCTGGTCGTGACGGTAAAGAAGTATTAAACGGAAAAAGTAGATCCAAAAAGCTACAGACGGCAAAAGATGGAGATAGCTTCGTTAATACTGAAACAGGCGATGTCTTCGTTAAGAAGAACAATGCATGGGAACCAGCAGGCAACATCAAAGGTCCAAAAGGTGACAAGGGTGAAAACGGAAAAGACGGCTTCACACCAGAAGTAACCGTAACAGATAACAATAACGGAACACACACCATCACTATCACCCAACCAGACAACAAACCATCTCTAACAACCATCGTTAAAAACGGTGAAGATGGACAAACACCAAAAGTCAAAGCAGAACGAGATGAAGCGAAGAAACAAACTACATTAACCTTCTACATTGACAAAGATGGCGACGGAAACTACACAGAAGGAACAGACACACTTGTTCAAACAACAGTAGTTAAAGATGGACAAGATGGAGCAAAAGGTGCGGATGGAGCATCTGGTCGTGACGGTAAAGAAGTATTAAACGGAAAAGTAGATCCAAAAGCTACAGACGGCAAAGATGGAGATAGCTTCGTTAATACTGAAACAGGCGATGTCTTCGTTAAGAAGAACAATGCATGGGAACCAGCAGGCAACATCAAAGGATCCAAAAGGTGACAAGGGTGAAAACGGAAAAGACGGCTTCACACCAGAAGTAACCGTAACAGATAACAATAACGGAACACACACCATCACTATCACCCAACCAGACAACAAACCATCCCTGACAACCATCGTTAAAAACGGTGAAGATGGACAAACACCAAAAGTCAAAGCAGAACGAGATGAAGCGAAGAAACAAACTACATTAACCTTCTACATTGACAAAGATGGCGACGGAAACTACACAGAAGGAACAGACACACTTGTTCAAACAACAGTAGTTAAAGATGGACAAGATGGAGCAAAAGGTGCGGATGGAGCATCTGGTCGTGACGGTAAAGAAGTATTAAACGGAAAAGTAGATCCACAAAGCTACAGACGGCAAAGATGGAGATAGCTTCGTTAATACTGAAACAGGCGATGTCTTCGTTAAGAAGAACAATGCATGGGAACCAGCAGGCAACATCAAAGGTCCAAAAGGTGACAAGGGTGAAAACGGAAAAGACGGCTTCACACCAGAAGTAACCGTAACAGATAACAATAACGGAACACACACCATCACTATCACCCAACCAGACAACAAACCATCTCTAACAACCATCGTTAAAAACGGTGAAGATGGACAAACACCAAAAGTCAAAGCAGAACGAGATGAAGCGAAGAAACAAACTACATTAACCTTCTACATTGACAAAGATGGCGACGGAAACTACACAGAAGGAACAGACACACTTGTTCAAAACAACAGTAGTTAAAGATGGAGCAAAAGGTGCGGATGGAGCATCTGGTCGTGACGGTAAAGAAGTATTAAACGGAAAAGTAGATCCAAAAGCTACAGACGGCAAAGATGGAGATAGCTTCGTTAATACTGAAACAGGCGATGTCTTCGTTAAGAAGAACAATGCATGGGAACCAGCAGGCAACATCAAAGGACCTAAAGGTGACAAGGGTGAAAACGGAAAAGACGGCTTCACACCAGAAGTAACCGTAACAGATAACAATAACGGAACACACACCATCACTATCACCCAACCAGACAACAAACCATCTCTAACAACCATCGTTAAAAACGGTGAAGATGGACAAACACCAAAAGTCAAAGCAGAACGAGATGAAGCGAAGAAACAAACTACATTAACCTTCTACATTGACAAAGATGGCGACGGAAACTACACAGAAGGAACAGACACACTTGTTCAAACAACAGTAGTTAAAGATGGACAAGATGGAGCAAAAGGTGCGGATGGAGCATCTGGTCGTGACGGTAAAGAAGTATTAAACGGAAAAGTAGATCCAAAAGCTACAGACGGCAAAGATGGAGATAGCTTCGTTAATACTGAAACAGGCGATGTCTTCGTTAAGAAGAACAATGCATGGGAACCAGCAGGCAACATCAAAGGACCTAAAGGTGACAAGGGTGAAAACGGAAAAGACGGCTTCACACCAGAAGTAACCGTAACAGATAACAATAACGGAACACACACCATCACTATCACCCAACCAGACAACAAACCATCTCTAACAACCATCGTTAAAAACGGTGAAGATGGACAAACACCAAAAGTCAAAGCAGAACGAGATGAAGCGAAGAAACAAACTACATTAACCTTCTACATTGACAAAGATGGCGACGGAAACTACACAGAAGGAACAGACACACTTGTTCAAACAACAGTAGTTAAAGATGGACAAGATGGAGCAAAAGGTGCGGATGGAGCATCTGGTCGTGACGGTAAAGAAGTATTAAACGGAAAAGTAGATCCAAAAGCTACAGACGGCAAAGATGGAGATAGCTTCGTTAATACTGAAACAGGCGATGTCTTCGTTAAGAAGAACAATGCATGGGAACCAGCAGGTAACATCAAAGGTCCTAAAGGCGAAGATGGAAAAACTCCAGAAGTAACAGTTACACCTGGTAAAGATGGAAACAGTTCTGATATTACATTCACTGTACCAGGGAAAAATCCAGTGACAGTAAATGTTAAAAATGGAGAAAATGGTCTAAATGGGAAAACTCCAAAAGTTGACTTATTACGTGTTGAAGGACAAAATGGAAATCCATCTCACACAATCGTAACATTCTACACAGATGAAAATGGAGACGGCAAATATACTCCAGGAACTGATGAACTTCTAGGGTCAGAAATGATCAAAGATGGAGCATCTGGTCGTGATGGTAAAGAAGTATTAAACGGAAAAGTAGATCCAAAAGAGAACCAAGGTAAAGATGGAGACACATTCGTAAATACTGAAACAGGTGATGTCTTCGTTAAGAAAGGTAACACTTGGGAACCAGCAGGCAACATCAAAGGACCTAAAGGTGATAAAGGTGAAGATGGTAAAACTCCAGAAATCACTACAAAATCAGGTGCAGATGGCAAGAGCACAGATGTAACAATTACTGTTCCAGGGAAAGATCCAGTAACTGTTAATATTAAAGACGGTAAAGACGGTAAAGATGGAAAATCTTTAGTTGCTAAAAAAGAAGGTAACGAGACTAAGATTTATGTAGAAGATCCAGCAAATCCAGGACAACCATTAGATCCTACAAAACCACTTGCAACAGTTCTTGATGGACTTAAAGGTGAAAAAGGAGATAATGGAGTAGATGGAAAATCACCAACTGTCACTGTAACAGATAACGGAGATGGAACACACTCTATTACTGTTAGAAACCCTGATGGTTCTGAATCAACAACTAAAGTTAAAGATGGTAAAGACGGTAAAACTGCCAATATCACTACAACAGAAAACCCAGATGGAAGTCACACAATCACTGTAACAAATCCAGATGGAACAACCAAAGAAACAGTTGTTAAAAATGGTAAAGATGGTAAGACTCCAAAAGTTGAAGTAACTGATAACAACGATGGAACTCATACTGTTAAAGTGACGGATGGAGACGGCAATGTAACGAACGCTATCATCAAAGATGGTAAAGATGGTAAAGCTGCAACAGCAACAACTACTGAACATCCAGATGGAAGTCACACTGTAACAATCACTAACCCAGACGGAACTAAGAATGAGTTTGTTGTGAAAAATGGACGTGACGGTGTTGACGGACGTACTCCAACCGCATCTGTTCGTGACAATGGGGACGGAAGTCATACAATCGTTATTACAAATCCAGAAGGTGTGACAACTGAAACAACAGTACGTGATGGTAAATCACCAAAAGTTACTATAACTGACGAACAAAATGGAACTCATAAGATTTCAGTTCTAAATGGTGATGGAACTACTACTGAAACAATCATTAAAGATGGTAAATCACCAGTAGCGACTGTTACTGACAACCATGATGGTACTTACACAATTCATGTAGAAAACGGTAATGGTACTGTTTCTGAAACAACAGTTCGTGACGGTAAATCACCAACTGCTAAGGTTGTGGATAACGGAGATGGCACTCACACTATCACAGTTGTGAACTCAGACGGTACAACTACAACAACTATAGTTCGTGATGGTAAATCACCAAAACTTGAAGTGATTGATAACAACAACGGTTCGCACACTATTAAGGTGACAGGTGCTGATGGTAAAGAAACGACAACTACAATCTTTGATGGTAAATCACCAAAAGCGAACATCGTTGATAACGGAGACGGAACTCACACATTGACAATTATTGATTCTGATGGCCGTGAATACAAATCTATTATCAAAGATGGTAAAGACGGTAAAGATGGCGTTTCACCAACTGTAACTGTTAAAAATAATAACGATGGAACTCACGTTGTTACAATCATTAATCCAGATGGAAGTAAGACAGAAATGGTGATTAAAGACGGAAAAGATGGTAAATCACCAAAAGTTTCTGTTGAAGATAATGGAAATGGTAGTCATACAATCACAATTATCAATTCTGACGGAACTGTGACAAAAACAGTTGTTAAAGACGGTAAAGATGGTCGCGATGGACGTGATGGCAAAGACGGTAAAGACGGTAAAGACGGTAAAGACGGAAAAGATGGTAAATGTGGTTGCAAAGATAAACCAGTAACACCATCAAATGACAAACCAGTTCCACCAGTTAATGAATTACCGGAATATACAGAAGGGGTAACACCACTTGATCCTCCGGTTTATGAAAAACCAGAATTAGAACTTCCAGAAATTCCAACGCCACCAGTGCACGAAGTACCAGAATTTAACGGTGGAGTACCAGGAATGCCAGAAGTGAATGAACTTCCTGAAGCAGAAGTTCCAGGAATGCCAACACCACCAGTCCATGAAATTCCAGAGTTTAATGGTGGAGTACCGGGAATGCCAGAAGTCAATGAACTTCCTAATCCAGAAGTTCCAGGAATGCCAACACCACCAGTTCATGAAATTCCAGAATTTAATGGCGGAGTACCTGGTATGCCAGAAGTCAATGACAAACCAACTTCAAACATTCCTGAAGTTCCAACACAACCAAATCCAAATGTACCAGTTCAACCGGTAACACCATTAACTTCTAACCCAGTAGCACCAACTACAGGTAAAGAAAACCATGGTGACAAATTACCTGAAACTGGAAGCCAATCTGATTATATCTCTGTTCTTCTAGGTAGCGGTATTCTATTGAGCCTATATGTAGGTCGAAGAAAAGAAGATTAATCAGCCAAAAGCAGTCACTAATTTCTCGAAAGAAGATGATAAGTGATAGATCTCGAATGAAAGAATATTCTTAGGACGATTTTCCATGATGGAAAGACTGCTAAAAACCTTGAGTGGTAACACTCAAGGTTTTTTTGGATAGCTGATGTTTGTCTGAAAATCTTGATTGAGTCTAAAAAAGCCACCCTATGAGGTGGCTATAATTGATTTAGACTTTTAAAAATTCTTTATTTTTTACTGAATCGCTGCGAGCAAGTCTTGAGCTTGTTTTTCAAGTGAATTTAGGACTATTTCTTCAAGAACCAATGTTTCCGTCTGCCCAAGCAGAGTCATTAACACGTGCAGCAGTGAAATCACCAACGACTTGTGTACGGATGAATGGCAAGAGGTCTTTGTAAATAGCGAAGAGTTGATCGTGACCTGCATTGGCTACAGATGATACGGTGACAAACTTGTCTTGAAGGGCAGAAGCGCCACGTGTATCAGACAAGTCAAGAGCACGAGATAGCCAGTCAAGCAAGTTTTTCACTGGCCCAGGAATTGAGTGATTATAAACTGGTGAGAAAATCCAGATAGCATCCGCAGCGAGAACTGCTTCACGAGCAGCAGCTACAGCTGGATGAGTTGGAACTTCCAAATCTTGGCTGAAGAGGGGAAGGGCTGAGTAATCAAGATAGCTAACTTCTGCTTTACCAGCAAGTGCTTTCTCAGCTTCGAGAGCCATTTGGTGGTTGAAAGAACCTTGACGTAGTGAACCGACGATAAATAATACTTTTTTAGACATGATGTGTCTCCTTTTTCTTAAATTTCCGAGAACTCTCTCGTTGTTATAAAATATATTACAACAAAACAAAAGGACTTGCAAGAAATTTGCTCAGAGTTTATTTGAAAAATTAAAAAAGTACAGAAACTTTCTAGTCATTTGCGACTGAAAAAGTAAGAACTGTTTCGTCTTAGAGTACTGGGTTTATATTTGATTTTTAGAAGAGTATTCCAATATTCTCTTGTAATATGATGACATAAGTGCTAAAATAAACAAGAAAACTCGCAATAGAAACCGTAGAACAGCTATTTTCCGGTATCATTTCATAAACAATTAAACGAAAATAATGGCATTGAAGAATGCTTCTAAAAAGGGGTGGAGATCATGTAAGACACAGATTAACAAGTGACGGACAAAAGAAAAAATAATAATACACTTGTTAAAGGAGAAAAAATGTTAATAAGAAATTATCGGAAAAATATTGGCCTAATGGCCGGAGTTGAGTTTTTTGCTTTTTTAGGGATTACCAGCTTTTGGATTCTCTTTCTCAGTCAAAACGGAATGTCTCTTTGGCAGATTGGACTTCTGGAGAGTATTTTTCATACTACCAGTCTTCTCTGTGAAATTCCATCTGGAATGTTAGCTGATCGTTATTCCTATAAGACCAACCTTTATTTAAGTCGTACAGCAGGGATTGTGTCTTCTATTCTCATGTTGGCTGGGCAGGGAAATTTTTGGATTTATGCACTAGCTATGGCGGTAAGTGCCTTGTCTTATAATTTTGATTCAGGAACAAGCGCAGCAATGGTCTATGACTCGGCTGTAGAGGCTGGACTAAAGGAGCGTTATCTATCCATTTCAAGTTTTCATATCAGGAGTGTCAGAAGGAACCCAGTCTTTGGGGACAGTGCTGGCGGGATTTTTTGTTCATGGTCAATTGCACCTGACCTACTATATCATGATTGCCACTTCTATCATAGTTCTTGTCTTGATTTGGATGCTGAAAGAGCCCAGTGTCAAAGTAGAAAAAGCTGATAGTGTGACCATGAAACAGATTATTTGGACTGTTAAGGATGAGTTGAAGAGAAATCCCATGCTTTTTAAACTGGATGATTTTTATCTCAGATTGTCGGAACACTCATGTATATGTTTTTATTTTTTTACTATCAAAAATCAGTTGCCAGATTTAAGTAGTTGGCAAATTTCAACAGTTATGCTATTTGGGAGTCTATTGAATATCCTCGCAATCTATCTAGCAAGTAAAATTGGAAAGAAATATGCTGCCTTGAAGCTTTTTCCTATTCTCGTCCTGCTGACTGGAGTCACCTATATGCTGTCCTACTTTGGAACACCTCTAATCTATATTCTGATTTATTTGATTAGTAATGCTCTGCATGCTCTTTTTAAGCCGATTTTTGACAATGATTTGCAAGGGCGCCTTCCAAGTGAAGTAAGGGCAACCATGCTGAGTGTCTATTCTATGATGTTTAGCCTAAGTATGATTGTGTTCTTCCCACTGACAGGCTGGTTGATTGACAATTTAGGCTTTGTAGTAACATTTCTTTATCTAGGATCCTTTTTAGTCATGATTAGCCTTCTACTGCCTATCTTTTTAGGAAAAATGGCTAAAAGAATGGATGATAAAATGATTCCATAAATCAAAAAAATTACGAAAACTTGAGTGCCAAGCTCAGGTTTTTTAATAGGTTGATTTTGGAGCAGTCTTTACTTTTTTTGCTCGGTTTTTAAACTAAGAAAAAAATCTGTTTTGTTTGAAGAGAGAAATAAAATGCGAGTATTCTTATATTCACTTGTAATAAAGCCCAATAGATGGTAAAATAGACGAGTGAAAAAAAGACAAAAAAAAGCAAAAAATAATCTACTGTGGCAGTATGGTCTAGGGATGACGATTTTGTTTGTGGTTATCAGTGCTTCCTTTCTGTATCTGGTGTTTTTGGGGATGAAACCCTATCAAACTGCTAAAAGTGAAGGAGAAAAATTAGCTCAGCAGTATGCAGGATTAGAGCAGGCTGATCAGGTTGACTTATACAATGGCTTAGAATCCTATTACAGCGTTCTTGGTCGTAATAAAAAACAAGAATCACTTGCTGTCCTGATTGGAAAAGATGACCATAAGATTTACGTTTATCAGCTAAATCAGGGTGTTTCACAAGAAAAAGCAGAAGCTGTTTCTAAGGAAAAAGGAGCTGGCGAGATTGACAAGATTACCTTTGGCCGTTATCAAGATAAGCCAATTTGGGAAGTTAAGTCAGGATCTGATTTTTATCTAGTAGATTTTGAAACAGGAGCATTGGTCAATAAGGAGGGCCTATGAAACTATCCAACCGTGTTTTAGAAATGGAAGAAAGTGTGACCTTGGCTGCTGGAGCCCGTGCCAAAGCACTAAAAGGCTGAGGGCAGAGATATTCTGTCTCTAACCTTGGGTGAGCCAGATTTCACTACTCCAAAAAATATCCAAGATGCCGCCATTGCATCGATTCAAGATGGGCGTGCTTCTTTTTATACAGTGACCTCAGGTCTGCCAGAATTTAAGGCAGCGGTCAATACCTACTTTGAGCGCTTTTACGGCTATTCTGTAGCGCCAAATCAAGTGACAGTCGCTGCTGGAGCCAAATATTCTCTCTATACCTTCTTTATGGCCGTGGTCAATCCAGGTGATGAAGTGATCATCCCAACCCCCTACTGGGTCAGCTATGGAGACCAGGTCAAGATAGCTGAAGGAGTACCAGTCTTTGTTCCTGCTAAGGAAGACAATCACTTTAAGGTAACCGTAGAGCAGTTGGAAGCAGCTCGCACTGACAAGACCAAGGTTTTGGTGTTGAATTCGCCATCTAACCCCACAGGTATGATTTACACTCGTGAGGAACTCTTGGCAATCGGAAACTGGGCTGTAGAAAATGATATTCTCATCCTAGCAGATGATATCTATGGTCGCTTGGTCTATAATGGTCATGAGTTCACACCGATTTCTAGCCTATCCGAAGCGATTCGCAAGCAAACAGTGGTCATCAATGGTGTGTCTAAAACCTATGCTATGACTGGTTGGCGGATTGGTTATGCTGTCGGTGAAGCAGACATTATCGCTGCCATGTCCAAGATTGCAGGTCAAACAACCTCGAATCCGTCAGCAGTAGCCCAGTATGCAGCAGTTGAGGCTCTATCAGGTGAGCAAGATACTGTAGAAAGCATGCGTCAGGCTTTTGAGGAACGTCTCAATACCATCTATCCCCTCCTTGCTGAGGTGCCTGGATTTGAAGTGGTCAAACCGCAAGGAGCCTTCTATCTCTTCCCAAATGTCAAAAAGGCAATGGAGATGAAAGGCTATACAGATGTGACAGAATTTACAACCGCTATCTTAGAAGAAGCTGAAGTAGCCTTGGTAACAGGAGCAGGCTTTGGAGCGCCAGAAAATGTCCGCCTCAGCTATGCGACGGACCTAGACACGCTTAAAGAAGCAGTTAACCGCTTGAAAGCATTTATGGAAAAATAAAAGAAAAGGAAAAATAATGACAAAACGTGTAACGATTATCGATGTAAAAGACTATGTTGGTCAAGAAGTGACGATTGGCGCTTGGGTTGCCAACAAATCAGGAAAAGGGAAAATCGCTTTCTTGCAATTGCGTGACGGGACAGCCTTTTTCCAAGGTGTAGCCTTTAAACCAAACTTTTTAGAAAAATTTGGTGAAGAAGTGGGACTTGAGAAGTTTGATGTCATCAAACGCTTGAGCCAAGAAACGTCTGTTTATGTGACAGGTATTGTCAAAGAAGACGAACGTTCTAAGTTTGGCTATGAGTTGGATATTACAGACATCGAAGTAATCGGTGAATCTCAAGACTACCCAATCACACCAAAAGAACACGGAACAGACTTCTTGATGGACAACCGTCACTTGTGGCTCCGTTCTCGTAAGCAAGTGGCTGTGATGCAAATCCGTAACGCTATTATTTATGCAACTTATGAGTTCTTTGACAAGAACGGCTTCATGAAATTTGATAGCCCGATTCTTTCAGGAAACGCAGCAGAAGACTCAACTGAACTCTTTGAAACGGACTACTTCGGAACTCCAGCCTACTTGAGTCAATCAGGGCAGCTATACCTAGAAGCAGGTGCTATGGCTCTTGGTCGTGTCTTTGACTTTGGTCCAGTTTTCCGTGCTGAAAAATCAAAAACGCGCCGTCACTTGACTGAGTTCTGGATGATGGACGCAGAGTACTCATACTTGACACACGATGAATCACTTGACTTGCAAGAAGCTTATGTTAAAGCTCTTCTTCAAGGTGTTCTTGACCGTGCGTCTCAAGCCTTGGAAACATTGGAACGTGATACAGAGCTCTTGAAACGCTACATTGCAGAGCCATTCAAACGTATCACTTACGATCAAGCTATTGACCTCTTGCAAGAGCATGAAAATGATGAAGACGCTGACTACGAGCATCTTGAGCATGGTGATGACTTTGGTTCACCACACGAAACTTGGATTTCAAACCACTTTGGTGTGCCAACTTTTGTCATGAATTACCCAGCAGCCATCAAGGCCTTCTACATGAAACCAGTTCCTGGAAATCCAGAGCGCGTGCTTTGTGCAGACTTGCTTGCCCCAGAAGGTTACGGAGAAATCATCGGTGGATCTATGCGTGAGGAAGACTACGATGCATTAGTTGCTAAGATGGATGAACTTGGCATGGATCGTACTGAGTATGAATTCTACCTTGATCTTCGTAAATACGGTACAGTACCACACGGAGGATTTGGTATCGGTATTGAGCGTATGGTAACCTTCGCAGCAGGTACAAAACACATCCGTGAAGCCATTCCATTCCCACGTATGTTGCACCGTATCAAACCGTAAGAATAGGAAAACGCCCATGTGGCGTTTTTCGCATTTCAGAGTTTTTACTTGCGTAAAAAATTGTTTTCTAGTATAATAGTTTATTGTGAGCGAACCTCACTTACCCCTTGCAAAGTCTTGGGGTCATTAGACCAAAAGGAGGAACATATCAATGGCTAAATACGAAATTCTTTATATTATTCGTCCAAACATTGAAGAAGAAGCTAAAAACGCTTTGGTAGCACGTTTTGACTCTATTTTGACTGACAACGGTGCAACTGTTGTTGAATCAAAATCTTGGGAAAAACGCCGTCTTGCATACGAAATCAAAGATTTCCGTGAAGGACTTTACCACATCGTTAACGTTGAAGCAAACGACGACGCAGCTCTTAAAGAGTTTGACCGTCTTTCAAAAATCAACGCTGACATTCTTCGTCACATGATCGTCAAAACTGACGCGTAAGAAGGTAAACTATGATTAACAATGTTGTACTTGTAGGGCGTATGACACGTGACGCTGAGTTGCGTTATACCCCATCAAATGTAGCAGTTGCGACTTTTACTCTTGCAGTAAACCGTACATTTAAGAGTCAAAATGGCGAACGTGAGGCTGATTTTATCAATGTCGTTATGTGGCGCCAACAGGCTGAAAATCTTGCTAATTGGGCTAAAAAAGGCTCACTTATCGGGGTGACAGGCCGTATTCAGACTCGTAGTTACGATAACCAGCAAGGACAACGTGTCTACGTGACAGAGGTCGTGGCTGAGAATTTCCAAATGTTGGAAAGCCGTAGTGTGCGTGAGGGTCACACAGGTGGAGCTTATTCTGCACCAACTGCAAACTATTCAGCGCCTACAAATTCAGTACCAGACTTTTCACGTGATGAAAATCCATTTGGAGCAACAAATCCATTGGATATTTCAGATGATGATTTACCATTCTAATGGACAACTAAAATTATAAAGGAGAAAAAACATGGCTCAACAACGTCGTGGCGGATTCAAACGCCGTAAAAAAGTTGATTACATCGCAGCAAACAAAATTGAATATGTTGATTACAAAGATACTGAGCTTCTTAGCCGTTTCGTTTCAGAACGTGGGAAAATCCTTCCTCGTCGTGTAACAGGAACTTCAGCTAAAAACCAACGTAAAGTAACAACAGCTATCAAACGCGCTCGCGTAATGGCTTTGATGCCTTTCGTAAACGAAGATTAAAAAAAGGGGTCCAGTGGACCTCTTTTTCATGAGCTCGAAAAAAAGAAAGCGAATTAAGACCCCGACGGGTCTTTTTCTCACGAGACTTGAAATGAGAGAGCGAGTTGGGGTCCAGTGGACCTCTTTTTCAGACCCGGTTGGGTCTTTTTTCACGAGATAGTTTTTTTCTGACTTTGGCGTGCTATAATGGTAATAGAAAGAGTAAAGGTGGGTAAGTCAAAGATGAATTGTACGATTAGAAATATGATTAAGTCTGATATTGAATCCTTATCTCATGGATTTATGAATCAAGGTTGGCCTGCTAGAGAAGAAATCTTAGCTAGCTATTTTTGGGAGCAAGCAAGTGGCGACAGAGAAGTCTTGGTAGCGACTATGAATGGAGTAGTGGCAGGTTATATTACCATTTTACCTTTGGTTAAACATGGTCCTTTTGCAGAAGTCTATCCAGAATTATCAGATTTTAATGTGTTTGAGCCTTTTCGAAATCAAGGGATTGGAAATCAACTGCTAGAAGAAGCAGAAAAACGAGTCAAGTTTATTTCGAGTAAGGTCACTATTGGTGTAGGTTTGCACTTAGGCTATGGCCCTGCCCAGAGATTGTATATCAAACGAGGCTATATTCCAGATGGGACAGGTGTGTGGTATAGAAATAAACCGCTAGAAATGGGTGCAAGTTGTCAAAATGATAATGATTTAGTTTTATACTTATCCAAGGACTTACAATAAAACTGGAAACTTTTTGAAAATAGGGGATTTAGCTACTTTATGGTATAATGGAAAGAGTTAGATTGAAAGAGGTAGTGAGATGGATGCGAAATTAAGATATAAGGCAAAGAAAATCAAGATTGTCTTTTTTGATATTGATGATACATTGCGAAATTCCAAGACTGGTTTTATTCCAGCTTCAATCCCAACTGTTTTTAAGCAATTACGTGAGAAAGGAATTTTGACAGGTATTGCTTCTGGACGAGGGATTTTTGGTGTCGTTCCGGAGATTCGTGAGCTCAAACCTGACTTTTTTGTAACCTTAAATGGGGCCTACATCGAAGATAAAAAAGGTCAGGTTATTTATCAACATCAGATTGAGAAGTCAGATGTTGAGGAGTATATCTCTTGGGCCAAGCAAGAGGGAATTGAGTATGGTTTGGTTGGGAGTCATGATGCCAAGTTGTCGACTCGCACCGATATGATTAGTGAAGCGATTAATCCAATTTACCCTGATTTGGATGTAGATCCTGATTTTCATGAAAAAGAAGATATCTATCAGATGTGGACTTTTGAAGATAAAGGAGATGACTTGCACTTGCCTGATAGTCTCTCAGACAAACTTCGCATGGTTCGTTGGCATCAACATTCGTCTGATATTGTGCCGATTTCAGGCTCCAAAGCGACGGGTGTGGAAAAGATTGTGGAACACCTTGGTTTGAAACCAGAGAACATCATGGTCTTTGGAGATGGGCTGAATGACTTGGAACTCTTTGATTATGCTGGAATCAGCGTTGCCATGAGAATTTCTCATGATAACATCAAAGAAAAAGCAGATTATATTACAAAAACATTAGAAGAAGATGGCATTTTTGATGCCTTAGAAGGATTTGGTATGGTAGAAAAAGAATTGCATTTCCCACAAGTAGATATTGAAACAGTAGAAGGTCCTATCGCGACTATTAAGACCAATCACGGAGACTTGCGTATCAAGCTCTTCCCAGAGCATGCTCCTAAAACAGTGGCTAACTTTGTAGCTCTTTCTAAAGATGGCTACTATGATGGTGTCATTTTCCATCGTATTATCAAGGATTTTATGATTCAAGGTGGAGACCCAACTGGAACTGGTATGGGTGGCGAGTCAATCTACGGCGAATCATTTGAGGATGAATTCTCAGAAGAACTTTATAATATCCGTGGTGCCCTTTCCATGGCTAATGCTGGTCCAAATACCAACGGCAGCCAGTTCTTTATCGTGCAAAATCAACATTTGCCTTATTCTAAGAAAGAAATTGCTCGTGGTGGTTGGCCAGAACCGATTGCGGAAATCTATGCAGAGCAAGGAGGAACTCCTCATCTAGACCGTCGTCACACTGTTTTTGGTCAGTTAGCTGATGAAGCTTCTTATGCTGTCTTGGATACCATTGCTGCTGTTGAGACAGGAGCTATGGACAAGCCAGTTGAAGATGTCGTGATTGAAACAATTGAAATCGAGGACTAAGATGAAAATCGGTGATAAGCTAAAGGGCCGTATTACAGGGATTCAGCCCTACGGTGCCTTTGTTGAGCTAGAGACGGGTGATACGGGGCTGATTCACATTTCAGAGATTCGGACAGGCTTTATTGAAAATATCCAAGAGGCCTTGAAAGTCGATGAAGAGGTTCAAGTTCAAGTAGTGGATTTAGATGAATTTACAGGGAAAGCCAGTCTTTCTATCCGCACTTTGGAGGAAGAAAAGCACCAGTTTCCGAGACGGAGACGCTTTTCAAGCGATCGTTTTAACTATGGCTTCGCTCCTCTCAAACGAATGATGCCAATTTGGACCAAGGAAGCCCTTCAACATTTGAAGAATCAGAAGCACTAGTTAGAAATCTCTATGTTTGTAATGTTAATATAAATTTGCTATAATAGGACCATGGAAGAAGAACAATTATTAAAATCAGGAGAGCGTATTAACCAGCTCTTTTCGACAGATATTAAAATCATTCAAAATAGAGAGGTTTTTAGCTATTCGGTGGATAGTGTTCTCTTGTCACGTTTTCCACGTTTTCCTAAAAAGGGCTTGATAGTGGATTTTTGCGCTGGAAATGGAGCAGTGGGGCTATTTGCTAGCACTCGGACTCATGCACAGATTTTGGCTGTTGAAATTCAGGAGCGTTTGGCAGATATGGCTGAACGCTCTGTCCGTTTGAATGGTTTGGAAGAGCAGATGGAGGTCATCTGTGATGATTTGAAAAATATGCCTGCTTACATTCAGGGAAGTAAGGTGGATATGATTTTGTGTAATCCACCCTATTTCAAGGTGGATCCTCATTCCAACTTGAACGAGAGTGAACATTATCTCTTGGCGCGACATGAAATCACGACCAATTTGCAGGAAATCTGTCGTAGTGCCCAGAGTATTCTCAAATCTAATGGGCGTTTGGCCATGGTTCATCGTCCTGATCGGCTTTTAGATATATTGGATACGTTACAAAGGCATAATCTAGCTCCTAAGCGTCTGCAATTTGTTTATCCAAAAAGAGAAAAGGAAGCCAATATGCTCTTGATTGAAGCTATCAAGGATGGCTCGACAAGCGGTTTTAAGGTCTTGCCACCTCTCATTGTACACAATGATGATGGCTCTTATACGCCTGAACTTGAAGAGATTTATTATGGATCATAAGGCTTATATGTACGTACTGGAGTGTCGTGACGGATCCTACTATACAGGCTATACGACTGATGTGATGAGACGCCTCGCTGTCCACAATAGTGGGAAGGGAGCCAAATACACACGAGCACGCTTGCCAGTCAAACTTATCTATGCTCAAGGTTTTGCCAGTAAGGAAGAAGCCATGTCAGCAGAAGCCCTTCTCAAGCGAAAGAAGAGGCCACAGAAGGAGCAATTTTTATCTGAAAATCAAGATAGAAATTTACTCATACTCAATGAAAATTAAAGATCAAACTAGGAAGCTAGCCGTAGGTTGCTCAAAGTACTGCTTTGAGGTTGTAGATAAGACTGACGAAGTCAGCTCAAAACACTGTTTTGAGGTTGTGGATAGAACTGACGAAGTCAGTACCCATACCTACGTCAAGGCGAAGCTGACGTGGTTTGAAGAGATTTTCGAAGAGTATCAGTTGTTTTGAAGAATTGTGAGGAGTCCTTTGACTCCTCTTACTTTTGTCAAAAAGCGAAAAAAATGCTACAATAAAGAGAATAAACAAAATGAGGTATTATCATGTCTAAGATTCTAGTATTTGGTCACCAAAATCCAGACTCAGATGCCATCGGGTCATCTGTAGCCTTTGCCTACCTTGCAAAAGAAGCTTACGGTTTGGATACGGAAGCTGTTGCCCTTGGAACTCCAAATGAAGAAACAGCCTTTGTCTTGAACTATTTTGGTGTAGAAGCACCGCGTGTTATCACTTCTGCTAAAGCAGAAGGTGCAGAGCAAGTTATCTTGACTGACCACAATGAATTCCAACAATCTGTATCAGATATCGCTGAAGTAGAAGTTTATGGTGTTGTAGACCACCACCGTGTGGCTAACTTTGAAACTGCAAGCCCACTCTACATGCGTTTGGAGCCAGTTGGATCAGCGTCTTCAATCGTTTACCGTATGTTCAAAGAACATGGTGTAGCTGTGCCTAAAGAGATTGCTGGTTTGATGCTTTCAGGTTTGATTTCAGATACTCTTCTTTTGAAATCACCAACAACACACCCAACAGATACAGTCATTGCTCCTGAATTGGCTGAATTAGCTGGTGTAAACTTGGAAGAGTATGGTTTGGCTATGTTGAAAGCTGGTACAAACTTGGCTAGCAAATCTGCTGAAGAATTGATTGACATCGATGCTAAGACTTTTGAATTGAACGGAAATAATGTCCGTGTTGCTCAAGTAAACACAGTTGACATCGCTGAAGTTTTGGAACGCCAAGCAGAAATTGAAGCTGCAATGCAAGCTGCCAACACAGCAAACGGCTACTCTGACTTTGTCTTGATGATTACAGATATCGTCAACTCAAACTCAGAAATCCTAGCACTTGGTGCTAACATGGACAAGGTTGAAGCAGCCTTCAACTTCAAACTTGAAAACAATCATGCCTTCCTTGCTGGTGCCGTTTCACGTAAGAAACAAGTGGTACCTCAATTGACTGAAAGCTTTAATGCTTAAGATTTTTGAGTGTTAATTCAAATTAGAACAGGCTAGTTTGACTTATATCGAAAGGAGTTTCGGCTCCTTTTTTTCTAGGAGTGAAGTATGTTAGAAAATGGCGATTTGATTTTTGTGAGAGATGAGTCAGATATGGGACAGGCCATCCAGACTTCCACAGGCAACTATAACCATGTTGCCATTTGTTTGGATGGGATGATTTATCACGCTAGTGGACAGGCTGGTGTGGTCTGTCAAGAACCTGCAGACTTCTTTGAGTCCAATCACTTGTACGACCTCTATGTTTACCCAGAAATGGATATCCAGTCGATGAAGGAAAGAGCTTGCAAACATCTAGGAAAACCCTACAATGCTTCTTTCTATCCAGATGGAGTTGGTTTTTACTGTTCCCAGTACATGGCAGAAATCCTACCGATTTTTGAGACCATACCTATGAAATTTGGAGATGGGGAGCAGGAGATTAGTGATTTTTGGAGAGAGTATTATAGAGAACTAGGTTTGCCCGTTCCTCTGAACCAAGCTGGGACCAATCCCAGTCAGTTGGCAGCATCGCCTCTGTTAGAATGTAAAGAAAGGAATCTTCATGATTCAGATTTTTAATCCATCTCGTTTGATGAGACAGCCATTTTTTGGAGAATTAATCCGCTATCTGGACCAGCATGATGATGTTATTTTGAGAGAAATTAAGGCTCAATTTCCAGATGTGGCAGTTGATAAACTAATGGAAGAGTATATAAAGGCAGGCTTGATTCTACGAGAAAATAAGCGTTATTACCTTAATCTTCCCATGCTTGAATCACTCGATAGTCTTGAACTGGATCAAGAGATTTTTGTCAGCGAAGCTAGTCCGGTCTATCAAGCCTTGTTAGAGCAGAGGTTTGAGACAGAATTACGCAATCAAACCAATGCTGCTATTTTAGTTGAAAATACGGACTTTGCGAGATCAAAAATGACCCTGTCCAATTATTTCTACAAGGTCAAACATCAGTATCCTTTGACAGAAAAACAACAGGAACTCTATGACATTTTGGGAGATGTTAATCCTGAGTATGCTCTCAAATACATGACAACTTTTTTGCTAAAATTTCTCAAAAAAGACCAGCTTATGCAGAAACGCCGTGATATCTTTGTGGACAGTTTAGTTGTCCTAGGTTATATTGTCCAAAATGAAGATGGAAAGTATGAGTTGGCTATCGATTTGGATAAGGAAAGATTAACTTTCTACTTGGCCTGATTTCTTGTTTCTGAGCACATTGTTTGACTTTCCTTAGTATTCGGTATAAACTATATGTAACCGGTAACACATATCGGAATAAAATTAAAGGAGACAATCATATGTCACTTGAAAACAAATTGGAACAAGCAACAGGCGCTATCAAAGAAGGATTTGGTAAAGTTACTGGGAGATAGCAAGACTGAAGCGGAAGGCGCTGTAGAAAAGACAGTTGCTAAGGCAAAAGAAGTAGTTGAAGATGCTAAAGGTGCTGTAGAAGGTGCCGTTGAAGGTTTGAAAAACGCTTTTAAATAAAGATAGAAAAAATCAAGGGTTTCATTTCCCTTGATTTTTTTACTATCTTATAAATAATTTTCTGCGACGGCTGCATCTCCTGGATAGGCTTCTTTCTTGCCTTGGACGATTTGGTAGCAATCGGCTCCCTTACCAGCGATAATCACAGCATCTAATTCGTGATTTGTGATAGCCATAGCTGCCTTGATGGCTTCTTGGCGATCCGCAATTTTTTCAACAGGATGATTGATGTAGCTACTAATTTCATCTGCAATGGCCATTGGGTCTTCATAGTTAGGGTCATCAGCAGTCAAAAAGACTTGAATCTCAGGGTGTTGATTGAGGAGGAGGCCAAAGTCCTTACGACGGCTTTCTCCCTTATTTCCTGTCGAACCCGAGAACCAGAGCAATCTTTCCTGTTTGATGAGTCTCTACAACATTGATTAGTTTTTTCAGACTATCACCATTGTGGGCGTAGTCGATGAAGACCTTGGCTCCATTTTTCTGGGTGAGGACTTCCATACGACCAGGAACGCGGGTTGCAGCGATTCCTTTTTTGATGTCCTCAAGACTAGCTCCGAGACGGAGGCAAGCAAGTCCAGCAGCAACGGCATTTTCTTGGTTAAAGTGGCCAATGAGTTGAATATCATAATCTCCAGCGAGTTTACCCGTAGCTGAAAAGCTAAAGGCTTTGGAATTCTTGATTTGGTTATCAGACTGGCTACCGTAGAAATCATGGTCTTGATCTGCGACTTGTTCTTTTAGTACAGAGAAGTGGTCCATGTCACTGTTAATGATGACTGCTCGGCTATTTTTCATCAAGAGACGCTTGTGGTAGAAGTAGTCTTCAAAGCTAGGGTGTTCAATCGGGCCGATATGGTCGGGGCTGATATTGAGGAAAACTCCCACATCAAAGGTCAGACCATAGACACGATTTGACTAGATAGGCTTGACTGGATACTTCCATGACGAGATGGGTTCGGCCATTTTGACAGCTTGAGCCATCATATCAAAAGAGGTCAATACTTTTCAGGCGTTGAGAATGCAGACTTTAAAGAAAGTCTTGCCATCCAGAGTTGTATTCATAGTCGAGAGATAGCAGGTCGATGCCCGTTGAGATAAAGATGTTATAGGCGAAAGTAGGCTGCTGTTGTCTTTTACCCTTTTAGTACCAGTGAAAGGCAAGGAGTTTTTGAGTTTTCTCTTGTGGATTGCCATAGAACTCCATGGCAATCAAACTCATGGCTTTCTTTGATATCGTTCACGATGATGAGCAGGGAATACCAACTTCATAGTCCTTTTTCAGCCACATACCAAGCTGAGCCTTTGAGAGATGGCAGAAAGAAGGTATTCTTCTTTAAAGGCAGCGCCTTTTAACGAAAAAAAGAGTGTCTTTCTTTTAGCTTTTGCGGCTGTCATAGCAGATGGTGTCAAAAATGACATGTGCTGTAGTTATAGTGGTAATGTCCTTGGTCGATAATCTCACGGAAAAGAGACCATCTTTCTTTAAAATATCTAATACGGTTTCAATCTTAATCATACTTTCTATTGTAAACCGAAAGTCTGAATTTTACAAGTAACAAGGAAAAGTTTATAATGGAAGATGAGGAATTTTTCCTAGTTATTAAAATTAAATGAGGAATCTATGTCTAACGAAAACAATCACCAGCAGGCCCAGATGTTACGGGGGACTGCTTGGCTAACGGCTAGTAACTTTATCAGTCGTCTACTCGGTGCCATTTATATTATCCCTTGGTATATCTGGATGGGGATCTTATGCGGCTACAGCAAATGGTCTCTTTACCATGGGCTACAATATCTATGCCTGGTTCTTGCTGGTTTCAACAGCAGGGATTCCAGTTGCGGTGGCTCAAGCAAGTGGCCAAGTACAATACCATGCGAGAAGAAGAGCATAGCTTTGCCCTGATTCGGAGCTTTTTGGGCTTTATGACTGGACTAGGTCTGGTTTTTGCCTTAGTCTTGTATGTCTTTGCTCCTTGGCTAGCAGACTTATCTGGCGTGGGCAAAGACTTAATCCCAATCATGCAGAGCTTGGCTTGGGCAGTCTTGATTTTCCCATCTATGAGTGTTATCCGAGGTTTCTTCCAAGGGATGAATAACCTGAAACCTTATGCCATGAGCCAAATCGCTGAGCAGGTCATTCGTGTTATCTGGATGCTCTTAGCTACCTTTATCATTATGAAAATTGGCTCAGGAGATTATCTAGCAGCGGTTACCCAATCCACCTTTGCTGCCTTTGTCGGCATGGTAGCTAGTTTTGCAGTTTTGATCTATTTCCTTGCCAAAGAAGGTTTACTTAAAAGAGTTCTTGAAACAGGAGATAAGATAAACAGCAAGCGTCTTTTGGTCGATACCATTAAGGAAGCCATTCCTTTTATCCTGACAGGGTCTGCTATCCAGCTTTTCCAGATTTTGGACCAGATGACCTTTATCAATAGTATGAGCTGGTTTAGCAACTATAGTAATGAAGATTTGGTTGTCATGTTTTCTTATTTCTCAGCCAATCCTAATAAAATCACTATGATTTTGATTTCTGTTGGGGTTTCGATTGGGAGTGTCGGTTTGCCACTTTTGACTGAAAACTATGTCAAGGGAGACTTGAAGGCAGCTTCTCGTCTAGTTCAGGACAGCATTACCATGCTTTTCTTATTCTTGCTACCAGCAACGGTTGGAGTGGTCATGGTAGGAGAACCTCTCTATACTGTCTTCTATGGCAAGCCAGATAGTTTGGCTATGGGATTGTTTGTATTTGCAGTTTTGCAGTCTACTATTTTAGGCTTGTACATGGTCTTGTCTCCAATGCTTCAAGCCATGTTCCGCAACCGCAAGGCAGTTCTCTATTTTATCTATGGTTCTATTGCCAAGCTAGTCTTGCAAATACCAACCATCGCTCTCTTTCACAGTTACGGGCCTTTGATTTCTACAACAATTGGTCTAATCATTCCTAATATTTTGATGTATCGGGACATTTGCAAGGTAACTGGTGTTAAGCGCAAGGTGATTTTGAAACGAACCATTTTAATCAGTTTGTTAACTCTTTTCATGTTCCTAGTAGTTGGGATATTGCAGTGGATTTTAGGATTTGTCTTCCAACCAAGTGGACGTTTGTGGAGTTTTCTTTATGTAGCCCTTGTCGGTGCCATGGGTGGAGGAGTTTACGGAGTCATGAGTCTTCGTACCCATTTGTTGGATAAGGTGATTGGAAAAACCCAAGCAGATCGCTTACGAATCAAATTAAAGTTAACTTAAAAAATATTTATAAATAAAAGGGATAATTTGAACATTTCTATCATGAAATGTTCAAATTATCCCTTTTTTATTAATTTGTAGAATAATAACTAAATTTTGTAGATGGTAATTTTATTTTTCTTAAATTTTACTTAAAAAACTATTGACTAAATAAAACATGAGTTGTATAATAAGACAAATATTTAAATCAGGAGGTTCTAGAGATGAAAAAGTCTAAGGCCAAGTATGCAACACTTGCAGGTATCGTTTTAAGTGCAGGTATTTTATTAAGTGCGTGTGGAAATTCAAGTACAGGGTCAAAAACATATAGCTATGTTTATACCAGTGATCCGTCTAGTTTGAACTATCTAGCAGAAAACCGTGCCACTACCAATGATATCGTGGTTAATCTGGTAGATGGGCTCATGGAAAATGACCAGTATGGGAACTATATCCCATCCTTGGCAGAGGATTGGAGTGTATCTCAAGGATGGTTTGACCTATACCTATAAACTGCGTAAAGATGCTAAATGGTATACTGCAGATGGGAGAAGAATATGCTCCTGTAACTGCCCAAGATTTTTGTGACTAGGTTTGAAATATGCGGCTGATAAAAAAATCAGAAGCCTTGTACTTAGTGCAAGAATCCGTTGCTGGTTTAGATGACTATATCACTGGTAAAACAAGCGACTTTTTCAACTGTTGGAGTTAAGGCTCTTGATGACCAGACAGTTCAATATACTTTGACTCGACCAGAACCTTACTGGAACTCAAAAACAACTTCAACGATTCTATTCCCTGTTAATGCGGAGTTCTTGAAATCAAAAAGGAAATGATTTTTGGAACAGTTGATCCTTCAAGTATTTTTGTACAATGGACCTTTCTTGATGAAATCCTTTTGTTTCAAAAATCTGTCATCGAATTCAAGAAAAAAATCCTAACTACTGGGATGCTAAAAAAATGTCTTTGTAGATGATGTGAAATTGGCCTATTATGATGGTAGTGACCAAGATGCACTGGCTCGTAACTTTGTGGAAGGTGCTTATAGCTACGCTCGTCTTTATCCAAATAGTTCAAGTTTTGAAGGAATTAAAGAAAAGAATAAGGACAATATCATTTATAGTTTACAAGATGCTACTTCTTACTTCTTAAACTTTAACCTTGATAGAAAATCTTATCAATTTACTTCAAAAACAAGTGATGCTGAAAAGAAATCGACTCAGGAAGCGGTTCTTAATAAAAACTTCCGTCAAGCTATTAATTTTGCCTATGATCGTACAGCTTATGGCGCTCAATCTCAAGGAGAAGATGGTGCAACTAAGATTTTGCGTAACCTAGTAGTCCCACCAACATTTGTAAGTATTAACGGAAAAGACTTTGGTGAAGTAGTAGCCTCTAAGATGGTGAATTATGGTAAGGAATGGCAAGGAATCAACTTTGCGGATGCCCAAGATCCATACTACAATGCTGAAAAAGCCAAGGCTAAATTTGCAGAGGCTAAGAAAGAACTCCAAGCTAAAGGAGTTCAATTCCCTATCCACTTGGACATGACAGTTGACCAAGCTGCTAAAAAGGGTGTCCAAGAGGCAAATTCTATGAAACAATCTATTGAAGCAGCCTTAGGTGCAGATAATGTTGTAATTGATATTCAACAACTCTCCACTGAAGACTATGATAGTACAAGCTATCTGGCTCAGACTGCTGCTCAGAAAGATTATGATCTTTACAATGGTGGTTGGGGATCTGACTATCAAGATCCATCAACTTATCTTGATATTTTCAATGTGAAGAGCGGTGGAGTGTTGCAAAATCTGGGTATAGAGCCTGGTGAATCTAATGATAAGGCTAAAGCTGTTGGACTGGATATCTACACTCAAATGCTGGAAGAAGCCAATAAGGAGCAAGATCTTGCAAAACGCTATGAAAAGTATGCTGAGATCCAAGCATGGTTGGTAGATAGCGCTTTAGCGATCCCGAATGTTTCTAAGGGTGGAACACCAGTATTGAGAAAAACAGTTTCTTTCTCAGAACCATATTCATTAGCTGGTAATAAAGGTATCGAATCATATAAATACCTCAAAGTACAAGATAAAACAGTCACAAAAGATGAATATGAAAAAGCCAAAGAAAAATGGTTGAAAGAAAAAGAAGAATCTAATAAAAAAGCCCAAGAAGAATTGGCAAAACATGTCAAATAAGAATTTTTCAAGAAAAACGATGGTTTCGAAGGAAACTGTCGTTTTTTATATAGTTTGAAACTATAACTAGCTCTTGAAAAGAAGAAAATGAGTTGATGAAAATAAGTGGTACAATAGTTACTATAGATTTGGAGGAATTGTATGAGCAAGGAATTACACATTAACACAATTTTGGCCCAGGCGGGTATTAAGTCAGATGAAGCGACAGGTGCATTGGTGACACCGCTTCATTTTTCAACGACCTATCAGCATCCAGAGTTTGGTCGATCTACTGGGTTTGACTATACGCGTACTAAAAACCCAACTCGTAGTAAGGCTGAGGAAGTCTTGGCAGCTATTGAGTCAGCAGATTATGCCCTAGCTACTAGCTCAGGGATGTCAGCTATTGTACTGGCCTTTAGCGTCTTTCCAGTAGGAAGTAAAGTCTTGGCTGTCCGTGACCTTTATGGTGGTTCTTTCCGCTGGTTTAATCAAGTGGAACAGGAAGGCCGTTTCCATTTTACCTATGCCAATATAGAAGAAGAATTGATTGCTGAGTTGGAAAAGGACGTGGATGTTCTCTATATCGAAACACCAACCAATCCTTTAATGTTGGAATTTGACATCGAAAAACTGGCAAAATTGGCTCATGCTAAGGGTGCCAAAGTGGTGGTAGACAATACCTTCTACAGCCCTATCTACCAACGTCCAATTGAAGATGGAGCGGATATCGTTCTTCATTCAGCAACCAAGTATCTAGCAGGTCACAATGATGTCTTGGCTGGAGTGGTTGTGACCAATAGTTTAGAACTATACGAGAAGCTCTTTTACAATCTCAATACGACAGGGGCAGTCTTGTCACCATTTGACAGCTATCAATTGATTCGTGGTCTCAAGACCTTGTCTCTTCGTATGGAGCGCTCAACAGCTAACGCCCAAGAAGTGGTTGCCTTTTTGAATGATTCTCCAGCAGTTAAGGAAGTTCTCTACACTGGTCGAGGGGGGATGATTTCCTTTAAAGTAGCGGATGAAACGCGTATTCCACATATCTTGAACAGTCTCAAGGTCTTCTCTTTTGCGGAAAGTTTAGGTGGGGTGGAAAGTCTCATTACTTATCCAACGACTCAAACCCATGCTGATATTCCAGCAGAAGTGCGCCATTCTTATGGTTTGACAGATGACCTCTTGCGCTTGTCAATTGGGATTGAGGATGCTAGAGATTTGATTACAGATTTGCGCCAAGCCTTAGAAGGATAAGACGAAGATGGGGAAATATGATTTTACAAGCCTGCCCAACCGTTTAGGGCACCATACCTATAAATGGAAAGAAGCAGAAACGGATAGTGAAGTCCTACCAGCTTGGATAGCGGATATGGACTTTGTAGTCTTGCCTGAAATCCGCCAAGCCGTGCAGACTTACGCTGATCAACTGGTTTATGGTTATACCTATGCCAGTGAAGAGTTAATTAAGGAAGTTCAAAAGTGGGAAGCTACACAACACGGTTACCACTTTGATAAAGAGGCCCTTGTCTTCATCGAGGGTGTGGTACCAGCCATCTCAACAGCTATTCAAGCCTTTACAAAAGAAGGCGAAGCGGTTCTGATTAACACACCTGTCTATCCACCCTTTGCTCGCAGTGTCAAGTTGAACAACCGTAGATTGATTACCAATTCTTTGGTGGAAAAGGATGGTCTGTTTGAGATTGACTTTGATCAACTTGAAAAGGATTTGGTGAAAGAGGATGTCAAACTCTATATTCTTTGCAATCCTCACAATCCTGGTGGACGTGTTTGGGAAAAAGAAGTGTTGGAAAAGATTGGCCAACTCTGCCAGAAACACGGTGTTTTCTTGGTTTCGGATGAGATTCACCAAGATTTGGCCCTCTTTGGTCACAGCATCATTCCTTCAATACCATCAATCCTGATTTTAAAGAATTTGCTATCGTCTTAAGCAGTGCCACTAAAACATTTAATATTGCTGGAACAAAAAATTCCTATGCAGTCATTGAAAATCCTAAATTGAGACTGGCTTACCAGAAACGCCAGTTGGCCAATAACCAGCATGAAATTTCAGGCTTGGGTTATTTGGCGACAGAAGCTGCTTATCGCTATGGGAAGGATTGGTTAGAGGAACTCAAGCAAGTCTTTGAAGACCATATCAATTATGTGGTAGATTTATTTGGAAAAGAGACTAAAATCAAGGTTATGAAGCCGCAAGGAACCTACTTGATTTGGCTTGATTTTTCAGCCTATGGCTTGACTGATGAAACGTTGCAAGAGCTTTTGAGAAATGAAGCCAAGGTTATCCTCAACCGTGGTTTGGATTTTGGAGAGGAAGGGAGTCTCCATGCCCGTCTCAATGTAGCCATGCCTAAATCCCTGCTTCAAGAAGTTTGTCAGCGGATTGTGACGACTTTTGCCAAACTTTAAAAATCCAGCCTTCTAGGAGAAAAGTCTTCCTAGAAGGCTATTTTCATAGGGGAAAATATGGTATAATAAAAAGATAAGGTAAAGGTAAAAATATGGCTAAATTGATTCCGGGGAAAGTCCGTATCGAAGGTGTTGCCCTTTATGAAACTGGTAAGGTTGACATTATCAAGGAAAAGAATAATCGACTCTATGCTCGCGTTGCAGAAGAAGAACTGCGCTATAGTTTAGAGGATGATTTGGTTTTTTGTGCCTGTGATTTTTTCCAAAAGAGGGGCTACTGTGTGCACTTGGCAGCGCTGGAGCATTTTCTGAAAAATGATGAGCGTGGTCAGGAAATCTTGCAAAGTCTGGAAGAAGGTCATGAAGAAAAAGAGGCCGTTGAAACTAAGGTGACCTTGGGTGGCAAATTTTTGGACCGAATCTTGTCTCCAAAATCAGAACGCGCTTATGAATTATCAGCTGTGGGGCAAGTGGAAGCAGGAACCAATCATATCTTGTGGACTCTGAGAATCGGGCAGTCAATAGTCAAAAATACTATGTTATTCGGGATATTCCACTCTTTTTAAAAGTTGTCGAACAGAGAAAACCTTATATGATTGGTAAAACTTATGAGGAGTCTCTGTCTTGGGAAGCCTTTGATGAGGCAAGTCAAGAGCTTCTTACTTTCTTGCGCGGACTAACGGAGGAAGGACTGACTCCAGACCTCTTTTTCCAAAATCAAGGCCGACACCTTTTTTTCCCTCTGACATTTTTTGAGCAGGGTGTGAATTTACTGATGACCCTGCCCCATTTTCAATTTGACCATCAAGTGGATAGCTACCAAACCCTACTTTTTCAGGATTTGCATGCGGATGCTAATCTATTTGCCTTTACAGTAACAGAATACTCGGATTATTTTGAAATGGAAATCAGTGAGAGTCCAAGGGTCAATGTCTTTTATCAGGGAGCTGTGCTTTTCCATAAAGGACAGGTTTATTTTCTAACAGACCAGCAGATGCGTCTTCTCAAGGAAATCAAAGCGCTGCCTTTGGATCAACATGGAAAGAAATACCTGCAATTTGATAGTAGTGACCGAGATAAGTTAGCTTCTTGTTTAACTCTTTTTAGCCAAATGGGCACCGTTTCAGCTCCAGAACGTCTACAAATCAAAACTTTTGAACCCTCTTTTTACTTTGATAGGGAAGAGGATAATCGGATTCGTCTAGAAATTCAGTTTGATTACGGAGATAAGCAGATATCTAGCCGACAAGAGCTAGAAGAATTACCTTTTTCGAGTGATGCTGACTTAGAAAAAAGAGTTTTTCAAATCTGTTTGGCAGCGGGATTTGAAGCAGACTTTCAATCTTGGCGTCAGGCCTTAAAAGCCGAGTCTGTTTATCATTTCTTCCATGACATCATTCCAGTTTTTGAAAAACTCGGGAATGTTGATCTATCAGACAAGCTAGAAGAAATTTATAGACTAGCAAGCCCTCAAGTTCAGATTGCTTCCAAGGGAGGTCTCTTGGAAATCCAATTTGATTTTCAAGATATTGCCCAGGAGGAAATCGACCAAGCCATGCAGGCCTTGGTTGCCAATCAAGATTTTTATATCGATTCGTCCAATCAAGTATACTTTTTCGATGAAGAAACCAAGAAAATTCGCCAAAATCTACAGGAACTGGGGCAGTTTGAATTAAAAGATGGGGCCTTGCAGGCTCGAAAATCTTTGGCTTATAGTTTAGCTCATCTCTTTGAAGGACGAGATCGTGTTTCTTTTTCACAAGAATTCCAGAATCTGGCCCATGATTTGACGCATCCAGAGGACTTCCCTCGACAAGCAACGCAGGTTAAGGCTGACTTGCGAGATTATCAGGAAAAGGGAATCGGCTGGTTGCAAATGCTCCATTATTATGGTTTTGGTGGGATTTTGGCTGATGATATGGGACTTGGTAAAACCCTGCAGACTATTGCTTTTTTGACCAGTCAAGTGACAAAAGAAAGTCGGGTTTTGATTTTAGCTCCGTCAGGTTTAATCTATAACTGGGCAGATGAGTTTCAGAAATTTGCCCCACAGTTGGATGTAGCTGTTGTTCATGGATTGAAAGCTAATCGTGAGGAGATTCTTGCTGAAAGCCATCAAATCTATGTGACGAGCTATGCTACCTTCCGTCAGGACAGTGAGCTTTATCAGGGGATGGCCTTTGACTTCCTTTTCTTAGATGAGGCTCAGGTCATGAAGAACGCCCAGACCAAGATTGCTCAGACCTTGAGACAATTTGTGGTACTATCAGTTTTTGCTCTTTCAGGAACTCCTATTGAAAAACCATCTGGGTGAGTTGTGGTCTATTTTTCCAAATCGTCATGCCAGGACTTTTGCCAAGCAAGAAAGAATTTATGAAATTATCAGCTGAGCGCGTGGCTCAGTTTATCAAGCCTTTCGTGATGCGGCGCAAGAAAGAAGAAGTTCTGACTGAATTGCCAGACTTGATTGAAGTGGTTTATAAAGAAATGAACTGGAAGACCAGCAAAAGGCGATCTACCTAGCCCAGTTGCAACAGATGCGGGACCGTCTAGCTCAAGTTTCAGATCAGGAATTTCCAGCGAAGTCGGGTGGAAATCTTATCTGGTTTGATGCGCTTGCGCCAAATCTGTGACACTCCTGCCCTCTTTATGGAAGATTATCAGGAGCCAGTGGCAAACTGGATAGTCTTCGAGACCTGCTGGTACAGGTGGCAGACGGCGGACACCGTGTCTTGATTTTCTCGCAGTTCAAGGGAATGTTGGAGAAAATAGAACAAGAACTGCTAGACTTGGGCATGACATCCTTTAAAATTACGGGTTCAACCCCAGCCAAGGAAAGACAAGACATGACCAAAGCCTTTAACCAAGGGGAAAGAGATGCCTTTCTGATTTCCCTCAAGGCTGGTGGTGTCGGTCTGAACCTGACAGGTGCTGATACAGTTATCTTGGTTGACCTTTGGTGGAATCCTGCGGTGGAAGCGCAAGCTATTGGCCGTGCCCATCGGATGGGTCAGGAAGAAACGGTTGAGGTTTATCGCTTAGTGACCAGGGGAACCATTGAAGAAAAAATTCAGGAACTCCAAGAACAGAAGAAACATCTGGTGTCACAAGTATTGGATGGAACAGAGTCACGTGGCAGTCTGACCCTAGCAGAAATTAGAGAAATTTTGGGAATTTCTGAAGCCAGCACTTGAAAAATCAAGACAATACGCTATAATGAAGTGTTGAAAGGAAATAGAAAATGAGAGAAGAACGATTTCCATTGGTGTCAGATGATGAGGTCATGCTGACTGAAATGCCGGTTATGGACCTCTACGATGAATCTGATTTTATCAGTAATATCAAGGGAGAATACCGTGATAAGAATTATCTGGAGTGGGCCCCTATTACTGAAGAAAAACCAGCAAAACCGATTGAAAAGCCAGTAGAGAAACCTAAGAAGGCTGGCTTAGGAGTTAAAAAAGAAGGAAAAAGCTATGCGGAGGTGGCGCGTGAAGAAGCGCGTGCGGATTTGAAAAAGAAACGCTCAGCAAGTTATCTGACTAAGGATATTACTCCTACAAGACGCCATTCTCAGCCAAATTTGGTTAGACAGGGCAATCAACCTACTGCGCCTTTCCAAAAGGAAAATCCTGGTGAATTTGTCAAATATAGTCAAAAATTGACCCAGTCTCATTACATCTTGGCGGAAGAAGTGAGCAATATTTCGACTCAAGCTGAGCCAAAAGAAACTTCAGGTCCAAAGAAAAATAATTATGATTTTCTGAAGAAGAGCCAAATCTACAATAAAAAGAATCAACAAAAAGAACAAGAACGTCAGGTTGCCCAAGAGTTGAATCTGACAAGAATTACAGAATAGGGGAGAAAACATGTCAAAGACATATCATTTTATCGGAATTAAGGGATCAGGGATGAGTGCCTTGGCTTTGATGTTGCACCAAATGGGGCATAAGGTACAGGGATCAGATGTTGAAAGTACTACTTTACTCAACGTGGTCTAGAGCAGGCAGGAATTACTATTCTTCCTTTTGATGAAAAGAATCTAGACGGTGATATGGAAATTATCGCTGGAAATGCCTTTCGTCCAGATAATAACGTCGAAATTGCCTATGCGGACCAAAATGGCATTAGTTACAAACGTTACCATGAGTTCCTAGGTAGCTTTATGCGTGATTTTGTTAGCATGGGAGTAGCAGGAGCGCATGGAAAAACTTCAACGACAGGTATGTTATCTCATGTCTTGTCTCACATTACAGATACTAGCTTCTTGATTGGAGACGGGACTGGTCGTGGTTCAGCCAATGCCAAATATTTTGTCTTTGAATCTGACGAATATGAGCGTCACTTCATGCCTTACCACCCAGAATACTCTATTATCACCAACATTGACTTTGACCATCCAGACTATTTCACAAGTCTAGAGGATGTTTTCAATGCCTTTAACGACTATGCTAAACAAATTACCAAAGGTTTGTTTATCTACGGTGAAGATGCTGAATTGCGTAAGATTACGTCTGATGCTCCGATTTATTATTATGGTTTTGAAGCAGAAGGTAATGACTTTGTCGCTAGTGATCTTCTTCGTTCAACAACTGGTTCAACCTTCACAGTTCATTTCCGTGGTCAAGAATTAGGGCAATTCCACATTCCAACTTTTGGTCGTCACAATATCATGAATGCGACAGCTGTTATTGGTCTTCTTTACACAGCAGGATTTGATTTGAACTTGGTGCGTGAACACTTGAAAACATTTGCCGGTGTTAAGCGTCGTTTCACTGAGAAAATTGTCAATGACACGGTGATTATCGATGACTTTGCCCACCATCCAACAGAAATCATTGCAACCTTGGATGCGGCTCGTCAGAAATACCCAAGCAAGGAAATCGTAGCAGTCTTCCAACCGCATACTTTTACAAGAACCATTGCCTTGTTGGATGACTTTGCCCACGCTTTGAATCAAGCGGATGCTGTTTACCTAGCCCAAATTTATGGATCTGCTCGTGAAGTAGACCATGGTGATGTTAAGGTGGAAGACCTAGCCAACAAAATCAACAAGAAAAACCAAGTTATCACAGTTGAAAATGTTTCTCCACTCCTTGACCATGACAATGCTGTCTATGTCTTTATGGGAGCAGGAGATATCCAAACATATGAGTATTCATTCGAGCGTCTCTTGTCTGACTTGACAAGCAATGTTCAATAGGAAGTTTTCATGGAAATTCCAATTAAGATCATTCAGGCAAGTAAGTCTGATTTGACTGAGATAGAAGCACTTCAGACCTCATCTTGTCTAGCTGAAAAGCAGCAACCTTCCCATATTTAGAAGAAAGTATCCGTAAGTGTGCGGATACCTTTCTTCTAGCTAGGGATGAAAATCAGCTTCTAGGCTATGTTCTAGGTGGTCCTTACCCACACAATCCGCAATGTCTAGAAATACATTCTTTAGTCATTGATACTGACCATCAGAGACAGGGCTTGGGCACGCTTCTTCTTGCGGCTTTGAAAGATGTGGCAGTTGAGCTGGATTACAAAGCTATTCGTTTGAAGAGTCCTGATGAGCTTCTTTCCTATTTTGAAATGAACGGTTTTATTGATGAAGAAGAGACAGATTCGCTTTATGCAGCTAGTCAAGGTTTTAGTATGATTTGGTTTAATCTCTTTTATCTGGAGGCGCAATGAAAATTAGGAAAGCAAGATTAGAAGATTTGGATCGTATCGTTGAGATTGAACTAGAAAATTTCTCGGTTGAAGAAGCCATTCCTCGCTCTGTTTTTGAGGCGCATTTGCGAGAAATTCAGACCTCGTTTCTGGTTGCAGAAAAAGAAGGCAGAATCATGGGGTATATAGAAGGGCCAGTTGGGCCACACCGCCATCTGCAAGATCAGTCTTTTACAGAAGAGATAGAAGATTATAGTCATAAGCCTGGTGGTTATATCTCTGTGACCTGTCTTTCTATTGCTAAAGAATCACAGGGACTTGGACTTGGTAAAAAATTACTAACAGTCTTGAAAGAACTGGCTCTTGAACACGAAAGAGAAGGCATTAACCTAACCTGTCATGACTATCTCATCGCCTACTACGAAAAGCATAGATTTGTCAATGAAGGCCAGTCCCAGTCAACCTTTGCAGGGGAAACATGGTATGATATGGTCTGGGAAGCTAAAAAATAAGCTGGAAAAGCATGCTAGGTTGCTTTTCTTTCGTTTTTAAGATATAATATTATGGACTGTCAACAAGGAGGTAAATCTTTTGAGTGAAAATCCAAAAGAAGAAAAATTAAGCTTTAAAGAGCAGATTTTACGTGATTTAGAGAGAGTAAAAAAACAAGATAGAAGTGAGCAAGAAAACGAGATTACAAGTTTTGAAACTACTTCGTCTCCAGAAAATTCAGTAGTTCCTTCAACTCAGGACAACGAACCTTCAGCAGAAGAGTTGATGGCTAATTCTCTCTCAGTTGTGGATCAAATATTAAAGAACGCTCCTAGTGTTCCGTCACGTTCAAATGACATTTCGGATGAAATTGCAGCAAATGAAGAAGTTGCAGAATCTAAAATTGAAGCGGCTGCTGAGCCTGTAGTTGAACCTGTAGAACCTATTTTTGAGCCAGTTCAACCGAAAGTGGAACCTGTAAAGCTTAACGAAGACAAAGAATTTAACGAGATTCCAACAAAGGTTGCGGTGTCGTATAAGACAAGTAAACAACCGGAAGAAGTTAGTACTCTTGCACAGGATAATGAGCTATCTGAGTCAGCTGAATTAACAGACAGCCTAGCTAGTGCTCCGAGACGTAGTCGTCGCGAAGCTACAAAATCAACTGCTAAGAAGAAGTCAAAAGGGAAAGGATGTCTTGTTGGCTTCTTGTTATTCTTGGTAGTTGTGTCTCTTGGTGGTTATTTTGGCTATGTCTATATTCAAGATTCATTTAAACCTATTGATGCGAATTCTAAGGAATATGTTACTGTTCAAATTCCAGAAGGTTCCAATGTCCAAGAAATTGGGAATGCTTTAGAAAAATCTGGTTTGGTCAAACATGGAATTATCTTCAGCTTGTATGCTAAGTACAAAAATTACTCTGATTTCAAATCAGGATACTATAATTTGATGAAGAGTATGAGTACGGATGATTTGATTAAAGAATTGCAAAAAGGTGGTACACCTGAACCTCAGGCCCCATCTCTTGCGAGCTTGACAATTCCAGAAGGTTATACGATTGATCAAATCGCACAAGCAGTGGGACAACTTGAAGGTAATTTTAAGGAAGCTCTTACGGCAGATGCCTTCTTGACAAAAGTTCAAGATGAAACCTTTATTGCTCAAGAGGTAGCTAAGTATCCAAACTTGCTTGGAAGCTTGCCAACAAAAGAGTCGGGTGTTCGTTATCGTTTGGAGGGATATCTTTTCCCAGCAACCTACTCTATCAAGGAAAGCACAACTATTGAAAGTTTGATTGATGAGATGCTGTCTGCTATGGATAAGGCCTTATCAAACTATTATAGTTCGATTAAAGAAAAGAATTTGACGGTTAATGAGCTGTTGACGATTGCATCCCTTGTAGAAAAAGAAGGTGCTCAGACAGAAGATCGCAAAAAAATTGCTGGTGTTTTCTATAACCGTTTGAACCTTGGTATGCCACTTCAAAGTAATATTGCGATTCTATATGCTCAAGGAAAACTTGGTCAGAAAATTAGTTTAGCCGATGATGCTGGAATTGATACAAATATTGATTCACCTTTTAACGTCTATACTCGTTTAGGTCTTATGCCTGGGCCAGTTGATAGCCCAAGTCTTGATGCTATTGAAGCAAGTGTTAACCAAACAAAGAGTGAATACTTGTACTTTGTAGCCAATGTTGAAGATGGAAAAGTTTACTTTGCAACAACCAAAGATGAACATGATAAAAATGTTGCACAGCATATCAACAGCAAATTATCCCAATCAAGTAGTGCAAACTAAAATTATGTGGTTCGCCACATAATTTTGCTTTAAAAGTTAAATAAGAAAGTTGAGAAAAATGGCAGAAAAAACATATCCTATGACCCTTGCGGAAAAGGAAAAACTTGAAAAAGAATTAGAAGAATTGAAATTGGTCCGCCGACCAGAAGTGGTAGAACGCATTAAGATTGCCCGTTCATACGGTGACCTTTCTGAAAACAGTGAATATGAAGCAGCTAAGGATGAACAAGCATTTGTCGAAGGACAAATTTCTAGCTTGGAAACAAAAATCCGTTATGCTGAAATCGTCAATAGTGACTCAGTTGCCCAAGACGAAGTAGCGATTGGTAAAACAGTTACTATCCAAGAAATTGGTGAGGACGAGGAAGAAGTTTATATTATTGTAGGTTCAGCTGGTGCAGATGCCTTTGCGGGTAAAGTTTCAAATGAAAGCCCAATTGGACAAGCCTTGATTGGCAAGAAAACAGGTGACACAGCAACTATTGAAACACCTGTTGGTAGCTATGATGTAAAAATCTTGAAGGTTGAAAAAACAGCCTAAAAACAGAAGAAAGGAGTGGGGAGGCTGTGCGCTTCACTCACTCCTTTTTCCATTTTAAATTGAATTGGAGACGATATGAGTTCAAAGAAGAAAAAAAATAAGATGGAACGTGGTCTGACCAATCGTCACGTGCAGGTTATGGCCATTGCGGGAACAATCGGAACAGGACTCTTTTTGGGAGCGGGTCGCTCTATTAGCCTAACAGGTCCTTCTATTGTACTGATTTATATGATTACAGGGGCCTTCATGTTCCTCATGATGCGTGCGGTTGGGGAAATGCTCTACCAAGATCCTGAGCAACATACTTTTATCAATTTTATCACGCGCCATTTAGGTAAGGGCTGGGGTTATTTCTCAGTTTGGTCTTACTGGTTATCCGTTGTCTTTATCGGTATGGCGGAAATCACTGCGATCTCTCACTATGTTCAGTTCTGGTTCCCTAGCTGGCCAAGTTGGATGATTGAGATTGGATTTTTAACTATTCTAGCCTTGGTCAATCTGATTGCGGTGAAGCTCTTTGGGGAAGTTGAGTTTGGTTTGCTATGGTCAAGATTGTGGCTATTTTAGCTATGATTACCACAGGAGTCTTTATGGTCTTGACAGGCTTTAAGACACCACATGGAGTAGCAAGTTTGGCTAATATCGCCGATAATTTCTCCCTCTTCCCAAATGGTGGAGTTAACTTTGTCATGGCCTTCCAGATGGTTTTCTTTGCCTACCTCATGATTGAGTTTATCGGGGTAACGACTTCAGAAACAAAAAATCCACGTCAGGTCTTGCCAAAAGCCGTTAAGGAAATTCCTTTGCGTATCGCCTTTTTCTATGGAGGTGCCCTCTTAGCCATCATGGCTATCATTCCTTGGCGTGAACTTGCATCGGCTGATTCTCCCTTTGTTACGGTGTTTGAATTGGCAGGTATCAAGTGGGCAGCGGCCTTGATTAACTTCGTCGTTTTGACGTCAGCAGCATCTGCTCTTAACTCAACCCTTTATTCAACAGGTCGTCACTTGTATCAGATTGCTCATGATTCGCCAAATCGCTTCCTAAAGGCTATTAAAGCAGATACTCTTTCTCGCCATAATGTGCCACAAAATGCCATCATCGCTTCCGCAGTTTTGATTGCCCTAGCAGCCTTTATTAACATATTGCCAGGTGTTTCTGATGCCTTTGCCTTGATTACGGCATCATCATCAGGTGTCTATATCGCTATTTATATCTTGATTATGGTTGCTCACCTCAAGTATCGCAAGTCAACAGACTTTATGGCGGATGGCTATCTTATGCCCCATTATCGTTTCCTAAATCCGTTAACCATGCTCTTTTTTGCCTTTGTCTTTGTAACCCTCTTTTTGCAAGAGTCTACATTTGTAGGAGCAATTGGATCAGCTATCTGGATTATCGGTTTTGGTATTTACAGCCAGTGGAAATTTAGAAAATAGATTAAGGACTCATCAACTCAGGTTGGTGGGTTTTTTCTTTAAAATCAAGTCAAAAAAGCACCAGAATCAAGTGACTTTGGTGTTTTGAAGTTATAAACATTTTGCTCCAGATTGATGTTGATAGCTACTCGCAATCATTCATAGGGAATGGAATGCCAGTTTTATTCAGTAGTTGAACGTCTTGGATGAATATGTTCTTCATTTCAAACATCCATGCTAGTGGGAAGAGTTCGTTTTGGGCATCCATGTAATGAATGACAGTATTAGCCAATTCAATAGCCTTTGGGTTATTTTGTCGAAGTAGATTGTATACTTCATATATGTTTATAATGAATAGTGGAATTAATGAGGTTTCGTAACTGACTTCTTGAGATAGTATTATCTTCAACTTATAGATAAGTTTTTCAGCTTTATCATAATATCCATAGCGAGAATATGCTCTAATTAAAAACTTTCCAGTTGAAGCATATCTACGAGTAAAATTATCAGTTCTATACTTAGCTTCTTCCAATCCCTTAATAATTAGTTTTTCGAGGTATTCAAGGAATTTTAACTCAAACAATTGCTCATTAAATCCAAAAAGAGTTTCAATAATAATAAAATCACGAATATAAATAGTATCAATACTAAAGATATAGTTGATCAAGTAATTAATAGCTTCTAGTTCATCAGGAGTCAATTCATCCATTTTATTTTTATGTACGTGATTTGCAAGAAGTAATTTTAGTGTGTAATACTCTAAGATATTTCCCCAGTCACTTTTCTTTCCTAGTATTTGTTTAGCTTTCGTTTGATCTAATTTAAATATTGCATTCAAAAATTGTTTGGCTCTTTGGCCATTCTCATCATGAATGTGTAACACTTCTACATAGTCTTCTACATCTAAATTAAACTTGCTTAAAATTTCAAAAAAAGTATCGACTTTAACAGTAGCGAGTCCTTTTTCAAAACGACTGAGGTTGTTGGGAGTAATGGAATCACCAGCAGCTTCTTTGAGGCTCATATTGCGATCTTGACGTATTTTTTGAATGATTTCTCCATAGTGTTTGAATTCCATGATAGTCTCCTTAATTTTTATTGGTTTTTATTATAACTTAAATTTCTCCATTTTTTTGAAAAAAACTACTGTTTTTAGTAGATTTTTTTGAAAAAAATCCGGGAGGAGGGATAAAATTCTACTATTTTTTTGGTAGAAATCTCCAAAAAGGGGATTATTTACTGTATAATCAAGTCAATCAAAAGTAAAGGAGATAAGGATGAAAAAGTCCCTAATTATGACAACTGCTGCTCTTGCAACATCACTTGGAGCTGCCGCAACTGCCCCAACAGTCTTTGCAACTGAAGCGCCAACTGAAAACACAGTAACTGCTGCGGTCAACGATAAGGTCACAAACAAAGACCTATTTGACGCTGAAAAACGCGCGGTGGATAGAGCTAAAGATGCTGACCAAAAAGTAAAAGATGCTGGCAAAGCCAAAGATGAGCTTGATAAAGCCCAAAAAGACAAAGAAGCTAAAAAGGTTGAAAAAGAAGCTCTTGAAAAAGAATATGAGGAGGCAAAAGAAGCTACACCTGAGAAAATCAAATATGAAACAGATGATATAGACGCGAAAGAAAATGCTAAAGCGGACAAAGACGTGAACGCAAAGAATAAGGCTGACCAAGTTGGCAAAAAGTCTGACGAAGCAAAACGTGCGAAAGGTGAACTTGAGAAGGCCCGCACAGGTGCCGACGAAGCTGACAAAGAGCTGAAAGATGCAGAAGACAACTATGACCCAACCGCGAAAGGCAAAGCTCAAAAAGAAAAAGAGGATGCCGATAAAAATGTCCTTGTGAAATACCAAGCCAAACGCGATGCGGAAACAGAGCTTGAAAAAGCAAAAGAAGATGACAAACAGCGTGAATCTAAGAAAGTCCAAGAGCGTCAAAATAAAGCTGATAAAGATACAGATAAAACCGTAAAAGAAGGTCTTGTAAAAGACGTGGAAAAAACTGTCAAAGATGCGGAAGAAAAGCTGAAAATTGCTCAATACCCAACAGATGTCACTGCAAGACCAGAATGGATCGCAAAATCTAAAGAGCTTATCAAACGTTATATGGAAAAATATCCAGAATCATATCCAGATACGACAGGTATGGATGTGGAACAAATTAACAAAGCGTATGACGAATGGGGCGCTCGTCATGAAGAGTGGATGAAAGACTATCGTAAAGATATTCGACGACTAGAAAATGAGTTAACGGAACTCGACCGTGATACAAATGAGTCTTGGATGGAACGTATTCGTAACATTAACGAGAATGGAAGCAAAGATGGGGGAAATGATGTTAAATATGACCCAAACAACCTACCTCAAGATATTGTAGATGAATTGAATGATCGATTCATTACTCTTTTGAACAGTCTTCGTAAACAATTAGGATTACCTGAAGCTAAACTCAACACAAACGACAAAGATTTCGCAAAAGAAGTCGCAAAAATCTATAAAGATAATGACTACCAAGGTGATGGGCATTTTGGGCGAGGGATTAATGAAGTTGCTCGAAAACGAGGATTAAAAGTCTCAGCAGACCCAGGTGTTGAGACGAATGGGCAATATTATGAGAATCTCATGAATATTCCAATGAGGTCAGATAAAATGACCAGCCGAGAACTAATCGCACACATGACGAAGACCTTTATGAGCTTCTTTGCTGAAGGTTACTTGACCGGTGGATATGGTCACTTTTATAGCCTGCTACAAGACGATACTTTAGGGGTGAACACATCAATCATCAAAGGTGGACAATTTTTAACAGACCTGAATTTACCTGATTTCACACACCTGTTCCGAATTCACGTTTTGAACGTCTCTGAAGAAAGTCTTATCGATAACGGTGATGCAGAACTCCGCAAAGCTAAATTCGAGGAACTCTATGGACCAAACTCTAAAGCAAACCTTCTAACACCAACAGTAGAAGACAAGGGGCAAGTCGAAGCAGAATTGGAAAAAGCCAAAGCAGACAAGAAAACAGCTGAAGACAACTTGGAACAAGTGAAAACAGAGCTTCAAGAAATTGAGAAACGCATTGCCTACCTCGAAAAAGAAGTTTCTGAAACCCCAGCTAAAGAAGCAAAACGTACCGAAGCTGTCAAAGAGCTAGAAAAAGCGAAAGAAAAGGCAGAAGATGCTAAACGTAAGCTAGAACGAGCAACACTTAACGACAACGCCAAAACTCTTCGTTTAGAAAAAGCTCGCAAGGCAAAAGAAGAAGCAGACAAAGAATTGGCTAAGAAATTAGCCGAAAGTCAGCAAAAAGACAAAGACTTGGAAAATACGAAGATAGAGAGTTTGAAAGCTGACAAAGAATTGAAAGACGCAGAAGACAACCTTCAAAAAGCAAAAGACAAATTGGCAGAAACCCTTCGTTTGAGTAAAGACAAAGTCAGCTTGGAATCTAAATTGAAAGTGAAGTCAAACGAGTTCGATGAATTTTGCAAACACGTAGATGACTTGAAACGTGATGTGAGACAAAAAGAAGACGAAGCAGAGAAGGCTCGTAAAGCAAAAGACGATGCAGAACGTGATTATCAAAAACTTCTCCTTCGTAAGACAATCGACGACGCGATCATTCCAGAACAACCAGAATTCAAAGGCGGTGTGAATGGTGAAGGTTTAATCCAACCAGAATTACCAGAGTTCCCATTAGATAAATTGCCTAAGGTAGAGGAACTGGGCAAAGAGCCAGGTCAAGCTGATGCTCAAAATGTGAAACCTGTTGGACCAGCACCAAGATACAAAGCTCCTGCAGTTATATCTCCAGTACAAGAAGAAGCTGGACAAAAAGCATTGCCAAATACTGGAAGTCAAATGAGCATACTAGCTTTATTAGGATATGGCTTCTTAGCAGGGATAGGAATTGCTTTAAAGAAAAAAAGAGGGATAAAAATTGAAAAAGAAAGTTGAATTCGTATTATCGTAAATAGCTTTCATAAGTAAGCAACAAACATCTCCATATCGGGTGTGCTTGTTACTCTTTTTTGAAACTCATCAACTCAGGTTGATGGGTTTTTGCTAGTTTGACAGTCTATTGAAATAAGACTATAATCAAGCTGTAACAGTGTTTAAGGAGGTTTAGATGTACTTTAGATTGGAAAATAAGGAATCCCATAAATCACAAGAAATAGGGAATCTGATTCGTGTTTATAACCGTTCAAAAAGAGAAGAAGCTGAAAGTGAGCCACTTAATCTTTATGTCGAAGATGAAAAGGGCAATCTCCTGGCAGGTTTGATAGCAGAGACTTTTGGAAATTGGCTAGAAATAGAGTATTTATTTGTAAAAGAGGAACTGAGAGGGCAAGGAATCGGTTCAAAACTATTGCAGCAGGCAGAAAATGAAGCCAAGAATCGAAACTGTCGTTTTGCTTTTGTCAATACTTATCAGTTTCAAGCTCCAGATTTTTATAAAAGGCATGGCTACAAGGAAGTCTTTGCTTTGCAAGACTATCCCTACATTGGGCAAAGATATTATTACCAAAAGAATTTGTAACGAGAATATGAAATCATAAAGTAAAGAGGGGGGATTGATATAAGTATGGAGGTGGACTGATGGATATGAGTAACTATCGATAAGTAGCAGTTATAATCTAGAAATTGTGTCTTTCTAGCTGATATTGAGGACAATACAATCGCAGCTGAGACATTAGATGTGAAATCCTACGATGCTATAGATGTTTTGAAAAAAATTGAATAAGCAGAAAACTCTCTATCATTTTAGGTGATAGAGGTTTTTTGTTAATAAAATATTACAAAATGACATTTATATATTGCATTAAGTTATGGCGAATGGGCTCAGAAAAAGTTTGAACAAGACATGGATGAACTGGAGAGTGGAGAATAGCTTGTTACTCTTTTCTCAATCCAGCTAAAATGTGATATAATAGTACTAATTTATTGGAATACATGAAAGTTTTTGAAAATTTTTATGGGTTTCTAGCTAAGGAAGTAGGAAAAGTATGTATCCAGATGATAGTTTGACATTGCACACGGACTTGTACCAGATTAACATGATGCAGGTTTACTTTGACCAAGGAATTCACAATAAAAAGGCGGTCTTTGAGGTTTATTTCCGCCAACAGCCTTTTAAGAATGGCTATGCGGTTTTTGCAGGTTTGGAAAGAATTGTGAGTTATCTTGAAGACCTGCGTTTTTCAGATAGTGATATTGCCTATTTGGAGTCGCTAGGCTATCATGGGGCATTCTTGGACTATCTCCGCAATTTCAAGTTGGAGTTGACCGTTCGTTCTGCCCAAGAAGGGGACTTGGTTTTTGCTAATGAACCGATTGTGCAGGTGGAAGGCCCTCTAGCCCAATGTCAGTTGGTCGAAACGGCTCTTTTGAACATCGTCAACTACCAGACCTTGGTGGCTACTAAGGCAGCTCGTATTCGTTCGGTTATTGAAGATGAACCCTTGATGGAGTTTGGGACACGTCGGGCTCAAGAAATGGATGCTGCTATCTGGGGAACACGCGCAGCGGTGATTGGTGGCGCCAATGGAACCAGCAATGTGCGTGCTGGTAAACTCTTTGATATTCCTGTCTTGGGGACCCATGCCCATGCCTTGGTACAGGTTTATGGTAACGACTATGAGGCTTTCAAGGCTTATGCTGCGACCCACAAAAATTGCGTCTTTCTTGTGGATACCTATGACACCCTTCGTATTGGTGTACCAGCTGCCATTCAGGTGGCGCGTGAGCTGGGTGACCAGATTAACTTTATGGGTGTGCGGATTGACTCAGGGGATATTGCCTACATTTCCAAGAAAGTTCGTCAGCAACTGGACGAGGCTGGATTTACAGAGGCTAAGATTTATGCTTCTAATGATTTGGACGAAAATACTATCCTCAACCTCAAGATGCAAAAGGCCAAGATTGATGTCTGGGGTGTGGGTACCAAGCTGATTACAGCCTATGACCAGCCAGCTCTTGGGGCAGTTTACAAGATTGTTGCGATTGAAGATGAAAATGGGAACATGCGCAATACCATCAAGCTGTCAAATAATGCTGAAAAAGTGTCTACGCCAGGTAAGAAGCAGGTGTGGCGCATTACCAGTCGTGAAAAAGGCAAGTCAGAAGGCGACTATATCACTTATGATGGTGTGGATGTGAGCGACATGACAGAAATCAAAGATGTTCCATCCGACCTATACCTACATCAAGAAGACCGTTCGTAATTTTGATGCCGTTCCTCTCTTGGTGGATATCTTCAAAGACGGGAAATTGATTTACAACCTGCCTAGCTTGACTGAGATTCAGGATTATGCTCGTAAGGAATTTGACAAGCTTTGGGATGAATACAAGCGTGTGCTCAATCCGCAGCATTATCCAGTGGATTTGGCGCGTGATGTATGGCAAGACAAGATGGACTTGATTGACAAGATGCGCAAGGAAGCCCTCGGTGAAGGAGAAGAAGAATGAGTTTGCAAGAAACGATTATCCAAGAACTGGGCGTAAAACCAGTGATTGATGCCCAGGAAGAAATCCGTCGTTCTATTGATTTCTTAAAAAGATATTTGAAAAAACATCCCTTCCTAAAAACTTTTGTACTAGGGATTTCTGGAGGACAAGACTCAACCTTAGCAGGACGTTTGGCTCAACTGGCTATGGAAGAACTGCGAGCTGAGACAGGAGATGACAGCTACAAATTTATCGCTGTCCGCCTGCCATATGGAGTGCAAGCTGATGAAGCAGATGCTCAAAAAGCACTTGCTTTCATCCAGCCAGATGTCAGCTTGGTCGTGAATATCAAGGAATCTGCTGACGCCATGACAGCAGCAGTTGAAGCGACAGGAAGTCCTGTTTCAGACTTCAACAAGGGAAATATCAAGGCTCGTTGCCGTATGATTGCCCAATATGCCCTTGCAGGTACCCATAGCGGAGCGGTCATTGGAACAGACCATGCTGCGGAAAATATCACAGGTTTCTTTACCAAGTTTGGTGACGGTGGTGCAGATATTCTCCCTCTTTACCGCCTCAATAAACGTCAAGGAAAACAACTCTTGCAGGAACTTGGTGCAGACCCAGCCCTTTATGAAAAAATCCCAACAGCAGACCTAGAAGAAGACAAACCAGGTCTAGCTGATGAAGTAGCCCTCGGAGTCACTTATGAAGAGATTGACGACTACCTAGAAGGCAAAACAATCAGCCCAGAAGCTCAAGCGACTATCGAAAACTGGTGGCACAAAGGCCAACACAAACGCCACCTACCAATCACCGTATTCGATGACTTTTGGGAGTAAAAACCTCCAGTGATTTTTTAGCTTCTTGAAACTGGGAGTAATAACCTCCAGTGGAGGTTTTTGCCCCGAGTCTAGAAATAAGAAAGCGAGGAAGGTCCGGGGGACCTTTTTAGCTTATTACCTTGAAATTCAAAAGCAAAACAAGTTTCAATGGAGATTGGACATAGAATCATCTATTAGAAAGCGAGGTAGCGTCATGAAATCTATCGGTACGCAAATATTACAGACAGATCGTTTAATCTTGCGAAGATTTGTGGAAAGTGATGCAGAAGCCATGTTTCAGAATTGGGCTTCATCCGCTGAGAATCTGACCTATGTCACTTGGGATCCCCATCCTGATGTCGAGGTGACTCGAAATTCGATTCGTAACTGGGTTGCCTCCTATACAAATCCCAACTATTACAAATGGGCCATTTGTCTCAAAGAAAATCCTGAGCAAGTGATAGGAGATATCAGCATCGTTGAAATGGATGAGAACGATTCTTCTTGTGAAATTGGCTATGTTTTAGGCAAGGCTTACTGGGGACTTGGGATGATGACAGAGGCCTTTAAAGCTGTCTTAGACTTTTGTTTTACTCAAGCAGGTTTTCAAAAAGTTAGAGCTCGATATGCCAGTCTCAATCCAGCTTCAGGTCGTGTCATGGAGAAGGCTGGAATGTCCTATCTAAAGACTATTACCAATGGTGTAGAGAGAAAAGGCTATCTTTCGGACCTTATTTATTATCAGGTAAGTAGTGAAGACTAGTGAAATTTCTTTTCTGTTTCCATCAAAGTCAGACTGTGTCTGGCTTTTTTTGCAATATTTTTTACATAACCTGATTAAATTCCTATTTTTCCCTATCATTGTCCCTGTTTTTTCTGGAATTTTGGAGCTATAATAGTCCTATCAAATCAAAGAATGGAGGAAGGCAATGGATAATATAATCTTTTTTATCAGTGTGTTTCTTGCTGGAATTCTTTCCTTCTTTTCTCCTTGTATCTTACCTTTGTTACCAGTCTATGCAGGGGTCTTACTGGATGATAAAGATAGTGATCAGGCTTCTAGTGGCAAATTTTTCAATCTCACTTGTTAGTTTATTGCGAACTCTGGCCTTTTATAGCAGGGATTTCCTTTGTTTTTTTATCTTACTAGGCTATGGAGCTGGTTTTTTTAGGCAGATTTGCTGTATGCTTCTTGGTTTCAGTATGTGACGGGTGCGGTTATCATTCTCTTGGGATTACACCAGATGGAAGTCTTACATTTTGCAGGGACTCTACAAGGAAAGAAGGCTACAATTACAGAGACCAGGGGCAAAAGGGTAAGGGCTATAGTCAGGCATTTTTTTACTGGGGTTGACCTTTAGTTTTGCTTGGACGCCATGTGTGGGGCCGGTTCTTGGGCTCTGTTTTGGCCTTTAGCTGCTTCAGGTGACTCAGGTGCTTGGCAGGGAGCTGGTCTTATGTTAATCTATACGCTGGGTTTGGCGCTACCATTTCTTTGGTTCTAGCTCTCGCCTCCAGCTATGTTTTTGAAACATTTCCGAAAAACTTCATCCCTACCTCGGAACCCTCAAAAAAAGTAGGTGGTTTCCTCATTATCGTGATGGGAATCTTTGGTGCTTTTTGGGAAATGCTTCCATTTTTGACTACATTATTTGAATAGAGAGGAAGAAGAAATGAAAAAAATGGCAAACATGTCTTCTTGGAGTAGGCTCAATCTGTTGCTTTGGCAGCCTGTTCGGCTAAAAAAACATGTCAGACGAATCTACTATGAAGGAGCAAACCAAAAACAGAACAAGTTAGTTCGCAAACTGCGACTAAAGGTCAGGCAGTTGCTGATTTCGAACTGACAGGGAGTAGATGGCAAGACCTACCACTTGTCTGATTACAAGGGCAAGAAAGTCTATCTCAAATTCTGGGCTTCTTGGTGTTCCATCTGTTTAGCTAGCCTTTCCAGATACGGACGAAATCGCTAAAGAAGCTGGAGACGACTATGTGGTCTTGACAGTGGTGTCTCCTGGACACAAGGGGGAACAAGCTGAAGCAGACTTTAAGAATTGGTACAAGGGCTTGGATTATAAAAATTTCCCAGTTCTAATTGACCCGTCAGGTAAACTCTTGGAAAGTTATGGTGTCCGTTCTTACCCAACTCAAGCCTTTATAGACAAGGAAGGAAAGCTGGTCAAAACGCAACCAGGTTTTATGGATAAGGATATGATTTTAAAAACATTGAAAGAAATGGGGTAGAGAAAGGTCATGAATGATAAAGTAAAATTGTTTGTCTTGGCAGGAATCTTTTTCTTAGCCATAACCGGTTTCTATTTTCTATTGATGCGAAATGCAGGGCAGACAGATAGCTCGCAAATTGAGAAAGCGGCAGTTAGCCAAGGAGGAAAAACAGTGAAAAAAACAGAAGTTAGCAAAGACGCAGATTTGCACGAAATTTATCTAGCTGGAGGATGTTTCTGGGGAGTTGAGGAGTATTTTTCTCGCGTTCCCGGTGTGACAGATGCCGTATCAGGCTATGCAAATGGTAGAGGGGAAACAACCAAGTACGAATTGATTAACCAAACAGGTCATGCGGAGACTGTTCATGTTACCTATGATGCCAAGCAAATTTCCCTCAAGGAAATCCTGCTTCACTATTTCCGCATTATCAATCCAACCAGCAAAAATAAACAAGGAAATGATGTGGGGACCCAGTATCGTACCGGCGTTTATTACACAGATGACAAGGATTTAGAGGTGATTAACCAAGTCTTTGATGAGGTAGCTAAGAAATACGACCAACCTCTAGCAGTTGAAAAGGAGGCCCTGAAGAATTTTGTAGTGGCTGAGGATTACCACCAAGACTATCTCAAGAAAAATCCAAATGGCTACTGCCATATCAATGTCAATCAGGCAGCCTATCCCGTCATTGATGCCAGCAAATATCCAAAACCAAGTGATGAGGAGTTGAAAAAGACCCTGTCACCTGAGGAGTATGCAGTTACTCAGAAAAATCAAACAGAACGGGCTTTTTCAAACCGCTACTGGGATAAATTTGAATCTGGTATCTATGTGGATGTAGCAACTGGCGAACCCCTCTTTTCATCAAAGGATAAGTTCGAGTCTGGTTGTGGTTGGCCTAGTTTCACCCAACCCATTAGTCCAGATGTTGCCACTTACAAGGAAGATAAGTCCTACAATATGACACGCATGGAAGTGAGAAGCCGAGTGGGAGATTCTCATCTGGGCCATGTCTTTACGGACGGTCCTCAGGACAAGGGTGGCTTGCGCTACTGTATCAATAGTCTCTCTATTCGATTTATTCCCAAAGACCAAATGGAAGAAAAAGGCTACGCTTATTTACTAGATTATGTTGATTAAGAGGGCTTTCCTAAGCAGTTAGAGGAGAATTTTGCTATACTGATAATAGTAAGTGACAAAGGAGAGAAGCATGACCTATACAATCTTAATCGTAGAAGATGAATATCTGGTAAGACAAGGCTTGACTAAGCTGGTCAATGTAGCCGCCTACGATATGGAAATCATCGGTCAGGCTGAAAATGGAAGGCAGGCTTGGGACTTGATTCAAAAGCAGGTTCCGGACATCATTTTAACTGATATCAATATGCCTCAGCTGAATGGCATCCAGTTGGCCAGTCTGGTACGAGAAACCTATCCTCAAGTGCATCTGGTATTTTTGACTGGCTACGATGATTTTGATTATGCCTTGTCTGCTGTCAAACTAGGTGTCGATGACTACCTGCTTAAGCCCTTTTCTCGTCAGGATATTGAGGAGATGTTGGGGAAAATCAAGCAAAAGTTGGATAAGGAAGAGAAAGAGGAGCAGTTACAATATCTATTGACTGATAAGTTTGAGGGAAATATGGCTCAGAAAATCCAGTCTCATCTAGCTGATAGTCAATTCAGTTTAAAGTCTTTAGCAAGTGACTTGGGCTTTAGCCCGACTTATCTGAGTTCTTTGATTAAGAAAGAGTTGGGTCTACCTTTTCAGGATTATCTGGTGAGAGAACGTGTCAAACAAGCCAAGCTCTTGCTTTTAACTACGGATCTGAAGATTTACGAGATAGCAGAAAAGGTTGGCTTTGAAGATATGAATTACTTTACCCAACGTTTTAAACAGATTGCGGGTGTGACACCTCGTCAGTTTAAGAAGGGGGGAAGGTCGATGAAGCGTTCTTCTCTCCTAGTCAGAATGGTTATTTCTATCTTTCTGGTCTTTCTCATTCTCCTAGCTCTGGTTGGGACTTTCTACTATCAATCTAGTTCTTCAGCTATTGAGGCTACTATTGAGGGCAATAGCCAAACGACTATCAGTCAGACTAGCCACTTTATCCAGTCTTATATCAAAAAATTAGAAACCACCTCGACTAGTTTGACCCAGCAGGTAGATGTCCTGGCCTATGCTGAGAATCCTAGTCAAGATAAGGTCAAGGGAATTCGAGATCTATTTTTGACTATCTTGAAGGCAGACCAGGACTTGAAAACTGTTGTTCTGGTCACCAAATCCGGTCAGGTCATTTCTACAGATGATAGTGTGCAAATGAAAACTTCCTCTGATATGATGGCTGAGGATTGGTACCAAAAGGCTATTCATCAGGGAGCTATGCCTGTTTTGACACCAGCTCGTAAATCAGATAGTCAGTGGGTCATTTCTGTCACTCAAGAACTTATTGATGTAAAGGGAGCCAATCTGGGTGTACTTCGTTTGGATATTTCTTATGAAACTCTGGAAGCCTATCTAAATCAACTCCAGTTGGGGCAGCAGGGCTTTGCCTTTATCATCAATGAAAACCATGAATTTGTTTATCATCCTCAACACACAGTTTATAGTTCGTCTAGCGAAATGGAGGCTATGAAACCCTACATTGAGACAGGGCAGGGCTATACTCCAGATCACAAATCCTACGTCAGTCAGGAAAGGATTGCTGGAACTGATTGGACGGTGCTTGGTGTGTCTTCGTTGGAGAAGTTAGACCAGGTTCGGAGTCAACTCATGTGGACCTTGCTTGGAGCCAGTGTCACATCTCTTCTTGCCTGTCTCTGCTTGGTGTGGCTTAGTCTTAAACGCTGGATTGCTCCTCTGAATGACTTGAGAGAAACCATGCTGGAGATTGCTTCTGGTAATCAGAATCTTCGTGCCAAGGAAACTGGTGCCCATGAACTGAGAGAAGTGACTCGTCAGTTCAATGCCATGTTGGATCAGATTGATCAGCTGATGACGGATATTCGTAGGCAGGAAGAGACGACCCGTCAGTACCAACTTCAAGCCCTATCGAGCCAGATTAATCCGCATTTCCTCTATAATACATTGGACACCATCATTTGGATGGCTGAATTTCAGGATAGTCAGCGAGTGGTTCAGGTGACCAAGTCCTTGGCGACCTATTTCCGCTTGGCGCTCAATCAGGGTAAAGATTTGATTTGCCTGTCTGACGAAATCAATCATGTCCGCCAGTATCTCTTTATCCAGAAACAACGCTATGGAGATAAGCTGGAATATGAGATTGCTGAAAATCCTGCTTTTGACAAGCTAGTCTTGCCCAAGCTGGTCCTACAACCTCTTGTAGAGAATGCCCTTTACCATGGCATTAAGGAGAAGGAAGATCAGGGACATATTAAAGTTTCTGTTCAGAAGAAGGAGACAGGACTAGTCATCCGCATTGAGGATGATGGGGTTGGTTTCCAAGATGCTAGCGATAGTAGTCAAAGTCAACTCAAACGTGGGGGAGTTGGTCTTCAAAATGTTGACCAACGGCTCAAACTTTATTTTGGAGAACATTACCAAATGAAGATTGATTCTACTCTCTTAAAAGGTACGACAGTTGAAATATACATAAATAGAATAGAAACTAGCTAACTCCCAGTTCATTCTGGGAGTTTTATGCGTAATTAGGCAAGCTTTCTAGGTTGTCTATCTTGCTAAAAAGTAGAAAAAACGATATGATAGATAATGACAAAAGAGGTATCAAGTATGAAGGAAAAAGACATTCGAAGAGAAACAAGCCAGATTGTAAAAGATGTATTAGAAAAGGCCAATTTGAAGCAAGGATCTATCTTTGTTTTGGGCCTTTCTTCTAGTGAGGTGATAGGTGGTCAGATTGGCAAGGAATCTAGCCAAGAAATTGGGGAAATCATTGTGAAGACCATCCTAGATATCTTAGAGGAAAAAGGAATTCATCTAGCTGTTCAAGGTTGTGAACATGTCAATCGGGCCCTCGTCGTTGAACGTCAGGTGGCAGAGCAGTTTAGTCTGGAAATCGTCAGTGTCCTTCCTACCCTTCATGCAGGAGGTTCAGGTCAGTTGGCAGCCTTCAAGTTTATGCAAGATCCAGTTGAGGTTGAATTTATCAAGGCTCATGCTGGATTGGATATCGGAGACACTGCAATTGGTATGCATATCAAGCATGTTCAGGTTCCGATTCGCCCTCTTTTGAGAGAAATTGGGCATGCCCATGTAACGGCTCTTGCTAGCCGTCCAAAATTAATTGGAGGTGCGCGTGCGCATTATCCACAAGATTCTATCAGAAAGTCGTGAGAATGAAAAAAACAAAACAACAACTAGAAAAAATCACCAAATATTCGATTCGTAAGCTAACTGTTGGGGTAGGTCCTGTAGCCATTGGGGCCTTCCTTTTTGGAGCCAGTACCCTTTCAGTAGATAAGGTGCACGCCAATGAAGTCGGTGGTGCTCATAGTGTTCATTACCGTTATTTGGCGGAGCAGGAATTGACCGAGTCTGAAAAAGCTCTGATTCATCATGAGGTTCCAACAGAGTTTCAAGATGAAGATATTATTTATGTAGTTTATCGCAAGAAGGCGACTACCAGTCAACAACTTCCTTACACAGGAAGTAAGGAAGTTGCTCTAGCAGGTCTTGGCTTGGCAACAGCCTCGCTAGCGGTTCTATTAGTTTCAAAGAAACACCGCAGTAAAGTACTAGGGGTTCTCTTAATCAGTTCTATTGGAGTCAGCAATTTTGTACCTTTTACTGCCTTTGCATTTGAAAATAAAGAGTTGCTTTCTTATAACCAAACTATTTCAGCCTCTACACAAGAAGGCCTGGCTAAAGGAGTTATTCATATTGAAGGATATGAGTATGTTGGTTACTTTAAAGAATCAAAATCGACTATCAACACAAGCAGTAAAAAAGGCGAATCTTTAGTTCAAGAATCGCAAGCAGCATATACTGGAAAGATTGAGGCTAAAGGTACTCAAGAAACTGGTAAAGAGGGTGAGTCTTTAGTTCAAGAACCACAAGCAGCATATACTGGCAAGGATGAGGCTAAAGGCACTCAAGAAACTGGTAAAGAAGGCGAGTCTTTAGTTCAAGAACCACAAGCAGCATATACTGGGAAAGGTGAGGCTAAAGGCACTCAAGAGACTGGTAAAGAGGGCGAGTCTTTAGTTCAAGAACCACAAGCAGCATATACTGGCAAGATTGAGGCTAAAGGCACTCAAGAGACTGGTAAAGAGGGCGAGTCTTTAGTTCAAGAACCGCAAGCAGCATATTCAGGAAAAATTGAAGCCAAAGGCACTCAAGAAACCGGTAAAGAGGGCGAATCCTTAGTTCAAGAACCGCACGCAGCATATACAGGAAAAGTTGAAACCAAAGGTACTCAGGAACCAGGTAAAGAGGGCGAATCCTTAGTTCAAGAACCGCAAGCAGCATATACAGGAAAGGTTGAGGCTAAAGGCACTCAAGAACCTGGTAAAGAGGGCGAGTCTTAGTTCAAGAACCGCAAGCAGCATATACAGGAAAGGTTGAGGCTAAAGGCACTCAAGAGACTGGTAAAGAGGGCGAATCCTTAGTTCAAGAACCGCAAGCAGCATATTCAGGAAAAATTGAGGCTAAAGGCACTCAAGAAACTGGTAAAGAGGGTGAATCCTTAGTTCAAGAACCGCAAAGCAGCATATTCAGGAAAAATTGAAGCCAAAGGCACTCAAGAGACTGGTAAAGAGGGCGAGTCCTTAGTTCAAGAACCGCAAAGCAGCATATTCAGGAAAAATTGAGGCTAAAGGCACTCAAGAGACTGGTAAAGAGGGCGAGTCCTTAGTTCAAGAACCGCAAGCAGCATATACTGGCAAAAAGTTGAGGCTAAAGGCACTCAAGAAACTGGTAAAGAGGGCGAATCTTTAGTTCAAGAACCGCAAACAGCATATACTGGCAAGGTTGAGACTAAAGGCACTCAGGAACTAGGTAAAGAGGGCGAATCCTTAGTTCAAGAAAAGTTACCTGAATATAAAGTAACTGAGGGCGCGGTTACGAAAGAAACTACTACTGAGATTGACTATAAGACAGAAATTATCGAGGATCCAACCAAATATACGGATGAAGAAACTGTAGTCCAAGATGGAGAAAAGGGTAGTAAAATTACCAAAACGACTTATAAGACTCTCGAAGGTGTGCAGACTGACCAAGTTTTAAATACAACAACCACTGTCGTCAAAGAACCAGTCACTAAAAAAATAAGTCGTGGGACAAAACCAATTGAAGGAACTCTGGTAGAAGAAAGTCTTGAAAAGATTCCATTTAAGGAAGTTGTTAAAGAAGATGACCAACTGAAAAAAGGTGAAAGAGTTACTGTCCAAGAAGGAAAAGATGGGCAGAAAAAAGTTACCAAGACTTACAAAACTATCAAAGGTTTAAAAACTGAAGAAGCACCTAAAATTGTGGAACAGGTTCTGGAGTTAGACCAAGATCGTATCGTCAAATTAGGAACTAAAAACTTTGAAAAACCAATCTTAAGTTTGTCACTTGTTGATGTTCAAGATTTGAAACGATCATCTCAAATTCGTTATAATTTGGAAAATCCAAGTAAGGCAGCCATTAAATCTATCACCCTAACTCTGAAAAAAGGTGACGAGATTGTGAAGACATTGAATGTTTCACCAGAAGATCTAACAGCTTCTTTGACAGACTTACAGTACTACAAAGATTATAAACTTGAAACGAAGATGGTTTATGACCGTGGTGAGGGTGATGAGGAAGAAGTTCTGAAGGAAGAACCGCTAAGAATTGACCTCTAAAAAAGTTGAAATCAAAAACATCAAAGAAACAAGCTTGATGAGTGTGGATGCTGACGGTAATGAAACAGACACTAGTTTACTGACAGAAAAACCAGCTGATCTTGCTCCACTCTACCTACGAGTTACAACTCACGACAACAAAGTTACAAGACTGGCTGTTGATAAGATTGAAGAAGTAGAAAAAGACGGAAAAAGTTTATACAAAGTTACTGCAACAGCTCCTGATTTGATTCAGCACACAGATGCTTCTAAATTGGCAAACGAGTATGTCCATTACTTTGAAAAACAAAAAGCACACGATGGTGATGTATATTATAGCTTTAACGACCTAGTAACGGCTATGAAAGCTAACCCAAGTGGTACCTTTAAACTTGGTGCAGATTTGAATGCAGCAAATGTACCAACTCCGAATAAACAATATGTACCTGGTAAATTTAGCGGAACTTTAACAAGTGTTGACGGTAAACAATATACCATTCATAATATGGCTCGTCAGTTATTCGATAACGTTGAAGGCGGTACAGTTAAAAACATTAACTTAGGTAATGTTAATATCAATATGCCTTGGATTGAAAATATTTCCGCACTATCAAGAGTAATTAAAAATGCCACAGTTGAAAATGTTAAGGTAACTGGTAGTATCCTTGGTAAAGATGGTATTGCTGGTATCGTAAATAAAGGAGATACTGGTGGACTTCTTAAATGTTGCTTTCATCGGTAAACTAACAGGTGTCGGTAATAAAGGTTGGGATCTTGGTGGTATCGCCGGAGAACTTTGGCGTGGTAATATTAAACATGCATACGTAGATGCTGATATTGTTGCAGATAGAGCACGTGTTGGTGGACTTGTCGCTAGAACCGATAACGGTTCTGATCCTAATGGTATTGATAAATACGCTTCTGTTCGTAACGCTGTTACTAAAGGAACTATTGATGTGAAGAACCCTGTTGAGGTAGGTGGTTTCATTAGTAAAAACTGGACATGGGGACGTGTTGCTGACACAGTTTCAATGATGAAAGTCAAAAACGGTGAAGAATTCTACGGTTCTAGAGATTTAGAAGCAGAAGGTGGATATTACACAAAAAACTGGATTGAAAGAAACTACGTTGTTAAAGATGTGAGTGAAGGTTCTCACTCATTTAACGGTTCTCGTAGTAATCGAATCCAAGAAATCAGCCTAGAAGATGCAAATAAAAAAATAGAATCATTCGGAATTACAGCTGATAAGTTTGAAATTAAACCTCTTGTTGAAGATACACTAAATAGTGTAAAACCAAAATCTGACACTTACAAAGATACTCAAGACTACGATACTTCTCGTGAACTTGCTTACCGTAATATTGAAAAACTTCAACCGTTCTACAACAAAGAATGGATTGTCAACCAAGGTAATAAGATTCCTGCAGATTCTAAATTACTAACTACTGAAGTTTTATCTGTTACAGGTATGAAAGATGGACAATTTGTGACCGACTTATCAGATGCTGATCACATTATGATTCATTACGCTGATAAGACGAAAGAAATTAAAGCTATTACACAAAAAGAATCTAAGGTTCAACAAGTTCGTGAATATAGTATTGAAGGATTAGGTGATATTGTCTATACACCAAATATGGTTGTTAAAGATAGGACACAGTTAATCAGCGATATCAAAGCTAAATTAGCTTCTGTTGAACTTGATTCAGATGAAGTTCGTAAGATTAATAACAATCCTAAGATGTTATACATGGAAGAAAGCTTCAAAGAAGTAAAAGATAATCTTGATGCTTTAGTTAAAGCTTTAGTTGAAAATGAAGACCATCAATTAAATACGGACGAAGCAGCTAAACGTGCATTGATTAAAAAAGTTGAAGATAACAAAGCTAAAATCATGTTAGCTCTGGCTTATTTAAACCAATACTATGGAATTAAATTTGACGGATTAAATATCAAAAATATGATGACCTTCAAACCTGATTTCTACGGTAAGAACGTTAACGTACTTGATAGATTAATCAGCTTCGCTTCAAATGGTAACAACCTAAAAGGTGATCAATCACATGATGCATTTAACAGAGCTCTTGCAAGTGCTACTGGTAAAGCTAACTTACACGAATTCCTGAAGTACAACATGGAATTATTCACTAGTGAAACAGATATGAATACTTGGTTCAAGAATAACATTGCAGATAACGCTTATGTTGTTGAGAAACAATCATCAAATCCAGATTTCGCTAATAAGAAACATAAATTATATGAAGTAATTAATAATGGGCATCACGGACGTTATATTTCTACCACTTCTGAATCTGAAGAAAGCGCATATGATCTTTAATTACAACCTATAATACCATTGCCTTTAGTTCATTTTGAGAAATATGGTAAGAATACGGCAGAAGAACGTGAAGCGTTCAAGAAGCAAGTTGATTTACGTGCGCAAGAACAAATCAATTATTTAGACTTCTGGTCAAGACTTGCTGCTGATAATGTACGAAATAATCTTCTTAAGAGTGAAAATATGGTACCATCTGCAATTTGGGATAACCATGATGTACCAGGTTTGGGATGGGTTGACCGTATGGGACATACGAAGAAAGGCGATTTTGCTCCAATTCGTGAATTCTATGGTCCGACTGATAAGTGGCACGGATACAATGGAATGGGTGCATACGCTTATATCTTCCAAAAATCCACAACCACAAGAGGCTGTATATTACATCATCTCTAGCATGATTAGTGATTTTTGGTACATCTGCATTCACTCACGAAACAACTCACATCAATGACCGTATGGCCTACTTAGGGAACATGGCGTCACCGTGAAGGAACAGACGTTGAAGCCTTTGCTCAAGGTATGTTACAATCACCATCAGTTTCAAATCCAAATGGTGAATATGGTGCCCTTAGGATTAAACATGGCTTACGAACGTCAAAATGATGGAAATCAAATTTACAACTATAATCCAAATGTGTTAAATAGTCGTGAGAAAAATCGATCACTACATGAAGAATTACAATGAATCCATGATGATGCTTGATTACTTAGAAGCTGAGTCTGTAATCAAGAAAAATACTGGAACAAATGATAAGTGGTTCAAGAAGATCGATAAGAAATATCGTGAAAAAAAGCGGATCGCAATGGCTTAGTTGGTGAACCACACCAATGGGATTTAGTTCGTGATTTGAATGATGACGAAAAGAATACGAAGCTGACAAGTATTGATCAACTGGTTGATGGAAACTTTGCAACGAAACATGGATTACCAGGAAATGGTCATTACCGTACTGAAGGATTTGATTCTGCTTATACTGTAGTAAATATGATGACAGGTATTTATGGTGGTAATACAAGTAAGAGTGCGGTTGGTTCAATCTCATTCAAACATAATACCTTCCGTATGTGGGGTTACTTCGGTTACCTAGACGGGTTCTTAGGTTATGCATCAAACAAATACAAGCAAGAATCTAAAGCTGCTGGTAATGTAGGTCTTGGTGATGACTTTATTATTAATAAAGTTTCTAACGGCAAATTCCAAAGCTTAGAAGCATGGAAGAAAGCATGGTATCATGAAGTACACGAAAAAGCTCAAAGAGGTTTTGTTGAAATTGAAATCGATGGTCAAAAGATTTCAACTTACGCACAACTTCAGACCTTATTTGATGCAGCGGTCGAAAAAGACCTTCAAGGTAATGATTTCAAGAATACTGTAGATCTTAAATGGAAGGTTTACAAACAACTCTTGCAAAAATCAGATGGATTTGCTGGTGATTTATTCACTAAAGCATAATCAATAGTAAGAAAATAATAAAAAGGTAGATCAGCTTTGTCTGAATCTGCCTTTTTATGCTATACTTGAAATATGCATAGAAAAACAGTGATTGATTTTAGGGCTTTGGGGGAGAGATACACCTTTACCCAGCCGATTAAAGAGTTGAAAACGAGAAATGTAGCAGAAGTGGTAGATTTGCTGGCACAAGTGGAGAGCTACCAAGAGCAAGGCTATTATGTGGTGGGCTATGTCAGCTACGAGGCTGCACCTGCTTTTGAGGAGAAATTAGCAGTTCATAAAGCTCCTTTACTGGGAGAGTACCTGCTATATTTTACAGTTCATGACAGCGTAGAAACATCCCCTATTCCTCTGACTTATGATGAGGTTTATTTGCCTTCAAATTGGCAGGAAGTAACGTCTGCAGAGGATTATGAAAAGGCGATTGCCCAGATTCATCATCATTTGCGTCAGGGGGACACTTACCAGGTCAACTATACTGTCCAACTCAAGCAAAAATTAAGTGCCAATCCTTTTGCCATCTACAATCGTATGGTGGTAGAGCAGGAGGCGGGATACAATGCTTATGTTGAACATGACGAGATGGCAGTGATTTCCATGAGTCCAGAGCTCTTTTTTGAGCAAAATGACCGTGAGTTGACAACGCGACCAATGAAGGGAACGACCCAGCGTGGAGTGACTGACCAAGAAGACTTGGAGCAGGCCAGTTGGTTGGAACAGGATCCCAAAAATCGCTCTGAAAATATGATGATTGTGGACCTCTTGCGCAATGATATGAATCGTATTTCTGAAGTGGGGAGTGAGCATGTGGAGCGTTTGTGCCAAGTGGAGCAATATTCGACTGTTTGGCAGATGACTTCGACCATCAAGAGTCAGTTGCGAGAGGATGTTGACCTTGTTGAAATATTCCGTTCTCTTTTTCCTTGCGGTTCCATAACGGGAGCACCGAAAATTGCGACTATGGAGATTATAAAGGACTTGGAGCCACAACCGCGTGGAGTCTACTGCGGAACGATTGGTCTCCTGCTTCCAAATGGACGACGGATTTTTAATGTGGCTATCCGGACTATTCAACTGTATCAAGGGAAAGCCATCTATGGAGTTGGCGGAGGCATTACATGGGATAGCACTTGGGAGTCTGAATACCGCGAGGTTCATCAAAAGGCAGCCGTTCTCTATCGTAAACAAGCTCGTTTCAAACTGATTACTACAGGGAAAATCAGCCAGAAGAACTTCTTGTTTGAGAATCAACATATAGAAAGGCTGAGAAAAGCTAGTCGATATTTTGCTTTTCCTTTTGACCCAGAAATTTTGAGACAAAAGATTGAAGCAGAGTGTCAGGCTTGTGATGCTAATCAAGATTACCGCTTGCGTATTTCTCTCAGCAAGTCTGGAGAGATAGAAGTCGAACACCGAGTATTAACACCCCTCAGTCCACGTTTTTGTCAGGCCAAACTTTGCCTTCAGGAAGCCAATTTGAAACAAGCCTTTACCTACTTCAAAACGACTCACCGACCGCATTTGAGCCTAGAGGAACAAGAGAAGATTTACCATAATGGAAAAGGAGAACTTCTTGAAACTTCTATCGGAAATTTGGTTCTGAAAATCGATGGGAAACTCTACACACCGTCTATCCGACTGGGAATCTTGCCAGGAATTTATCGTCAGCATTTGCTAGAAACAGGACAGGTAGAAGAGAAAGTCTTGACCATAGAAGATTTGAAGGGAGCAGAAGCTATCTATGGCTGTAATGCAGTCAGAGGCTTGTATGAGTTAAGTCGTGAGGGGAACTAGATGAAACTAATATTTTTTTACATGGATTAGGTCAGTCAGCAGATAGTTGGAAAGAAGTTCAAGAGTTGCTTGATAGATTATCCTTCTGAAGCTCTAGAGTTATTTCCTTCCGGAGTTGCTACCTATCAAGAAGCCAAGGAGCGCATCTATCAGTATTTATCAAAAGAGACAGAACCTTTTGTTTTGATTGGATTGTCCTTAGGAGCTGCACTTGCATTAGAGCTGTCAAGTTACGATTTGCCAAATCTTCAGGCCTTGGTTTTGTCAGGCTGTCCATTGAAACTAGCGGGCAATATCCCTTTTTACATTCAGTTGCTGATATTTAAACTACTCCCCAAAAGGACATTTGAGAAACAGGGAGCAGATAAATCGCTTTTGGTTGGAGTTTCTGAGGAATTAAAAACACTTGATTTAAGAGAGATTGCAAAGAATTGTCCCTATCCAACTTTGTTAATTTGTGGTAGTCAAGATAAGCCTAATCTCAGTTCAATGAAAGCTATTCAAGAACTGATGCCAAATTCTCAGTTCCAGATTATCCCTGACGGTCCTCATGTCTCTGAATAGAGCTAAACCAAAAGAGTTTGCAGCAAATAACTAGAAGTTTTCTTGAATTGCTGAAATAAGTTTGATAAAATAATATTGAAAACGATATCATAATTATGGGAGAAAGAAATGAGCAAACGTCTATTTTTAAAAATGAGTCTGGCAACCTTGCCAGTTTTAGCCTTATTTTCACAACCTGTGTTAGCAGAAGAAAACATTCATTTTTCTAGTTGTAAAGAGGCGTGGGCGAATGGATACTCGGATATTCACGAGGGAGAAGCTGGTTATTCTGCCAAGTTAGACCGTGATCATGATGGTGTAGCGTGTGAATTGAAAAATGCCCCAAAAGGTGCTTTCAAAGCAAAACAATCAGCTGCGGCTCAAAACAATACAAGTTCAGCAACAACAAGTGGTTGAGTTAAGCAGGATGGTGCATGGTATTACTTTGATGGAAATGGCAATCCAGTGAAAAATGCTTGGCAGGGAAGCTATTACCTGAAAGCGGATGGTAAAATGGCACAGAGCGAATGGATTTATGACTCTTCTTATCAAGCTTGGTATTATTTGAAATCAGATGGTTCTTATGCAAAAAATGCATGGCAAGGAGCTTACTACCTTAAATCAAACGGTAAAATGGCACAGAGCGAATGGATTTATGACTCTTCTTACCAAGCCTGGTATTACTTGAAATCAGATGGTTCATACGCTCGCAATGCATGGCAAGGAAATTACTATTTGAAATCAGATGGTAAAATGGCTAAAAATGAGCGAGTTGATGGAGGCCGCTACTATGTAGATGCTTCAGGCCTCTGGAAACCATAAGTCAGGATAAAATCCAGAAAGTTAATGCAAACCTTTGCATAAACGATTAGTTTTTGTTATACTATATCTGTAAGCATTTTCAGTTAATTCATAATGAAAAAGGAGAATATGATGAGTCAAAAGATTATTGGGATTGACCTTGGTGGAACTTCTATCAAATTTGCAATCTTAACAACAGCAGGAGAAATCCAAGAAATGGTCTATCAAGACTAACATTTTGGATGAGGGAAGTCATATCGTAGATGATATGATTGAGTCTATTCAGCATCGTTTGAACTTGCTTGGATTGGCAGCAGCAGACTTCCAAGGTATTGGAATGGGATCACCAGGAGTGGTTGACCGTGAAAAAGGGACTGTTATTGGTGCCTACAATTTGAACTGGAAAACACTTCAACCAATTAAAGAAAAGATTGAAAAAGCCTTGGGCATTCCATTCTTCATCGATAATGATGCCAACGTAGCAGCTCTTGGTGAACGTTGGATGGGTGCTGGTGATAACCAACCAGACGTTGTCTTTATGACTCTTGGTACAGGTGTTGGTGGCGGTATTGTCGCTGAAGGCAAATTGCTTCATGGTGTTGCTGGTGCAGCAGGTGAGCTTGGCCACATCACTGTTGACTTTGATCAACCAATCGCATGTACTTGCGGTAAGAAAGGTTGCCTTGAGACAGTCGCTTCTGCAACAGGGATTGTCAACTTGACTCGTCGTTATGCCGATGAGTACGAAGGCGATGCAGCCTTGAAACGCTTGATTGATAACGGAGAAGAAGTGACTGCTAAGACTGTCTTTGATCTTGCAAAAGAAGGAGACGACCTTGCTTTGATCGTTTACCGTAACTTCTCACGTTACTTGGGAATCGCTTGTGCTAACATTGGCTCAATCCTAAACCCATCAACAATTGTTATCGGTGGCGGTGTGTCAGCTGCAGGAGAATTCCTTCTACAAGGTGTTCAAAAAGTGTACGATGAAAATACCTTCCCACAAGTGCGCACATCAACAAAATTGGCTCTTGCAACTCTAGGAAATGACGCTGGAGTTATCGGAGCAGCATCACTTGTATTGCAATAAAATAATAAAAGAGGAAAAATGCTAACCTAGAGCTAGTAATGTTCCTCTTTTCTTTTTTATGCTATACTAGTTAGGACAATAAATGAGGTGAGAGTAAATGACAAAAGCAGATACGATTTTTAAAGAGAATATTGAACGAATCCTCAAAGACGGTGTCTTTTCTGAGCAGGCACGTCCCAAGTACAAGGATGGAACTGTTGCCAACTCTAAGTATGTAACTGGTGCCTTTGCCGAGTATGACTTGGCTAAGGGGGAATTCCCCATCACAACCTTGCGTCCTATAGCTATCAAATCCGCCATCAAAGAAGTGCTCTGGATTTATCAAGACCAGTCCAATAGCCTAGACGTGCTCAATGACAAGTACAATGTTCACTACTGGAATGACTGGGAAGTGGGAGATACAGGAACCATTGGGGAACGTTATGGTGCCGTTGTTAAGAAACACGATATCATCAATAAGCTTCTCAAGCAGTTGGAAGCCAATCCTTGGAATCGCCGCAATATCATTTCGCTCTGGGATTACCAAGCTTTCGAAGAAACAGAAGGACTACTCCCATGCGCCTTTCAGACCATGTTTGATGTCCGCCGTGTAGATGGAGAAATCTATCTGGATGCGACCTTGACCCAGCGTTCTAATGATATGCTAGTGGCCCACCATATCAACGCTATGCAGTACGTGGCTCTTCAAATGATGATTGCCAAGCATTTCGGCTGGAAGGTTGGAAAGTTCTTCTACTTTATCAACAACCTCCATATCTATGACAATCAATTTGAACAAGCAGAGGAATTGCTCCGTCGGGAGCCGTCAAACTGCCAACCACGCTTGGTTTTAAATGTTCCTGATGGGACTAATTTCTTTGATATCAAAGCAGAAGATTTTGAGTTGGTGGATTATGACCCTGTCAAGCCACAGTTGAAGTTTGATCTAGCTATTTAATAGAAAAAAGAAGTTGAGACAATGAATCCCAACTTCTTTTATTTCTTAACGTGATACGCGGCGGCGAGCTGCTTTTTTACGGTTTTCTTCGACGAAAGCTGCTTTTTGCTCTTCTGGTTCGATTACTTTCTTTTTAAATGCGTATACCGCGCCTGCAAGTGCAGCAACAGTTCCTGCGACACCTGTTACAAGACCTTTAGCGAATCCTTTAGCCATGAGTCTTCCTCCTTTATATTCTCAATCAGTCAGCCTCCTCAAGAGGTCACATTTTTCTGACTGATCTTTTTGTGTTATAATAATAGTAACGAAAAAATGGGAATTTTTCAAGGAAAAAAGATGAAAACAAAAATAATTGTGATTGTTGGACCGACTGCTGTTGGAAAGACAGCTCTAGCCATTGAAGTGGCCAAGCGTTTTAATGGCGAAGTGGTTAGCGGTGATAGCCAGCAAGTCTATAGAGGTCTAGATATTGGAACGGCCAAGGCTAGCCCAGAGGAGCAAGCGGCTGTTCCTCATCATTTGATTGATGTTAGAGAGGTAACCGAGTCTTACTCGGCTTTTGATTTTGTTTCAGAAGCTAAGATGGCTATTGAGGATATTCACAGCCGTGGCAAGCTTGCCATTATCGCTGGTGGAACAGGACTTTACATACAGAGTCTACTAGAAGGATATCATCTCGGTGGAGAGACTCCCCATGAAGAGATTTTGGCCTATCGGGCTAGTTTGGAGCCTTATACAGATGAGGAATTAGCTCATCTTGTGGCGCAAGCAAGTCTTGAAATTCCCCAGTTTAATCGTCGTCGTGCTATGCGTGCCTTGGAAATTGCCCATTTTGGTCAGGATTTGGAAAATCAAGAGAGTCTATATGAACCGCTGATTATCTGCTTGGATGATGAACGCAGTCAATTATATGAACGAATCAATCATCGAGTGGATTTGATGTTTGAGGCTGGGCTTTTGGATGAGGCCAAGTGGCTTTTTGACCATTCCCCTGATGTGCAGGCTGCTAAAGGAATTGGCTATAAGGAACTCTTTCCTTACTTCCGTGGAGAGCAAACCTTGGAGGAAGCCAGTGAGAGTCTCAAACAGGCTACTCGTCGTTTTGCCAAGCGTCAGTTGACCTGGTTCCGTAATCGCATGCAGGTCACCTTTTATCAGATTGGAGAAGCTGGTGTAAAAGATCGCATTTTAAGCCAGATAGAGGAGTTTTTAGATGATTGAAACGGAGAAAAAAGATGAGCGGGTCCTGCTCATTGGTGTGGAATTGCAGGGCATGGACAATTTTGACCTTTCTATGGAAGAATTGGCCAGTCTGGCTAAGACAGCTGGGGCAGTCGTTGTAGATAGCTACAGACAAAAACGTGAAAAATATGATTCCAAGACCTTCGTCGGCTCGGGTAAGTTGGAAGAAATTGCGCTCATGGTGGATGCAGAAGAAATCACCACTGTCATTGTCAACAACCGCTTGACTCCACGGCAAAATGTCAATCTAGAAGAAGTTCTGGGTGTTAAGGTCATTGACCGTATGCAGTTGATTTTGGATATCTTTGCCATGCGGGCTCGAAGTCATGAAGGGAAACTCCAAGTCCACCTAGCCCAGCTCAAATACCTCTTGCCTCGTTTGGTTGGTCAGGGGATTATGCTCAGCCGTCAGGCAGGGGGAATTGGTTCCCGTGGACCTGGTGAAAGCCAGCTGGAGCTGAACCGTCGTAGCGTTCGCAACCAAATCACGGATATCGAGCGTCAGCTCAAGGTGGTTGAGAAAAATCGGGCGACTGTCAGAGAAAAAAACGTTTGGAGTCAAGTACCTTTTAAGATTGGTTTGATTGGTTACACCAATGCTGGGAAATCAACCATCATGAATACCTTGACCAGTAAGACCCAGTATGAGGCAGACGAGCTGTTTGCGACTTTGGATGCGACAACCAAGAGTATCCATCTGGGGGCAATCTTCAAGTAACTTTGACAGATACCGTTGGCTTTTATCCAAGATTTGCCGACAGAGTTGGTGTCCAGTTTCAAGTCAACCTTGGAAGAAAGCAAGCATGTGACCTTCTGGTTCATGTTATCGATGCCAGCAATCCTTACCATGAGGAGCATGAAAAAACGGTCCTTTCCATCATGAAAGACTTGGATATGGAGGATATTCCTCGCCTGACTCTTTATAATAAAGCGGATTTGGTGGAGGATTTCACGCCGACCCAAACGCCTTATGCCCTCATTTCTGCCAAGTCTGAGGATAGTCGTGAGAATTTGCAGGCACTATTTTTAGAGAAAATCAAGGATATTTTTGAATCTTTTACCTTGCGCGTGTCTTTTTCAAAGTCCTATAAGATTCATGATTTAGAAAGTGTTGCGATTCTGGAAGAACGCGATTATCAAGATGATGGGGAAGTTATTACAGGCTACATTTCCGAGAAAAATAAATGGAGGTTAGAGGAATTTTATGACTGATATTAAAACCTTGGCTCTAAAATATGGGGGCTATACAAGTCTGGACAAGGTCTATCTGGATCAGCTTCTAACTGGCAAGACAGAGCAGGAGCAGTTGGCACTGATCACACCTCCGCCCAGCGTGGTCAATGCTTACTTTGCAGAACTCTACCAGAAAAAGAGTCCTGAAGCAGCGACGGATTATTTTGCGGAACTCAGTCAGGAACTGAATCTTTACAATACTGAGCCAAGTTTCACTCTAGAAAATAAGCCTTTTATTCGTCTTAATCTGTCTGGTAAATCCTTTGGTTTTTGTTATGAGAGTGAGGGTCTGGGTAGAATTTTCTCTGAAAATAAAGAGGTTATTTCAGAAGACTTGCTCTTTGAAATTGCGCAAATTTTTCCTCATCAACTAGTCTTTGAGGAGTCTGATAAGATTTACATGAAGTCTGCCGGGGACGAGGAAGTTGTTAGTGTGGAAAGTCTTACAGCTTTGACTGATTTGGAAAGCTTGGCTGATGGTCGTAAGCGTCTAAAAGGTTATAGTCAAGAGGATTTACTGCAAGAAGCTGCTGCTTTTTCTGGCAAGCGCTATTTCCGATCGGAAAACCGCACAGCCATGTTATATATTGATTAATTAGAAAGTATCGAATGGATATTCAATTTTTAGGAACGGGGGCTGGTCAGCCCTCTAAAGCCCGCAATGTCTCCAGTCTCGCCCTGAAACTCTTGGATGAGATTAACGAAGTTTGGCTCTTTGACTGTGGAGAAGGAACGCAAATCGCATTCTTGAGACCACAATTCGACCACGAAAGGTCAGCAAAATCTTTATTACCCACCTACATGGAGATCACATTTTTGGCCTACCGGGTTTCCTTTCTAGCCGTGCCTTTCAGGCCAATGAAGAGCAGACAGATTTGGAAATCTATGGACCGCAAGGGATCAAGTCCTTTGTCTTAACCAGTCTTCGTGTGTCAGGTTCGCGTCTGCCTTACCGCATTCATTTTCATGAGTTTGACCAAGATTCTTTAGGGAAAATCCTTGAAACCGATAAATTCACTGTGTATGCAGAGGAGCTGGACCACACTATTTTCTGTGTTGGTTATCGTGTCATGCAAAAGGACTTGGAAGGAACGCTGGATGCTGAAAAACTCAAGGCTGCTGGTGTCCCATTTGGCCCGCTTTTTGGTAAAATTAAAAACGGTCAGGACGTAGTTCTCGAAGACGGTACTGAAATCAAGGCAGCAGACTATATCTCAGCTCCCCGTCCAGGTAAAATTATCACTATTTTAGGAGACACTCGAAAAACGGATGCCAGTGTGCGTCTGGCTGTCAATGCCGATGTCCTTGTCCATGAATCGACTTATGGCAAGGGTGATGAAAAAATTGCTCGTAACCATGGCCACTCTACTAACATGCAAGCTGCACAAGTAGCGGTAGAAGCAGGAGCCAAACGCCTCTTGCTCAACCACATCAGTGCCCGTTTCCTCTCAAAAGATATCAGCAAGCTCAAAAAAGACGCTGCTAGTGTTTTTGAAAATGTCCATGTGGTCAAAGACTTAGAAGAAGTGGAAATCTAAAAGATTGAGAAAGGATAAGTATGACTACTATTCTCATTACTGGAGCAAGCGGTGGCCTAGCCCAAGAAATGGTCAAATTCTTGCCAAATGACCAAGTCATCTTGCTTGGTAGAAATAAGGAAAAATTAGCCCAACTATACGGAAATCATTCCCATGCAGAATTGATTGAAATCGATATTACCGATGATTTAGCCTTAGAATCTCTGGTAGCAGACCTTTATCTCCGCTATGGCAAGATTGATGTCTTGATAAACAACGCTGGTTACGGGATCTTTGAGGAATTTGACCAGATTTCTGACCAAGATATTCATCAGATGTTCAAGGTTAATACCTTTGCACTGATGAATCTGTCTCGTCGCCTTGCTGCTCGAATGAAGGAAAGTCGAAAAGGCCATATCATCAATATTGTTAGCATGGCAGGTTTGATTGCTACTGGCAAGTCTAGTCTCTACTCAGCCACTAAGTTTGCGGCCATTGGTTTTTCAAATGCTCTGCGTCTCGAACTCATGCCTCATGGTGTTTACGTAACGACGGTCAATCCAGGACCAATCCGTACAGGATTTTTCGACCAAGCCGACCCAGATGGCACCTATCTCAAATCGGTTGAACGTTTCCTGCTAGAACCAGATGCAGTGGCTAAAAAGATTGTCAAGATTATAGGAAAAAACAAACGAGAACTCAATCTCCCTGTCTTGTTGAACCTAGCCCATAAGTTTTATACTCTCTTTCCAAAGCTAGCTGATAAGCTGGCAGGGGGAGTCTTTCATTACAAATAAAAACGCACCAATATGAAGTAAAAGAGAACCAGACCTCTAAAAAGTAGCAAGTATTGCTGTTGGATTTGCGTTAGGTTTAGTTTATAAACATAATTTTTTTTGGATTAAAACCATAGCAAACGAGATGGGAGATAATCTTAATAAAAGTCTATCAGATATTGGTAAAACCTTTAATTCAGGTATTAAAGCCGTTAAAATTTGTGATTTACTAAACTTTATAAAATTGTAAAACAATAAAAAAAGTACTTAAAAAGTTTAATGAAAATCTTTCGACTAATAGTCACATAATACAAAAATAACCGAGGAATTCGCTCAAATTGACGAGAGATTCCTCATTTTTTTCATTTCATTAAAAGTAAGAGTCCTTTTTTTAGTGGGATAGCCTAACATAGCTTGTTTTTTTCTATCTATATTAATTTTTATAATTCGGGATTTATAAGTGTTTACACTTTTTTTATTGCAATTTATTTTTTTATTAATATATAATTTTTGTGATAAAAAAGAATTAGGAGGATTTTTGATGGAAAAAAATTTCCGTTTACATAAAAAACGTACTGGTCAATGGGTCTGTCTATCTGGTGCAGTACTTGCTTTAGCTACTGTTGGAGTTGAAAGAGTTTCAGCAGAAGATAATTCGTGGGTTGCAAGAACTGTTGAAATGGTTAAAAAAGACTTACAAGAAAGTAAGGATTCAACCAAATATTTAATTAAATGGGGTGATACTCTTTCAGTTATTGCTCAAGCTGTGAATGTCAAGATGGAAGTCCTGGCACAAATCAATAAAATAGCTAATGTAGATTTGATATATGCAGGGAATACGCTATTTATCAGTAAAGATGGCCATAGAATTGTCGTTAATGATCAAGATAAAGCAACAGCTTATCGTGTAGTTTCTTCTGATGATTCTTCAATTGATGAACCAGTTATTGTGGAGAAAGTAACGGAATTTGATTCAAAGGATGTTGATTCTATCAAAGAGTTTATTGATAAAGATAAAATTATTAATGATAATTTAAAAGGGACAGAAAAAACTAATATCCCTGATAAAAAACAGGTTACTAATTTAAGTGACATCACTACGAATGATAATACATCTATTCTTCTACCTAGCTCACATGAAGAAGTGATTTCTGAAGTAAGTCGTAAAGAGGAAGTGATGATTCCTAGTTCTGAGGCAGGGAATTCATCTTCGGTTACTCCTATAAAAACAGTTGTATCTGCTCCATCTACTAATGTAGTTTCTAAGGAAACAACAGGAGAAACTGTTGCGAACGAAGTAGTTACTGGTTTGACGGAGAATGGTGATTCTAATGCTTCAACCACTACAGATTCTTTTACAAACATCGTAAAAGAAAGTTCAATTTCTTCAACTACCAATAATGGAATTAAATCAATTGAACCAACTTCACAAACTATAACTATTACTGAACGAGTTGTCCGTTTGACGGAAGGGTTACCTTACCAGGTAGTTTATCAAGAAGATAATACTCTAACTGTTGGACAAACTTCCGTTGTCAGTGAAGGAAGTTTAGGTGAGAAAGTAAGCATTCAAAATGTAGTTTTAAAAGATGGAGTTGAGGTTTCCCGAGAGACTACCTCCACGACTGTTAATAAAGAACCTGTAAATAGAATTGTAAAAGTAGGAACAAAAGACACTGCTAGTCAAGTAAATAGTAATAATTCATCAGAATTAAATAATGCTGGGGTGAGAATCCCTTCAGTATTACCAAAGAAAGAAACAATTTATACCGAAATTGTCGAAAGTACAAATAAAAAAGTTATCAGTGATGATACTGAGCTAAATGAGAAAGTCAAGGATGTTAAAAATAGCATCAGCATTCCAACGATATCTAACGATAATTTAGCTACGACAAAACTGGTTGAAATATATGACAATACTTTATTTGAAGATCGTCGTGAATTGGAAAACATCCAAGCGTCATTTGTTACAGTGACAGTTAAAAGAAGGCGAGAATTTGTCAAAGAGGATGACCAAGTAGAAACTGTAATCAGTAAAGATATACCAGTGATAACAGGTGTAGTACGTGTAGGTACTCGTAAACCAGGTTATGAGACTGTCAAAGCGGACGGTGGTTTAGTTAACCTTTCATCAGATTTAGCTAAAGAAAAGTTGTCGAAATGAAAGTGTTTGATAACAAAGATTCACTTCTTTCCAATAATATTCCAGGTTATTTAGGAAACGCCATCTCTATTGAGTATAACGATAACTTTAAGAAGACTCAGTTAGGATTGCAAATATCTCCAGAAAATCTAAGAGTAAATAGTTTGCCGACAATTTATAAGTTTGATGCAAAGTCTCAGTTGTTAAGCCCGTTACCAACTGCTATCAATGGAAATATGGCTTTTGCACCGATTATTGAGTCAGGGGACTATATTCTAGCAGATAGAACTCTTCAAGATAAAGTAAATCAATTTTCTCCAGAGTATAATAAAAATCAATTAATAAATGGAAATCATGGTGATTCTATAAAAGGGCGTTCAGTTGCGTTTGTTCTTGATAGTTCTGGTAGTATGGAAGAAACAGACCCTGAAAATAAAAGAGTGACTTTATCTGAAGAATTGATTAATAAGTTAGATGCGTCGAAAGATAAAGTTTCGGTAATTGATTTTGATTCGAGAGCTAAAATATTATCTTCACTTTCAAGTGATTTTAATAAATCTAAAAAATCATTGACAGAAATTGATCAATATGGTGGGACAGATTTAATTAGTGGATTGGAGGCTGGTATCGAAGAACTCAAATCAGATATATCTGGGAACAAGAAACTCCTCTTCTTTTTAACAGATGGAAAGGATGAATCTGGTAATAACGATTATGCTAATATCATTCAAAAGGCTAAAGATAATGATATCACCATTTTCACTATCGGGTTGAAGTCAGTAGATGAAAATATCTTAAGATATATTGCCAATCAAACTGGTGGTAAATATTATTATGCCGAAGAGGATAGCTCATTGCCTGAAATTTTTAAACAATTAGATGAAGATGCTATCCAAAAAGTCACTGATACGAACGGAGATAAAATATCAGGTCGGTATACAAAAGATATTTTGAAAGGTCTTTTACTCTCTGGTACAGGTCAACAATTGTTTAAAGAACAAGTTGAAGAAGTCCGTAAAGAATTAGCCCGAGAACATAGTATTCCTGTTTCTTCTTATACTAACTTGAGTGAAGAAGAGAAACAGAAACTTTTTAATGGGTTTATCGATGCAATCGATGAGAATAAAATAGAAGAGCGTTTTGAAGGTATCCTTAAAAAAGATTTAGATGGTGATACTCTCCTTAATGGTGAAGAAATCCATGTTGAAAGAAAGTCTAATGACAAAGCATATTTGTATCTAGTGAGTGATCCAAATAACCAAGATACAGATGGTGATGGAATAAAGGATGCCAAAGATGGTACACCACGTGATATGATAACAACTCCACTTTCAACAGAATCAAATGAAGTTGATACTGACGGCGATGGCTGGGATGATGCTCATGAAAGTAGAATGCATACAGATGTAAAGCGTTGGGATATCGGAGACCGTGATTTATTACTATTTTCATTGTTAGCATATTTTAATTTTAAAGATGATTACAAAGGACTAACTTTGTCAGCGATTAGTAATAAGGAAGGAGACTTGCTATCTAAAGTAGCTGATGCTGCCCCTCTTGTAAATTATTTGGAATTACTTGATAATAATAGTAAGGATAAATCATTTTTTGATAAATGGACATTTTTAGGAAGAGATACTGTAGAATACGATAAAGGAACAGAAGATAAGGTTCATTCTGATGTTCTATGGTTTGGTAATGAAAATAAGATTGTTATTGCGTATCGTGGTACCGATGAAATAGGTGGGCGTTCATTTTTTAATAACGAATTAGTAATTGATTTAAAAATTGCTTTAAATAATACAAAAATAAGAGAAAAAGCAGCTGAGCAAATTAGGAGGATTATTCAAAACAATAAAGATAAAGAAATATACATAACAGGACATTCTTTAGGCGGGTATGAGGCATATATTGGATTCTTAGAAAGTCATGTATTACCTAATGGTACTATAGCCAAGAAAGTTGTAAACTTTAACGGTCCTGGAATAAATGTTTTTGACAAGTTTAATTTGGATACTTTAGGATCTTTATATGCTAGGAATAAGGAATCTGTAAAGGCCTATAGTACAAATAAATTGAGTGTTAATACTCTAATAGTTAATGGTGGTTTGGGTGAAAACGCCAATAAAGTCATCACTGAGGAATCGTTAGACATAATTAAAGACGTAATGCATGGAAAAAATATTGCTTTCAGTCTATTAAAAAATGGTGCTCAAGGGGTTGCTAGAATAGGAATTTTACATCATCCAAATTTACAAAAAATTCGAACAGCTTATCTTTCTCCAGATAAACTGAAGGAAGAAGATGTAAAAAAAATAGAAACTCAAAAAAATGATGTCTTTAGCTATCCTCATTTATTAACTTCGTTCTTTTATGATTTAGATCAAGGTTTGAGAAGCTCGAAAGATAAATTCCAAGCTCCTTTTACTGAAGAAACTAATTTATTAAAAGTATTTGCTAAAACTTTATTGAGAACCTCTTCTGAATGGTTAAAAAAACTCAAACAAGTAATATCTTTACGAGTATTAAAAAAATGTTATTAATACTAAATAGATAAACTGGTAAAATCTAATTAGTTAATTTGAGAATTAGATGATACTGTCAATAATGGTTCTTTGTCAACTGTAGTGGGTGACTTATATCTATACGAGAGAGGAGACGAATGTCGTCTTCTCTTTTGGTACATTATGAGACTATTAGTCCGTCTCGATCCGTTAGGTGCGAGACAAAGGAACCACCCGCTATGCAGGTGCGCGTCGAAGGTTATACCAAAAAACTCCAAACGCGATACAATAAAGGTGTTCAATCCAATTGTAAAGCGAAAGGAGAAAAATATGGCACAAAAGGCTCATAGTTTATCGCACACAAAGTGGCACTGTTCTATCACATTGTGTTCACCACTAAGTATAGACGAAAAGTCATCTATAATCAATATCGAAGTAGTTTAGGCCAAATATTCCATCGCTTGTGTAGTTATAAAGGAGCTGAAATTATCGAAGGACACTTGATGCCAGATCATGTACATATGTTAGTAAGTATTCCACCAAGGATAAGTGTTTCTAGTTAAAGATAAGAGTGCACTCATGATGTTTGACAAACACACCAATCTCAAGTACAAGTTTGGGATTCAGCATTTCTAATCGGAAGGTTATTATGTAAGTACGATGGGACTTAATGAAGCCACAATTAAGAAATAGATTCAAGATTAAAGAAATTATCCAGTGGATGATTTCTTCACGAGTATGAAAATTTGAGAACGAGTAAAGCATGATATAGCACTAGATAAATTGAGTGTAAAAGAATATGAGGATCTCTTTAGGGATAGTGGTAAGTAATACTAAAGCCTCTTTGAGAGGCAAGTGACGAGTCAAGAGCAATAAGGCTTGAATAAAGTGAAAGCCAGCGTCTTTTGGCGCTGGCTGGTAATTTGGGCTTATAGCCCTGGGACAAACCACCCGTTAGACGGGGGCTCATGATTTTCTGAATATAGATGTTAATGATTGTTTTTTT
>BNJS01001502.1_pt1 | contig 184817 bp, 170 predicted proteins | sample 8540461 | NCBI WGS metagenome assembly BNJS01 (sample SAMD00202454, study PRJDB9452) | human saliva metagenome | isolation source: human saliva | place: Japan
GTAATTCATCACCCATGCAAGGATGAGGCTGCCCATCGTAATCATGCGTGAGTTGTATGACCACCGGAGTCATATCTCAAACTGAACGTTCATCAGGTAAGCTTCTGCAGCAACCACATTCGCTGATTTTGTTGCAACCGCCGTGGACCGGCTGCACCGCCAGCACATCGGCGATGCAATACCAGGTTTTTGTTCTTTAACTTGTTTGCACTTCTGCCGCCAGCTACGGAGTTACATCAGCGAAGTCTTTTCGGCCTTGAGCTGTAACATCCACAACGTGGAAGTTTTCTTTTCGAGAAGTCTTCGCGACTTCTCAATCCTCAGGCCTGCCAGCATCTGCACCAGTAACAATAGACATGTGTATACTCCTTTTATAATAGACCAGTAAAAATGTTTTGGATCTGGTTAAAGAAATGACCCTTCACCAAATAGTTACTTAGTAGTTTTGTTGACCATTTTAGTTTGGGAATGGTTCATCTAGTCCATCACTTTAATAACTTCTCCTTGGAGGAAATTGGAAGAATAACTTGTCAGAAACATAACTACAGAATTGTTCTTTCTAAAACATATTATACTACTATTGTTTAGGTCAACAGTTTATGTTTGTTTTGTTTATTTTATAAAATTTCGATATCAAGGAAACCAATTTGATCACTTTGACCTGGATTTAGGTCTGAACGTCACCATCTTCTGGATGGTCGCATCTTCGAGTGATGTTGGCATCACGACATGTCAGGGTTTAAGGCAAGGAAAGGACCTTTACTGTGAGCGTTGACCAAACGATGTTTGAGGCGCTCACCCAGAGTCTAGTTTCAGTCCTTTTCGTGCTTGCGTGACCTTATAGAGCAGAGCGAGAGGCTAATTCATCCTAATGTCAGCATCATGCTTCAGGAAAGTCATACTTTAAGATCTAATTCTTTTGGTCTTTTCAGACGCAGCGCTTCTATCTTGAAAATCTAGCATTCGAGTTTCTGGGAACGTCTGGGAACCGATACATGTTTCAGCTTTTCAATTGAAGATAGTAATCTTGGCAGCTTTCATCATCAAATAAAAGGACAGTTAAAAGCCTGGATGCTCCACCAATAAAGTGTAAAGGCATCCTCTTTATCTAGCTTTCCTTATTGGTAACTTTGATGCTGATGTTCGAGATAGTCTTTCCAGTAACTGTATAAGTTATTTTCTAAGTCGAAAATGATAGGGATAATTCTGTACATTTTCTTGGTCGTCTTCAATCGCTTAAAAGGTAACCAGAGTTCTCCGTTTGGTCCACCAGTTCAAATTCTCGGAGCAATAGTCCATGGCATGTATTTGCTTTATGACTTGCCATCTTACGCACTCCTATAGGACATGGTATCATTTCTAACGGATCCACAAATTGGAAATAGAGACGGGTGCTTGATCCACTCCGGTAAGTTGAGATCCTCTTGCAGTATACTCAAATTCCATCTTGTCTTTTGTGGAAAGTAAGTGCCACCAAAGGTGCGAAATTGTACTTTAACTGATTCTGATTTCGTTCAATCACTAGAGGTTACCTCATTAATATTTAGGCTTAAAAAGCTGGGCTGCCGACTCCAGACTTTGCAAACTGAGCTTCGTTTTACAGTACCATTTTGAGGGCAGATTATTTGTGCACATTAGCTTGCATATTCTTCATTCGTTGATCATTTGTCATAGTACCAAGCAAAGATACCGATACCTAGAAAGCAAGGAATACTACAGCACCAAGAAGGGATTGCTGATACTGCTCACCTGTTGTTGTGGTACTGCAATTGGCTTCCTGCAAAAGTTTTTCGAGTTGGTCCTTCAAAGTGTGGAGTAGAGTATTAGGCTGGGTTTGGCCTTACACCTTTCTGGAAGCTACTTTACGCTTGCAAGTTCTGTATGCAGATGTTGCACATAAGTGTTCCCTGAAAGAAGGAAGGTGGCAGCTTAAAATTAGTGTTCGAAGATAATCATGCGGGCAATTTCGCGAGTGACTACCAAGAGGGCTGGAGTTACCACCCGATAGCGATGATGCCAGCATAGTGGCAAGATACCATTTCCGACATTTGAGAGAGAGTCACAGCCGAGCCAACATGATTGGTGCAAAGTACTGCGTTGGCACAAGCCCCAGATTTCAGCACGACCAGCTACGAATGGCCAGTCAAGACCGATGTTAAATTTACGTCATGAGACGTTTAGTAGCAACGTAAGTAATACCTTGTGAAAGTGGTTCACCACGGCTGCGATGAACCGCATGAACCGATCAGCGAGAAGAGCTCCAAGCGAGACCTGCCGGCAGTCAAACCCAGTGACAACCCAACACTTTAATAGCAAAGTTCCATGAAGATGCATCTGTAGTCACAGCAACTGGATGTGCAGAGTTCCCATCAAACCGATAATAACGATGCAGGATGAAACCGATGAGATTTGCGAATCCCAGAGACCGATGTTTCTTGTTCAATTTCATGCAGCATCAAAAGTCACATTTCATCAAAGACCTGGGAAGAATTTATCAAAAATCTTGCTCCAAAACCATGATAACTGGGTTCATCCTATAGTTCATGTGAAGTTAGAAGTCATTGTGGTGATGAGACTTGGTCGCGTTAAGGAAGGTCATCAAATGTTGGTTTCATCAAGGTCAGAGTTGATGATTTTAGAACAACTGGGACAACTGCGCGGTCGCGGTGAAAGGTGAAACTCCTATGGCCTCACTCCATTGTTTGTCAGCGTACGTTTCTGATCAAAAGACCTGCTTGATGAGCACAGTGCAGATATCGAAAGATATCGACGTCAAAGCGTGTGTCCAGTTTTCTTCGCTGCAAGCATCACAATGTTGACGATCAACGTCGCAGGCAAAAGTGAAAGTCGTCCAAAGCAGAGACGAGTGATTGCCTTGAAGTGGGTGCCCAACCAACGTCGGTGATGTTCAGTGGATACGGTGTTTCAGCGAATTTTTGCAAGTGATGCTGAGAAAGCTCGTTTAAAGCATTCCGGTGAGTCAGCACCGATGCTGCTGTACAGGCGAGTGGCGAGGTTTCGATTCTGCACCTTCCAAGTGCTTTGGAGAATTTCCACTCAAAAGTACGATGCCAATACTGTCAGGCATGTCCAGCATGATGGTTAGTCACCCGCATAGCCAAGATGAGTTTGAAAAGCAAATCGTTGGCCCAGATCGATAATGAAATCCATAGTCCACTCCTTTATTTTTATGGAATATTAACAAAGTAATAAGTATAGCTTAGTCCGTGTTCTTTTGATTGCTGCTTCAATGTTGTCTGTAGACTGGGGCGCTCATAGCTGGAATACGGAACAAGATTGAGTCAGCTTCAACTTAACTGGAATGATACCAGGGATCGAAGCCTAGATCTGTAGCAGCGATAGGTGTGAAGATGTCATAACCTTTAATCAGGTCTTCGTTGACGTCTTTTACCCTATAACTGCATCCCAGTGAGACATCATATCCACGGCTCGAAAGCTCTTCTTCTAGAGCACTTTTTAATTTGAGTGGTAGGTGCTATCACCTGCCACACACTGCAGCAGAATTTTAATCATTGGATTTCCTCCGTTTATTATAATTTACATTAAGCTGTCTTGCTTCTGAGATATATTGGAATAGCTTCTGGATTTCTGTAATCTTAGCTAAATCTGCGAGATGCTCCGTTACCAGTAGAAGTCCATCAACGCTGAGCTAGGATATTTGTTTAAAGCTTGAACTCCCGGGTTGTTGATGATAAAGAAGAGTAGTGAAAACGTCACTTCCTTGTCAGGAGCGACCATATTTGTGAAATGTTACTGGCTTCTCTAAACGGCCTGCAACTACATTTTCAGTAAGGTTATATGATATGGTATCGGTGCTTGAGGGATCGCTGCTACGTTTGTGCAAGTCCTTTCTACAAAGTTCCATATCTAAAGCCTGTTGGAGCGAGCTTTTCCGCGTTCGGTCAAAGCCGATCGAGTAAAGTATCCATAACAATTTTACGTTCTTCTAATAAAAGTTTGCAACCTGATCAAAGAGAGTTGTTCTTGATTACTCGCTTCCTAAAGCAAAACACTAAGTCTTTGTCAAAGCGAAGCTAATCCCTTAACATTCTCCTGCTCTCTCTAACTTTTATGGTCTAAAGTATAACACTGCTATGAGCCGTTGTCAACAGTATGTTGTATTTTGTTTGATATGTTTGATAAAAGCGACAGTCACTTTCAAAGCAGAAATGTGACGATTATTTTTAATCCTCTATTTTAGCTCCTATCCACTTAGAAAGAGGCCTTGAGCTTTTAAAACCTAGACCCCTGCTCCTATTATTTGTATTTCTTGTGCCCACTTTTCTTCCAGCGATTGGAAGCATTGTTTTAATGTTTCACTTCTCCTTCAAGGTTACCATATCCAGAAACTTACCGTTGTCTGATTTATAAGATCTTGTAATCAATGTCTTTCCTCTTTCTTGCAATACTGATCAACGACACCAAGCTTCCTATCCTCCTACCATAGTGAGACTTAGCTCCCCAAACTGTAAAGTCCTGTCTCTGTTTTTGAATCATAGATACTATTCAAGAGATTTGAACTGTCCTAGTGCAGCATATTCGCTCTCTGAGATTCGAAGTGCTCTAGTTTATGAAGGGTAGTGGGGAGTTACAATGTTGGCATCCGTTTCCATCGCAGTACAGTGAAATGTCATCTCCACACCTTCAATCTCACTGACATGAACTCATGAGTTTTGAGTACATTTCTTTCACATACTTCCATAATTGCATCAGAATCAAAACTATTTCTAGTTTCCTCCGTTTCTGGCTAGATAAGATAGAGGCGGTGATTAAGTGCCGCTGGGCCGGACGTGATTCGCAACCACGCAAATAGAAGCTCGCACTTGCACTGCTGGTGGCTTTTCCGTTAGCTCCTGAGCGTAAAAGCTATCACTTTTCGCAGAATCCATGCCTGACCATTTACGGAGCGGTTCAGGAAAATGCGTGGAGAGGTTCTGACTAAAAGAAATGCGTCCTATTTATTTTTATTGTTTTTATTGTAGAGCAGGCCAAACGAGTGAACGCAGAGTTGTGAAAAAGCCAAATGACTGCTGAGGATGATGGCTCCTGTATCTAAATAACCTCATTTCAAAGACCGTCTTTTCCAGCAACAACAAAGCCTGTGTTCGACAACGATCAAACATAAAATATATATATTTTTCGCGTAAGCATGTTGTTACACTTCTCTTTCTATTTGGTGTGTGTAGTATTAGGGTAGATCACGTAACCACCACAGCTGGCGGCTGGTTTGCGCGGAATTGTCTATAAGCCCAAATTACCAGCTTCAGCGCCCTAAAGAGACGCTGGCTTTCCGCACTGTTCAAGCCTCATTTGCTCTTGACTCGTCACTTGCCTCTCGAGAAGGCAGTATACTACTTGCCACTTTCCCTAGGGATCCTCCATATTTCTTTTACATGAGTATCTGTATATGAGTGCTATCATGCTTTTACTCGTTCTCAAATTTTCATACTCGTGAAGATCTCATCCACTGGATAATTTCTTTAATCTTGAATATATTTCTGTGTGTGGCTGACTGAGTACATACCGGCCACTCACACCATGTCTGCCCAGAAATGTCGAGTCCCAAACATGGTTTGAGAGTTGGTGTGTTTATCAAACATCATGCAGTGCAGCTTTACCTTTTAAATACGCCCGTACGAGCTCGAGATGCAATTGTCATGGGTGGAATACTTACCAGCGTATGTACATGATCTGGCGTCAGAGTGTCCTTTCGATAATAAGAAAAGTGTCAAAATGTAACTGTATTTTGACGCTAGTAAATCATTATTCTCTATCTTCGATTTAGCTCATCTTGGAAATGTCTACTATTCTTGACTTCTTCTTCATCCGCTACTCAAGACGCTAAGGACGCTAACGCGCACTTCAACTATGGTCCGATAGCTCATTCATTTTCTTACCAGCTTTTGTTTTTCTAAAGGTTTACGTTTACGAGACACAGTCACCACCGTAACACACTGTGCGTACGTTTCTTTACAAGGGCCTTTGATATCTAGTACGAGCCACAATCTTATGTGGCTAGTAACACTTGAACTAGGAACAAATCGTGCTGACGAGAATGAGTTTTCTTAGGGTTTATCAACGCGATGGTTTTCCGCGTTCGTAAGCCAGTCCTATGAACGACAAAGCTAGGCATCCACCTTGTCTCCGTTGGGGAAGGATATCCATTTTCACTAGCTAGATGGGCGATACTCTGACAACTCATAGTCAGAAAGCTTGCATAGCACGTGTTGCAGGGCTGAGCTTTATCAAAGAAAGTCAAGACAATTTTCAGCCAGAGTGGGATTTGATAGATGACGTGACTTACGATTTTCATCAATATAATCCATGAGTGCACGAAGTCTCACGCTTGCGCTGTAGGCTAGCTCCATAACTGCATCCTACAAACTCCTGTGGATAGTCTGCATGATTTGGGCCTTTAACACCGGGTTCTTCAATGGTTTGCACTGTTTAGTAGGATCAGGAAACTCGGATGGGTCGACCCACATCCATAGACTCACTACATCAGTCCCAGATTGACCTTGCTAGCTATCTGTGGATGGGTGCGAGTCGCGAAATGATCAGTCAGTGTTAGACTCACGTTTCGAGCGTTCACTGAGTCGCATCACATGAAGAAGATGAGGAAGCCCTGGCAGAGCGAGATCCAAGAGCTTGCGATGTTTCCGTTCAAACTGAGACTAGCATCCATTCCTTTCTGCAATTTTCAAGAGCTTCACGAAGGTCATTGTATTCAATGTTGACTCATTGATTGGATAAAGAGCCTGCGAAAGCTCATAGGGTTCATCTGCTTGTGTCCAGATGGGGTTCTGAGGCAGGGTTTGCCGCCAGAGTCGCTGTATCACCGACACGAGGTGTCTTGAACAGTCTTCGATAGATGCTATGCATATAACCAGCGATCACCTCACTGTCATGGTCAGTCGTCCTGCTGGCACGTGCCAGATGTTCCGAGCCTCCAGTGCAACGACATCAAAGAGTTTGCCATTTGCTCCTTGGGCTGAGATCTTGTCACCTGGCTTAACAACTGCATCCATGGCTCTGCTTGGAGGATAACGCCACGTAAGCATCGTAAAGCTGGTCAAAAATCAAAGCCTTTTAATGGGTGCTGATACCATCGCAGTTGGGGCTAGTACTTTTCGACCAGATTTGCTCTAGGATTTCTTTCGATACCGATACCCGCCTTAGCGGAATGCCAATACTGCTTCGCTGGCATCAGGCCGATATGCATCCTCGATCTCCGTGCGCACTTGCTCTGGATCTGCGGCTGGCAAGGTCAGTCTTTGCTAATGCAGCATGGCGTCAAATCATTATCAAAGCCTAGGTAGACATTGGCTGAGTGTTTGAGGCCTCAATACCTTGGGCGGCATCTGACCACTAAAATATAGCTCCCTTCTACAGGCGACGAAAGCCAGGCGACGACTGCTTGCATCAGTGAAAGTCTACGTGCCCTGGTGTGTCAATCAAATGGAAAATATAGGTCTCTGCATCTTTAGCAGTAGTATAATTGAGCTCGATATGGCATTAGGTTTGATCGTAATCCCACGCTCACGCTCTCGAGTCCATACTATCAAGAAGCTGGGCCCTGCACATTTCATCGACTGTGAAACTGTCTCAAGTCCTGCGTGTCTGATACGGTCTGCTAGTGTTGACTCCCATCGGGTCAATATAGGCGATGATGGAGAAAGGATTACGAGATCTTCTCCTGCTGTCGTTTTCAAATTCTTGCAGTTCATCATTCCCTCTCTCTGCTTTCTCAGAATTATCTATTAATTATAAATTGTGCTGTTTGACAAGACACTTACCCTGTAATAGGGGTGCTAATCTTCAGCATACAAACCGTCATTTCCAATATAGCGACGCTCAGTCATCACCCTGTCGATCTGCTTAAAGATAATACCACACGCAAGAAGAACTTACCGCCATAGACAGCTCCCCCATCCATACCAGCTTTACGCATCTTCTATTGTCAGAGTTCAGATGTGCTGTTTTTGATCAACAGACCACTGCAGACAGGTAGTATGCCCAAAGACAATGGTTTTGCCTGTATGATTTTCTGCCTCATGGAAGTGGCTTTTCCCGAGGCCAGACCTTTCTTATAATCGATGCCAGTTTCGTGCCAATCTTCCATGGTCAAATCAATACCTGCTTGAACAAAAATATACTTATCTGTTTCCAATCACAAAAGGCGTTTGACGAGATAAAGCAACTAGGTCTGCTGCTTCTGCTCTCAACTCGTTTAGCATCTGCAATAGCATCCTTTCGCGAGCATCCAAGGCCGACCTAAAATAGAGTTGATTGGTCGTATCACCACCAGCTCGACGGTGATTGATCGTAACTCTCTTCTGGATTGTCTGGCAGGTTAAAACGCTATTCATGAGTCAGACAAACAAAATTGCCCCTTGGATTTTTCAACCCAGGTCCTTGACCTATCTCTGGAGACGTGACCCTCTTCCTCGAGTCAATCAAATCTCCAAGAGGAAAAATAAGTTGAGATCTTCCCATCCCATGTCTTTAGTAAGTCCTCAAAGCATTCCAGCTTTTCCGTGAACATCTCCAATTACATAATAGTCTGTCATCTATTTCTCCTTACCCTTTTTAACAGTTCTCTTGCTTGTGTCAGAGCTAGCTGGAGGTCCCATCTTCTCCTGCCAACATTTGCTAGCTTCTTCTACACGTTCTTCACGACTCAACAGAGCGAACCGTTGAAGACTGTAGAATTCTCATCACTCACCTTCTCGATAAAGGGCAGTTGTCGCGATGGCAATCACTTGTGGTAGGTGTGAGATTGCTAAGAACTTGACCATGTTGCCCATTTTATGAATTTTTGCGCGATTGCTTGAGCTACGGCCTACGAAACACCAGTATCTACTTCATCAGAACAATACTAGTCTTGCCTTCCTTGAGAAAAAGCTGATTTGATGGCCAGCATCAAAACGTGACAACTCACCACCAGACGCTTCACTTTTACCAGGTTTAAGAGTCTCTTTACCAGGGGTTGTTGATCTATACCAAATTCAACACTTTTCATTTCCTTCTCGACTGCGTTTGCGTGGAGTCAATACTTGAGGTGGCTTTTTCCGTAGCAGAGAGTCACTGCAATTTCTTGTAATTTTCAGCTTCTCAGTCCTGCTATCCGATGATGTCTGGCGAGCAGGCGACCCGGCTCCCTTTGTCCACAAGATTCTTTTCAAGTTTCTTGAGTTCGGCTTCCATATCCTCAGACGAAGTTGTCCCGTTAAGGTGTATACTCGTCTAGCATCCAAATATGAGTAGACGACATCGTCACACTACCTACCTTATGTTACGTGTAATGGGCGCGTTAAATCCAACCGACTCTCAACCTGCATCAGCGATTCCGTCCAAATCCCAAATCATCGATGATGGATTCCAAGCGTTTAGTTGATATCTTCTAGGACATAATACGGTCTCAGAAAGCATGAAATCTCGTAGTCCTGGATCGCACTCTTGAGACTCCATATCATTCATGGCTGAACGGACGTTTGCCTGAAACGAAAAGACTCCTCATTATCAGCGCATCACTATAAAGCATTTGTCAAAAGGTACACCAATATGCTATGGTTAAAGTTTAGTCCCACGTTCTTTGATGATAACATCGCTTCACCTGCTTTCAAATTAAGCTGCTTCAATTTCCAGTCATTTGAAATTCCAACATCTCAATTCGTTCCTTGTGCTCCTCGCTGGTTCTTACTTGATGTCAAGAGACATGCGTGCGCATTTGACGATAATCATCAGAAGCTAGTCCTGGTAGGCTAACTCTAGCTCAGAGAAGTCAGCATCACCAAACTCATCCAGCATCTGAACAACGTCGGGTAGCCAGGTCTCATTAGTTCTTCCTGATCATGGGGTGTTTTGTTGTTTGGTGTGGTTTTTGGTTGTGTTTTGGTGTTTTTGGGGTATGATTATTTGATTTCAGTTGTTCATCAAATTTGTGGGTTTTTTGTGGGTGTTTTGTTGGGGTGGTTTGTTGTTTTTTTTTTTGTGTGTTGGTGTTTGGTGTTTTTTGGTTTGGTGTTGGATGGTTTGAGTTTTTTTAATCTGGAGTTTGGTGCATTGTAGTTTTGTTGTTGAGGTGTGTGGTTTTTTTGTTTGGTGTTTTGTCAGCTGCAGTCAGGCTCTGTGGAGTTGGTTTTTGGGTTGTTTTTTTTGGTTGTGTTGTTTTTTGTTTGTTTGTTGTTTTGGGTTTAAATTAAGTATTGTCTTTATTTTATTTTAGTTTTTAATATATAGGGGTGTTGGGGTGGGTCTTCTCAAGTGTTCAGCAGTTTCTTCCCTGTGTTTCAGTTTGATAATCTGTAGCAAATCTTCTAATCTTCTCAAGTCTCTTTTTTATTCATCTTTACACTGACTCTCTATTGCTCTCTCTACAGCTTTTTCTGTTTCAGTAACAACCTGTTGCTTGCCTGGTCTTCCTTCCAGTAGATGGGCTAAAGGTCATTATTTCCATGTCCTCCTTGCCATCGGAGGCTAATCCAAGCCTAGGACAGAAAAACCTTCTCTAGCTACCATTTCAGTAGCTGTTTCCGGTACATGTTGATGCACCTTGGCATCTCTGGTGATCCCATTCTTACCAATCTGCTCGGCGAGCCTCAAAACACAGTTTTATTGCGAGCAACAACCTGCCGCTGAGTCAGCTAAAGAGCTCGGTGCAGGGCTACAGGTGGAAAATGAGAGGGCCTAAAGAAATCGAGGCAGCATCGATGCACTGAAAGCAGAGCTTGGTTATAGCTCGAGAGTCGGCCTTTTCAAGCATAGCGAAGATGTAAACTGCTCCATGCTGACAACGCGAGGATCATAGCGTAATTTCCAAGCAAGCTGGTTGTCCCGACATCGACTGCAAAAACTAGTTTATGCACCGTTTTGCAACATGACATCAGTCAAATCCTCCTGTAGAAGCTCCGATATCAATGGTCGTTTTACTCTTCAACAGTTAAAGTCAAAGTTTTCTAAAAAGCCTTCTCTAGCTTTCAAACCACCTCGACTCACATACTTGAGCTTTCTCACCCTTGAGTTTTAACTCTGTATCATCAGGGATTTTTCTCCTGGGCTTATCAAGATCGTTCACCGTATAGTAACAGCGACTACTAAACCAGCCATAACTCCTCGTTTGGCTTGTTCTCTCGTTTCAAATAAACCTTGTTTATATGCTAGTACATCTACTCTTTCCTTAGCTATTGATTCTCAAACTTTCTACTATTTTTACAATTGGTTCTTGTCACAGCTCACAACTTGGCTAATCTCTTCAAGTTTTGCATTAGCTTGATCCAAGTTTGATTGCAAAAACGCTATCGCTTGGTCCTAGTCAACAAGGCAGGATAGGTTGACTTCTCAGCCTGCAAATCTTTCTGGTGTCTTACCGATTTCCTCAAAACTTGCTGTAACATCAAGACATCATCTCTCACCTGAAAAAGCCAGTCCAACTCAACTCATCAACTGTTTTCAGCTGCTTCTGAGAGATTTTCTCTATCCAGCAATGATACCAGCCGCTTGGAAAAGGAAAAGGCTAAAAGTTTACGGTCTTATTAGCATGGATAGTCTAGTTCCTCTAAAGTTTCAAGTGTTTACCTTCTACCTTCCATATCCAAAACTTGCCAGCTACCATTCCCATACTTCCAGAAGCAAGTGATAAATTAGCTATTAAATCATACCTTGTTTGACTCAAGCAAATCAAGCTTGAGCAATTAAAAGCATAGGGATCAGCGCATCCCCTGCTAAAATAGCTAGAAGCTTCACCAAACTTCTTATGGTTGGTCAAACGACCCCCGACGAGAAATCATCATCATCCATAGCAGGAAGATCCATCATGGATCAAACTTCCTGTATAGAATCATTTCTAGTGCCGCTGCAACTGGGCATGTTCATGGTGATAGGCAAAGCATGAAGGAGTCCAAAACTTCTAAAAAGTAAATAAGGACGAATCCGTTTACCACCAGCATGTGATGGAATAAAGAACAGCTTCTCTTAAACTGGATGCAGGATTGCTGTGTCACCATAAAAAGTCTTTCAAGGGCTGATTCAACCAAAGGCTAGTTTTCCTGCTTGTTCATAGGAGTTCACTTTCTGTTCCATCTTCTTGCATGACTTGACCAAGGTCTTTTCAAGCCTTATCAAGTAGCTTGCAATTCTTTTGGATAAGAATCATTCCTTTTTGAAAAGCAGCAATAGCATCTTCAAAAGCAATTTCACCATGTTTCTAAACTTCGAACAATAGTCTCAAGCTCTGCTAAATTTTCCTCAAATTTCTTTTGTTTTGACATCTCTTACCTCTAGTTCTACTGACCGTCCCGCATCAACAGTGATACTTGAGTCATTTTCTTTCAAATCTTTCGCTCGAAAGCCTACTACGGCTTCTCTGACAATCGCATAACCTCTGGCTACAGATTCGACTAGTATCTAGCATAGAGTAGAGCTTCTGATAGAGCGTTTACTTCTGCTACTTGTGCATCGTAGCTCACAGCCATCTGGCTACGCATTAGCTGCAGTTGGAGCATACGGTCCTGGTAACGCTGGATCTTTGATGATTGGTGATAATTGTTCCAAACGGTGGATTTGTTCTTGAACCTTTTTGTTGATGTCAGACAAGTTCAGCATTCAGTCACTTAGCTTCAGTCACGTAGCTGTAACATGATCTAGCGTTGTAGATAACCCATCATATAAACGCTCTAGTTGCCTGAAAGATGACCGATTGACTGAGGGATTCTCAGGCTTCTTGTTTTCTTTGACAGTATGTTAACCGCTGTAGTCATGCGTTTTCTTTCTTGATTCTGAAGATAGGTTAAAGATCTAGCTTAGTTACTGGTGTGGCAGGTTCAGCAGCAGCTGTCGGCGTTACCCGCTCTCTTATCCACAACAAAATCAGCCAGAGTGACATCCGTTTCATGCCACACTTGAAATGATGGGTAGCCGTGAGTTCAAAGATAGAGCGAACTACAATCTCTTCGTTAAAGGCCCAAAGATCTTCAATGGATCCACCACCTCGACCAATAATCAGAACATCTAAGTCATCACGCTCATTAGCTTTCGCAATGTTGCGAGCAATCTCCTCTGCTGCCCTTCACCTTGAACTTTAGTAGGATATAGGGACAATTTCCACACCAGAAACGTCTACTGACTGTAGTAATGATATCTTGGATAACAGCACCACTTCGACTAGTCACTCACACCTATTTGTTTTGAAAATTGTAGTAAAGATTGTTTAAAGCGTTCTTGAAATAAACCTTCTTCTGCCAGTTTCTTCTTAAATGCTGTTCAAATTGGATAGCCAAAAGCTGCAAACACTCATCTGGTTCAGCTTTTCAATAATGATCGAGTAACTTCCACTTGGCTCATAGACTTGGACACGACCAACTACATTGATCTTCATACCTTCTTCCAAGTCAGAAACCTAAACGTTGGTAGACTCCCGACCAAATAGTTGCCTGAATAACTGCTCAGTCATCCTTTAGAGAAAAATACTGATGCGTTGGACGCTTGCGGAAGTTAGAGACTTGACCAGTTACATAGACCCCGTTCCAAGTAGAGGGTCTTTATCGAATTTCATTTTTAGATACTTGGTCAAAGTTGTGACCGATAAATACTTTTTCCATCTCTACCTCCTTCTTTTCTCTAGTTTTTCCTTGGGTATTATTATACAAAAATATGCTTAAAAATCTTGAATTTCCACCTAGAATAGTAGAAAATACAGGGAATTTAACGTATGAAATAATTTCTTAATGTTTTTGCCCCTTTTGCCCCTAGAACAGAGCCCTTCGGATAAAATCCGAGGGGCTTAAAACGATATTAAATCAACGGCCGAACTTTTGAGTTTCAAAGTTCAGGGATAAAAATAGTTCACTGAACTATTTTATTTCTTAAGGTTGTAGAATGATTTCAATCCACGGTATTCAGCTACTTCACCAAGTTGGTCTTCGATGCAGAAGCAATTGGTTGTGTTAGCGATACGGTCAGTACGTGAAAGTGAACCAGTCTTGATTTGTCCTGCGTTAGTTGCAACTGCGATGTCGGCGATTGTTGAATCTTCAGTTTCACCTGAACGGTGTGATACAACGGCAGTGTAACCAGCTTCTTTAGCCATTTTCGATAGCGTCGAGATGTTTCGGTAAGAGTACCGATTTGGTTAACTTTGATAGGATTGAGTTAGCAGCGCCTTCGGCGATACCTCTTTCAAGGTAAGCAGTGTTTTGTTACGAAGAAGTCGTCACCAACCAATTGAACTTTACCACCAAGACGTTCAGTAAGAGCTTTCCATCCATCCCGGTCGTTTTCGTCCATACCATCTTCGATAGTGATGATTGGGTATTTGTTTACCAATTCTTCAAGGTAGTCGATTTGTTCTGCGGAAGTACGAACAGCGGCTCCTTCACCTTCAATTTAGTGTAGTCGTAAAGCTTTACGTTCTTTATCGTAGAATTCTGATGATGCACGATCAAATCCGATAAATACGTCTTTACCTGGAGACATAACCAGCAGCTTCGATAGCAGCAAGGATAGTTTCAACACCGTCTTCAGTTCCTTCGAGAACGAGGCGCAATCCACCTTCGTCACCTACAGCTGTTTCCAAGACCACGGTTTGAAGGATTTTTCTTAAGGCGTGGAAGATTTCAGCACCCCAACGAAGAGCTTCTTTGAATGTAGGTGCACCAGCAGGTACGATCATGAATTCTTGGAAAGCGATTGGAGCATCTGAGTGAGATCCACCGTTGATGATGTTCATCATTGGAGTTGGAAGAACTTTAGTGTTGAATCCACCAAGGTAGCTGTAAAAGTGGGATTTCAGGTAGTCAGCAGCAGCTCGAGCCACAGCGATGAGACACACCAAGGATTGCGTTAGCACCAATTTACCTTTGTTAGGAGTTCCGTCAAGTGCGATCATAGCACGGTCGATAGCTTGTTGGTCACGTACATCGTAGCCGATGATTGCTTCAGCGATGATGTTGTTTACGTTGTCAACAGCTTTTTGTGTACCAAGACCACCGTAACGAGATTTGTCACCATCACGAAGTTCAACTGCTTCGTGTTCACCAGTAGAAGCTCCTGATGGAACCATACCACGTCCGAAAGCACCTGATTCGAGTGTAAGCTCTACTTCAAGTGTTGGGTTACCGCGTGAGTCTAGGACTTCGCGAGCGTAAACATCAGTAATAATTGACATTTTTACTCTCCTTATTGAGTTAAATTTTTTACACCTCTATGATACCTTAAAAAGACTCCTTTTTCAAGGAAAAACGTTATCTTTGTGCAAATTTTCCTTAAGTTTATAAAGTAATCGCTTTCTTTTATCTGTTTTCTCGCTTTATTTTCATGATATACTATTTTTACTGACTGATCTATCTAAACAAATCCTAGAAAAGGCCAATGGTGGTCTTAAACTAAATCCTGATGAACAAAGACGTTTTCTCGGAACATTTGAAGAACGTGTCCTTGGCTACGCAGACCTTGAAACAGCTGATGATGATAAATTTAAAAATGGATTTTTAACAATTATAGAAACCTTTAAAAAAGATACTCAACCTCTATTTGTCGAAAATTTCTCCTCAGGTAGAGTTTGATAAACAAGTTTTTATCTAAAACAATCCAAAGATGCTGACTGCCAAGCGACCATCGTTTCTGAAGATCCTGCTCTTCTCCTTTTTGGCCTAGTTATCCATAGCGATGCCCCTGTTCAAATAAATGAAAAAGACCTTAAAAAGGCCTTTCCAGACTTGTGGCAAGAGAAAGAGACCAAAGCTCCTACTTCTTTTTGGAAAAAGTGGTTTGGTTAATTCTTCTTCAAAGCTAAGAGTTGACCAATGTTTGTAGCTGTATTTTCTAAATAGATAGCTGCATAGACTATCTTCAGTGGTTCACTTTTTCTAGTATAGAAAAAGCTGCACGATATTTCTCAAATGGTAAGGGTGGTAAATCCTCTGAGCAGACTACCACAAATAGCAATAACTGGAACACCATTTGGTGTTCTTTTTGCTACCAATTGGGCCTACAGATAAACTTTGAGAATCTAACCTACCTTCACCAGCTGATAGCCAAGATCTGCATTTCGCAACCTTCTAGTCAAAATCAGTAGATCTAAACAAGTTTGAATACAACAGACACAATTGTTGCTCCAGCAAAAGCACATAAAGCCAGCTGCAATGCTACCTGCTCCAGCTCCTTCCAGCTTTAAGATGAATAAAAGAGACTTGAGAAGATTAGAAGATTTGTTACAGATTATCCGTCGGAACGGGAAGAAATCGTTGAACACTTGAGAAGCGGGTATCTCTGCTACTCAAGCAACAGTCTCGGATATTAAGAGATGTCCAAAATGTTTTATTTTATAGGGGCGTTTGCAAAACGCTCCCTACAATAGTAACTCATAGAGGTATGCGTTTGGGCAGTAAACATTTCTAAGAACTTCATTCCCCTATACGAATTGCGTTTTGTCGTATGAGTTTGAGACTCATATACCGCTATGCGCTGCAATGATTGGGCAACAGGGCAACAATCCCCTCCCACACCACTCTTGCCTGGCAAACCTGCTTTTAAAAGCAAACCTCCGGACCTCGTCATAAAATCCCGCAGGTTTGCATTATGCGCGTTTACACGCCTTGGTGCAGGTTTCGGTAAGTATTTGTACGCGGTCGTGCATACGGATACCATCGTTGGCAAGAAATGAGAATATATACGCCATCGATTTGCAAGTGAGTTCCAAAGAACAGAGTTTGAAGATAGAGCTGAGCACCTCGATAGGGTCGTTTTCATATTTCGAGCGACTTGATGTAGCTAACACAAGGCAAAATTGCGATATCCTCACTGGATTTTTCGGATTCGGCTACTAAAACAGAATAGCTGATGCATCGTCGTTAGCCAATCTCGCGTACAAAAAGTAAGAAAATCGGCTTCGGCATCTTCTAAAAGATAGAAAAGCAAATATCACACACTACTATCGCCCTGCATTGATGAGCGGATTACGCGGATACCATTATCGGCTTCTAATTGGACGAGAGAGTTGAACGAGGTACCTGATGGTTCTACATCTACGCGACGCCGTGCTGGTCGCCTATAATACCATAGGCGCCAAAGAGAGGCGAGCACTTGGCGATACTCTGCGCTGAAAATTTTACATCGCAATCGCCTATGCCATACGATGATTGCTTTGTTGAGACTATAAAATACACCCTCAAACTGTTCGGGGTTTACTTGTGCTAATCTGGGAATGCAGGTAGGACTGGTACCAGCATTTTCGCCCTTAATACTTCCTCATAAACGGCATCGATTATTTTTGAATATTTCATTTTTAATTAACAATTGACAATTAATAATTAACTCATACTTCTATTGTAGCGTTTACACAGCCCCAGCCGTCGTACTCACCTTCAAAAAGGAGAGGCGAGTTCTAAACAAATTCCACTAATATCATGGATATCCAACGGACTATCTTCCATGAGTGGCTTGAACTGTATGAGATGCGTATAGTTTCTTTCGCTTTTCGTCTTCTACTGTTTTCATCATCGCTAAAAGTACTTAAAAACCTTTAGCTTCAGCTTTGGCAAAAAGCCTGTTGCTGAGTACAGCTTTTTGAAGTAGAAAATGGTCGATTTCTCGAGGCTATACTATTTATCGCCATTCTTTTCGGAGTTGCATCAGCACTTTGCGTGGTTTTGCATTGTTTGGAAGAAAAACTCATCGGGTAGAGGACCAGCTGTAATCTTCCCACTCAGGGTCTTCGGCGTATTATACCCCTGACTGATAGCCCTCTCAAAAGCTTGTAATGCTTTCTTACAAAGTTTTAGCCAAAGTTTTGGCATTTTGGGTATAAAACCAGAGTTCTAAAACCCTCGGATTTCTACCACCCCAGCCGATACAGCCCGTAGCTTCGGCTTTTTCACCCATAGCATCCTCTATATCACAGAGGATAGGATATTCTTCGTTAGAAGAGAGTCCAGTCAGGTCTAGGGTTTTTGCATTTGATATAGAACTGCAAGCGCTGTGAAAGTCCTCGAGAGGAGCGACCTCAATCAAAGCTAAATTGGTGCGTAGTAGAGGCAGGAGCGCCTTCAATACGGCACACAAAGAAATCCCAATTTTGGGGAGATTTTATTGTTCATATAAGTTTGATTTATTTTTAATACTAATACAGATATACTGACCTCGTGGGTTATAGTGCCTTTTGATCCCAACGAACAGAGAGCATTAATTACTTTTGGCATAGAGATTCCCTGTCAAGCCTATAAAAGACTTGTTCTCTATCCTTTTCGTCTAATACTAATGCCCACTGAGCAAAAGTGGTTGAAAATACTTTGCTTTTATTTTATTTATTCTTCAATACTATAAAGTGAAAAGTCTGCAACTCCTTCATAGACATTGTCTAATAGAGTCATAAAATACTGCCTATTAGGTGATATAAGGATAGCTAGCTAAAGTAGCTTTTTACCTGTAGGTTTTGTCAATCAAGGTATAATCCCAATCTTCATAGTATGTAGTACTGATAAGATATTGATTTAGAAAGGGTATTTCCATATAGGTATGTTCTATTCTCATTGTCATCGTACTTAGGTGCAAGGCTATCAATATAAGTAACATGCTTTGTTTTAGCACTCCCTGGACAAAGGAAGGCGAAGTTTCCTTTTTACTTTTTGATAGGATGGTAGTATCTATAAAATCAACGGATTGGCTGAGCGAGATATTGCATCTTAGTCACAAAACGAATATTTATTTTCTTGAACGGCTTTCTTTGTCTTCAGTAGTAATCAGGTCTTTATATGAGCTTTTATTTGGCTAATATCACCTGTTTGTTCTTTTTAATAAAGAGTTTTTCTCCCATTGCCATGAGGATAATCCCGTCATTGCGCGTTTAGTACTTTCTTTGGGTGCGCTGTTTGCTATGCCATACCAGAGTTAAGTTCTGAACCACCTTACTCTTTTCAGCATAGAGGCAATTTGCCAAGACGTGCGCTTTTGTCGTCGGCTTCCCATAAAGTTCAATACCATCGCGGTGGTCACATAAACTTTTTAATGGTAGGTGCATTATAACTGCAGTAGTTGCCTATTCTTTTGCCTTCAGAGTGTGTGTATCCTCAACTGAATCCTTCTTTTTCTGTATAAACCACATCAGCGGTGTCGATTACCTCTCGGGCAGGAGAGGATGAGAGTCATCGGCAGCTGCTAAAATAAAACAACTGATGAGTAAAATTGATAATAACCGCGTATGCAAAGTAATTGTTATAAGACATCCATTTTCAATATTTATTATATTTTATCCTCCAAAAACAGTAAAAGGGCTTCTTCGATGGCGGTGGTATCATCTGCGGTGGTATGATGACTGGGGTCAGCGAATATCCAGCGCAGGTATTGAGCGACTGTTTGTTTTTGCTGAGCGTTTAGCAATGAGAATTGTTGCTCTTTTGTACTCGTCTAAATGGATGAATGTATAGACAAGGTCAAAAACGGAACAGCCCCTTTGTAGGGTCGGCAACAAGGAAAGCGGGCAGGTGAAATCGCATTCCTTCGGGATCGAAATAGCAGAGTGCTACATAATATTGGTTGAGAAGCTCCACAGGAATCTTATGCCAATGGGTGTGTTCATCTTGCTTTGCGACAGCGGGCGCGTTCTTCGGCTGAGGGCATAATCATCCATAGCATTGCCCTCGCTGAGCCCCCATGCCGTTGCCCAAGGTAACGCCAGAAAAGGCTTGCTGTATGGTGTGAATGAGGTGTTGTGGGTTGCTCATCATAGATTTATTTTATCAGCAGGCTGATTTGACAATACTTTACGCAATTCTTCTATATTGGGTACACACGCTGAAACTGAAATTCAGGCATTTCAGCCGTAACGCCAAAATTGTGCTAGCTCGGCAGCCGTAGTGTCGAATTAATAAAACTCTGTTATCAACACTCGCAATTTGGAAACCGTGGTTTCCAAATTAGTATCTAACTCCTGTCACGCCTCAAAAAGGTACGCATATTTTTGATATTGCGTTCGCTAAAACCTCTAAGCCCTGGCAGTTCTTTATGGAGCTGTTCAGAAATAGCTTTTATAGCTCCTGTACCCCATACCCCTTTGCGGGTATTTTTGAGAGACATAGCGCCCTACGCCATAATACAAGGAGAGTTGTACGAGTATTTACTTGCTTAGCAGCTGTATATTGACTGCTGAGAATAGCTTCTTTTATCTGCTCAGCAGCAGTGGTATAAGAGGCTTTTGGAGTATTTCATCATAATGATTTGCTAATTTTCTCATTTGGTGACGTGATTTCTAGACTATTTTTAGGAGGTTTGTTTAGAGGTGAGAATATCTGACAAGTCAGGACCTCGTCTGATGAGTCTCGATACCCGAAAACCCGCCCCCTGAAACCCGACACCCAATCAAGCGATTGGTTTTCTTTGGCAGAGACGTGTAGCATATCGGCGTATTCGCTGGGGTGAGGTTGCCATAGTAGAAGTGAATAGGGTTGATATGTTCGCCGTTTAATGACCCTCGTAGTGCAAGTGAGGAGCTCAGAGCGACCGGTGCTTCCCACTTTTCCCCGATGAGGTCGCCACGCTTCACGATGCTGACCGGCACGCATCATTGTAGGCAGAAAGGTGTCCGTAGAGGGTTACATAGCCATAACCGTGGTCGATGCGGATGTGGGCTGCTATAGCCTCGAGGCGTTGCTATCGGCGCGGACCACCACGCCATCGCCAGCAGCATATACAGGGAGTGCCTTAGGGGTGAGGCGAAGTCCATACCATAGTGGAATTTACGCGCTTTTGGTGAAGGGGTCGGTACGCCAACCATAGCCTGGAAGCCATATGTTTTAAATCTTTGTTGTTGATAGGCTGAATAGCGGGAATAGAAGCGAGGAATTTTTCTTTAGCCTTAGAGAGTTTGGTAATCTCATCGAGCGATTTGGATTGTACAACCAACTGCTTGTGCAATACATCTAAACGTTCATTGGTGCTGGCAATCAGCTTGGAGTTGCCGAATTTCTCAAGGTCTTTATAGCGATTAGGGTTTTAAGACTCTTGCGGATACTATCGGGGATGACAGGAGCGTTGAAGTAAAGGCGGTACATATTGTTGTCGCGCTCTTGGATATCGGCGAGGACATCTCTACTAATTCCATTTTTGTTGAGGATTTGGTAGTTGGTTTCGTAGGTTTTTAATCTCGCGTGCGAGTACTACCTCGCGAGGGTGAAGAACAAACGCGAGGTTAATCATTATAAAAGAGAATAAAATCCCAAAGAGCTGCTGCCGTGAGGAATATCAGGGCGTTACGCACCTTTGTGCGCTTGCGATTGCGGATGCGCTTATACGAGAGCGTCTCGGGGTCATAATAATATTTTTACTTTTTCATACGGGCAAAAGTATATATATGAAATTTGCTATTTTATGACGATGTAATTTTGCAGTGAGTTAGGTGTCAGGCATCAGGTGTTAGACATCAGTTTGTAATTGTTAATTATTAATTGAATTTATGGGCATTTCAGAGATTATATTTATACTTTTTATGGTTTTTAATACTTTTTTGGGGCTGATAAGCTCCCAGAGGCTGCAGCGTGGTTTGGGCAAAACAATGCGCAATTGCGCGATGCTACTGATGAGATTAAAACCGAAATTCATCATCATATCAATCACACGGAATAGACACTACTATCGTAGAAGACACCCAAAAAGAAATTGAAGAACTTTAAAAACAATTGACAATGAAGAATTGACAATGAATAATGAACAATAAACCTACACTTTAGCCAAAGGTGCGAGCCGCACATGCAATAAATATAACTTAAAACCCTCCTCTTGTGGTACAAACTGCGAGGGAGGTTTTTTATGTTTGGCTAAAACTACTAAATTAGGATATTAAAAGTATTTTTATTACCTTTGCCCCCAATGTCAGGTTTTAGGGGCAGGGTCAGAGGTCAAGAATCTGAGGGTTGTTTGACACGTCCGACTTGTCTCGATAAAATTATAAAGCAAAAACATTAAATAATAATTATATGACTAATTTTTCGGCACTAGTTGCCACAGCATTATGCGTTTCTCTGCGGGAAAGACGACGACAACGGCGGAGGTGGTGGAGCTTCTCTCCCTGGCACCTTTATGTGGATTTTGCTACCGATGGTATCCAGTCCTACAACTTCTCAACGGCAAAGCTCAGCAAGGTTACCAAAACAATGAATGACCCTGGTATTACAGGTTGCGATATTACCTATGGTAGCAAAGGAAATAGCATTGGCAATCAGTACTGACCGCCTCGTTTGGCACTCAAGATACCCAAACTTTCTTATTGCGCCCTTTTGGATGGTAACTATGTATGGTTTCGCTCTATGATAAACTGCCAAAAACAGGCAACATTTTCTCGTTTAGTTTTTACTTTATGACCCTCAGGAGTTTTACAAGGAATGTATCATTCGCCTTTCCCCAACAAGAAATTTATTGCAGTTGATTCTATTATTGGGATGAGCGCGGGTACTCTTGCTCAATACTGAAACAGGCAAGCTCATTGCCGATTTTACCAAAAGGACTTACTCGAGATGATTTGAGGGCGCAAAAGTACCCCCGTATGGACACAGAACAACGAAATGTATAGTGCTATCAAGGGAGTACTCATCGTTGGAAAGAAGAATACAGCAATAAGGTAGAAAAAGTGTTGAATATAAACAACGGCAGGAGCCAACTATGTAACAGTAAACCCACAAGGTACACGCGTGGCTTTTTCGTTATGAAGGGCACCTCTGGGTACAGAATATAGACGGCAGCGACCTCCACCAAGTAACCACCTCCAAAACTTACAGGCTCCAGCAAAGCAGATGGCGAATATCATCCTGTATTCTCCCGACGGCAAATATATTGCTTTTTGTAGGAGCACCCACCGTAGGGCGTGCTTGGACAGACTATGACCCAGTACAACCCAGCCAAGGAGGTGTTGTGGTAACAAGCGGTGGCTATGGCTATGTGTTTGTAATTCGTGATGATAACAAACTCTACGACCTCGAAAAACGACAAAAGTGGCTTCATTGTGCTACGACAAGAAAGAGTCACACGGTAGTTCCTTCTTATTTTAGCAGGTATGATGTGGCGATAATAACGAATAAAGAAATTTTATTAACAACAAACATTATTCTTAACCCCTCTTAACTAGATTGCCCCTCTCTCCTGGGGAGAGAGGAACGGGAGAGAGGATAACACAAATATTATATGAAAAACTAATCGGCACTGGTTGCCACAGCATTATGCCTTCTCTCTTGCAGGAAAGACGATGACAACGGCGGAGGTAGCACTTCGCTCAGTGGGGATTGGTATCTTCATACTATGTATAACAACTCTGGATAGTAATGGAAACGCGATGAGTTGGCTTTTCCTGACATTGTGCTCAAAACAGTTATCGTCATTTTTCCGACACTCAAATAAAAGAAGAATGGTATCATTTAGAAGGTTCTGAAAGTGCAAATACACTCCACATTCTTGATTACACGACTTCTAATGGTGAGATAAATTATAGTGTAGCTGAGTGATTCTCCTAATGGATACAAAGGAAAGAAAATGAAGCCTATGAAATATGAAATAAAGGGCAAAGAACTTATTCTCGCTTTTGAGTAACGACATTTAGGTTTCAAGAAACAAATATCCTTCACAAAAAAGGGAGTGACTATAGCTACCTCGACCCCTTTGGTAGGGGTTTGGAAACTTACCAAAATAGAAGCAGGAGGCACTACTTATCCTGCGGGTACTCCTGCTTTACTTTACAGGCTATATAGCATGAGAGCTCTATAGGCTTTTCGCTCTACTATACCCTGCCTGCGAACAGCACACAATGCCAAGATAGGTAAAGTGTGAAAGCTACGACTATGTAAAAGAAGGAGACAAATATTACAACGTTTCTAACGGACAAAAAGTACCCTACCCATTTTAGCTTTAGCACAACAACCGAAACACTTACGCTTAGCCTTGGAGGAACTACAATGTTCTTCCAAAAACAGTAATCAATTAATAAATTAGTTACTTTTACCTAAAAACATATCCCTTTGCAGTTTGCACTGCAAGGGATTTTTCTGTTAAAATACAGGGTTGTTGTTTTGAACTTCTAAAATATTGGATTTCTATAAAATCTTCTTGTCCATTGTTCTTAACCTCAAAATATATAAAAATACCTCACCTTTTAAAATAGGTCTTACATAGAGGTTTAATACTTTGTTATATCTACCCAAATAGAGTGTATATTAGAAAAAGTTCAAGCATTAATCTTTCTGTTTCTAATAATATTTTATCTGAAAACAAGTAGCTTCGTTGTATATCCCAAAACTCAAGAGTTTCTTTAAAACTTTCTTTAGCTATCAGTCAAATATTCCATTTCTTTCTCTTTAGCTCTCGAATCTCTTTAAAAACATCGTCATTGCTTGTAACCATACCAAGGTTTTCCCTTGCTCTTTTGAGGAGCCGCAATAGTTTTGAGTCTTCAAGAGTAAGAATATCAAAGGCATCTTCTTTTTCTAAAGTTGATTTCCAGTAGCTGAAATACCTTTTACACTTTCTAAGTATGGAATATCAAATTCTTCTGCGCTGTTGCTGTAATCTTACTGTACCCATAATTCTTATATTTTCGGCAAAATAAAAATGACACTAGTTAATAAGCAAATTGCACCCTCTGATATCGGCGTTGTCGAAACGTCCTAATACTCAAAAGTACCATTGGGGTATAGCTTTTCCTAAATCTTGAGTAGCAATAAAAGCTCACGATTCTCTATTAGCTAAATCGATGATATTAATTCCGCCGGTTTTGCCGGTGAGCAAATAGCTCAGCGCATCGTTGGTATCACGTATAAAGCACTTTTGACCAAGGTACGCACTTATAAATCCTGCCTGCAGAATAGGCTTGCGAAAGGAGTTCAGTCATTCCGTATTCCGAATGAATCATTTCGACACCAAAAGCCTTTAGCAGAGCATAGCGTGCAACTCTTCTCGCACGAGTTCTTTACGCCGACCTTTCATTCCGCCAGTTTCCATTACAATCGTATTTTTAAGGAGAAAAGTATGCTTTTCAACAAGGTCGAGGTAAGTGCAAACGATACCTATGAGCTAGCACTTTTTACCCGAAGCATCGAGGGTTTGCAAACGCTCGGCTAAGAGGTCGTATTCATTGAGATAAAAACCGCTATACTCACTGCGAACGCTCAATAAGGTCGGCTACCATAGTGATGAGCGAAGAGCCCGTGCACGCTCTAAATAAGAAGGGAAGGAGGGCTAAGACCACTAATCGCGGATATCGCCATAGAGTATGCAAATCCCTTTGCAGCTCTCTCTTCGTAAACAGTGAGGTCTTTCACATAATGTCAGGAAGTCTATGTGCGCCTGTGGTGCCACTGCTGGTGAAGATTTGCTGATGAGGTGTGCTGCCTACACACTTTATGCGTTTTGAAGCATTCAATAGGCAAAGGGATATGCTCAGAGGCAGTTACTTTTTCAGGAGTGCGTTGTAATAGAGTCTAAAAAGCGGTGGTATACCTCGTTATTTTCGTATTGATAGCGAAAAGTATCCAAGGCAGCCGCTGTAAAATCTCTGTTTGTTGATAGTTGAATCCCTATTACCTGTTACCTAATACCTATTAACTGAAGAACATCATTGCTACAACAACTCCTGCGATAAAGAGCAACAGAGCTGTCAAATGTTACCCAATTGATATATATTTTGCGAGGGTAGCGAGAAAACTATCGTAAGCCTTACGAGCTTGCAGAGTGATGTCGCGTGGAAATACATATCCACCAAGGTATGCAAATCCTTAATTTCCTCGGGGCGAGGTTGTTCAGGTTGTTGAGAGTTGTTCTGTTTGCGGCTGTTGTTGCGCGTTATCGTTAGAAGATTTACTCGATTTTTATTAGCAGCCTGTTCTTTTTAGAATTTTTCTTGTTATAGCTATTTTGGCGAGCCAGTTGGGCATCGTATTCCTTGCGCTTCTCAGCATCCGAGGCACATCATAAGCCTCTAGTATATCTTTAAATTTCTCTCATCAGGCAGGATCTCCTTGTGCCTATCAGGGTGATTAGCTTTTAGCGAGTTTGCGGTAGGCGATGCGAATTTCTTCGGTGGGAGCTTCGGTGGTGAGTCCCAGCACTTCGTACTGTAGTGCTTTCTCACTGTCATAGTCCCTGCTTTTTGAGTAGAGTTATCGTTGGTTTCCCATCCTATGAGTCGACCATTTTGGAAGCTGAGCACTACCGATTTGTAGCGCCAGCGTTCGGTAGTAATGCCATGGAATACTACAGGTTGCACATTCAAAGGGCGACCTATAGCCATCTTCACGAGATAATCGGGCATATTTTCTTTATAGACACCTTTTTCAACACTGTTTACAGCTGCCTCACCAAAAGTTTTTCCGATGAGTTCCATAATAGCTTCTTTGGTTTGCTTTTCGTCTACAAAAGGCACGTTATGCCATTTTTCGCGCAGTTCCTCTATCTTTTCGCGATTTGGGATTTGCAACTCCTGCGTAATAAGTAGATAAAGAAGAACTAGCACACCTAAAGAAAGGAGTACATAATATATCATCACACTTATTTTTATAATCCGTTACTATTGAGGCGGCAAAAGTATAATAGTAAATAACAAAAATAGTGTTAGTATTCTATATTTAACCCTTCTCTTTACTTTTCTTGTTTGCCATAGCCCGCACTAAATTTTGTTTGCCGTTAGTTGTTGATTGTTAATTAATTTGTACCTTTGCATCCTAAAACTCGTTCAGTACTTTTTATATGCAACTGAAAAATATATCATTCAAAAACTTATTTTCAAAAGGGCTGCTCTTTATAGCACCTTTCCTTTCCTACTAATGGAAGGATTTTGGCTTTAGGTTCTATGGTATATAAACTACAGCATTACTGCCTCAAATACACTTGGTATGCCCTTGCGTTACTGCTCTTTAGCATCCCTTTATTTGCTATACACTCTCTCCTCTGGCAACCAAAAAGACAAAACAAACTCGAACTTATAAGTTTTACCTCAAATGGGTAGGTAGTCGCTATAGGAACAGGACTGGCAATGGTGTTATTGCTCTCACTTTAGTCTATTTCGGCGCTGTAAGTGCCTACGAACAAGAACTCAAAGAACTCCGCCAAAGCCGAAGCCAGCCTCATCTACGACGACCACGGTGAATTCTTAGGTAAATTCTACATCTTCGATCGTACAAAAATTGAATACTCTGATTTTACTCTATCTGGTAAACGCCCTTATATCTACCGAAGACGAACGTTTTTACAACCATAGCAGCGTGCACATACAGAAGCCTCTTTTGAGGTATTTTTCAAAAACACTGCTCTTGCAAGACGATTCTTCGGGCGGGAGGTAGCCCTCACGATGCAGCTGGCTAAAAATATTTTTCGGGCGTGGCGAGCGTACGGAAAACTCTCTATGCCTGTGCATAAAATCAAAGAGATGATTATCGCCAGCCGCATTGAGAAAGTCTATACTAAAAGAGGAAATTATCACCCTCTACCTCCAACACGGTACCTTTTAGCGATAATACTTGACGGTATAGGCGGCTGCTCATCGATTTTCAACAAACACCAAGATCTCACCTCAACGAGGCTGCTACCTTGGTGAGCTCTCTCAAAAGCCAACAAAAACTACAATCGCATTACCTCGCCCAGGAAGTGAAGAACGCCCGCAATGTGGTATTGGCAAAAATGATGGACTTCTCTCCGATAAAGACTTTGAAGTTCTACAAAGCAGAGAGCAGCCTAAAAATAGACTGCAACAATATTGAAAACGAAGGTCTTGCTCCTTACCTCCGCGAGCAAATACGCTGCAACTTCCGATTGTTGAAAGACGTTAAAAGAGAGATGGTACGCCTATAACATCTACAAAGATGGGTTGCGCATCTACACCACCATCGATCGACTATGCAACAATATGCTGAGGCTGCCGTGAAAAAGCATTTAGAACACTTGCAAAAAGATTTTGAAACCACTTATGGCGCACGCCCTTGGAAACCGATAACGGTACCATTTCGAAGCAAAAACTCCCTCGCTTACTAAAAGAACTAAAACTCAAGGACTTAACGATGAGGCTATTTGGAAAAACTCGGCGAGAAACCGATGAGACTTGAGTTTCTACACCAAAGACGAGTGTGCAAAAACACAGCACTCTCGATAGTTTATCATTCTACACCCGCTTGCTCAACACAGGTTTTGTGAGTGTGAATCCATGGACAGGGCTATCAAAACTTATGTGAGGAGGTGTTGATTTTGAGCACTTCAAATACGATCACGTATTACAAAGCAAACGCCAAGTGGGGTCTATTTTCAAACCTATCGTCTATGCTACTGCCTTAGAGTAGGAATGCCCATATGCACTCACTTCTCCACGCGCCCTCACCTATGCTGATGAGAAATTCTGGACACCCCGTAACCTTCTAAAACCGACGACGACCCGGTACACCCTATTACTCCTGTAGGCAGGCAGCTTTAAAGAATCACTGAACACTATTGCAGTACAAACGCTTTTCTATGCAGGACTCAACAATGCTACTGAGCAAAGCGCGTGCAATGGTATCCGCTCAACTATGCCTAAAGTACCTTCTATCGCTTTTGGGTTCAGCTGAATTATCAGTAATTGAAATGGCTAAAGCCTATACCACCTTTGCTACTAACGGTGTGCCTTCAACCGTATTTTTATAGAAAAATCACTGATAAAAAGGAAAAATCATCTGGCAACACAAGCCTAAAAAGGAAGCGGCAGCTATCAGCCAAAACCACTGCCCAACAGATGATCCAGCTGATGCGTGCTACCGTAAATGAAGGAACTGCCGCCAGAATGCGCGGACAGTATGGGCTTACAAACGACCTCTGGGCAAAACCGGAACTACTCAAGACAATAAAGATGGTTGGTTTGCAGGACTCTTGCCTCAATCTGGTGATGATTGCTTGGGTGGGCAACGACCTACAAATAGAGTTCGCAGCACCTGTATGGACAGGCAAATTCAGCTTGCTCTGTGCAGCTCTCTTTGTGTCGCAACTCAACCGCAACAAGCAGTTCAATGCAATCACCCGCGCTACCTTCTCCGTCCCCGATGAGATACGCGAGGAGATAATCAATTGTGAACCCGTGGTGAGAGAAGAGTTCCTCGATCGACTTCTCAGCGATGAGTGGTGCTGCAAAAGATACTATTAGAGCAGGCGAAGTGCATTACCGCATCTATGAGCGCAAAGGCAAATTACACGATATGAGACAATGGCGATGAGGAGATTTCTATAGATGATGTAGTAAAACCCTTCGGCAGCAGCCAAAAACACCGCCTCTCCACCCAACAACAAGACGACAAACCTAAAAGAAAGGCTTTTCGGTAGAATTTTTCAAATAATTTGCTAATTAGACCTTCTCTTTCAAAGACTAAACACCTAGAAAAACCAAATTATAGATGAAAAAGAATTATAACTTTAACAGTATCACTTGTACTTTTTGGCGGTACTCAAAATGCCGAGGCTCAACATTTGGCGTGAGAACGATTGCTTTTTACAATGTGGAGAACTTGTTCGACACTATCAACGACCCTAATAATTTCGACGACGATCGCACCCCCTCGAGGGCGCCGACCGCTGGACTTCTAAAGCATATAACGACCACGTGCAGAAAATCGCTAAAAGTTATTTCCGAAATCGGCGATGATGTAACACTCGAGCCCCCGATATAGTAGGACTTGCCGAAATTGAAAAGTGAGGCAGATGGTCTGAATCACACACCCTACTACCTCAAACGTTACAACTATGGCATCGTACACTACGATTCCCCGATGCCGTGGGGTAGATGTGAGCTCTCATCTACAAAAAGGCGTGTTCAAGCCCGTTTCCCATTTTGCACACCCTCACCTCAAAGACGACGGCAAACCCTCTCACCGCGACCAACTGCTGTAAGCGGTGAGTTGAACGGCGAAATGATACACTTTTATCGTAAAACCACTGGCCCTCACGTTTGGGAGGAGGCTAAAAAGCCGCCCCAGTCGTGAAAAAGCAGCCGCTCTAACAAGCAAATCATCGATTCTCTACTCAAAAAGACCCTAATGCTAAAGTTATTGCTGATGGGTGACTTCAACGACGACCCTATCAATTCAGGATTTAGAATGTACTCAAAACAAAAGATAAAAGAAGATGTAAAACCAGGGAGCTCTTCAACCCTATGGAAGCAATGCTCAAAAGGAATGGGTACCCTTGCCTCATCAAGATGGTTGGAATCTTTTCGACCAATTCTATTTCACCTATGACTTGCTCAAAGAAGACAAGAGCAGTTATCGTTATTGGAAAAACAGGCATCTTCAAACTCGCCCTTATTTGGCAAAACCCCAAAGGGTGCTACAAAGGCTATCCTTTCCGCGGTATGAGCAACGGCAACTACACTTGGGGCATTTCCGACCACTTCCTATATATATGTACTTAATTAAAGAGTGAAAACAATCAACCTTATGACTTACTATTTTTCATCAAACTTTTACTTTAGGAATCCTTGGTGGCGGGCAACCCGGCAGATGCTCTCACCGAAACCCGTAAGTTCTGACATCACCACCTAAGGTGCTCGACCTCTGCCGATGCCCCTGTCGCATTGCCTGCACTACCTTTATACAAGGTGCTCTCACCGATTTTGATACCGTCTACAACTTTGCTAAAGAGTGTAGATGTACTCACTATCGAGATTGAGAAATGGAATGTCGATGCTCTTAAAACTACAATCCGAAGGGGTAAAAGTATACCCTCTCCTCAAACTATTGAGCTGATACAGAACAAAAGCTACCCAAAAACAATTCTACGCCACCACAACATCCCCAAGCACTTTCCATAGATTTGAGAGCTTAGGCAAACCTGCAACAAGCAGTAGCAAAACCAAGAAATAACGCTTCCTGTGGAAACCAGCGCGCTACTACGACGGCAACGGCGTGAAAATCGTACGACAATTACCTGACCGATCCCTCTACCCGAGGGAGAGTGTATCGCCGAAAATTTAGTGCCTTTCGCTGGCAAGGAATTGGCAGTGATTGTCGCCCGCAATGTGAGCGGCGAGGTACACCTACCCCTGTGGTAGAGAAGGGTGCCACCCCGGTCAATCAAGTGGAATATGTTGCGCCCAGCGCGTATCAGCGAGGAAATCGCCCAAAAAGCACGTGCGATAGCCGTACAAGTAGCCGAAGCTTTTCAGGTAGTAGGACTTTTAGCCGTAGAGCTTTTCTAACGGCTGAAGGCGAAGTGTTAAACGGGAGTAGCTCCACGCCCACATAACTCAGGGCATTAGCTAGCATAGAAGCAGCCATACCAACCAATCGTGAACAACATTTGCGCGCCATTTCTAGACCTCCACTAGGCAACGACTGATAGCAAAGTAGCAGGGTGTAGTGGTAAACCTCGTAGGGCCAAAGGCCAAGGCGATGTGATATCGAAAATATAGAACAACATTAGCAATGGAAGGCGTAACCCCCTTCATATCTACGGCAAAACGTGAAACCCGGTCCGTTTAGGAAAAATGGGACACGTAACCATCAAACGTAAAAGATATTGGAAAAAGCCCGAGCACTGCCGAAAAAGTAAAACAAACACAAAAAGTAATCGCTACCCCCTAACGCTTTTTGATGTGTGTCCCTCCTTTTTGGTATTTATAACTGAAAAAGAAAAATAGAAAACTTATACTTTCAGAAAATATCATCCGTAAATTCTGCGGGCAACACCTCAACAGATGAAGATAAAAACACTAAAAGACTTGAAAATAAGCTTTTTAGCAAAAATACCTCTGAAGCTTTTTGCCCACACTCGCCGATACCGTGCATAGTGAGCTCTCAGCGAATCACTAAAAAGCTCTCCCGCAACCCTTCTACTACCGATGGTCGGTGGCAGCGCAGCCATGTTGCTGCTGGTAATAGGTATTGCCAGTTAGTGGTTCTTTCCTCTCCAACCTACAATCGATGATCCCACAACCCAGTGGCCAGTGCATCAGCTACCCAAGGAGAAACCTAACTCCTCACCCCTGCCTGACGGCTCTACCGCTATCCTCAACAGTGGCAGTAACGCTTGTCATCCGCAACTCTCTGCAAGGAAAAACGCGGAGCAATAGTTAGACGGTGAGTTTCTTTGAGGTTACCTCTAACCCCAAAAACCTTTTATCGTACCGAAAATACTCACCACCGAAGTATTAGGAACCAGCCTCAACATTGAGGCTTTCCTTCACAAAATGAGGCAAGAGTAACCTTGTTACCGGCAAAGTAGAGTGCAAGCAGGCGCACAACAATGCGAACTTCACCCTCACTGACAAGCCGTCTTCCATAAAACAACCCAACAAATACAAGCACAAAACAGTAGCTACCAACGACTTCACCGACTGGAAAGAGGTATCTTGCGCTTTCGTGAAAGCTCCTTACCCACTGTGGTACAAAAAATCGAAAAACACTATGGGGTGCAAACATACGCTTTAGAAGTAGAAAACGCTGAACGCTGCTACCTATCGGGTACTTTTTGTAAAGAAGACCTAAACGTAGTACTCAAACAACTCACTTTCATTCATTCTGGACTCAACTACGAATATATCGACAGCCAGCATTTAGTACTCGAAAGGAACTTGTAGCACGAAGCAGCTACTATGGTTTCTTTACTTCTATTCTTAAAAACTGCCTTCTCGGCAGTTTTATTATGTGTGTGTATTGCTACTTTTTGGTATTTATAAGTGAAAAAGGAAAAAGAATGGAAATGCTTTACTATTCAAATATTAAAATATATCATTGAATATCAGCACTAAAGCATTTTAACAGTTTTATCAAAAATAAGAACCTTTATAAACTATTTTTATGAATGTAAATTTCGCAATCAAACCACAAAGTGGCTTAGTTATGGTCTTTCTTGTGTTAGTCCTTTAGTGATGAATGCGACCCTCACCAAGAGGTTCTAAAACACAAAAATTCAGCTTAAATTTAGCATCTATTAGATGTTCTGAAAAATCAATTAGCTCAAACACAATTGAGCTTTTGTGACAACAAACTGAACTGAAAGCACTACAAAAACGAGTGGATTTTAGTTAAAAGTTGATTCGAGTAGACAGTATCTTACAAAAGAAGCTACTGAATACGGGGTAGAGCTTTCATGTATTCACAACAGTATTTCGGTGAAAGTGAACGCCCCAAAGGCAACTGCCGAGTAGACAACCTATAAAAGGGACGGTGGTAGATGAAAAGAACACCCATTCCTGGGTAAGTGTAGAGTGAAAGGCACTTCCATAGGAGTAGCTACTGATTTTTGACGGCAACTTCTTTTGTAGTCCCTACTGATGCTCAAACCCTCGTATTTTTCTTCTCATCGGCTATCATTCACAGAAGTGACTATCGGTAAAACACTCAATCTCAAAGTAGTGCTCAAAGAAGATACCACTGAGTTAGACGAAGTAGTGGTGGTTGGTTATGGTGTGCAAAAGCGCGGTGATGTAACTACTGCTATTGCTAGTGTAAAAGCGAAAGACTTGAAGACAAGGCTGTTACTTCTGTAGCTGAAGGATGGTAGGTAAAATGCCAGGTGTCACATTGCCCAAAACACAGGGGCTCCTGCTGCTTAACTTGCAAGTACGTGTACGTGGGGTAGGCACCATTACCGCAGGATCAGCCTCTGTATGTGGTAGATGGTGTACCTTTAGCCAAAGAAGACCCCAATACCTTTAATAACAATGATATTGAATCTATAAGGCACTAAAGATGCTTCGTCAGCAGCTATTTACGGTTCACGCGGTAGTAATGGGTGGTGCCCATCACTACTAAAAAGGGGGCAGAAGGTAAACCATCATTCTCTTACAATACTTACCTCTCTATCCAAAAACGTCTCTAAAAAGATTGAGCTTCTCAACGCCTACGAATATGCCGATTTAGTAAAAGACGCACGTAACAATTCTTGTGCTGGACCGTATGGAATCTCATTAATAAACGCCGTGCTGCACGAAGCCAAGCGCCTATTAGCTTTTCATCAGCTGACGACAACGCTACCCGCCCTTAAAAACCCCAACAACGACTACAACACTATTATCCCTGTAGAGCTACAACCTTATTTGTACAGGTGTACAAGGGCTTACTGACACTGATTGGCAAGATGAAATTTTTCCGCACAGCGGTTATGACTAACTACTCAATTTCAATTTCTGGAGGAACTCCTAACTCTAAAGTACTACTTCGTTAGATTATCTAAACCAAGATGGTAGTAGTGATAGGTAGTAACTTCGAGCGTATAGGCTTACGTCTGAATTTAGACGGCAAAGCAGGTATCTTTTAGTTTGCGTGCCTCAAATCCTCATTTGTAAAAAGAAAATACTGTAAATGCTAATGGGGCTTATAACTCCAACGGTGGTGGGGTAATAGCACTCAGCATTGCATTATGCACCTATCTTCCTGTATACAATCCTGATGGGTACATTCAGCTTGCTCAAAAACGAATGGAGTGCCAGCATGCACATGATGGTGAACGGCACACGCCGTGTAGGCAACTCCATAAAACCCAAGATGGAACCCCGTAGCCTTAGCACGGCTTACTTCAAATCAAATCAAAAGCGAACCGTTTGCTAGGCAAAGTATAAGTGCTGAAGCTGAGTTCACAAAGGTTTGTCTTACAAGATGGATTTTGGCTTTGACATTTTCTCAGATGCTCAAGGCACCCTTTCTGACCTTTCTACCATTCCGCTTTCCAACACAGCAGGCAATCAGCCTTCTGAGGCCGAAGCTACCTCTCAAAACCTCACAACGCTACAATTGGGTGATTTGAACAAACCTTAAACTAGCAAGCAAAGATTTTGGCGAACATCACCTCAATGCTTTAGGAGGTTGGACAATGCAATACCAACGCGATGAGAGCAATTATATGTTTGCCAACGGATTTATCTCCATAGTATTCAAACACTGAATGCAGGCACCGTACGTGGAAACTCTCAAGCTCAAATGGGCTTTGCTTCTGCTTTAGCATCGCTCACAATATTCTTACAAAAGCAAGTATATGCTTTTCAGCGGCCCTACGTGCCGACGGAGCCTTCGTTTTGGCAATAACAACAAGTGGGGATATTTTTCCATCTCTCCCTGCAGGTTGGCGTATCAGCAGGTGAAAGAGTTTGAAGAAAAATATCACTTTTCTTACTGATCTGAAACTTCGGGCCAGCTAGTGGTCTCACTGGTAACTTCCGATTCTAACTACGGGCTTTAGGTGAGATTTAGTTAGCTATGTACTCGGAGTGTTCTTCGCCTGCAGTAGTCAAAGGTATGGGGCTAGTGCAATTCCAACCCTAACTTATAATGGGAAAAACCGCTCAGCTAGCGTTGGCTTTGACGCTTCTCTATGGAAAAGGACTCCTAAATCTTGGACTTGATTTATATAATAGTAACACTTACGATTTGCTACTAAATGTACTATCCCACGCACTACTGGTTTTGCTACCCGTTTGAGAGAACATCGGTAAGGTAAACAACAAGGGAAATAGAGTTTAACATTTGAGCAATATCAACTGGGGTAAATGATTTGAACCTTACTTCAACTACTCTAAGAACATTAACACGGTAAAAGCTTTGAGGTCTCAGTAATGCCGACATTATCTCTACAGGGTCGGTGCCAAATGCTTACTTCATCACTCGTGTAGGCGAGTCAATAGGGTCTTACTACTACCTGTAGTAGAAGGTGTATTTAAAACCAAGCTGAAGTGGCTGCTTTTGCACCATGTAGACACTCTAACAATTACGATTTGAGCACTACTCGCCCTGGTGACTTTTACGTTTAAGGGATGTAAATGGTGATGGTCGTTAGATGTGTTGGATACAGACCGTGCTATTGCAGGCAACCATCTACCTAAATTTACTTACGCCTTTGGTACAGGCATCACTTATGAAAAACTTTGATCTCAAAGTAGATTTTCAAGGTGTATATGGCAATCAGATTCTGAACCTATCACGCCGCTACTTTCTACAATCACTGAGGGGAATATGAACAACTATCGTGGAGTCTTGAACCGTTGGAAATCAGAAAGCGATACAGGTAGTGGTATGAATGTGCGCGCATAACCGTGTAAGCAAAGGGCAAAATGCCGCAACTAGCACTTGGCACGTAGAAGACGGTTCGTATTTGCGTATCAAGAATATCACCAGTTAGCAACCTCCCCTAAGGATACTTGTAAGTATTTCAGTAATGTACGCTTGTACTGCAGCTTTCAGAACTTGTATACCTTTTTACAAACTACGAAGGCTACAACCCTGAGAGTGTCTAACCGCACCGATGCTACCACCAGCGGCGAAGATTACGGTGTGTATCCTCATGGCACGCACCTTTTACTTGGTTTAAACTTAAAAATTCTAAAACAATGAAAGCAACATATACTTTTATAGCACTTTTCAGCACTTTTGCTGAGTGTTTCTGTAACAAAATTTATAGACCGTGAGCCTATCTCGAAGCCTCACTGAAACAGCTTTTTAAAGAAGCTAAAAGACCTTGAAGGCAGTAACAGGAATCTTATGATGAGCTACAGTCTAAAAGACCAATATTCGGACGTTTTCACTTTAATGGAAGTCCGAGCTGAGCAATGTAACTCGATGATAATGCCGCTGCTTTGTGGAGCTGAGTATGAACATAGAAGCGTTTTTCGGAAACTCCTACACGAAAAATTTCAAAGCTTCTTGGCTATCAGCTTTATCAGATTATATTGCGTGCCACACTATTTTTGAAAACCTTGACAAAGTAACGATGACTGACACCAGGTACCAACATTGCAGGACAAGCAGCTTTCTTACGTGCCCTGACTTACTTCAACTTAGTACGCCTCTGGGGGAAGTACCTCTTATTACCCAGTGCAAACTGTAGAACAAGCTCGTAATAACCAGCGTGCTCTGCTAGCCGATATTATGCCTTGATGATTTCAGATTTGCAACGCGCCAACAGTTGCCCACCCAATGGGCAGATAGCGAGCGCGGTCGTGCTACCCGCTATGCGGCTCAAGCCCTTTTGGCTACAGCGCATGTATACCAAAAAACTAATATGCCCAAGCAGTAGCTGAACTAACACCGCTGGTAACGGCTATCAGCAGCGGTAGGGTGATAGGCTTAGCACCTCTAATGAAACCTTCCCTAACAACCTCAAAAACCAGTAAAGATGCGCTATTTTGCTGTACAACTATCTCAAAAGGAGGTAGGCGAACTCGTGCACACCAAAACAACCGTTATCGAAATCAGGATGGCAACAACGTAATTAATTTTGCCACAATCGCTATTTGAGACGGGCGACAACCGCAAGGCTTTGCAGCCCCCTACCTCACTGGGTAATCGCCCTTTAAAACACAAATGCCGACCGTATAGGCAACGAAACCAGCAGCGACTTTCCTATTATTCGCTGTAGCCGAAGTAATGCTGCTCTATGCTGAAGCTGCTAATGAACTCTCTTCTACCCTCACCAAGCTGCCCTCGATGCGCTAAACGCGGTGCGTAGCAATGCCACATCGCAACTAAAACCCAGCCGACTATCCTACTAAGGAGGCTTTCCGCAGCCAAGTGTATTTACAACGTCGCTTAGAGTTGGCTTTAGAATGCGACCGTTGGTTCGACATAGTACGCTGCAGGTCAGTTTAGCACTCTCTACCGAGCTGCGTACTGTGCTATCGCCAACTATACCCAGTGCCTTCAGTAGAGACTTGAAAAACGTAAATACAAAACAGGCTGGCAAAACCAAGGTTATAACTAACAGATTTAACAAAAATGAAAAAGATAATACTATTATGTTGTGTGTTTTTAGGAGTAACTCTAAACGCACAAAAGCAAAAAACCTCTTACACTTAAGAATTTTCCTCAAGACAAAGTGATGGTAGTGCCCACCGCGGTAACTGGCGCGATGCTCCTGAAAAACCTCTATTTGGGCTATCAAAAAAGCCTACATGAAGCTGGCAGTGCTACTATGGCTGAAATAGACCTAAATATCACCAAAAAGATAGGTGTACTTTATTTTTGCTACACGACCGCGTACTTGACCGTACTACAACAGCTAAGGGAAACCTCTGATTACACTTTAGCTGAGTTGAAGAATTACTATCTAAAGGATGGGGCAGGGCACCCCTACTCAAAATGCGAATTGCTACCTTAGAAGAGGCTCTGCAAGCAAAATGCCCAAGGTGAAAATATTTTTAAACTTAGACAAAGGCTTTGATTATTTTGACCTTGTATGCCCTCGGTATATGAAATGGAAGAACAGGTGCTTTACAAAGGCGAAGCTACTTATGAGTCAGTTTAACCAGAAGTACGGCAACATCATAGGACAAAATTTGCTATGTGCCTATTATCTGCTTTGGGAAAAAGGACAAGGTTGGGAGATGATTAATGGTTTTGTAGACAATTACCCAGCTTATGCTCGAATTTACGGTGGGGGCTACTGAAGAGAAATTAATAGACTTTTTCGTCTCTTCGAGGCATCGTATATGGGTAAACTCGTTATGGTTTGACCATAATGCAGGACATAATGACGACCAAGCTCCTGAAAAACCCTACATGTTTATCAAATGGTATATAGACAAAAAGATAAATATCATTCAAACTGATAGAATTAAAGAGCTAGTAGCCTTTTTAAAGTCTCAAGAAATTACATTACAAACAATGATAAATTACTTTCAGTGCTCTCAGCCACTGCAAGGCACAGCTGAGTAGCACGCAAACGTTATCAAAAGCTACGTTGGTACATCTCAGCAACCTTTGGCTATGGTTTTTACTATGTGTGTAGGTTAAAAGCCTGAATGTAGTGAAAAGCTCTGTGCCGATAGCGGGTTCCTAAGTGAATCGCAATTAGGGATTATAGGTTCTGCCCTATTTTTCTTTATGCTTTTGGAAAATTGATTAATGGCTTTTAGCTGACCATAGCAATATCAAGCGTGTAGTGAGTGCAGGGTTGCTATTTCAGCCTTAGCAAACCTTGTAATGGGCTTTACTAATGCCTCTATTTATTCTTCATCATTTGTTGGGGAGTAAATGGATGGGTACAGATCCATCGGGGCATGTAAGTTGTGTAGTAGGACTTTCTCGCATGGTATAAGAGCAGTGAGCGAGGTAGCTTTACGGATTTTTGGAGCACAAGTCACAACATAGGTGGAAGCTCTTACCTCATATACTCACAGCGGTTGTAGCTTCATGTGTGGTTGGCGTTGAGGGTTTTCACGGCTGCTACAATAGGTTTTGTAGGGTAGCTATCTTGTACTTTCTTTCTTTTATGATAGCCCTGAAAGCATAGGGTTTACCTTCAGTGAATGAACAAGTCACTAAAGAAAAGAAAAGGTGTGGAATGAACAATTAGGGTAATAAAAATCCTTAGTGTATGGCTCTTTAGCCTTGCAAGTGCTTTTTATGTATATCTCGCGCTATGCGGTTACCAGCTGGGGCCTTATTATTTTCAGGCGGCTAAACACTATAGTCTTTACAGAGGCAAACCTTTTAGTATCAATCAATGCCATTTGCGGTATTTTAGGTACAGCTTCTTCAGGTTTTGTGTCTGACAATGGTCTCGGCGGACACCGCAATAAACCTGCTCTCTATCTTTGGCTTGATGAATGTTACCGCTCTATCGTTGATGCTCTTTGCCCGCATAGCTGGCTAACTGATATACCTAAGTATGGTAATTTTGGTTTTAGCAACAGGATCTTTATTTGCTTCTAGGAGGATGATGGCTACCGATATCGCTTCTAAAACAAGCATCAGGAGCTGCTTTAGGCGTAGTGGAATAATGAGCTATTTAGCCGCAGGTATTCAAGATATTGCTAGTGGTTACTAAATAGAAGGAAATAAAACTGTACTAAATGGTGTAACTACTTACGATTTTAGTGCTATATCTATATTTTGGGTGTCAGCAGTGCTTTCAATGTTCTTTTGCATTACTCACTTGGAAGAAAAAACATAATCTTTTATCCTTCATTACTTTAGTAAAGAAAAACACTGACCTCAAAAAGCCAGTGTTTTTATACTATCGGTAAATTATCTCACTAAAGAGAACACGCCCAGCACTTCTCTTAGCTCAAGGCAAAGGTAATTTGGTTTCTACAGTGCGTTTGGAGATACCAGGTGCATAGCGATTTCGCTCATTGCTCATTCCCTCTTCGCGACTCAAGCAGAAGATTTCTTTACAACGCTTAGGAGACCCTTCAATACCTCGTTGAGTTTGTTTTTGAGTAGCAGTAAGATTTTCTTGCAACTCTATAGGTCTCGTCTACAGCGAGTTCATCGCTAAGAAGCTCTTGTATAACTTCTATTTGTATAGTGTTGAATTTTTCGGTCACGCAGATAATTATACACCTTATAACGCACCGCCTGCCGCACATAGGCATCAATGAGCGTAATTTTTGTATATTTTTGCAGCGTTTCCAATAGTCTATCCACACCTCTTGAACGATATCTTTAGCGGCATCTTCGTCCATTACACCGATTGCGCCCATACATATAGAGGGTTTCCCAGCCTATCAAAAAGTTCTTGAAAGGCAGTTTTATCCCTTGTTGTATACGCTGGTGCAAAAGAAGCGTAATATGTTGCAAAATCGTTCATTGGTATATGGTTGTTTAAGAAAAACCGCCCAAAAACCTTATTGAGGTACTTTTGGGCAGTTTCTTATATATATAGATCAATCATTCGTTAGTCTACTTTAATATCGGTATTTACGTTTTTGCTACCTACAAGAGCGTGCAGAACAATAGGAAAGCAAGAGCAAGTACAATCACCCAGTAGCTTTTCGTAACCTACCACATCGGCTACAGCTTGGATAGCTGGCAAAGATACCACCACCACAAACCATCGCCATAAAAGATACCTGAAGCGGCAGCAGTGTATTTACCTAATCCTTCGGTAGCGAGGTTGAAGATACCTCCCACATTACTGAAGTACACAAAACCACAAAGTACAAGGAACATTATGCTCATTGGCACTTCGGCTAAAACCAAAAGATATATCTGATTTAAAACACTGGCATATTCTACTACTTGAGTAGTAGGAGTCAATATCGCTAAAACTACAAAAAGAATTCCTAAAGCAGATACAAAGGTAAGCATCCCTTTGCTTGAGAATTTAGCTCCTAATGAACCTCCTGTTAAACGACCGATAAACATCAAGAACCAATAAGTACCTACTACTGAACCTGCTGTAGTAGTATCAATACCTAAACCGTTGGCTTCACTACCGCTGGTCATAAATAAATTGGCTATATTAGGAATCCTATCAATACCTACATAGAGGAAAATAGCAATCGCTCCTAAGATAAAGCGGCGGAACGACATAGGGCTGTGGAGTGTCTTTAACAGCAGTTACATTGGCTTGAGCCGCGTGAGGTTCGGGTATGTTGCAGTAGAAAAGCACGATAAATGCCAAAGCAAAATACCCATCGCTAAGAAGAGTGCAGGGTTAGCATCGGCAATAGAAGTACCGGCGCTATTAGTACTGATGAGATAACCTACCAATACAGGTACAATAGTTGCCCCTGATAGAGTTGATAGCCCTCAAACTGCAAGAGTTGGTTACCTTTTACCTCCTCCACCAAGAGTGTTGAGCATTGGGTTTTACTACCACATTGAGCATACACATGAGAAGCCCGAAATAGAAAAGCTCCTGTGAGGGTATACCGCAAAACTACCCGCAATACCTGATAGGAAATGTAACGCATACTCCAGTAAAAACCTACTCACAATAGCGGTTAAAGCTGTTTTTATAACCAATGCGTTGTAACATTTTTCCCTGCTGGGATACCCATAAAGGCATAAGCGATGAAGTTGGCTAAGTTCCCCAATTGTGACTCGAGGTTACTCTGCCATAAATTGGTTTTTACAATAACCCCAAATGGGTTTTGTAGCCCGTTACAAATGATATCATAAAGAATAGAGCGAACATCATTGCAATAGGCAATACGTAACTTTTTGTTTTTGTTGATTTTGGTGTTCCATTATTTTTAATTATTTATTTTTTAATTAGTTGAGGTAAGAGATAAGAGGTAAGAATGTGTTACCTATTCCCTGACACCTGATGCCTAATTTTGACGGCAAAAGTAAATAAACCAAAATTAAAAACGCAACAAAAACGAAGACTTTTTAAGGTTTATTTATGATAAAGAAAACATATTAGGCATTAGGAATCAAGGAGTAGAAGAAATAGAGCGCAAAATGTATGTTAGCAATAATTTTAAAAAGTATAACATTATTTTTCAATGAAAGTTCATAATTCTCATCTTCTTCTTAAAACAATAGTGTCATTATATCCTCTTATATACAGAATCCCATTCATTTATTTCTTTATTATAGTAATAAAATGGTATCTGTAATATAATCTTTCTTCTTTAAGATAATAGCGTGAATAAATACCTCTTTTTCTCGCTATTTTTGAAAAATCCAACGCTATCTGTACGAGTGACGATTTCATTGTTATAATCAAAGAGTAACACTGTCAATAGGTTGTTTTTCTGTGGTTACTACAATTCCTAAACGAGTAAGGTAATTATTAGCTTTTTCAGCTTCTATGGCTTCTATCCTATTTTAAATAACCTTCATCAAAAGGTTGATATTGCAAATATGAAAAAGCTATTCCACAAAGGATAAGTATGTAAAAATATTCTCTTTATCATTCCTTACTGATGTTATTTTATGATATTACCTCAGGGCATAATACATAAAACGCATAAAAACATATTTATAAGCCAAACCTCTTTCATTGTTTATTTCTACTAAAAACTTCAACTCCTCTGACAACTCTCCTCTAAATATTTCAAAACTGTAGATAGTATCATTTTTAATCACTTCAGCTTTGTTAAAATTGTTTCAAAAACAATCATAATTCAATTTATTTAGCAAATCTTCACTAAGTGCACTAATAGGAAAAATAATTATCTTGAAGTGATTTAAACTTTTATTTGAGTAATCCAAATATTTCTATGTAATATTGTGATGAAAATCAAAAATATAACACATATATGGATTACTCGCTTTTTGCTTGGATTGATAGTTTTGGAACTCTACTCATTCGATTTGATGATTAGATTCTCATTGGTTAAATTGGCATTATCTTGCTTTTGCATTGGTCTTACTAAAAAGTTTAAATGAGTTTTATTATAAATGTGGGATTAACAAAAAGTTACCAATTTAACCAATAATTATAAATTCTTACAAAATCAGGTTCTTCTCCTTTGATAAAAATTTTCATGTATATATCTTTGATTTCAGACGACATATGTCGTGAGAGCCAAATTTCTATTGCATCTGAGTTCATGAGTCGTATTCAGAGCATGCGACAGGAATAAATCAATCATTTTCTTTAATGCACCTATAGATCATTTATATATAATCCTTCAGTATTCTTCTAATAATTTTGAGGCATTACATTCATAATTATTTTCCATAGCTATGATTATATTATTATTGGTATATGTGCTTTTGGTATATCTTCTATGTTATAAGAACAACCCGTTATCATCAAATATTGTATCAGCTGTTTGATAGTTACCATCTCTAACTTTATCTGTTGACACTTTCTCTTTATGTGCATGAGGTACTTCATCAGAATGTCCTAATGGATTTCTTCGTTGTTTTGCAGGATCTATTCTGTTCCCACTGTGTTTCCATCTTCCAGTATTTTAGTCCAAACTTTACCTCCTGTTAATAACATTCTATACGAGGATGTTAGGTATGGTATTAATTTATAGTTCAAATTTAGTAGGCACTTGACTTCTCATAAATGTATACATCTTCTAATGGGCAATCAATATATCCATATTTATACCAATTATCTCTAAGCCAATGAGTACTTAATCCATATCGACTCCTATCTTTTAGGAAGTGATTCTTCAGGAAATTGATAATATTTTAGCTCCTGCTTTAAACCAGAAATAACTATTAGTTGAAACGTTTTAGCTCCCTAGAATCTGGCGCTTTCACAAACTATCAACAATTGCTTCATAAGGATATTTTCCTTTACAACGTAATACCATACTCTACAAATATTATTTTCTTTAAAATCAATTAATTTTACCATTTTATCTTGAATTTTATTACTCTTATTATTTAGTATAATATTATGTCCTCCACTTTTTGTCTCCCATTGCTTTTCCATCAATATCTACTTTGTCAATATGATTTCCATTTTTATCAAGTACTTCAAATCGTCCATATTGGGTATCAAAAGCATAAATTTTTCCTGTCCTGGATCTCTATAAACTATTCTATTATTCTTTTTAGTTAGTTTATTGTCTTTTCCCAGCCATTTTTCTCTGCCACTTTCTTTAATTTTCCTGATGCTGCTACATTTTTTCGTTAGGAGCTATTTTCTGCAAGACGAGCTTCCCATTCTGCGGCAGTTTCGGGATTTGTATTCAACCCAGACAAATCACCCAAGCATTCGTATCACTCACATAAGCAAAAAAAGTTAGGGCTCCCCAGATAAGAACCCTATCGGGTCTTCACTTATATAGCATCCTGTCCAGGGTGATAATACCTAAATCAGTTGCTAGCAAAGTTCTATCTCAGGATCGTAATATTGCCCTTGGTACTTAAAAGGACATCTAAAGTTCTCTTTAGAGCGAGCCGCACGGGCAAGGTGGTTTAGCGGTCTTGTTCGCGTTCCCATATTAAGCGCGCCTTCTTATCAATTAAGCTTGGAAAAACAACTAATACATTGAATTTCTAATAGGAATGACACAAGATATTTGTATTCAAATCACCTAATTTTTAGAAATCCACACTCGCTCTGCCTGATGTTTTGTTAATCCAATAAAAAGACTTGCTAATTTTATAGCTTCTTCCTTTTTAAATTTATATTTAGAAAGTGCAAACCATTGGTCTCCATTAATTAGGATAGTTTTATATGAAAAAGATCTTTTCTGTATAATTCTTTTCAAATTCTCTGATTTTAGCAGCAGGTAATATAGTAGCAAAACATAATCTGTTGTATTGTAAACAAATTTCATAATAGCTCTATTTCCTTTTTGCTGATTAGAAAATTAGGATTATCTTTTCATCTGCTAACACTTCCACTCTCACCTAACTCTTCTGTTGTACAAATTATCCATTTTTTCCATTGTAATATTTTTATAAAAGTATTATTCATAGTATAGATGAACATTATTTTAGAACTTGTGCCTGTGCTTTCACTCCAAGCATTGAAATGAAGAGTTCTATCAAATTTATGTCCAATTTCATGATCGATGATATCCACTAATAGGTTCCCCATTAGTATCTTTTAGTATTATTATGCTTTCCTATAGTCCCATTAGAATTATTGAGGTGTCTATTTAGCTACATACTAATTGACTTTGGGAAACGGGAGAACGCTCTACAATCTTTTATTAAACTGTTAAAGATAGTCTCTTTGCTCTGTGAGCGATTGATTCTAAAACTATACTCAGCTAAATAGCGGTCTATATTAAACTCTGAAACCCAAGAGTATATACCTCTTATCCAAGACTTTACTTGCTGTAATACTACAAAATAGAATTGACTATTCAATACATTTTTATGAATTTGTTTGTTCAGAGTTGATAAGTTCTTTTATTCTATTAGGTAAAAGAATCCCTTCTTTCTTCAATCAGCTCTAACTCTTCTATAATAGATTTAAAAGAAAGATAATATTTGATTTAAGTTTTGTTATATCTCCAAATATTTCAATATACACACTATTTTCTGTAATAAATTTAACTTCAAAAATCTATCCAATTCTCATCAGAATTTCGTCCAAAAGCTACTTTCAATTAGATAATCTGCATAGTTACTCACATCTACAGACAAATTCCAACCTGGATTATCTAACATATATATTCTCACTCCTGTTCTATGTTCCCAATCGCCATCAACTTGAGACATAGCCCATTCTTGTAACCACATTTTGTACGTGATAATTCCTATTTTACTTATCATAACTATTTTTCTTTCGTCGTTCATTATTTGAAATTCCTCTTTGTCAGGTCCTAAAATTGGTAAAGGTTAATCACCCCTGTAGCAAATACACGGGAATCACCTGTGGGTACTTCTTTGTGTTTGGCTACTTGTCCAGCAGTATGGGGAGAGGGGATGCCGACATCGCAGCAGTTCATATGCAAGTGGATTGCAAGTGGGTGCTGAAGTTATCGAAAAAGTCTGCGTGGCTGTTATTTGTTAAAATATCCTGAATAATAAGCAAATAGAAATAAAGCTGCAATAGCACCTATGGTAAACCAATCCCTTTGATAGAGGCGCACGGCTTTTCTACCTAACGAGGCAATGTAAAAGGTAAATCCTGATTTTCTTATAATAAAAACTGCCCAATCCTTTATCTAAGATAATACCTATTACAAAGATAATAAAGTACAATCGCTGCAATAAGGAAAATAGTAGCTGGATTTTCATTTGGTGTTAGATTTTTCATAACCTAATATGTTTCTATCTTTTAGTATATCTTAGTTCTTTTCTGTATTCTTTCACATAACTTCTCATTCTTCTCCTAAAATTGGAGACAATACATTATCCATTTCCTATCAGATAGCTTGTCTAATCTAATAGTACTATCTAATAGCTTCTGAACAATTAGAGGATATGTTGAGTGTTTTGTTATCTCAGGTGTCATCTTATTTACTAAATAAAAATGCCTTTGTATAATCATCTATAGCATCACTTTTCTGATTGTTTATGTTCTTTTTACCCAAGCAGAGAGTCGGAGTGTTTCACACTCGCATTAAATAATCACCACAACTTTCATAAGCCTTTAGTAGCTTGTTCATATACCTAACAGCTTTTTCCCATTGTTTTTGGATACACAACTGCTCCATTTCCTGTAAGTGTTTGCCCTACTGTTGTTGCGTTGTTTTAAAAGTCAAATAAATTTAGTTGTTCATTGAAATATTGATTATATATATCGTTAGCTATCAATTAATAGAGCTTTTTATCAAATACGGATAATCCTAAAATTTGTATTATATCATACGTAGATAATTCACTATCAAGGATTTTCTTAATATAAGCAATAAGTAAATAGGCTATGATTGCTATCCAAATATGAATTTTTAACTGCATTTTCAGAATGTCCCCATAGATGTTTTATAGTTAAATTTTGTTTTATCCACTTGACTTCAATTTGCCAACGATTTTTATACAAATTAGCTGCAAACTGTTTAAACTTTTCTCTATAATAAAGTAAAAGTTCCCCGAAAATTAGTATTTTGTGTTTGAGAGAATCTAAGAACTTTAGGGCAAAGATGACAATAAATAATTGGATTATTCCCTTTAAGTGTAGGAAAAGAAGCCCAGCCTATTACAATCATCAATTATCAATATACTTCTACACTTTTGAAAAGGTCGTAGCGACGAGCAATTAAACCCTCTTATCTCTTACCTAAAACAATCATTCATAAATCCCGACTCACTATAGCAAGGTTTGGGTGCTCGTAAAATAGAGTGATGTGAGGAATACCCTCCTCCCATTGAGCATTGTACAGGCAGTTGATACCGATGACACGTTTTCAAAAACAAGGCGATCGCGTTCACCGCAACCTTCTACAGTAAGTGATAACTACCTAACTTATCGGTTGCAGCACATCTACCCCTGCTTGATAAAACACAAAATCGGGCTGATGGGCTTCTCTGAGCTATGGCAAAGTGCTGCGCAATATATCTAAATAGGTCTTTGTTATCTGTCACATATGAGCGGGCTATATCTTTATCCGATTGTTCCTTTCAAAGGGTACATTAGCTTGTGCGTTGAAAAGGTGAAAACTTCAGGGTATTTCTAAAAATTTCGGCGAGTGCTATGTGCCTGGTGTACATCTAAATCTACAATAAGCACCCTTTTTCACCGTTGTGTGATGTAGCAAATAAGCGGCAGCAATAGCTTGATCGTTGAGCATGCAAAAGCCTTCCCCGCGGTTTGAAAAAGCGTGATGGGTGCCTCCTGCTATATTAAAGGCGATTTCTCCCTGTACGCAATGCCCATAAAGCGCCTTCTACTAGTGCCTTGCACCAAGGTAAGTTCGCGATCTACTAACTGCCGACATTGTACAAAACCAATGGGCAATGCTTCTTTATGTAAGCGTTAAGTGTAAGAAATCGTGCAAGCAGGTTGCGTATGCGCAAAGCGCTGTAGCTTGGGTAGCTTTTTCGGGGGTGTGAGTTGGACGCACTAGTGATGCCTCTCATAGAGGAGTTGTTGAGGCAAGAGGCATACTTTTCCATTGGAAAACGATGGTTTTCGGGCACTGGATGATTGTATAATGGGTGATAGGCGATGCAACATTAGGGAGTGAGATTAGATTAAGCATTTCATTTACCAAAATAATTAATTGCGAGTCTAATGTAAATCCTTCGAAAATGGATTTTCTCAATAGCAACATAACCTATTTTAGCATCAACAAAATTGAAAACTGAAAAAGTCTCTACGTGAGGGTTCTATAGCGTGGGTGTTGATAGAGAGACCTCCACCCTAAAAGGAGCACAAAAATTCTAGCACCTACTTCGAGGGATAATGGTGCACTTTTGAAGGCATATCGCTGTGAAAGCTATATGCGTACCCCCATACAAGGATATCCCTCCCAAATCAGGTTTGGTGTTTAGAGAAGCCCCCGCAGTTTGAGGTTATGAGAGCGATTGGTATGAGTATAGCCATCCTTGCACCCCATTGTGCCAAAATCTTGAGCTACCAACTGCACAGGTGATAAAATAAATAGTATGAGTAAGTATTTCATGCAAATTAGAAAAATTAAAGAAATTCATCGGACAGGGGCGGACAAGTGAGACAAAGGCAGACGCTGACCCTGAAAACCTGACCCCCTACCCCTTCTCATTCCAATAATAACTATCGGGGTAGATGCGCTCACCGAAGAGTAGCGGTACCCACGCGTACGATGAGTAGCACTTCCTCGATAGCGGGTTCTCTGAGGTCACCGCTCATTCATTGAAAGCCTTTGGGGTCTACATTGGGAGGTTAAGGGCAGCACTATCCTGCTGGATGCGTTTGAGGAGTTGGGAAGCAGGCGCGCACCTTTCAGTTTCGGCACCACATGCCTATTGTCATCAGTCCTTTGATGTGGAGGGTAGGCAGGGTTGCCACTTGTTTTTATCAAGGTCGAGCACTTCGGAAGGGTCGGCACCGAATTTACTTTCCTCATTAGAGGTATTCACTTGGATAAAGATATCGAGTTCTTTGCCCTCACTATGAGGCGATTGTGAGTTTTTGAGGCTCAAATCAAGGCGATCTACCGATTCTACACAATCACTTCATAGCGCAATATCTTCTTTGATTTTATTGGTTTGCAAAACGACCGATAAATGATTCGTATGGGGAGTATCTTTCAGAGCTTCATATTTTCTTTGAGTTCCTGCACTTTTATTTTTCTGCAATGAGGGTAGTCTGCCTCAAGTGCTATTTTGATGCGTTCAGGAGTTACGGTTTTTTGGTGGCTAGAGGAGTTTTACTTCTCGGGTTTGCGACCTGCTTTAACATTGAGCTTTAGCAATGCGTTGTTGTATTAATTCTGATGTTTTGTAAGTATATCGTTCATTATTTTTCTGTTTCTTAATAATATTCAATGATGCGTTTAGCGGTACTTTTGAGTTTGCTGTTTTCGTATTTCTTTTATTTCAATAGCACTGCCGTAGTGTCGTATTGGTATTCGTAGGTAATTTTTGATTTCATGTCGGCGTTTAGCGAAAGAACTGTAGCGTTGCAAAACCTCGACTGTTATGAGTGTAAATGTTTTTAGCTCCTTAGCAAGAGGGTCATCATCTTTAAAAACTTCTTTAGTTACCAGGAAACCCTCTTTGTTATACGTAATGACCTGTTTTTATATTTATTATTTTGTTATCAGATACAAGAGAGTTGTTTTTGTAATCTTTTGAGGTCATAGCGGATAATAAAAGTTTACTTTTCAGTGTCATTCAGTCGCATTTCCGATTTCAATGGAAACCTTTTTATTTAATTTTACGACATTCCCATCAATCTCCTTCCCTTCTTGATTGTAAACCACAGTAGTTACACGGCTCCTGACGCTCAAAAATAGTTTTAAATGATTCTCCATTAATAGGTTCTCCTTTGCAAGGTTCGTGTGTTTGCTTTTGGTTATAAAACCATCCTTACTAAAAGAATAGATAACAGTATCAATAGCACTAAAAAGAGGCTTCATATTCACACTAACCCCTTCACATTTTTCACTTTTTCATCTTTCAACTGATGTTTGCTGCACATCTGTTATCAATCTAAAATTCTGTGCTTTTACACTGAAAAAGAATAAACTGACGATCACATAAGCTAATGGTTTCATAGTGAGAATGTCTCTCAAGGGTTGAAAAGTTATAAAAATAGGTTGCCTGATAAACTGAGACTATGGCGACAAAAGTAGTAAAAATATCTCATATTTGCTAATTTACCAATTATTTACTACCTTTGTCCCTGATATTAAAAATTTTTCTATTGAAAAACACTACATGCTTTACGAAGATTTAAAAGCCATTGTTTTTCACAAAAACAAGTAGCGATTAACAAAGAAGCTAAACACATTTGATTGAGGAGAGTTATAACTTTCTAAAAGAAAAGTGCCACGATAAAATTATCATTCATGGCGTAAATACTGGTTTTGAGTCCTATGGCGCAGTATCGCATAGAACCTGAAGACCAATTGCAATGTGCAGTATGAACCTCATCCGTAGCCACGCTTCAGGCTGTGGAGAAGTGACTTGATATAAAAACGGTACGCAGCGATTCTCTGTCGGTTAAACAGTCTTTCTCTTGGTAAATCGGGGTGCATATAGAGCTATTGAGCTGATGCGCGACCTATTGAACTACCGCATTACCCCGCTTATCTTTCATGCACGGAGGTGTGGGCGCAGTGGCGACCTCGTGCGCTGGCCCACCCGCTTTAGTACTCTGGCGCAGGCGAAGGCGAAGTGTTCTACAAAGGCTTGCGTCGCCCAACGGCTGGAAGTATGCGCCGAAGTGAGGCATCAAACCGCCATCAAATACACTTGCGCGAAGGGCTTTTCGCTGATGAATGGCAAACTCGGTAATGACGGGCTTGGCAGGGTGAATTTGTACTACGCTGAAAAACTATTGGACTGGACAGTAAAATTCAGCTGTGCTTATCAATGAACTGGTACGAGACTTATGACGACCATTTTCAGAAGAAATTAAACAACGCCAGCACAGACCGGTCAGCGGGACATTGCTAAGCTAATGCGCGAGTTTCTCGCCGACAGCAAAGCGTACCCGCAAACGCGCTGAACACCTTACCAAGGGCAGCACAACGAGGACTGTTTTCAAAGAAAAAGTTCAAGAATACTATTCATTGCGCTGTGTGCCACAGATATTGAGGTCCTGTGTTAGACACTTGCAAACACAGCAGACGCATTTTGAAGAAGAACTCAACTCGGCTAACGACAACCCCTATCGTAGATTTGCCTACCCAACTGGGTATATCACGGAGGTAACTTCCACGGCGATTATATTTCCCTTGAAAGATGGACAAAGCTCAAACTCGTGGTTACTCCGTGTGGCAATGCTTGCTGAACGACAACTCAACTACCTATTGAACCTCAAAATCAATGAACTTTTACCGCCATTTGTAAATGCAGGTAAACGCTGAACTCGGTATGCAAGGGTGCAATTCAGCTACCTCTACCACTGCCGAGTGCCAAACCCTCTCACCTCTATGTATGTGCATAGTATCCCGGGATAATAACGACAATCAGGACATTGTGAGTGTGGGCACTAATGCTGCAACGCTCACCGAAAGGTGACAGAGAACGCTTCCAAGTACTCGCCATTGAGCGATTACCATTGCATGCTATTGATATCTTTAGGATGTTATGACGAGCTTTCAAAGCACTACCCCAAAATGGTATAACGAAATAGAACCATTATCCCATTCTTTAAAAAGAAGATATGGTGTTTATCCTATTTGAAGGAAACTACCAACTTTTAAAAAGGTAAGAGATAAAAAGGTAAGAGGTAAGAAATGTAGTGTGGTTGGTGAGATAAGAGGCAAGGTAAGAAATCTAGGACGGTTTTAGGCAGAAAAATGGATACTTACAAATCAATTATAAATCAATTGTAAATCCAATTATAAATCAATTATAAATCAATTATAAATCAATTATAAATCAATTATAAATCATATTAAACAAGAGGTATCTAGTAAAATAAGAGTCTTTTTTCTCTCTTATCTCTTACTTCTTATCTAATTTAAGAGTAAAATAAGAGTCCTACCCCTTTTATCTCTTACTTCTTACCTCTTCTCAAATCAAATGAGAAAGTGCGCTATCATTACAGGGCGGTTCGCGAGGGCATAGGGCGCTCTATATGCGAAAAACTCGCAAGACACCGATTATCATCTACTCATTGCTTACCAAAGCAATGAGATAGCTGCCCTGAAACTCTTAATCACATCAAAAATTAGGGGGTGATGGAGAGTTATCCGCTTTGACGTTTCTGATCACCCTAAAGCACTACCGAAGCCCCTCACCAAATGCAGCAGACACGACAATAAAGATGCTGTGGTAGAGGTAATTGTGAACAATGCGGTATCAATCGCGACGGACTTTTTATGTGGATGCCTCAAAGAGGATTGGAGCAAAAGTATCCTATCTACCCTCGATGAGCTTCCATAGCGTAACAAACTTCTTTATCCAAAAATGTTACGCCATCGCTACGGACGTATTATCAACATGCATCGGTATCGGGAGTAGAGGAACCGCAGGACAAACTAACTACTGGCTGCTAAAGGAGCCATTATTGCTACTCAGCCTTTAGCTCAAGGAGTGGCTAAACGTCATATCACTGTAAATGCTATTGCGAGGGTTTATACGCACCGATAGGACTTCCTCTCAACGAAGAAGACCTCGTAAAACTGATTCCTGTAGGGCGTTTGAGGAGCTGAAGAAGTAGCCGACCTCATGTCGTTTTTAGTGTCTAAAAAGACCCTCGTATATCACCGGAGAAGTGATAAATATCAACGGGGAGTATATAGTTAGAGTGAAAAGCGAATAGTGAAAGCATCACCATCCTGCTGGACGAGTTTTTCTCTCATTTACTAACCTACTAATTTGCTAATCTGCTAATTATAACCACCTTTGCCCCATTATTCGTAACTCGTCATTCCGCAATTATGAAAAGAAATCTTCACTGCTCTACGAGAACAAACTCGAAAGTAGGCAATCGCCACGGCGTGCATCATCAACGCTATTCCCGCTGCTTCGCGCTATAAATTTGATATTGCACGACTTTCGGCTATCTTCAGAGCTTGCCCGAACGCCTTTATCCTCGACCTCCTTACCCTGCGCAACCTCAACTTTTCGTTTTCTATTCACGATACCGAGAGCACTGATATAGATATCGTTCCCCCAAGGGGACAAGCCTCTAAAAATATACCTAAAGAACGTGAGGCAACCTTAGAAAAACTTGTGATAGGTATCGAAAACCTGATGTTCCAAAGCATGGGTTTATCACCGGAAAAAGGGTGAACACACTGGGTTTTGGCTTCCCCATGCTATTGCGCCGCGATATGGGCGACGGACAACCTACAGCCGCGCCTATCCTAATTTGGTCGGTGAAGATAAAGCCCACTGCAAAATGAATACATGTGGGTGATAAGCGCAATGAGGACGACCCTATCTACCTGAATGAGGGTGCTCATCAACCACCCGCAAAACGATTCGGGCGTAAGCCTCGGCCTATCCTGACGAGATGCTGGAAGACGGCGAATCGATAAACCTGAACTGCACTCTCCTTCGCTCGGATATCCTCCAACCAACTGAGTTACGAAACTGGATTTCTTGCTGAACAACTATACGAGATTCTCCCCCTAAAAACCAAAGCGGAGTACAGAAGAACTTTTGCCTACTGTAAAGGCGATGCTATAGAAAAATGCGGTATTCTCTCCTCTTTTGAAAGTCCAAAGCAGCATGATCAACGATGTTACGAATCGCTGAAAAAGGAGTTTGTACCTTTGAGCAACAGCCAATGAATATTCAATCGCTCAGCGCTAGTAAACTGACCCCCTCCTCAACGCGTCGATTTTGGAATCGCTGAAAAAGTCAGCAGAAAATACTTATTCAAGGTCCCCAGGTGCAGGCGAGCCAAACGCTCGTGGCAATTCTCATCGATGCTTTGGAAAACAAACAGAAAACATTGGTAGTCTGCGAAAAACAAACTGCCCTCGAAGTGCTATACAACGCCCTCAAAACAAGGGGTTGGGTGGGTATTGCTGATGATAAAGATGCCGTGCTGACTGCAAGCTCATTGTTGATGCGGTGCGTAACCATACTGATAATGCCGAGTTTAAAAGAAACACTAGTCTTTCCCGAAAATCTCCTTGCTGAACAAAAGTGCAAGCAATACGCATCACAACGGATATCAATGCTATTCACCACAAACTCAACCAACTGCTCCTCAACCAACTGTCGTGGACAGATGTAATGGCGGAGGCCTAATGCGCCACAGACAGATAGAAGAGAACTCGACCTCTCGGCTTTCTCTTTTCAGTTTACCAATGAAGAGTTTACTCTCTCGCACCTTGGCAACAAGGTGAGGCGCTCTATCAACGGTATGCGCCTTACGCTCAAAAGTCATCTGTTTAACCCCAAACCTCACCGCTACCAACTGTTTAACACCCAGCAATAAGTGAGCCGAAGCCTTCAAGCCAATACGCGCACAACAATGGGAGGCAATCCAGCAACAAATGGCTTTATAAAACTATTACTTGCAAACGCAAAGAAGAATTTACACAACAGTTGGATACCTTAGCAGCGCAATATCGCAATGAGTATGAGCTCGTACGCTACCCTCCCCCTACTTCACCTGTGTATCAACCAGAGGTCACCAGATTTTTCTACTAGCTCTCAGCACTTTCTTTCGCTGAGAAAAAGCAGAGTGCTGACCCACGCTTGCAGAACTCTGTACTGCCAATAAAGCGCTCAGTTGCACGCGCAATCTCATCGATTGCTATTTCGGATAACTTGATTGCTCAACAAAACTGTGCATTGCCGAGTGACTCCTGCTGTGTCAGCGCAAAACCGATTTCGACAGCAAAACCAATGCTGATTTCGCTGCCTTGAGACCTGCTGAGTACTACGATCGCTCGTTTGCAAATACTCGATTTGAACAAGCTCTGCGCAAACGTAAACATGCTACCACGCAAAGCTGATGAGTTGGCCTGACACCCTCAATTTTGCTTGAAAATACTTTGCCGAGTTTGAAGACGTATCACCCGCAGTTTAGCGACTTACAACAGCTATCAAGCCGACCCGCACAACTGTTGTGGCTCAATACGAGTGGTTGCATTCTTCCAATCGCTCAACGTTTCCAGAGCGCATCGTTTTATCACTTACCAAAAGTAACTCACTAGGGAAGCCTCCTTCCTCTACGCTTATTGCACTTGCTCTACGCAACAAAAGTGCCGATGATTCTTTAAACTTCAGCAGGCGCGATTACGCCGATTTTAGCATACACTTACTGCCTCTTCCCAAAAAGATTTGCATCGAGGGCTATTGGAATACCCAGCAACATAAAGCGGTACAGTTTGAAAGAGACTAACAAAGAAGGCTCACGGTGGCGAACCCTACAACAAACGCAAAGAAAGTAAGACTGCCGCCTTGCTTGAGGACAAATAGCAATGAAAGTGACACTCGACCTTATACGAGTTTCTTTCTAGTATCCTCCACCACCCCCTGATGCTTGTTGCAACCTGTTTTGAGGCAAGAATTTCTATTTTCGACAATGTGGTGTTTGACGAGGCAGGTCAGCTGAAACTCGAAGACAACCTGCCGGCTATGCTCAAAGGCAGACGATTATCATCTGCAGGTGATGAACCACTCTACCGTCTGGCTACTGTAGCAAAGTGTTCGACGGTACTGCCGAATGACGACGACAACGAGGAAGAAGATAAGTGCTCACCTACACGATGCTGAACTAGAGTCGTCTTGGATTACGCTTTGGAATACCAATTCAATAAGAACCATTTTAGATTTTCACCTATCGTTCTAAACACCCTTATCTCATTGAGTTTTTCTAACCACGCTTCTCAACGCCCGATTGCGTCCGCTACCCAGCACGAAAGCGTATCCTATCCATTTTACTCAGGTAAATGACATGTCGATGACATATCAACCGAGGAAGCCGCCGAAATTGCGTATCCTCTCACAAATAGAACCTCGCGCCGATGGTAGTTACGCATCGGTGGGATTACGACCCTCAACATCACCCAGCAACTACATACGCAAACAGATACTCCAAAAAGCAAAACGACCCCTACGCAAACGGCTTTCCGCGAGAAAATCAACGCCTTAGAGCAAGCGGGACTCTTTATCAGAACTTGGAGAACATACAAGGTGACGAGCGCGATATCATCATCTTCATCGACGTAATCAGCAAGAAGAAAGGGCAGTTCAGTGCCGTTTTGATTACCTAAACTCTCCAAGGCTACAAACTGCTGAACGATTATCACCCGCGCTAAGGAGCGAGACCGCGACGTGCAAACGTAACTCCTATTCCCGAAAAGAGATTGTGCTTACCTGGCGGAAAGACGCTGGCGCAAGAAGAGTGCTAACAACGCCGCGCTGTAGCTCTACGCCCATCCTCGCCTACGCCCGTGCCCGTAAGCGACAGCACTGATACCTCCGCCGTGAAACTCCTATCAGGAACCTGACCTCTACGGACACAAAACACAACGATAGCCTTCAGCAAGCAGTGCTCTTAGAGAACACTCTACGTCAGCTTAAAGATACCCGACGGCCAGCGCATCACAATGGACTACGAGTTTCAGGTATAGCTCTATCGATACTTTGTTAGAGCCCTCAAAGAGTAGGCCCATAGCTGTAGAATGCCTTAGCAAACCTTTACAACAACGATTTGAGCCTGTTAGAAGACCTGCACAAGGAAAAATATTGCTCAACGCTGGCTTTGACTACAAAAAGGAAAATGGGCTGAAATAATAATGACGAATGACGCGGTGACGAGACGACTATTGTATTTCTTGTTAAAGCATTCCTTCAAGATTTTTCAGTTATGCTCTCGAAATGTAACTTTATTTGGCTGATGGTTTTAAAATAGAAGTACGCTAGAATCATGATTAAAAGGAGAGAAATACTAAAACCTTTTGTATTTACAGAGACGATGGATTGGGGAGAAAATATGATGAGATATTTTCCAATGTTTTAGCTTTCATCATTAACATCTAATGACTATTCCATGAGGAATCCTATTGCGTTCGTGAAAACAATTTTAAAAAGCAATTGTTTTCTGTTATTGTACAATGCTATAATAGCACAAAGAAGAACGAGCGAATTATAAATTATAATAATGAGAAGAATTGAGAATCGTCCACACTATTAGATTTAATAAAATTCTGTAATTGAAAAGAACAGACGTTCTATCTCCTTGAAAGATATGATTTAGGACCTAGAGAACTTGACTTTGTTAAAAGCACCATTGTATGAAATGGATGAGATTATGTATGAATTAATAAAGAAGTTTGTTCCTAAGTTGGTTGAAAACTTAATTTAGGTAGTCTAAGATCGATTAGGTGATTGTGCAGTTTGAAAAGGAGAAGTGTTTATCATGCTATGTCTAAGAATAATCTGATGAACTTAAGAACAAACAAATATACAGACTAGCAGGAGAGACTACTCTTCACCTAATTTGGCTTTTCTAGAAGACGAAGGTACAGATATTAGTTCAGCCGAAGGTAAAAAGAGGTACTATTGAGTGGGGTATAGGTATAGCAGCTTAGAGCACAAAACAGCTATGAAAACATAAGAATTTGAAAAGACATTTCTCGTAGGATAGATATGCAGATTTGAGCTGAAAAGGGACAAGTAAATATTGCACTTGGAAAAGGGAGAAGCATTAAAAATATTTAATGATAACATCTTAGAGTTTAAGTTTGTAAAAGAAAATTATAGAGAAATATAAACTGTTGATATTATAAATAATATAATGGATAAAATATTATTTTACAGAAGAAATAAAAAGATGATGAAGAATGTTAAATCATTCTAAAAAGAAATTGATAAATCATCATTTAATAATACAATATATACATTAATAGAGACTTAGAAACAGTAGAAAATGTTATCCCAACTGGGTGGTTGTTAAATTGTTTTAATTCTTCTAACGAAGAACCTAAGGAGATTGCTTTTTGATGAGTTCATAATTCCCACGAAGATATTGTTGATATTTTCAACAATGTGGAAAGTAATAGTACCAAAAACATACCTATTCTATTAAAAGCGATAGATAATATCCTGAGTATTTAGAGCCAGAAGATTTCAAATATCCTTATATACGAAAATCATCTACGCTATAGGAGCTCAACCACAGCCTGAGAGTCTTTTTAGCATTAGAAAAATTAGGCTGAAAACTAATGATATAAAAATAAAGGAATTGGCTTTTGCACTCAGTTAGAAAAAGGAAGGAATAGATAATTGAAAGATAGACTATTACATTTCTTGTTAAAGGGTTATTATTTGTTTTAATTCTAACAACTTCAATATATAAAACATTGAAAGTTAGTTAGATATGGGGTAATCTATCAAATATGTTGTTAAAATTATCACCCTCACAAGCGTTTTATTACTATTTTTCTTTATATTTTGCACCAAAATTCACTTTTTAAATAAATCGCTTAACAATGGAACTTAAAAATTTTGGCAGTAGACCACATCCTGCTTGGTTTCAATCAAAACACTGCCCCTGAAAATGGACGTCCGTAAAGATTGGGCTCAAAATTTCTACAATGAAATCAAAGACCAACTAATGTTATCCGAAAGTAACGACGACCGTCAAGCTTTAGCACTGTCCTCAGATATCTTCTTAAAAACAACTACACAAATCCGGTAAATCAAATTTGTAAAAGAAGTTCTTGAAGAAGAAGAGTTCAAACATAAAACAGCTGAACTAAAAAGTATGAGGTTTTCTATACAGAGGAACTAGAAGGACTTATAAAAGCAGTCAAATCTTTTTGATTGGTATAACAACTTTGTTATAGATGAAAACCTTCTAGAAAATAAGGAATTTAGAGCAAAAGTTCGTGAGTGGGTAGCTACTTTTGGAATGAACTTTCAACAAATTATTTAATTTTGAAAAGTCTTTATAAAAACAGAGTTCTAATATCTTTTAAACCTTATTAACGATGAAAACACCTCTTTCTAACACTATTACCCTTTTTGCCTTTTGGTCGAAACTGATTCTATACCTTTGCGCCTCCCTCCCCCTCCTTTGCGGATAAAAGAGATAAGTAACATCGTGCAAAAACAAGAAAACTATTACGTCGTGCCTCTCAGCCTAACGACAAGAAAAGGCTAAACATTATAGAAAATTATTGAACGACTATATAGAATCACACCCTAACGACTAAGATTTAGAAGGCAAAAGATCATTTACTACTACTTTTTTACTTTAGTAAATAAATTTGACGACGCTCATTGGCTCAAAAACAACATCCCTTCTGATAAAAACGTGTGCTGTGATAGATTATGATGGTGAAGTAATGTATTATAAAGAAGCTACTATACCCAAAATGCATCGCAAAAAGAAATTGTTCTATGACGATACTGAAGCTGAGGTGCGCACTACTGCCACTGCTCGCCTTATCGACAAAGTGCTTACCAACCCTCAAGCTCTATAGAAGATGTAGAAAAGGCTTTTCACAAAATGGTGACCAACAACTCATGATTGACAACTACAAAAGGTAGAAAATTTCACACCTTAAAGTTAACCCCTGAACAACTGCGCTGGCAGTGGAAACGCTTAGTGGATGCTCATTATCACGATAGAAAAATAGATGAGGAGTATACCCGTTTACTCATACGCAACTACCACAGCATTCTACAACCAGAATTTCCTGCAAATTACTCTTTCACCCGAATATATCCCTGATGCTACCGACCTAAAGGCACGCTTATTTTATCAAATTCTATGAAGAAGCTGTAAAGTCTGATACTGAGATACTTTTTCCTCAATAGTTATGATCTCTATGAATTCTCAAAAACTCACTACAGCCCATCGCGAGTTACTCTCGATATAGAGATCGTTACTGCTGAAGCCAAAAGAAAAGGAATTATAGATTAATTCTTCTCTTTCTACAACAAACACCAAAATGCTCTGGCTCACTTTTTGATAGACTCTTTTATCTTTTAACTCTTAACTTATTAACTAATACCTAAAAATAGATTACCCTATTAGCGCTCTTGCCCCTCTCTTTTGGCTGCGCAAACTCCCTGTTCCTTCAGGAAATTATAAAAGCCAATTCACTTGGCAATGCTTTAGAACTGAGATTCCTCCCAATGGCACTTACGAACTGATTGCTACCTCGGGCGAGTACGTTCTCAAAGATACTACTTTTCCAACCCTCAAACCTCTTCTTTTGCTGTAGAAAAACAAAGCGACAGTCAGCGATTGCAACATCACCTCAAAACCTGCCTCGCACTGGTGCCGATCCACGCTATCTCTACATAGGGTAAGGAAATGCTAAAGGAGAAGTGGAGTACGTGCGCTTTATAACAAAATCGACTCTTTAGACAATATGAGAGAGATATAATGGCGAAACTTACTATGTGCCTCGAAAGCTGAAGTGCCCCGTACTTGCTCAATCTCTACTTAGTTGATGCTCACCAAGCTGCCTACAGCAAAAACAAGGAAGTAAATATCCAAAAATTCCCTATTGGCAAAGACACAAATGCTGTAGAAGTAACCGTTTTAGTAGGAAATAGTACCTTTAATCTCAATGGCACCTACAACCCTGATAAACAAACCATTTCGGTTTCAGAAGGCAATAGCAGTAATGCAATCCTCTTTAGCAAAAGCTAACGACAAGCTCTAACCTAACCAAGTGCCTTTCACTTCTAAAGAAAGTGTAAGCTATTGGAATCACTTTATCGACTTGAAAAAGAACGCGATATCCCTCGATACGACCCTCGATAAAAACGCTAAAGAAAAAGCCAAAGCTATGGTTGCTGTACCTAAAACCTCAATGCTGCACTCGCTTCAGCCGATAAAGAAAATCGTTTAGTGGTGGTGTTCCAACAACCCGATAACCCAAAAGCTAAAGAAGAATTTAACAACTTCTTTGCTAAATATAAAGAAGAAGGCATAGGTTATAACTACGAAGAGGATAATGAATCTCCTATCTATCCTTACGAGTTCTATTTGGCTACTGCCAAAGACCTCAAAACCCTCAAAGCTAAAGGGGTTCCTGCGGGTAACCAATTGGCTTTTGTTAGATGTTGCAGGCAATCTCATCTATTCACAACCTGCTACTATCGAAGAAATTGTAAAACGATGAACTGTTTTGGCTCTCAACGCAAATGTTGCCCAATTTGGCACTATGGCAATGGCGTGTGCGCTCGACAAAGCCTTGAGCAACAAACTAAATTATCAACAAAAGAAATACAAAGCTCATTTTCACTACTTTCCTCAAAAAGGACAGTCAGCGTGTGTATTTATTGGCAAAGAATCGTCCAGAGCAAAAACAGGCGACAGCAATGAGGAAGAAGCTTTTGACTATATTGCACAAGAAGCCGAAGATTATTTCTTCAACCTTAAAACCCCATAATGGTATCTACCAAATGCGACTCACCCTGGAGCAGGTAATCACCCAATGGGAACGCGTGGTAAACGCTCATAAAAAGATACCAAATTCGACCCTGAGTACGCTTTTGCTCTCGCTCAACAATGCCGAAGCCAACTATTACTACCGCATTTTCAACGCCGAAAAACCCGCAACTACGGCTGATGTAGATGCTATCGCTTATTTGGTGAAATTCGCCGATGAGATCAAAGCCTCACAACAAAAATTTGAAAGTAATGACGATAACTATATGGGGTACGCTGAGCGTTTAGAAAAAGGAATCATAGAAGTAAATTACGAGAACTCTCTAACCAACTCGAGCATATCACTTTCAACGACAAAAACTCTTTGAACCCGTAAAACCACCTATAAAGAAGGTTTGAAAGAACCTTTTCTCCGCCGATAATTATATTGATTTTTCTCATGATAACAATGTAGATGAAGCCGCAGTGTACTTCGGTGAGTACTACAAAAATCTATTGCAAAAAGACGGCAATCTCATCGTTGCATTAGACAAGGCTTTCTCCGAAGGCGATGATGAGAACAGTTGAAATACTACAAAATGCGTTTTGCTAAATCGCGCCAATAACATTGCTTGGAAAGTGTTTGAAGAGCACAAGCAAAAACCCCGATAAATTGAATGAGGCTTTCCAATGGTCGAGTTCAGCAGTACAATTAGAACCTGAAAAATTCTTATTATTTAGACACTTTTGCCCACCTCTTGTACGCACGTGGTGAAAAGCAAAAGCCTTAGAAATACAAGAGAAAGCCGTTAAAAACCTCCCTAAAGCCGAAGATGGTGGCGATGATGAAAATCAGAAATTCAAACCAATTTTTGATGAAGAAAGGAGAGATTTAGGGTTTCAGGTCTTAGGTGTCAGGTTTCAGGGTCAGACACTACGAGACTGTCCGAAAAAGTCTCAAAATCATTTTGCGTCACTACACTTTGCCAAAGTTTTAATTGCTCGTCGTGCTACGACCTTTTGGCAAAAGTCTATAAAATAAAAAGTATCTAAAAAGTGATTTAATGCACTTTTTAGATACTTTCTTTTTGGCACTATATTACGCATTAGGGTTTCAGGGGTCAGGTTTCAGGGTTACAGGATACTTTTGACAGCCTTTTGTCCGAGTTATCTGAGTTATCCGAGTTGTCTGACCTTGTCCAACTTATATTGTAATAACAAACAACAAACAATAAAGCAATATAGGAAAAGTCCCCTTGAGAAAACTGCTGTATCTTTTGCCCTCAGAAATTCAAATCACACCCTATGAAATCCATTACTCATAACGATTACACCCAGCGCATCAACAAAGTGGCGGAATACATCAACCATCACCTCGATGAGCCTATCGAACTGAAAACATTAGCCGATATTGCCCACTTGCGCACTTTTCACTTTTGCAGGATTTTCAAAGTGCTGAAAGGTGAATCGCCTATCGCTTTTATCGCGCGTTTGCGCACAGAAACCGCTGCCCAACTGCTGCGCTACTCTACCCTCCCTATAGAGCAAATTGCCTTCATTATAGGTTATGAAACCCCTGCATCGCTCTCAAAGCCTTTTAAAAACCAATATGGCATTACCCCTACCAGAGTACAGAACTAATAAAGATATTTACATTATGAAAAAGAAATCATCAACCCCGATTTGTCTCTCAGCTCCTAAAATAATGGAACTCGAGCCTAAAAACCTCATCTATGTAGCCCTTACCGGCGAATATGGGTCTTTAGACTACGGCAAAGCCTACGAACAATTATGGGCGGCTGTAAAATCGCAAAGCTATTTACCAAAGGCATCGAGTCGATATGCTGCATCGCACGATGACCCTAAAATTACCGAAGCTCCTCCAACGTTCGAAGTAAGTTTGGCATATTCACAAACCTGCTCAGCCTGAAGGAAATAGGTGAGTTGCAAAACCTAGCTGTAGGGCAAAGTGCATGCCGTCTTTTTCTATCAAGACAGTTACAGTCAGCTCTCTGCTGTCTGTGATGCTGCAATACGCTGGGTGAGTAGAAAGTGAATACTGAACTGCGTGATGAGCCTATGTTCGAGAAATACCTCAACGACGCTCGCCACACCCCGAAGAAAAACTAAAAACAGAAATCTATATCCCTATTAATTAACTCATCTTTACACTTTTTAACATTATGCTTCTTACAAAACTGAAAAACCATAGGGATTGTTTTGGCAATCCTCTTATTATTGCTCACACTTTCAGGGAGTGGTTATTTCTTCTTCACTTTGAAAGTAAACTTTGTGCAATGTGATGCTTATAACGCTTGCTCACCCAGCAGCTTAGTGTATTTAGCTTGCTTTTTATCGCCTTTGGCTCACCAAAAGAGCCTTTTGTTACCCCTTGCCTTCCTGCCGATGTACTATTTCGGCACTATGGGATCTCTTCATTCACGTGAGTGGCGCCAATATCTTGCCCAACCTGTCGATATCACAATGACGCTCAACTTACTATGGGCAGGCTACTCCCTTTACCGCATCGGTGATTACAAAGGTTTTGCTACAAGGCTTGTTGTGGAGCATACTATTATTTGTGCCCTTTACATCGCTTTTTGTGATGTACTACTGCTGCACCCACACCGAGGGAAATTAGTAACTTGTTACAAATGACGCCTTAAAAATGCTATCAGTTTTATCAACACCTGCTGTTCATCATCAGACTCCTCAGACTCGTCGGATGACTCTGATAAAACCAACTTATTCAAAAGAAAAATCCTTGCAGTGCAAACTGCAAGGGATTTTTCTAAAGTAAAGTAACTAATTCGTAATTCATCACGTAATTTCTACATTCTTTCTATATTTTTCGCTCTTGTTTTCTTTTTATTCTGTTGTTTATCAAACTGCTACATTTTTAGTTATCTATATTTTTACTATCCAGTGTTTTAGTATATTTTTAACATTTTATCTTTGCGGCAGAATTAGGTATTAGGTGTCAGCTCTACCTCTTACCCTTAACTTTTAACTAAAATGAAAGGAAAACAAAGAACTTTATTAAACAGTATTGGCAAGCTCTATACTACTTTTTAGCTTGCTTTTCTACCGCCCTTTCTGCCCAAAACAAAAAGATTAGCGGAAAGGTAATCGATGAAAAACACCAGCCCGTGCTGGGGGCATCGGTGGTGGTGAAAGGCACTACTAAGGGTACTACTACCGATTTCGATGGGAATTTCACGATAGATGTACTCTAGCCACACTATCGGTTTCATTTATAGGGTATCACCCCAAAATGTAGCAGTAGACAACCAAAACCAACTCACTATCGTGCTCAAAGAAGAACAAGAGCAGTTAGACGAGGTTGTGGTGGTGGGCTATGGTACCGTCCGCAAGAAAGACCTTACGGGAGCGGTTACTTCGGTGTCTAACAAAGCCCTCAAAGAGAAAACCTATTGCCAACGCTGAAGCGCTCCAAGGGCGTGCTGCTGGGGTGCAAGTAACTCGGCGGGAAAACCCGGTGACAACGTGTCGTTTCGCATTCGCGGTATCAGCACGATTAACAACAGCCCGAACCGCTACTGGTTATCGATGGGTACTACCGACCTCGGTATCAACGCGCTCAACGTAGATGATATAGAAAATATCGACGTCCTAAAAGATGCTGGCAAAGCAGCGATTTATGGTCTCGTGGTGCTACGGGTGGTGCTCATCACTACAAAAAGGGAAAATGGCGACGGAAAAAGCTGTCGTTCAGCACCAATGTAGCCCTTCAGAAGCTACCAATCACCCGTGATGCTCAACGCCCGAGAGTTTGCTTCTTTTCACAACGAAATGATTGCCAACGACAATCGCACCCCTGGGGTAAGTCCGCTTACACAACGCCCTGATTTTGCTAATCCTGAGGACTGGAAAGGCACCAACTGGCTCAAAGCGCTTTTCCGTCCTGCTTTTATGCGTAACTATTCGCTCCTCATACCAGGCGGTAACGATAAGAGCAATTACTACGTATCAGCTGGGGTGTTTGGACCAAGATGGGATTATCCTCAATACTTCTACCGCCGTTATACAGTACAGTTCAACGGCGAGTCGCGCGCGTAAAACCGTGGATTAAGTTTGCAACAACTCTCAGCCACGACGAAAAGAAATCTGGCGACTACAACATCCGTATGGCAATGGCTTTTTGCCTGCACAACCTATTTACAATGAAGACGGTAGACTCATCAGTCCTGATTCGCCTGCCCATCAGTACAGTGATATCCGCAACGTGATAGGTGACTGCCCTTATCAACGGACAAAACACTGCAAAGGCTATAACATTTTGGGGAATATCTTTTGCCGAAATTACCCCTGTAAAACATTTGGTATTCAAAACTACTGGGGGCTCGATCAAATATTGGGACAATCGCAGTTTCTCTCTAAGTACAACTGAAACCCATACCCAATCCGCTTTCTAATCTCTACCAAGATGCTAATAAGAGTACCTACCCTCCTATGGGATAACACTCACTTATACCAATACTTTTGCCCAAAAGCACTCACGTGATGGTGGGCACCAGTTCGCAAAACAACGTGTATAGCAAAAATCAATGCGAGGTGAGCAATTTCTTGAGCGACCAGCAAAACCAACTCAGCAAGGCTTGGAAAACCCTACGGTAGGCGGCACAATGAACGATTAGGGCTATCCTCTCTTTCATCAGGGCGACTCAACCATACCTCATGCCGATAAAGTACTTGCTCACTGCTACCGTGCGTCGCGATGGTTCTTCGCGTTTCTCCAAAAGAAAACCGCTGGGGTACTTTTTCCTTCATTCTCTTTGGCGTGGCGCGCATCAAATGAGTCTTCTTCCCTAAAAACGACTAGTAAACGATGCTGAAATTGCGCGTGGGTTACGGTATGACTGGTAACCAGGCGGTATTGATAACTATGCTTATTTCACCAAATTGCGCACAGGGCAATATGTGTTCAACAACAATTTGGTGTCTACCCTCTATCCTCACGTGATGCCTAACCCTAATGTGAAATGGGAAACCGTAGAGCAATTCAATGGGGGTATTGACCTTGCGCTACTCAAAAACCGCTTGAACCTCACTTTCGATGCCTATATCAAAAACACCAGTGATATGTTGGTGCCAATGGCAGTATCAGTAAGCTCTGGCTATTCGGATATTGCGGTACCGAGTATCAACGCCGGTAAAGTGGAAAACAAAGGGGTAGAGCTCACAGTGTCATCAGTGAATGTGAATAAAAAGATTTCCAATGGAATACTGATGTAAATGTATCGTTCAACCGCAACAAAATCGTGAAAATGAACGACGGCGTGCCTCTATTCACTGGTTTCGAGGCGTTCCTCACCAAATTGCAAATCCTCTCCGAGGGTCACCCCGTAAACGCTTTCTATGGCTATGTAATGAATGGACTTTTCCAAAACCGTAAGCGAGTAGACAACTATGCTACTCAAGTGGACGGCATTACCGCCCTGGTGATGTGAAGTTCCGCGACCTCAACAACGATGGGGTCATCAGTGCTGAAGACCGTGACTTATCGGTAATCCGTTCCCTGAATGGACGTTCTCTGTGAACAACAACTTCAACTACAAGAATATTGATTTACAAATATTTTTACAAGGCGTAGCAGGCAATGATATCTACAATGCCAATCGTATATGGCAAGAGGGAATGTCGGTGCCACAAAACCAAATTACCAAAAGTAAAAGATCGCTGGACCAGGCGAGGGCACTAGCAACAGCACTCCGCGTGCTATCTATGGTGACCCTCACCAAAAATGCCCGTCACTCAACCCGCTTTGTAGAAGATGGTTCGTATGTTTGCGTATCAAAACGTAACTTTGGGCTACGCTCCCTAAAGGGTTACTCACAAAATTCCACACCGATATGTTGCGCATATATCTGTTTGCTGCAAAATCTGTATACTTTCACCAAATACAGCGGTATGGATCCCGAAGTAGGCACTGGTGGCGTTGATGGCGGCACTCACTCCTGTAACTCGCACTATAGTTTTGATTAAACGTGCAGTTTTAGGTGCTAGGTGTCAGGTGTGCAGGTAATAAAACATAACACAATTATAAACATTACCCCTATGCAGCCTTTAGGGAGCTGCCCCTCTCCTTGGGAGAGGGGAACGGGGAGAGGAATATTATGAAAAGATATTATACATCTCTATTAGCATTTCCGTCTTTCACGGCTTGCTCTAAATTCTTAGACAAGACCCCACGAAGATTCTGCGCTGAAAAACATAAGCGATGCGGCATCGGCTATTGCCGCTACCAATTCGGCTTTATAAACCCTTGCAACGCTCTAACCTCTACAATATGCGCCTCTGGACGCTCGACATCGTGTAGCAGGTAACAGTATCGGCAGGCGCTGGAGGTGGTACCGATGGACCCGAAAACCATCACCCTTTCCAACTTCAATGCGACTGCCGATAACCCTTTGGTGCTCGAAATATGGCGCGGTTGTAACCCTGGTATTTCTATTGCAATACGGCTCGAAAGTTTTGCTCTGCCACTATCCCTGAGGATATCAAAAACCGCTGTATTAGCCAAATTCTCCGCGCGCAATTTACATATTTCCTTTTGGTGCAACTTTATGATGTGCCTCTTCAGCTCGACCCTAAAGAGAGTTTGTTAACAAAACGCCTTTCCGTCAAGCAAAATGAAAATATACAACGAGGTGATTATCCCCGACCTCAAAGAGGCTTTCAACCTATGCCTACACGCGAGCAATATAGCAATGCCGATAAAGGTCGCGCAACCAAAGGTGCTGCTGCGTGTATGCCTGCCAAAGTATACCTCACCTTGCAGATATAGCGAAGCCTCGGAGATGCAACGCTGTCGAAAACCTCGGTTATACCCTCAATCCTGATTATTCCGATTGCTTTGTGCTGCTGACACTAGCACACTGCCGAGTCTATCTTTTGAAATTCAGTACTACGGACTTACGAAAGACGATTTGGGGCGAAGAAAACCAAGCCTCTTGGCTCAGTACTTTTATGGGTCCTCGCAACAGTGGTTGGGTAGGGGGTGCTTATGGTTGGAATCAGCCTACTCAAGAGTTTGTAGACCAATATGAGGCGGGCGACCTTCAAGGATAAAACCATTCTCTGTGAGGTTGTCCTAATTTTGAGGGGGATGCGTATCGCGCTTCAATGTCAACTACAGGTTACAACGTGCGCAAGTTTTTAGTGCCGCCAAGTCAGTCGCGATTTCAGCACCAACCCCTGCCAACTTTGTAGCGCTCCGCTTTGCTGAGTGTACTCCTAATGAAAGCGGAAGCCCTCAACGAATTAGGGTCGCACTCACGGAGCTGAAGTGCCTCTGTACAAAGTGCGCACCCGTGCGGGTCTTACGCATCGCGCTGATATAGAGAACCTCACTGGGCGCAAATGCGCGGAAAAATACGCCACGAACGCCGTATAGAACTCGCTTTTGAAGGACATCGTTGGTTTGATATGATTCGCTGGGACAACGGTCAGTATGCACTCAATTTCTGCACTCTATAGGCAAAACCAGCGCGCGAGAAACACCTGCTCTTGCCTGTCCTCAAAAGACCGCGACGCCAACCCCAACCTCACCTAAAACCCTGGTTGGTGATAATAATGACGAATTACGAATTACGAGTACAACAACTCTCTTATCTCTCTTAACTTTTAACCAATATGAAACCATACCATTTATACATCGCCTTTCCTCTACCTGCTCCTTACGGGTTGTAAAAAGAGGACTTTATGGAACTCTTCAAAGAGGAAAAACCCTTTGAATTGAAAGTCTTAAAGAAAATGTAGCCTTAGATGCTGCCAACCCCGAAACAGAAGCTATCAAGTTCACTTTGGACGGCAGCTTTCCAATCACGGCACCAATGCCGCTATTATCACTATACTTTCCAAATGGATGCAAGGCAAACAACTTATGCGGGAGGTATCAGCGAGAATGTAGGTCGTGAAGCCTATGAGAGGTGTATAGAAAACGAGGAACTCAACAACCTCTTGCTCAGCACTTTCAAGGTTAGCAGACACCGAAGTTACAATGGAAGTGCGCATTATTGCCCAAGTAGCCTGGTGAGGGAATGAAACAACATACCATCGTGAGAGACGGTGGTTTCAAAACGCATACCCTATCAGCAATACGCTCTATATCATCGGTAGTGCTGCCCTCACGGCTGGAGTGCCGACTTAAGCCGAAGAGATGAAACCCGTTGAGGTACTCCTAAAGCCTTTGCGTGGTCAGGACGATTGTCTGCTGGCGAAATCAAGTTCATCACTACCAAAGGTCAGTTTATACCATCGTATGGGCAAAGGCAGCAATAACAACGAGTTGCACTTCCGCAAAACCGATACCGACAATATGGTGATGAGAAATTTACAATTGCCGAAAGTGGTGTCTATACCGTAAAAAGTAAACCTCATCAATCTTACTCATAAGCATCACCAAAGGTGAAGCGCCTGAATATACCGAGTTGTGGTTCGTAGGTGAACCTACCGGTTGGAGTTTCAAGAAAATGACCGTAGATCCCTGCCGACCCATTTGGCAGTTCCACTACAGTGCCGATTTAGGCATGGAGGTGAGTTCAAAGATAGGTACTAAAGAGAGGCGATTGGTCAGCGGCATTTTTCCGTCCTAAAGAAAATAATACGGCTGAAGGTAGCGACCTCCCTGTGAAGAAATGGGCAGAGCGACCCCTGATAACAAATGGAAAATTTCAGCAGGCACTTACAAGATTACCTCAACACTCGTACAATGAAGATTGACATTGTGCCTTTCACCCTTAGTGCAGGAATGTATATGATTGGTAGTGCCACCGATGCTGGTTGGGATATCAACAATCCCATTGCTATGACTGTCAATAGTAGCAATCCTACTGTCTTTACGTGGAAGGCGACTTGAAAGCAGGCGAACTCAAATTCTCTTGCGACAAGAAAAAGCGATTGGGTGGCGACTGGTTCTAGCTCTAAAGCCGATAAAGCCCCAGCAGGTGTGGAAGAACTGATGATTTTCAGCGCCCACGGCTCTAACCCCTGATAACAAGTGGAAAATCAGCGAGGCAGGCACGCACAAAATCACCCTCAACCAACTTATCCAAAAAGGTGATTATTAAAAACAATAAGTTAAAAAGTCTCCACATACCCAGCTGTGTGCACTCGCTGGTTTCCCCCAAGGGAGGGAGTTTCAGAGAGTTCAAGAACAAAAACATCTTTATACGTGTTAAACAACCCTCCTTTCCGTCTCGTATCTGCGGATTGCCCCTCTCAATCCTATTTTAGGATTGTCCCCCTCTTTCGGAGGGGAACGAGAGAGGCATTATTAATTGTTAATTATTAATTGAAATGGAAAATCTTATATACTCTATTCTTCGCCACTACGCTCAGCCTCTTCTCTATGCGAGAAGAACGATACGCCCAGCAACAATCCTATTACATCTCGGCGAAACTTATTTGAAAATAGATATCAGCACCGATAAGGCGGTCACACCCTGGTAGCACGGTGCGCTTCACCCTTGGCAGAGTATGCCCTCTGGTTCCAAGCCAGTGCGCTACCTCACTTAGGCGAAATCAATAAAGAAGAACCTTACTCATCTCTTGGCAATGGGTAACCCCTACCGATGACTATCGAGGTTATTTTGGCGAAATTGTCCAAGAAGCTGGCGTAAACAAAAATACTTACGGCAGTATCGCTGTGGATGTCTCTTCCGATTGACAAAATTCCCCCGCTACGGCTTCTTGTCCTCTTACGGCACGAACCTATCGAGAAGAATATCGACTTTTATGAATCGCTGTCATATCAACGGCATTCAGTTCTCGCGATTGATGTACGACCATCACAAACCGCTGGCTGGTACCTCAAAAACCCTTCTAATGAGTGGCCTGACCCTCTCAAACGTCCCACCTTTTCTTTCTACTGTACGTGGCTATATCAGCGCTGCTCATAGCAAGGGTATGGTAAAAGCATGTTCGACACCTAGCTTTTGGGGCGCCCAAAATGCCGAAGCCGATGGGTTGCCAAAGAATGGTTTCTCTACAAAGACAATCAGCATAAAGAGAAAGATGCACACCTGTTAGCGACTTTGCCCGCAGTAGTATCTACCTCACCAACTCCTGGCAATGCGCACTGGCAAAACCATTTAGCAGGGCGCAACAGCGATGTCTGTGCCGTTTTTGGCTCGATGGCTATCATATCGACCAACCTCGGAGGACGTGGCACGGTGTGACGATTACAATGGCAATAGTGTAGATCTCTTTGCCTCAATACGCTTCTGTTTATCAATGCGATGAAAAACGCACAACCCCTAACAAACGCCTTGTGATGAACGCAGAGCAATACGGTCAAACCGAAATTGCAGGTACCAATAAAGTGGATTTTCTTTATACCGAAGTATGGACGAAAAACCCACCGACCAATTGCGCTCGCATTATCTTTGATAACTACAATCGTAGCAACAACCAACTCAAAAACTGTGTTGGCTGCCTATATGGATTACGAAAAATCTAAGAATGCAGGTTTTGTAAACCAACCTGGCGTATTGCTCGCCAATGCCGTGGATTTTTGCTTTTGAGGGGCTCATTTAGAGACAGGCGAACACCACCTCGCCAATGAGTATTTCCCTAACAAAAACCTTCAAATGAAAGCCGATCTTAAAAAGCGCTCATCACCCTACTACGATTTTTCTTTTGCGTGGCTTACCAAAACCTCTTGCGCGACGGCGGTAGCTATACTTCAGCACAAGCAACTGCCGAAAAATGCAACCATAGCGCTTGGCCTGCAGTCGAAGGATAAAGTGGCGGCTATCACCAAAAACCGTGAACGGCAAGGATATAGTGCATCTTATCAATTTCAACGGGGTAACCTCTATGGACTGGCGTGATACCAACGGTACTCAAAAAGAAAACCTACCGCAGTAACCGACCTTAAAACTACCGTTGCTGTAAACTGCACAACCCAAAAAGTGTGGTTCGCTACCCCCGACCTCTTTGGCGGTGCTCCTCGTGTGGTAGAATTTACCTATAACAACAACTAAATTACCTTCTCACTCCCTCCTCAGCTATTGGGATATGGTGGTGATAGAGTATTAATAAAATTAGCAGATTAGCAAATGAGAAAAATTTGGTAATCTGCTAACTCAATAAAATAGGCTAATTACACTTATAGTTTTTCTTTCTTTAAACCTCTAAAACAGTATAGTGAGGTGGATTTGTCTCATCTTGATAGGGTTCTCGGTTAAGAATTTTGTCTGCGAAGTACTTTTACAGTGATAACGATAACCCGCTTCATAAGTATTGAATCTAAATCTCTCTCGGCGAGCTCTGAAAGTTTTTGTTAGATTCATCAGTAACCCTATAACATTTTGTTTCGAAGACACCTGTAAAACATCCGAAAAAGAGCATTCTCTAATGTCCATCAATCACAAAAGTGTGATAGCTCTTTTGAATTTCAAATTCAGGTTTTTCTTTTTACAAGAAAGCAAAAACAACAAGGTAATAAGTGTGTAAAAATAGTATTTTTCATAAGGAATAGATTTTTAAATTCAAGACAAAGATACTGTTTCATTTCTATAAATATAAGTTTTATACTAAAATTTTAATCTTTTATTTTTCAGAGATTATCCCTTCACTTTTAAGAATTGTTCCCTTTGGGGAAGCCTGTGAAGGCTCATAACTCGAATATAGTACACCACAATTGTGAGTAAGTGAATAAGGGACAATCCACAAATTGACAAATCAATGAGATTTTCTTACTTACATAATAACTATCCTCTCCTCGTGCTACAGCAGTAGCGCAGGAGTTATTTCGCCTAACAAAGCACTGAAACTCTTTTTCGCTCAGCGCGGAAGGTACTCCTGTCTATTCGCTTTTTACAAGGGAAAAGAAGTAGTTAAACCGAGTAGATTAGGCATTGAATTATTTAGCTCTAATGAAGTGAAATTTGGCGCTGAAATCACCAAAAAGAGGGAGCAAACACCTCTCTCTACCATAATTTTGAAGTGGTGAATACCAAAAATACAACTGTTGATGAAACTTGGCAACCTGTATGAGAAAGAAAGCCAAAACATTCTGCAACCACTACAACGAGCTAGTTGGTGAGCCTCAAACAGAAGGACACCCACCGAGAAATGAACCTGCGTTTTTAGACTATTTGACGACGATTGGGCTTCCGCTATGAGTTCCCCGGAACAAAAGCAAATGCCTTACTTTTGTGATTAAAGAAGAACGCACCGAGTTTGCAATGACGTGATCACCAAGCGTGGTGGATGTACCAGGCGATTACGACACCCAAGAGTACGACTATCAGCAGTCACGCCTCTCGAAATACGCGCTATCAACTCAAAAAGGGCGTCAGGCGAATTTAGCACAAACAAGCTTTTCGGATACAGGCGTACAAACCGCTTTAATGCTCAAAACTGACGATGGGCTCTTACATCAACCCGCACGAGGCTGCTTTTGGTGAACTACGGGCGATGCACCTCAACCTCAACGATAAGACCTTAGTATTCCAATCGTGGATTACCCCCGATGCCAACGGTGCCAAAGGTTATATGCAAAACCCCCGCCCAAACACCTTGGCGCACGGTGATCTGATAGCAACGATGCTCGCGATATTTTAGCTTCGGATATTACCCTCAACCTCAACGAACCTTGTACTTTGGCTGATACTTCGTGGATTCACCCGATGAAGGCCCGAGGGGTAGTGGTGGGAAATGATTACCGGTATGAAAGAATGGTCGTATACTTACGATAAATGCCCAGTGTGCATATCGTAGTAAAACCGATTACACCACCCTCAAACCCCACGGCAAACACGGGGCTACTACTGAAAACGTGAAGAAATACATCGACTTCTGCCGCCGAAAAATGGTTTTTGATGGCGTACTGTAGAAGGTTGAACATAGGATGGGAAAGATTGGTTTTGGACATTCCAGATTCTGGTATTCGACTCCAAAACACCTTACCCTGATTTTGATATCGAAGCTATTCACCAATACGCCAAAAAGCAAGGGAATTAAGATGATTATGCACCACGAAACTCTCCTCGTCTATTCGCAACTACGAGCGTTTTATGGACAAAAGCCTATCAGTTGATGAACAAATACGAATACCCCGCCGTGAAAAAGCGGTTATGTGGAATATCATTCCGCGAGGCGAAAACCATTATAGTGACAGTGGGTGAACAATCACTACCTTTTATGCTATTAAAAAAGCCGCCGACTACCGCATTATGGTGAATGCGCACGAGGCAGTGCGCCCTACGGGTTTGTGTCGCACCTATCCTAACCTTATAGGTAACGAATCGGCACGTGGAGGTGAGTACCAAGCTTTGGCGGTAGTAAGCCCAATCACGTGTGTGTTGCCCTTCACCCGACTTATTGGCGACCAATGGACTCTGTACCTGGGGTGTTTGAAAATGGACATCAGTCAAGAACAACCCCAACAACCATTCACACTGCAAATGCCACTTTGGCAAACCAATTGGCATTGTACTGTAATGATGAGCAGTCCGCTGCAAAATGGCATCCGACCTGCCAGAGAACTACCGCCGTTTTCCCGATGCTTTTCAGTTTATCAAAGAGGTTGCCCTCGATTGGAGCAAAAGCCACTATTTAGAAGCTGAACCAGGGGCTTATATCACTGTGGCACGCAAAGCCAAAGGCACTCGAAATTGGTTTATAGGCAATACAGCTGGCAGGATTTTACCTCCAAGATTCATTTCAGTTTTTAGAGCCAAAAACTACTTATGTAGCCACTATCTACGCCGATGCCAAGATGCCAACTACCAAAACCAATCCGCAAGCCTATACCATTCAGAAAATATTGGTAACCAACAAGAGCAAACTCTCTGCACTCAGTAGCAGGCGGGGGTTATGCCATTAGTTTGTACCCTCTCACCGATAAGGCACAAAGCCAAAGGGATTATGATAGCAATTACAGTAATAATAGTGAAAAAGCTGCTAGCACGTTGTTTAGCAGCTAGTGATTATTTAGTAATTTTCGGTAAGAAATCTTTAGGATGCCCTAATTTGCTAAATAGTTCTTTTAGCAGCGGCTAGCTTTTTCAGGAAAATACACCTTATTTTCATCATAAGGCTGTTCATTTTCTTTAAAAAGCGATTTGTATGCGGTGTTTATCCCACATTTGTTTTCAAAAGCTCTTTTCTTCTGTTGTCATAGTTAATTATTTTTAAGATGTAACAAAGAATCCTACATAATCAGTATTAGGATTAAAAATCTCAAACTCTTGATTAGGTAACATTCCATAAATAGCGAATGTATCAAGAGCTTCCGACAGATATTTAGTAATTCCGCGCCTATATAGCCTATTACGTACATGATTACCCCTGTAGCGTAAATATAAGCATTAGGTTTCTTTCTGTAAAAGTAAAAACTGTTGAAAACAACTGTAGCTAATACTTTTCTTTCAGTGTCGCCATTATTAGTTACGACTTTGTCATTAATTTTCCCAGTAATAGGGTCTTTATCTCCAAAACCTAAGTTAAAGACATCGTTAGTAATTTTTCATACCGGATAACTTTTTCTATTTTTCCCATTCTTTCCTTCACTGATAAAGCTAAAACTATGTAGATCCTCACTCAGGATTAGTTTTGTATTGTGGCAGATTCATTGTTTGGTAATAAGTGGTTTTGTTGCTATTTTTGTGCAAAATACGAAACATCTTTCAATTAACAAAAATTACACCAAAAACAAATTCTGCTAATTATCTCAGAGCAATGTAATTTGAGAAAGCTCATTTCCTATAGTTCTAATACCATTTTGTATTTCTAATAATCGTTTTTCTGAGGCTTTACTTTTTCCAGAAGCATATTTTCGCATCATTACAGGACTATAGAAATTCTACGAGCTAACTCACTCATATTGAGCTCTGGTAATTGCTGACTAATACCATCTAATGCTATTTCATAAACAAAATCAACTCCTTTTTATAGCGATTGACAAAATCCCTAATCCTCATCTTTTTCACATTCTTCCAAGTGAAAAGCAAAGGCTTTCTTGCATATAAGTTCTTCAAGGCTTTTGCCTTCGTGCTACAACTATGCCTTCGATGTTTTCGGTATTCCCCAAAACACACCATTTTCTTTACGTACAGTTACTTTTTATCATTTTCTTATTATTTTTCATCGAAAACCCACTTTCAAAAGCAGGGGTTATTTCACCCCATTTGCTTTAAGATGGAATTCACTGTACCTTGTGGGGAGGTCTTTTTAGGGTGAGGTACAGTTACTTTTCCTTTTTGTTGGGTGTTTTAAAAATGATGATGACTACCCTTTACATTGTATAAAGTACCACCCGTCATCTGTCCAACAACCTGATAACATCTGTGCTACTCATTGTTATATCAGTTTTAACGATGCAAAATTAGGTAACACTTTTTGTAACCGCAAACAAATTCACCAATTTTGCTAATTGACAAATTGGCAAAATTGACAAATTTTTCTTATTTTTGCCTTTAAAAATAAAATACTATGAAAAAGACCTCTTTTTCCCTGCTATTCTTGTAGGGAATGCTTTTTGCTGGTCCCTTTATATCTACCTTGTTGCTGAATTTACTAAGTGCCTACTCTTTTATACTTTGTTGTTATCCCCATCCCTTTTGCTTTAGGAATGTGGATGGTTTTTCGCTCTTGCTTCTGAACGCGGACTCATACGTGCAGCAGCTATATTAGTTATCAACCCTCACTTTTTGGCTTTGCAATGTGGAACTTTCCATCTCACCCTCCAAAAATCTATTCAGATAACCGTCTGCCTTATGTTTACAAAAACTATCAAGAACTCAATAAAAGATTTAAACAGTCCATTTTACTGAATGCCCTATTTATGCAGACAATTATAAGGTAAAAGCTCTTTCTTTGATGCTCAGCATGATTTAGTGCTCTATTGCGAAGAAGATGTTTACTCTCTCCAAATACTGAAATTGAGAAGTATGACTCCTTAGGGTAGAAGTGAAAATATAAGCTACGCTACCTATCAAAAATTGCCCATAGACCTGATGTTTTTCAAAGGATAGATTTATTAAAAAAGAAGAAAGTTTGAGACGAGGCAATATTCGTCCTCTATATAGCAAAGATATCTTGAAAATGGATCATATATAAGTATTTTGTATTTTGATTTAGTTACTGACCAAGGTGTTGAGCACCTAAAAATGCCTGTGAGTTATGAAGTAGAAAACCCTGGTAAACTTCTCAAAAAGTCCCACTCATTTATTATGAAAACGACACTGAGAAGATAGAAGTTTTCGGGAGCTTTAAATTTTATAGCAATAAACGTTTACAGTACCAACTATTAAAACAAAACGCGAGTTATATATGATAAGAGACTAAAAATCTAATTTGCTAATTGACAAATTGGCAAATTGACAAATTTTTCTTACTTTTGCCTCTGAAAAATTAATGTTTGAAAATGAAGTCCAAAAAGCCTTATCATAACCCTCCTACTACTCCCTACTGCACTCTAGCGCAAATGGTGCAAAATCAAACGCTCATTCACAACCTCACTGCACTTATCAAACAGAAAGATAACTACACCCAGCAAAAAGAACGCAAAATAAAGGAAACTATCGACTTTCACAGAGTGCCCAATGCCTCTGCTGAACAACGTTATGCTATCAACCAACGCCTCTTCGACGAGTTTAAAACTTATATATCCGACTCGGCGGTGTACTACGTGAAAGAGAATATCCGCATCGCTGAAGAACCCAAAAACCGACCTCAAAAACGACTCCCGCCTTTCCCTTGCCTCTCTCTACATCATTTCCGGCAACTACTTAGATGCTGCTGACCTGCTCAGGGCTATTGATAAAGAACAACTGCAAGAACCTCAGCCTCATTCAGTACTACAACTGCTACCTCAACCTCCCACAACAACTACGCTTTCAACAACCCCTGATGCCAAAACCTATATCGCCAAAAAGCGATGCCTATCGCGACCCTCCTCCTCAACTTAGTAGATAAGAATTCCCACTCACTATATCCTCCTCTATGCCGGCGTGCTCACCGATGCCGGCAGATATGACGAAGCCGAAAAACTCCTTCTCGACCGCTTTGCGCTAATGCACACCGATAAACACGAAAAAGCCGTATTAGGCTATGTGCTCGGCACGCTCTACAAAAAGAAAAAGAATGTCCCTAAACAAATAGAATACTTTGCTATTTCGGCGAGTTGCGACATCAAAGATGCGATTAAAGAAAAATGCCTCGATGCTCGAACTTGCCTCAGCGCTCTTTCAATTAGGCGAAGTAGAGAACGCTTACACTTGCATCAAATCGGCGATGGAAGACGCTACTTTTTGCAACGCTCAACTGCGTTCCGATGAGGTGATGAAGATTTTCCCTATCATCGAAAAAGCCTATCAGGAACGCATTCACAGTCAGAATACCAAACTGCGCAACGCCCTGCTGTTAGTAGGGTTGTTTGCCGTTTTCCTCATCATTGCCGTAGTATTGATTTACCCGCCAAAAATGAAGCGCATCGCCAAAATACGCAAGGAACTCTACCACAAAAACCAAGATTTAGAGTAACTCAACGAACACCCACAAAGGAGGTAGTAACCCAACTCAACGAAAGCAACGAAGTAAAAAGAAGCCTATATAGGCGAGTTTTTCAACTTGTGTTCGGTGTACATCAGCAAAATTAGAGAAATACCAAAAATGCTCACCAAAAAGGCAAAAGACCGCAATTGGGACGAACTCAACAAAGTGCTCCGCTCTACTGAGATGATAGAGCAAGAGCTGAAAGAGTTCTACAAGCTGTTCGACGATATTTTCTTGCATCTATTCCCTCACTTTATCACCGAGTTTAACGCTCTATTAGCCGAAGACGAGCGTTTTGCCCCCAAACCTCACGAAATGACCCCGAGTTGCGCATCTTTGCCCCTCATCCGCTTAGGGCATCACCGATAGTTCTAAAATAGCCACTTTCTTGCACTATTCCACCAATACGATTTACAACTATCGCACCTGTGTGCGCAACAAAGCTATCGTGCCGAGAGAAAATTTTTGAAGAAATGGTAATGAAAATCGGAAACGCTAACACACACAAGCTACTTTATTGCCAATCATTTTCTTTTTGTAATTTTGTAGCGATAAAGAAATACAACCAGAAGAAATTAATAAACAAATGAAAAATAGTAGTAACCGGTGGATTGGGCTTTTATAGGCTCTCACACTGTAGTAGAATTGCAAAAACGTTGGTTTTTGATGTGGTTATTATTGATAACCTTTCCAATGCCCAAGAAAGCGTGTTAGAACACATTACTAAAATCACTGGCAAAAAGCCTCTTCGAGAAATTCGACTCCGCGACAAAGCCGATGTGCAAGACTTCTTCAAACGTCATCGCGATGTACAAGGACTCATACACTTCTGCTGCCTCTAAAGCGGTAGGCGAAAGCGTGGAAAAACCGCTTTTTATACTACGAAAATAACCTTACCTCTTTGGTATATCTGTTGCAAGAACTCAGCAAGTTGCCCAAAGCACACTTTATTTTCAGTTCATCTTGCACCGTATATGGTCAGGCGGACGAGTTGCCTATTACTGAGAGCGCTCCCTGTGAAAAAGCCGAATCGCCTATGGTAATACCAAACAAATCAGTGAAGAGATTATTGCCGACACTTGTAAGGTTACCCCTTCGCTCAACGCGATTGCCTTGCGTTATTTCAACCCTATAGGGCACACCCTTCGGCTGAAATAGGCGAACTCCCCTTAGGCGTACCTCAAAACTTAGTGCCTTATATCACCCAAACGGCTATAGGCTTTGCGCGAAAAACTCTCCGTTTTTGGCGACGACTACCCCTACCCCCGATGGCACTTGCATTCGCGATTATATTCACGTAGTAGATTTGGCTAAAAGCCCACGTAATTGCCCTCCAACGCTTATTAGAAAGCAAAAATCCTGAAAAACTATGAAGTATTTCAATGTAGGAACAGGAACAGGAAGTACCGTTCTGGAAGTCATCCAAAGTTTTGAACGCGTATCGGGCAAAAACTGAACTACCAAATCGTAGGACGTCGCGCTGGTGATATCACCGCTGCTTACGCCAATACTGATAAAAGCCAATAAGGTACTCGGTTGGAAAGCCAAAGTTCTTTAGACGATGCAATGCGCTCGGCTTGGCAATGGGAACAGAAGGTGAGAAGTGAAAAGTGAGAAAATTTCAAAGTGATAGTGAGTATGGCTGTTCAGGCGAGGACTGAACAGCCATTGATTGTTTAAAGGTTTAAATTTTTCAACTCCTGCTCTACATCAATATTGAGGATATGATAGAGGGTTTTGCGCGAAATAAAGAATTTAGGATAGATAAACCTCGCCAAATCACCGTAATAGGGATATAACGCGCATCGTGAGCGTTGAACTCATTCATTACCGCTTGGTAGCGCAGTAGTTGGTTGCGACGGCAAGTCTCCTGACCCTCGTTGCCTTTAGATTTTTATTGTTGTTTTCATTGTTGTATAAATTGTTATTGATTATTCTATAAATAATTGTAACACATAGAGAAACACTAAAAAGGCGGTGATCTATTCATAGTTTTTGCTGATTTATTAACCCTGCAAAAATATAGACTTTTATCTCTAATGTACAAATACTTTTTAGAGTATTTTTCTAAAAATTCTTAGAGTAGTAGTTTTAAGACATTAATCTCAAGATATAAAAACCTCCCTTGCAAAAGATTTTGCAAGGAGGTTGTTATTTTTACCTCAAGAGACTGTCTAAAAGTTTTTATTTATGCGGGTATTTGCAAAACACCCTTACATAGTATAATATAAAAGTGATTGATTATCAGAGCAATCAACTTTTCCAAAGGTCGTAGCACGACGAGCAATTAAAAACTTTGGCAAAAGTGTAGCGACGCAGAAGGAGATAGTATTAACAATCTTTTATCGCTTCAAAATGCGCCTTCAATCGGTGTTTTCCTACTTTTAGAGGGGTTACTGAATCCATTGCCATTACAGTGAAAAACAAACTCTATGGTACCATAAGCGCTCTTTGGCATCAGGTATTTGACCTATTTTCAAAATAAAACGTCGTAACCCAGTCGGGTGAATAGGATATTTTCACAGGTTTGTGCAACACTTCAAAAGCTAAAGCGCGCAATTTCGGTATGCGTAAAGACCCTCAGCACCCCCTACATTCACTTCTTTTTTCAGCACTTTCTAATTGTGCCACGCACACTTCGGCTAAATCTTCGCCGTGAATGGGGTTCATTGCGTATTGTCCTCTGCCAAACAAACGCACTTTTTCCCCTTTTGCCATCTTCAAAAAGTTACCCATATCGCTGTAAAAACCGCTGGGTCGCATCAATGCAATAGTCTAAGCCACTGACTTTTAAGAGCATCTACAAAACGCTCTTTGGCAGCCCCAATGGCGATATGTCGCATCATTTCACCTTTGAATACCGATACGTACACAAATTTCTGTACGCCTTCGCGCAATGCCTCATCGAGGAGGTTTTGTTGGCTCCATAATCCACTTGCTCATAGGTAAGTCCATCTTTTGGCGGGTAATCCCTACGGTTGAAATCACCTTATGCACCCCTTTACATACTCCTTGTAAGGTTCAGGGTTGGGTTACTTTCGGCTTCTACCACTTCCAATAGCGGGTGCGTGAGTAGGGCGGGTGCTATTTTTTGCCTTATTGCGCACCACAATACGGGTAGGGTATTCTTTTTAGGAGCTCAGCTAATATATACTGACCCAAATAGCCGGTCGCTCCCTGCTAATAATATTTTTCTGTTTTCATTTGTTAATTAAAACAACTTGTGTTTCTTAATTCTTTTCCTTTTCTCAGCAGATAAGCGTGGTAGCTACTCGGGATATCGTTCTGCCATTTGGGTAGTAACAAAATGATAAGAATGACGTCCAATTGCGAGAAAAGTCCCCAATAGACCGCCAAGAGCAAGGGGAAACCTCCGTAACCAAAAGCCGATGAGCGAGATAAAAAGCTACTAATAAGACATACGCCCCACAGTTTGGAAAAGAAAAGCGTGTGTACAAGTTTCTTTTGCCAAATCGCCAAAAAGCTCACCCCTGTAGCAGAGTCCTTCCATTACAAAAAGGGCAATAATTTCATACCGATAGGCAGCTATCAAAGTGGGGTTGAGGGTGATAACAAGCCACGCCCACAGACAGCCAAAATATCAAATCTGTTTGGCTATCCATTCGCCGCATTGCCACGGTGCAGACCCCTCATATAGCGCGCAATAATCCCATCGAAGATATCCGACAATAGTCCTAAAACGATAAAAACTACTATCCATAGTCTTGCGGTGGGTCTTTCTGCCTTATACGCCACCCAGAGAATAGTAGGGGCTAACAAAAACCGAAATAATATCAGTAGGTAGGAGATTTTAAATAGTGTTTTCATTATTCAAAATACGATTTTTCGCCAATAGAAATCTTTTGTATTAGTATGTTGCATTTTTAAATATTACCCTTACCATAAACTTGTTTTGTATTTTTTTCTTTATAAAAAGTATTGAATAAGACGAAGAACTCATCCAAAAGCCTTTTCTTCAGTTTCAAATTTATAATAAAGGATATCAGCCCAGCCCCTACTATCAGTCTAATGTTATATTTCTTTCTTAGCCATTCATAAAAATTCTGTGTATCAAGACTTTATCTTTTGCTTCCTTTGACATCTTCTTCTATCATCACGGTAATACCAACCATCAATAAATACTTCAAGGTTGAAATATACTATGTTTTCTAATGAACAGTTCAGGAATAGGTTTGATATGCTTTTATAAGATCTATAATAGTCATATTGAAAAATAGTTTTTGTTTCTGTGTGTTATATTAGGTATAAAGTCTAAAGGATTTCTCTCACTGACTCGCACCTGTGGGGGTAATAGAGCTGCAAGCTCTTGGGATAATAGGCACGAGCTGCAAGAAACGCGCCAGCGGGGTAATTTTTTTAATAGTGTTTTTCATTATTCAAATACGATTTTTCCTACCAATCTTGCCCTTCATAGACCTCCATTTCTTCGAGTTCGTCCAAAATATATTGCGGGGCGTGCTCAAATAAAAATCTGACTTTGCACAAAGCACTATACATTCCTTCTTTTTATAGGCTCGTCAAAGGTAATTACGATACTCCAATTAGGCTGCTCCAATTGCGCAATATGAGTGGTAGGATAATAGACTTTACATATAGGTGGGTGCTGTCGTCCGCCTTCTTCTTGGGTGAGAAAATGAATAATACCCGCCTCTTTTCTTTCTTCATAATCACAATATAATTTAACACTACAAAAGTAGTTTTGTTATTAGATAAAAACGCACATAGCTTTACTTTAATTCTTTACTCTAAGAGAATCTATGTATAGTTCAAGTTTCTTACTGTTGTAAAAATCTCATACATTTCATAATTGTTAGATATCTTTTCTCTCATTATCATCTGCGGGTGGGTAGGCTTCATACTTTTTATGCCATTCCTTTTACAAGATTGTCAAAAAGATAGGTCATTTTTAGTAGGTTTGCATCCAATCCTCCGTAAGTAATATAATCCTCCCTACTTTCTATCTATGAACAAAGAGTATAAATCGGGGTTTCTTTTTACAATTTGTTCATATTCGTATTCCATACAATTACAAAAAGCAATGTAGAATTAATAGCTTGTCATCCTTATTTTTATCTTTTTCTGTAAAAGCGGGTGTCATAATAAATATCATCTGTTTTTGTTGCTGCTGTGTAACATTTTTCATCACTTGCTTTATTTCTCTCTAATACTACACGAACAGAATCTAAGTATTTTTTTAAGTGCCTTACTATTGTAGAAATCTAAACACTTCATATAAGTAGGATAGCGTTTAGGACTTCTTTCTCTTGAAAGGTTTTATAATAGGGTTTACTTAACCAATTTTTTCAATGAGCTTATCAAGGGTAGGATTTGTCTACTATCCACTATATCGAGATGCTCACTACACTGAAGATATCCACCTGTAGTAGCATCAGGTATCAATCTGTAAGTATTGGGTTCCTTCTTTTTATACCGAACACTTCTTGTCCAAAAACATTTGCAAAAGCTACATTTTTAAGCATCAACAAATCATCTTCTAATGTTTTATCTTTCTTGATTGTCAATACTTCATTGTCAATTTCTTCCTCTTGCTTTATTTCCTTTGTTTGAGCAGAAGATGTTTGGGAGGAAGTTTCCTTTAGCAACTTCCCTTCACTATTTTTGTTTATTATTACAACAAAAACACAAAAACTTGATAACAATATAAATAAAAAGTATTTCATATAATTTTAATTTGTTTATATCTATTAGTTTATTTTTACACTGCTTGGCAGGTTGAGGGGATGATAGGCACGATCTGAAGTCGCTGAGTCCCCTGCTAGCGAGTATGTGACCTCGCATCAGCGAGCGTTTTTGCCTCCCACAAAAGTAGGTATTTATTCACTAATAACCAAATTCTTCCCTTTTCACTCTTCACTCTTTACTAAAAAACAATCGTCTCTCTTTCAATAATATATATCCCATTAGTAGGGCGAATAAGCCTGTTTGTATCAGTTTGCTATCGGGGTGGGTGGCAAAGAGATTTCGTTAGAAACATTGGCTACCAAATGGAATAATATGGCTACCAACACATTGCGCCCTGATTTGTAATACAAACCAGTTGATGATAAACACAAAAGCAAACAGACTCACAAAAAAGTTGGCTGTATAAATCCACCCTTCCGCTTGTATGTTGCTTTGGTAATCATCTTTTACGAAGAACAAAGGCAAATGCCATAACCCCCAATACACAGTAAAGATAACCGATGAGGTGAAAAAGCGTCCACCTACTGCGCAAGGCATCAGTGCCGTAAGTATGCCAAGCCACATTCTCGACCACTGGCGCCAAACAGAGCACAACCCAAGCATTGAAAGGCGCTGAACTGAAACTAGGCTGTCCTGAAATGTAAAACTGGTCAAGACTATGGCCCTCAAATCAAGCGAAAGTAGTTGTGCTACCACAATGGAAAGGGGTGGAAACAAAGAGGTAATCCAAAAATAGCGGTTGGTGAGCAAATTTCACCTACAAAACGCGTTTTGAGGTCGGTTAAGAGCTCCTTATTGCGCGCAAAGAGGTAGGTTACTACACCCATAGGCGCCAACAAGCCTGCCAATCTAAAAAGCCTGTCCAAAAAGCATTAGGCGCTTTTGGGTTGGTGACCCAATAAGCCACCACAAACCACAATACCCAAGGAATCATACAAGGGAAAGGGTAAAAACAAAATAGGGTGATTATATTTTTCATTTTATTTAGATAGGAGATAAGAGGTAAGAGATAAGAAGTTAAAAATTCTATTTTTATAACTGATATTAGGAATCACTCAAAGTAGCTTTGCTGAGCTCTATCTGTCCGGTTTGGTAATTGTAATTATGGTCGATATAGATAGGTGCTCCGAGTATATTCTTCATTTGGAAAGAGAACACGCTACTGCTCTTTGCGGGTGGTTAATGCGGTAATCTCACAGTAAGGTCGGCGTAGGTAAGAGTGCGGAATTGCTTGCTAAAAGCAAGACTTTCATCATATATCACACGTTTTTGGGCTAACGACTGGCTTTCCAAAAATCGGACTGTAACGCTCGCCTCCGGGTTACACTCACACGCGCATTCACATCGAGCACCTTGCGGTTATTGGCGAAATAGAACTCTTTACCAAAGAGGGCATTCAGCACAAAACCTTTGTTATAGCGGGTATTACGCCACATTATCCCCGCTTTATATTCGGATTTGAAGATAGACCCCGTAATGAGATAGTAATAATTATCACCCAAAAAGCGCTCGAAAGTAAGGTCGATACCGTAATTGCGTCCTTTGGATTATTCACGAGTGCTTTGTTGAGATACAACGCCCGTCGCAAATTGATAAGCGAGTAGCTCGTACCCTCTCCCCTGGGATATTCTCAGCAGATATTGATAATAGGCTTCGGCTTTGAAACGCAATTTATCAGTAAGCATCCAGTCGTAGCCTAACACAAAAATGATGTGCCCTCACTGAGCTTCAAATCCTTATTCACAGCTACGCCCCCTACCTCTATCATATACACATTCAAATCTTCGGGCTGAGAATGTTTGCCATAGCCGAAACTCAAACTGTGTTTATCGGAAAGTTTCCAAGCCAATCCTGCCCTACTTTCAAGAGAAAGTTCTTTATTCAAACCAAAAATAGTGAGTGCGCAACCCTACGTTAGCCAAAAGTGAAGGTGATAGCTGGTATTTGAGTTGGGCATAGCCTTCGTGCAAGATGTGTATTGCCTGCTGAATTGACGATACGCGCATAAGTGGAAGGCACATAATCCTGTGCAGCGCTGAGGTTATACTCTGTAGAAGAGTTGTTTAGATGAAATCTACTTTTAAAGTAGCCAAAGGAGAGAGTTTATGAGTGAGGGAGGTCGCCAAAGTGAGCGTTCCATTTGTTTTTAAGTCGGCTATCGGGGTGGAAATACAGAAGCATCATCGGAAAGCGTAATCGGTGCTAATACGGTCGTCAGTACTCGAAAAAGCGAGGTGTGATTCTACAAAAACTGCGCTCGCCAGCGGTAATTTGCGGCGCAAACCCACAGTACCCACGTAAGTATCCCAATTGTTATTCACGCGGTCGATATCGGTTTTCCAGTCGGCAGGAACGCTCAAAGCATCTTTATGAGTGTTGTCAATCCCCTGATAGCCCAAAGAGAGAATGTACCTGCTTTTTCAGTAGGGAAATTCAATTTAAAGGAAAGGTCTTGGTACTAATACGCTGACCGGTTTTGTTGATTTTCAAATCGCTGAGTAATCCCAAAGTAGAATAGCGATAGTTGAAGAGATAAGAAGAACCTTTGGCACGTGAAAGCGACCTTCGGAAGCAAAATCGAGTCCTAATACGCCCACTTGTGCCGTATGCTCGTAGCGGGAAGTGTTACCTGTGCGCATTTTTCACATCAAAAAAACAGCTGCGAGCGCATTGCCATACTCGGCAGGAAAGCCCCTGTAAGAAAAATCGGAATGCCAATCACCTGATTGCTAAAAAGCGTCACCAGTCCGCCCCTGATGACGTTCCCCCAGAAAAATGCTGAGGTGAAGGGATTTCCACACCTTCCAACTCGCCATTGTACGCCTTGCAGGAGCATTACCGCGCACGACAATAGAGTTGTCCGCCGTTACCCGTAGAGACTCCGCAAAAGCAGGCCAAACGCGCAGGGTCACTAAGTCCGCCAGCATAACGTTGTGTTTCTCTACCGAAAAGGTGCGGGCACTCACGGTAGCCATTGCATTGAGGGCTTTCTCCTGCGGATACCCGCTACTACCTCACGCCTTCAAGCTCAGTGGCGGCTTCTTTCAGAGCTATACTAAGCACTACTTCTTTGGCTGAAGTAATGAGTACCTCTGGAATCACATCTGGCCTCATAGCCTATATAGAAATTTCCAAACTCACCCCTTCCTAAGGGAGGTTAGTAATCGAAAATTTCCCGCCTCATCGGTAGTCGTACCGATAACTGGCTGAGAGTTTTGCACCACTATGGTAGCCCCTGATGAGAGGTTCGTGAGTGCTTTGGTCGTAAATAGTACCCCTAAGTGTTTGGGTAATATCTTGTGCGTGTGCTACAAGCGGAAGCACTAAAAAGGGCGATGTTTAAAAAGGTTTTTCATTGCGTAATACTTTTTAAAATTCTAGGGGCAAAGTACGGCGCAAAAAGGGTGCATCGCCCAAGCGTGAGGGAATGGACGTAATTGTAATGAACAATTGATAATTGACAATTGACAAATGGTAGTGACGCAAAGTAGGGGAAGTTTTGTCTCGTGGGAAGAATTGTGCAGGGGTGTACAAGTCTGAAGTAGTGAAAAGAGGGGGTAGCGTGAGGAAATGGACGCTTTTTTTATTTACCAATGTGCTAATTTAGCAATTATTAAATCGGAATATTGTTTTTCATTTCGTCAGAAAAGAAAACTACGTTCAATACACTCTTTGCCAAGTGGGGAGTATTTTTGGCAAATCGCTGGTAAATAGCAGTTACTGTTTTTCGTTTATTTGTAAGGACTTTGCTAGGTTATCAAAAATCAGTACGTTTGAGGTGATTTTTCTTACCATTGATAGTAAGGGCGCTTTCTTCTTCATCTAAAAAGTACTAAAAGAGTGCTGGAGTAAGTCGTAAGCAGGACTGAGTTCGTACTGCCCCTAAAGGGTTTTCAATAAGGGCATAGTTTTTAGATGCATATCGGTATTTCCTGTGAGATAGCAAAGAGTACTAACTCAAAAAGACGTTGCTGTTCGTAGCCTTTGTTGGTAGTAAATTGTCGTACTAACTTGCCTATTTTTCTCTACCGAACCTCTGTATTTGTGTTCAGTAAGCGTTTCGGTTAGCTGACAGAAATCTTCGACAGCTATTTTTGTCCGTTCTGCCTATCAAATCGGCTCTGTAATATAAGCTAATTCGCCTGACGAAAGACGAATAAGCGAATGTGCTGCAGTGCGTATCCCTGCTATTTCGGCTAAGTGCATTGTAAGGTCTTCGTTTTCGGGCAAAACAAGGATATTGCTCTGAAGGAGGCTTCAGTATATAATCGCCGTAAAGACCTACTAATGTAAGGCGTGGGGTTTCATTTCTTGTTTTTTCTAACTGCAACGACAATTTTGGTTGTACTCCCGTAACAGCTATACTCCTTACAATGATTTCCTTGGCAAGGGTTTCTAATTGTTTATTGTTTAAAGTCAATAGCGGAGGGGTAGCACTTCCAAAATTGTTTGCTACAAGCCTTGTGAAAGTCAGTTTCATTGGCATTTAATTCTTTATAACAAAATAAACACTTAGGCATTATTTTCTGTTTTTGTATTACTGATACACATCCTATACAATCTTTGCACATTGCCAAAAGTAGTGCAAATCGGTCGCGAGGATTGAGTTTCCAATTATCGGTGGCAATTTGCAGTAGCCAGCCTTCGGGTATGAGTCCATCAAAAAAAGGAAAAAGTACCCTATTATGGTAAGGTGCAGCTTGTAAGGGTAGGGTAAGGCTAATAGGCTTGGCTTTGTGGCAGTGCCAAATAATCCCTCATCATACACAAAATGATAACCTTCCTCGTCTTCACTAAGGAGTCCTGCTAATTGATTTTTTTGTAATATATAACAGCTTGTTTCATTTCTCAATAAGGGTTATTACCTCTACTTCGGCACCAAAGAGGGCTAATACTTGATTTACTTTATCTAAGCGCAAGGTGCTTTTGCCTTGCTCTAATTCGCGTACAAAAACGCAAACCTACTCCTGCGCGCATTGCCAATTCTGGTTTGTGTGAGTTTTAGCTGTTTGCGCCTTTTCCTTTACAAAAAGAAGCTATGTTCATAATTAATAAATTGACTAATTAACACATTATGCTAATTAGTTTATACCTTTTCGGGTACAAAGATAAATAAAATTATCAAATATACACCCCTTTAGGGTATATTTTTATAAAAAAATCTCTCATCTCATTAAAACACTCTTGTATTTTGTTTTTATAGTCAAACAAAAAAATAGATTGCAAATAAATAAACTTACTAAGGGCGTTTGCAAAACGCCCTTACATAACATACTTCTGAAAGTAATTAATCTCAACCAGCAGTTGAATTAATTAAACAACAATTCGCGGTATTTGGTGAGTGTCCAAAGTTCATCGTCTCACCATAAGTTCTGAGTTTGTCGCAATGGTAGCGTATTATCTCAAAGAAAGGTTTGACCTTATTGCAATAAGCATCGGCTTTGGCTTTCAAAGTCGGAAGGTGATTGGCGTGCTTGCGCGCTCCACCATTGCCTCTACCTGACTGTGGATCACCTTGATATGCTCGGAAATATGGCGTATGAGCTCCAATTGCTCGGCAGCGACTTCTGGTAGCTATCGCCAAATATTTCTTTTAAGCCTTCACGTTTTCAATAAGGGTATTTTCGGTAGCGCACGGCTGTTGGCACCACGTGATTGCGAGCAATATCGCCCTAATACACGTGATTCTATCTGTACGGTTTTCACGTATTCTTCTAAGGCAATTTCATAACGCGCCAAAAGCTCTACTTTGCTAAGGACTCCTGTACTTTCAAACAAAGCCACAGCCTTCTCACTGATGTTTTCTTTCAGTGCCCTCAGGTGTCGTTTTATGATTACTCAAACCACGGCGGGCAGCTTCCTCTTCCCATTCTTTGCTATAACCATCGCCCTCAAAGCGTATTTTTCTTACTTTCCTTAATGTAGCGGCGCAATACTTTAAAGATCGCATCTTCTTCTTCTTGCCCCCTCTATAAGCGCATCAACGGCTTTCTTTGAAGTCGGTGAGTTGCTGAGCTACAATGGTGCTGCAGTACCATTGTAGGCTTTGCCACTAGCTGGCTTTTAGAGCCCACTGCACGGAATCTGAACTTGTTGCCCGTAAAGGCGAAAAGGCGAGGTACGATTGCGGTCGGTAGTGTCGAGGAAGAGGTCGGGTATTTTGCCCTACTACGTTCAGTTTGAGTTCGGTTTTTCCTCAGGAGATAGGTTATCGGAAGATACTTCTAAGGCATCTAACACTTGGGTAAGCTGTTCGCCTATAAACACCGATACAATGGCAGGTGGGGCTTCGTTGGCTCCTAATCGGTAATCATTAGTTGCCGATGCTACTGAGGCTCTTAACAAAGGCTCATACTCGTATACCGCCTTGATAGTGCAGATGAAGAAAAGTGAGGAATTGCAGGTTCTTGATAGGCGTTTTGCTGGGTGCCAAGAGGTTTACGCCTGTATCGGTAACTAATGACCAGTTGTTATGCTTACCTGACCCATTGACCCCTGCGAAAGGGTTTTTCGTGGAATAGGATGACAAAGTCGTGGCGTTCGGCTACCTTTGGCGCATCACGTCCATCAGTAGTGAGTTTTTGATCGACAGCAAGGTTGGCTTCTTCGAAGATAGGCGCCAACTCAAATTGGTTAGGCGCGACCTCATTATGGCGCGTTTTCACGGGGATACCTAGCAATAGGCACTCTTGTTCCAAATCGCGCATAAAAGCCAACACACGGCTGGGAATTGCCCCTAAACAATGATCGTCCAACTGTTGTCCTTTCGCCGCTTGATGCCCCTAAGAGGGTGCGACCAGTAATCATCAAATCGGGGCGGGTATTGGCAAGGGCTTTATCGATGAGGAAGTACTCTTGTTCGCAACCTAAGGTAGTAGTGACTTTGCTCACATTCTTGTCGAAATAGCGGGCTACCTCGGTAGCTGCTTGGTCGAGAGCGCTAAGGGCTTTGAGCAGTGGCGTTTTGTTGTTCAACGCCTCGCCTGTATAGGCAATGAAGATAGTAGGGATACAAAAGCACGGTGCCATATACAAAAGGCGGTGAAGAAGGATCCCAAGCGGTATAGCCACGTGCCTCAAAAAGTATTGCGAATACCGCCATTGGGGAAGCTGGAAGCATCCGATTCTTGTTGAACCAGCTGTCCGCCCCGAAGCGTTCGATAGCGCGGTCGCGAGTAACGGGCCCAAAGAAAGCGTCGTGTTTTTCGGCAGTACCGCCTGTAAGAGGTTGGAACCAGTGGGTATAGTGGGTAGCACCTTTGAGATTGCCCAATCGCGCATAGCGGTCGCCACTTGGTCGGCTACACGGCGGTCTATTTTAGTGCCATTGTAGAATAGCATTCATCACAGCGGCAAAGGCATCGCGGGTCATCAGTTGGCGCATAGCCTCTTCGTTGAATACATTTTTGGGCAAAACAGTTCGGAGCGTTTGCCATTTTCGGGAACCACCACCGGTTTGCGATTTTTGTGCGGTAGTGAGAGCGGTGAATCTTAGCATTTTCTAAGTGTTAGGTTTTTAGTGGTTAGGATTAGGGAGGTTGTTTTTATTGTCTGAACTTCTTTATTTCGGCTTCGGTACAATCAAAAAGCAAGACATTTCTTTATCTTTTTCATCATAACAACTTTCTTGTATTACATAGGTTATCGTTCCTGTGGTGAGGTCTTTTACCGCAAATACCCAAGCCGCTCTATCTTCTAATTGGTTATAAGCAAGTATCTTGAATTTTTTCAAGTGAAGTATATCAGTAGCATATTTTCTCTACTTGCGTAGGTAATGCTCCTATATATTTAAATTTAGTTTCCACCTTTTCATTTTGTTTTATGTTTATGTACTACATCTTCCTTTATACCGGTTACTAACAAATAGTTTTTTTAGCCTTTTCTTGATCTTCTTTTTCATTTCTTGAAGCGCTTTTTCACTAAGAAGATTTTCTTATCTGAGACTTTGTATATGTAATAATCGGCGGTATCGTTATGCAACTTTTCGTTTTTTTGTGTTTACAATCACCAGTTTGTTCAAAAGTTAGGGCATTGAGGCGCACATACGAGGGGGCAATAAGCTGAAATGTTCCTGTTATAGAGGGAAACAGTCGTTGCCACAGGCAAAAGTAAAAATGAAATATATTCATTTTTGTTGTCCTTTTTAAATTCCGTTGCATAACCAAAACTTTTCTTTCTTTGTGTAAGCACAAGCAGGTTTTTGATATCCCTCTTTGAAATCACGTAACAGAGAGTTGGTTATCCATTTGCCTTTTATGGGATTTTTGTGCGTATATAGAAGACGCATAGTAACAAAAGTTATTAAAAATATGTTTCATAGTTGTTTATTTATCGGACAAGTCGGACTGGTCGGAGGAGGCGGACACCACCCCTGAAACCCTAACCCCTGAAACCTGAAACCTGACGCCTACAACTGCAGTGTAATAGGGGCGTTGTCCTTTGATTTGAGGGTAACGGCTTTGCTGGTTTTTAAAGTATTTCCGGTTACATCATCACCTGAAAGGTTCTGCTTGTTTTTGGTTGTAATACACTACAAAATGATATACTTCACGCTCTTCAAATTTATCTACACTAAGGGTAAAAATTGCTTTTCCTTCATCGTCAGTTGCCATTGATTTGGCGTGGAAAGTAGGTTTTGAGCCATTTTTGTGTTCCCAAGCCCACTGGTCATAGGCGTAGATCACCCAATTCTTTAGAGGGATGCTATTGGTGTCCTTTTAAGTAGACTGTTACATCTACTTTTGCCTTCCATTTTTGATGTCCTCTTTGCTACAAGCTACGATAGCAAGTGCAATCAACAGTGTTAAAATTGTTCTTTTCATTGCTTTGTTATTTAGTTATTAGGGTTTAAAGGTTGAGTTAGAGGGTAGTTTTGAAGCATTTAGATGACAAAAGTACTAAAATTTTCTTATATTTGCACTTTCAAACTGAAAAAGAATGAATACGCTCTTTACCATTGGTATCTTTTTGTGTTTTTCTTGATGATACTGCTGTTTTCTAAAAAGTCTCCATCGTTGTCTGACAAGGTATTGGGGGTATGGCTTATGTGCATTGGTGTTTACTTGCTGAACTACTATCTGCACTATTTGGGTTATTGGGAGAAATACCCGCATTTGGTAGGAGCTACCCATCCTTTCCCGATGCTTTTTGCGCCTTTTTCTGTATTTGTACGTATCGGTGTGTGCGCGTGAAGACCAACGCTTTCATTGGCGCGACACTTTGCACTTCCTGCCCTTTGCACTGGGCTACATAGCGATGTCCCCATTTTTGTTTGGCTATTCGGCTGAAGAAAAAGCTATAATTGATAGTGCTGATTATCACAGTGGTTATGAGTGGTTTTTACCCTTTCGTTCATTGCCTTTTGTGGTAGTGAGTGGGGTATATTTTGTATTGACTTATCGGAAAATCAATGCATACGAGCAGGTGATAAGCGATAATTTTGGCTATAACGAAGGTATTAGTTTGCAGTGGCTCAGATTGTTGCTCATTGGTTTTGGAGTAATTTTTGGAGTGATGATGGGGGTATATGGGTGCAATATCTATTGGAAATTGAGATAGGATTCAATATAGAAATCTTATTTTTGCCCTATTTATACTGCTTATTTTTGATTGGCTTTTGGGGTATACGCTATCAAGGGATTTTGGTGAGCTGCACGGGCAGTGTGAGCCACACGGGCGGTGCGAGCCACACTGGCAGTGTGAGCCGTACGAGGCGGGGTGACAAATCTTCAGACAAGTCGGATGGGGTAGACAATTTTAATACCTTTGAAGAAGAGACTAAAAGCACCTGAGTATCGCAAATCGGGCTTGAAAGCCGAAGAGGCTCCTGAACTACACCAACAGCTTTTACAACTAATGCAAACCGAAAAACCTTACCTCGAACCTAAACTCTTTTAGCACAATTAGCTGAAATATTGGGTGTACTGCCTAACCACCTATCACAAATTATCAACCAATACGAGGCAAAAGAATTTTTACGACTTTGTGAACAGCTATCGCGTGGAAGAGTTTATCGCTTTGGCTAAAAAGATACCGATAAGAATTTTAACCTCTTAGGACTTGCTTTTGAGGCTGGTTTTAATTCTAAATCTTCTTTCAATCAGGTTTTTAAGAAATTTAAAGGAAAAACCCCAAGTGAATTTTTAAGTTGAGGGGTAAAATTTGCTAATTTGCTAATTATTTTTATACTTTTTGTCGCTTTCAATTAATTATAAAATATTAGCGAGCTATGAAAATCTTCAACAATCTTCTCGTGAGGGTGATTTGCGGCATCCTTTTTGGGGTACTCTCGGCAACTATGCGCCAGAATGGTTGTATCGCATACTTCTCACTTTTCAATCATTATTTAGCAATTTCCCTCAAGTTTGCTATCCCCTTGATTATGATGGGACTCATTATGCCTTCTATCGCCGATTTAGGCAAGAATGCAGGTAAACTATTGCTCATCACGGTAGGGATTGCTTTACACTTTTTACGTTATTTTCAGGATTTTCTACTTATTTGGTAGGCGAGGCTATCTTCCCTTCACTCTTGCAAGGCGAACAACTCGCCTTCTTGCTGAAAACAGTGTGAAATCTGCTCCTTATTTTACGATTGAAAATGCCCCCACTTGCCGATGTGATGAGTGCCTTAGTACTCTGTTTATCATAGGGATAGGTTTATCGTTTAGAGGAAACCAAACTCACTGAAGTGATACGCGAGTTTGAGTGATATTATCAAATGGTTGATTGTAAAAAGTTATTATCCCTATATTACCTTTCTACATCTTGTGTATTTTTGCTGAAATTACTTATAGCGGACAAGTGCTTGCTATAATGGAGGTGTTCTTCAAACTCATTGTTATCCTCTTTGTAATGCACATTTGCTTGCTCATCATTCAGTATCTTATTGCAGGGGGTATTTCGGGCAAGAATCCTTTCAAAAGCCTTAGGAACAATGCTACCTGCGTATGCCACTGCTTTGGGTACTCAATCGTCGGCTGCTACTATACCTGTAACGTTGCGACAATCGCTAAAAATTAGGGATTTCACAACGCATCGCAGGCTTTTGTCATTCCGCTTTGCGCTACCATTCACCCTATCGGGGAGTACAATGAAAATCACCGCTTGCGCCCCTTGCCCTAATGATGATCCAAGGAGTACCTTACGATTTTTCTCTTTGCCGGCTTTATACTGATGTTGGGCGTGGTGATGATCGCTGCTCCTGGTGTTCCCTGGAGGTGCCATAATGGCGACCTTAGGGAGTACTGAACACTCATCCTCGGTTTTGACGAGGTATGCAAGGACTGATGGTTGCTCTCACATCGCTATGGATAGCTTTGGCACTGCCTGCAACGTTACTGGCGACGGTGCTGTAGCACTGATTGTTGATAAAATTGCGAAGAGAGAGGATAGAGTTTAGATAAGAGGTAAGAAGTCATTAGGATACTGATCCAAAATCATCTTTTAAAAATAAACGCTGCAGGGGACTTTTTCGTTGAGAAGGAGTTCCCTGCATTGCTTTTGGTAAAGCTATGGGTTCACGATGTAATACTCACAATCAGTGAGGGTGTGGAGATGCTCCTTTAAGAAAGCAGCGTTGAGGCGCTGGGTGGCAGTGAACACGGGAAGATAGCTATAATTAGCCAAAGTGCTGTGTTGTAATTCGCTGTGAAAGCGGCTGAAGTTTCGGTTTTATTAGAGTAAAACACTGCTACTTCACCCTGCAAATTGCTGTTGTGCTGGGTTTTGAGCATCGGGAGTACTGGGGTAATGCCAATGCCTGAGGCGGAGACACGATGCGCTTATTTTCTCCTTTAAGAGTGAAATTACCCATAGGGGGCGAATATCGTAGCGGTATCGCCTATCGCCATTGCGGCAATACTCTTCTTAAAACTGCTATCGCTGAGGCGCATTGCGAATTGCAAAGTGTCATCTTTTAGGGATGAGAAACCATTGAAAGCGGACGCAAAGGTATATCCAATGCGGTATAACGAGGGTTATCGAGGCGCAAAACGGCATACTGCCCTGCTTTATATTCCAAATATTTAGGGTTTTTCAAAAGTGATCAAGATAGTGATTATCAGCGATGAAGTCTTTGGCTAAGAGTTTTACACAGCGTTCATCGGTGAGCGTTGAGGGTGCGTAATCACGCCATTTCACTTGGGTTTTTCATCTTGTTTGCTGTCACTAAAACCGCTGTAAATCGCCCCTGAATATCCCCCACCTGAAGGCGCCCAAGCTGAAGCAAAGTACAAGTTTTTCAGCGGTGAAGTGGTGAGCTTATCGCGTTTAGGGTAAGTCTGTTTTCACTCGATTGCACATATAGCCATAGGGGTGCCCTGCGGATTTAAAGTGTATCTTTTATCGTTTTGGCAGTTGCTACTCTCATAACACTCAAGTATTGAAGAATGGTGGGAAATTCGTTTCTAAACGCGCTAAAAACAACTGCGCGACCTTTTCCTCTTCTGCTGATATTCCGCTTCACTGAGTCCTTCCCATTCTTTGAGGGTAATCAATAGCGCAAATTACTCCTACCGTCTTTCCCTCAGGAGCTAACTGAGCATCTACTACCCCGTAATTCACAAAAAGTAAATGATTTTTGAGCCCACTCGCCTTGCGAATCGGCTTTTTACATTTTTCATTTTATAGTCTTTTTGATCTTGAATGATGGTAGAATAGTGGTTTACGCCGAGTTTTCAAATCGGTATTGAAACCCAAATAAATGGTGAGCAAGGAACAGGCGAGTTCTAAAGGTGCTACCTTTTGCGCTAATTTAGAACGATAAGGCTCGGGGAGCATCTGGGCGACTATAGGTTGGAGCAGCATTGGCGACCACACTATCGGCATAGAGCGATTGTTTAGCTGCCGCACTGTTGAACGTATCGCGATAGCTCACCCCACCGCTTGGTTGTTTTTCCACCAAAATCTCTTCTACAAATTTACCCTGTAAGCACTTGTCCGCCACGCTTTTCAATAAAGCGCACCAAGTAGTTAGAAAGCGATTATGAACCCCCTTTCACGAAGTTGCCCCTCCGTTTAGATAGCTACCTTGTGCCATCAGGAAGTACATCAGCGAGAGGTTATAAGGGTCATCTGTATAATAACCCAAATTAGCCGTGAGCACATTTTTGAGTCGCTTCATCTTTGATATTTGCATCCAGCCAATCACCTGTGTTCATTGTAGAAGTTTTGATGATCGTAGGAATCAAGAAAGGCATCAGTGGATAGAGCAATATATTGAGCCATTTGTTGCGGGGAGCTGACGCATTTCGGCGTAAAGCCTATTGATGAGTTTAAAAAGCGTTCGATTTCGGCTTTGCTATCCGGAAAATCGGCGATGAGTTTTTCTTTGGCTTCGCCCCGTGATGTAGAGTACACTGGAAGTTTTGGTCTTCAAATGGTAGATCTGGCATTTTTAGAAATTCTACTTCATCAAACACCCTAAAAGTTCTAAAATAGGACGTTTAGGGTCGGTTTCGTGGAGTCCGTCGATTTGTGCAACCCTACTCCATCAAGTAATCTTTGCGTTTAAAAAGCGGTGGCACAACCGCCAGCGATGTAGTGTTGTTCGAGTACACTACCTTCTTGCCCCAGAGTGCCAAAGTAGCTCCGGTGATGAGTCCGCCCAAGCCACTGCCTATAATAATACTGTTGTAATTTTTCATCTTGAGAAATAATTATTAATTTTGGGGCAAAATTACGGCGGTTGCGCGAGTGTGGCACATACGCAAAAATAACCATTTTTAATTGACGATGAGCACCTCAGCTCTATGGAAATCTTGGCACAGAAGTATATCCCTTTATGCCGAAATGTTTGCAAAAATAGGGAATAATGCTGTTTTTATAGTAGATAAAAACGAGCACTATTATTTTTATTTCTGATAAGTTTAAACTCTTTGGTTATGACGATATTCCTCAAAACAATAGCAACGAAATACAAGATTATCCGCTAAAAACGGCGCATCCACCCCCGATGATTTGGCGATGAAAGAGCTCATAGATGAGAAGATCTCGAGTTTCTATCGGCTTTGTCCAAAGAAGAGCAAGTGCAGTACAAATACATTTACGACTATCGCGGAATGGCAACCGATGGCACTTTGAGCGGGCGCGTGACTAACGAGATGCAACGCTTAGAAGTTACGGACGATAATTACCTCGCCTTAGGTATCATTGAAATTGCCCTGACCAATCGGAGAATTTGCCGGTAGGGTGCAAATGAAAGCACTGTATAACGGGGGAGATTATCCTATAAAAATAGGAAGAAGAGGACGCTTTTGCACTTACTCCACGGGAGAAGGAAATACTCACACTTGCCTCTCCTAGGTTTTTCGAGCAAAAGAAATAGCTGAAAAGCTCTTCATCAGCACCTCACACAGTGAATAGACACCGACAAAATATACGAGAAAAGTTCAATGCCGAAAGCTCTTTATAGAAGCGATTGACATCGCGAGGAGAAAAGGGCTTTTGTAGGGGGTAGATTGTTCTTTTCTTTTTGTTAAATCATTAACTGTTAATTATTCGTTCTCTTACGGCAAATTTATCGTGATTAACCCAACACGTATTCTTTTCACAGCCAATATTTCATTATTAGGATCATCTAACATATAAAGTCCTACCATACAATTTCTAATCCCTTCTGAGTTAATTCTCCTGAGATAACGATTGCTATTTTATAGGTTGCTTCTCTTTAGTTCCACTTACTCCTATATAAACTGTAAACTTATTTCCTAAGCCTCTGAAATAATACTTTCTTGTTCTGAAGCAATATTATCACCTCCTGAAGTAAAACTAGTTTTTATCTTTATATTTTTGATCGTAGAATTTATAATAATCTAGGGATATAAGTCCAATACCTTTATTTTCTTCCTCTAAATTACTATATACCAATTCAAAGGTATTTGCATTAAAAATTCCTTTGAATGTCAGGGAGGATTCATACCTTCGTTGATAGTCATTCCGTTAGCTGCCATTTGTCCCATAATCTCCTCCGAGATAATATCTTTAGCTTCTTTAGGTATATTGAAATTACTAGTTTTATTAATTTCTTTCTTCTTTCTTTCCTCTCTTTTCTTTGTTTTTCTTCTTCTTTGTTGTTATCATCAGATTTAGAACATCCGATAATAGTAAGCAGTGCAAAATACGACTGCACAAAGTGTATGAATTGTCATTTTTATTTATTTTTAAATTGCTCAGTGATTATAGACTTTGTCAAAGGTCGTAGCACGACGGGCGAGTAGAAACTTTGCCAAAGTGTAGCTGACACCACTCGTAACTCGTAATTCGTAACTCGTCATTTGCTAATTAGCTAATTTTTCTCATTCTCGTTGAGTTTCATCAGTGCCTCTACGGGGGTAAGGGTGTTGATGTCGAGACTGAGTAAATCTTCTTTAGGGCTTCTAAAAAGTGGATCGTTCATATCAAGAAGCTCAATTGCATTTCTTTTTGGGCGTTTTAACCACTTCGGCAGTGGGTACTACATTATGACTCTCCTCGAGCTTTTTAAGCATTTTATTCGCCTTCTGAATCACATATTGGGGCATTCCCGCCATTTTCGCTACGTGTATTCCAAAAACTGTGCGCTGACCCCTCCGTGAGTTTCCGCAAGAAAAGTACGCTGTCTTTGGTTTCTTTTTACTGATACATTGTAATTTTGATGTGTCGAACTGCTGGCACTCATCTCGTTGGAGTTCGTGATAGTGGGTCGCAAAAAGGGTTTTGGCTTTGCTGGGGTGCTCGTGCAAATATTCGGCGATTGCCCACGCTATGGAAATACCATCGTAGGTGCTAGTACCACGCCCGATTTCGTCCAAGAGCACCCGCAAACTTCTATCGGAGATGTTGTTCAAAATGAGGGCTGCCTCGTTCATCTCGACCATAAAAAGTAGATTCGCCCATAGAAATGTTATCGCTTGCTCCTACACGAGTGAATATCTTATCGACGATACCCAATTGAGCGCTGGCAGCAGGCACGAAAACTCGCCATCTGTGCCAAGAGGACTATCAGAGCGGTTTGTCGGTGATAGCCGATTTCACCCGACATATTGAGGTCCGGTAATCATTATGATTTGCTGGCGTTCGCGGTCTAAATACACATCGTTGGCGATGTAGGGCGTACCAACGGGCAGTTGCTTTTCAAATCACAGGGTGACGACCATCCTTAATATCAATGGCGTAACCCCTCGTCTCATCCCTGGGGCGGTGATAGTTGTTTTCCATCGCCAAAGTAGCAAAACCACAGAGGCAATCCAGCTGACCGATAAGTGTGGCATTTGTTTGTACCTGACCGATATACTCACTGATAAAAGCAATCAGTTCAGCGTATAGCGATTGCTCTAACTGAGCGATTTTCTTCAGCACCTAATATTTTGGCTTCGTATTCTTCAGTTCTCCGGTGATATAACGCTCCGCATTCACAAGGGTTTGCTTGCGTATCCAATCAGGGCGGGACTTTATCTTTATGAGTGTTGCGCACTTCGATATAGTAGCCAAACACGTTGTTGCTATCTATTTTTCAAAGAAGGAATGCCCGTGCGTTGGCTTTCGCGCAAGAGCAAATCGTCTAAATAGCTTTTGCCCGAATGCGAGAGTCCGCGTAGTTCGTCCAATCCCAGCCGAAAAACCTTTGGCGATAGTATTGCCTTTGGCGATGTTCACTGGCGCATCTTCACTGAGCGTTTCGGCGATGCGCGCACGGAGCTGTTCACAACTGTGGAGCTTATCGCCCTAAAGGGTAAGCGATTCATTGGCAGAAGCCAAACACAACTGTTTTATCAGGGATATGTTCCAAGGAAGCGCGCATTGCACTCACCTCCGCGGATTGATTTTCAGGGTAGCGACTTTGAAATCAGCCGTCTGATGTCGCCCATACGACTGAGGGCAGTTTTCACCTGCTCTAATACATCGATGGTTTCAAAAAATAATCTACCACCTCGTGACGCTGACGGATTTTGTCTCAACTTCTTGAGCGGTAACGCCAACCAACGTTTGAGGGTACGGCTACCCATAGGTGATAGCGTTTTATCAATCACATCGAGCAAACTCACCGAGGGGTGGTATTGCCCGCATAGAGTTCCAAATTGCGAATGGTAAACTTGTCAAGCCATACATAAGCCTCTTCGGCGATGCGCTGAATGGCAGTAATGTGTTGGAGTTGGTGGTGCTGGGCCTCGGATAAGTAGTAGAGAATAGCCCTGCGGTAAGAATCGCTTCGGTGAGTTCGTCTACCACAAAACCTTTGAGAGAGTTGGTTTGGAAGTGTTTGCGTGAGTACCTGCTGGGCATAATCATCTTTCAGACCCAATCTTCAAGTAGAAACAGTGGAAGTCGTCGCCAAAAATGTCTCAGCAAATCCTTTTTGGTGTTTAGCAACGAGCAGTCTGCTGGGGCGGAAGTTCTGTAAGAGCTTTGTCGATATAGGTTTTATCGCCTTGTGCTACCAAGAACTCACCGGTAGAAACATCGAGAAAAAGCTGCCCCGCAACTTTGTTTGCCCAACCATACTGAGGCTAAGAAGTTGTTGCTCTTTCGCTTTGCAATATATCGTCGTTGAGGGCAAACCCCTGGGGTAACGAGTTCGGTAACACCTCGTTTTACGATGCCTTTCACGAGTTTAGGGTCTTCCAGCTGGTCGCATATTGCCACGCGGTAGCCCGCTTTTACGAGTTTGGGGAGATAGGTATTGATAGAATGGTGAGAAAACCCGCCAGTCACTGCGCTCGGTACCGTTGTTGCGGTTGGTGAGCACAATGTCGAGGGTATGAGCGGCTTTTTACGGCATCTTCGCCAAAAGTTTCGTAGAAACTCGCTTTACCCTAAACAGCAGTAAAGCATCAGGATATTTGCTTTTTATCTGATTGTACTGCTTCATTAGTGGGGTTTCTTTTGCCATATTTTAGTGAAAAGTTAAGAGTAAAAAGTTTTGAAAGGGCAAAGATAGTAATAATTTGTCAATTAGCTAATTGAAAAGTGAAAGAGTGAAAAGTTTTGAAGGGCAAAGTAGTAATATTTGTCAATTTGATAATTAGAAAATTGAGGCATACAAGGTGCTTGTGACACCTTTGTTTTTATAAATTCTGAAAGAATTTTTATGGTTTCAATCACTTTCCAGATACCTGCAGCGGAACAAGCGCCAATAAATGAATCTACAATGAAAATCCAAAGATGTTCTAAGGCTGAGCCACCTCGCAAAGAGAGCCGGAGCTATACTACGCGCAGGATTCACTGAAGTTCCTGTATAACGAATACAAGCCAAGTGGATAAGCACTAAACCTAAACCAATAGCCAAGCCAGCAAATTTGTTGGTTTCACCATTTTCTTTTGACGTTGCTCCCAAAACGATGAGACAAATACGCAAGTGAAAATAATCTCTGCCAACAGACCGCCTAAAAACAGTTATGCATTTGCATCTCTGCAAAATCATTAGCACCAGTGCCTGTCAAACCTGCATTAGAGGTTAGAACAAACAAAAGCGTTGAACCAATTAGGTGCTCCAACAACCTGTGAGATCATATATGCCCACAGCATCCTTGCCATTCATTCTTTCCTGAAAGGAATACCCCTAACGTAATCGCTGGATTGATATGGCATCCTGAAACACCTCCTATGGTATAAGCCATTGCTACAACCGATAAACCAAAAAGCTAGGCTGTACCAATTACTGAAGGATCGGCATTTGTGCAACCTAAACTTACAGCTACACCACATCCCATTAAAACAAGCACCATAGTGCCAAACATTTCTGCTAAATACTTTTTCATATTCTAATTAAACGTATTTATTATTGAGTGGCAAAGGTATAAAAATACATAGAAAAACAATTTTTATAGAGTAGTATTGTTAGAACTTATATTGTTCGAAAAGTGCTGTTAAGTGAGCTGCTTAGCCATTTTTGTATCATTTATCCCTACATTGATTACTTATCCATTCGCACGATGCGTGGCTGGAAAGTACCGATGATATCTACCAAATCGCTTTGAGAAGCCATTACGGTTTCTATGTTTTTATACGCCATAGGGGCTTCTTCGGCATTGCCCCCGATGAGGGTGATATCTTTGGCTTTGAGGGCTTTTTTGATATCAGAGTTGGTAAAGCGGTTCTTGCTCTCATTGCGAGAGAAAGCCCGTCCCTGCCCCGTGTGAAGCTGAATCGAAACTCTGAGCATTGCCTTTCCGCGCACGATATAACCGCATCGGTCATTGAGGCAGGAATAATCCCCAGCACCCCTCCCCTGCTGGAGTTGCCCTTTGCGGTGCACTACTACCCTTGCCATCGTGAATTTCTTTCCACGCAAAATTGTGGTGGTTCTCGATACGCGCTCTCAATCGTCCGCCCTACCGCGCGAATAAGTCGGCGGTGGATATCGTCGTGGCAGGCAGATGCGTAATCGCCTGCGAGGTTCATAGCTGTCCAATACTCTAACCCTCAAAGTGGGTATTGAGGTCGAGCCACGCAAACTGTTGAGTTTCTTTTGGGTAGCGGACATTGTTCGGCTGCCACGCGCACTAATACTGAGCGATTTCAGCCCCAGCCACGCGACCCACTGTGAGAAAGTATACCGAGATATTTTCCTTTGGGTAAAGCTTTCATTTGTGGATCGTCTGCCAAGAGTTCTACCTCGCCAAACTCCACAAAGTGATTGCCACTGCCCGAAGTACCCATCTGCTTGATTGCTCTTATCTTTCAATCGTTTGAGGATAGGAACTCAGCGAAAAGTATCGCGGTCGAAAAATCTCGTGGTCTACGTGTGATTTGTGGGTTTCGTACATACCGAACTTCGTATGCTCCATAAGGGCTTTTTCGTACTTTATCACGTGCCCCTCGAAAGGTAGGATACAGGGATATCCAAGATACTGAGGCACATACGGCAAACTGATGTCCAAGCCTACGCCATAAGGAATCACGGCATTCTCCACCGCTAGTACGCCCCTATGGGCAAACCATAGCCACTATGCGCGCATCGGGCATTAGGGCGCCACCTACCGAAATAGGGAGTTTTAGAGCCGTATAGAGTTGCGTTTTTTTGCCTCTTCGGTGATATCGTCGCCAAATATATGATAAGGCGCACGGCAGGCGTTGAGCTGTCGTTTTTCGGTTTTAGTAGACGAAAGCAGTGCTCGGGCTATCTGCCCAAAAGTAAGGTGCCCTTCGTACTGTGCAGGATTTTTAGAATATCCTCGAGTACTGACTTTACATACGCCAAGTTTTTTTAGTAGCGTAATTGCGTTTCATCACTTCCAACGCTACATTAATAGATTGATTATTCGGGAAACCAAACTTCAGTAGGTCTTTCCCTTTGAGTTTTAAATTTGCCATAATAATTTGTTGATTTGCTAATGCGTTCTCGAAGGGGTACAAAGTAATTGATTAACAGAGTAATCAAGTGGAGTATTGCACTCATTAGCTAATTTTTCAAATTTGCTAATTTTTCTCTCCATTTGGGACTAATCAAAGACAAAAAGTGTATTGCTCCCCTACTTCTTTTCTAAAAGTTCTGCTGAAACAAGTACGCGGTTTACAAATATATACTCACTTACGGCATCTTTGAAATCGGATTCAGGAGGGTAATTGTCATTGAAAATCTCTTGATACAAGTGGTTGAGTTCCTCTAATTCTTCCTTTAGATACGGATTGATATCCAAATCTGCAATCTCGACATTGCGAGAGGTAGGATTCTTCTACGTTTTCCTCTATCCAAATAGGGGAACAAAAGAACTCAAATTGGTATTTAAATTCAAACTTTTTCATAGGATTGATTTTTACAGGTTCGGAAAATATTTCAGAGTCAATGAGTTACCAAAGGTCGTAGTACCATAAACGATTTATCCCTTTATGCAAGACTTTTTTACTCTTGTTTTTCCCAATCTTCAGGGTGAGCGACTTTTTGTAAAAAGTTCCTTTACATAAGGTTGTATCTGTTGGCGGGCTTTCTCTCCTGCTTGCTCAGAAATATCTGCTTTGTTTCTTTGATAAAATATAAGAGCCCACAAGATATGTTCCGCCGTTTCATCATAGCCATACAAGGATGGGTATAACAACCTCTACAGCACCTGTTTCGTAGCATTGTACCAATGCCTGAAAACCTTCATCTATACTCCCAAGAGCAGAGCAAGATAGCTGCTGATAGCTGTATATATTCCTCTCTCATAGCTAGTAATTTACACACACCATCAATGCGCTCTTGTGGCACATCTTCAAGATCAAGTTCTTCAGGAATGGTGAGTAAGTAACTCCTTGAGGGATACTACATAAAAGTTCTTGTATGTATTTTTCCATTGTCAATTGTCCATTATCAATTTATTCATTTCTCTTTTCGCTTCTGCACGTTCTTTCTTATAGCTTTTTCTACATAGTGCTTTTCGAAAATCGGTGCCTTTGAGAAAGTGCGTATAGGGTTGCCGCGTTGCACTTGGGTGTGATTGCTCCAATGGTTCTGTGCTTGCTCGGCGTTGCTGAGCTCCATTTCGGCGAGTTTTTCTTTAAGGCGGGCAAGGGCGAGTTTCTATTATCGAGTTGCGAACGCGAGTCCCTGTGCCAATACGCTGATACCCGTAGGCAGGTGGGTGGCACGTACTGCGGAATTTACCTTGTTACATTCTGTCCGCCATTGCCTTGCGAGCGAGGTGGTTTGGAACTGTACATCGCGCTCTGAAAAAGACTGGCGTTGCAGTTGGTCGAGCTCAAAAACGCTCTATGATACCAATTGCTGCGCTGGTGAAACTTGCGAAAAGTGCTCTTACCTACCCAGCACACGGTGCCGAGCCAACTTCTTTTCAAAAATGGTGCTAACTCCTTGCCTTTGAGTTGCAGGGTAACTGATTTTACAGTGAGATTGCATCGCCTTCCTCACGGCTGAGAATGGTATAGTTGATGCCTGCTTGGGCAGCTTCTTGCAAAAATGTTTTTCAGCACTTTTGGCTACTACCCATTGGCATTCTACAGGACCGCGACCAGCGGTGATTTGTATGATTTTTCTTGCATCTTTGGTTTTTGTAAATCGGACGAGTCGGACGGGGCGGACTGGTCGGATAGGTTTAAAGATTGACTTCTAAAAGCATATCTGCGATTTCCATTGCTGAGGTGTGATACTTAAGGGCTGTGATTTCTTTCAGTGGGGTGCGCTTGTACTTTTCCTAGGCGTATAGCGCTTTTTGGTATTGATTCCACGAATTGCGACTTTGACCATAGATTTTATGAGTGATAATTCCCAATTCTTATGGTCATCTATGATTTCGTATCAAGCTGGGCGAGTTCTCGTTCTATAGCTATATCTACCGGACGGTAGTGGGTGATCATATTAGGCTTTACGCGCAGTTCTAAAACGCCACGCCTCGGTAAACTCGTAATGGATTTCAAACGGTCTTTTGGCGAGTTGAAACACTCTATTCTCGCAAAATAGGCGTTCTTTTGGGTGAATTCCCTTTCAAGGGCTCTTTCCCATTCCACATGACTAAAAAGCGTACATTCCTGTTTGCGAGCTATGTAAACGCGTTTGCCACGGCGCTTTTTCTTCTTTGGAACTTTGCGTGTATCGGCATATTGATAGGTGTTGATTTTCTCAATAGTGTTTCAAAGAAATCGGCTTGCTTGCCTTGTCGCACATCTTCCCTCAGTACAAAGAAACGCACATAGCCCTTTGGTAAGGTTTTCGAGTGGTACAAGCGGCAGTTCACGGCGTTGTTTATAGAGTACATTTTCGGCGTTTGATACATTCGCGCAAATACTTCTCGTGGTCTTCTCGAGCAATGCGCTTGCGAGAACGCAAATTGCGGAGGCGAGAACGCCTTCGGCGGTAATATATAGATTTCCATTTTTCAATTAACAATTGACAATTAATAATTAACAAATTGCTTCGGGAAAATGTGATAGGAAGGTGTCCTAAAAGTGACTTAGAGGAGGGGAACAAAAAGCCCGGAAGCGGGGTGCTTCGGCCTCTTCTATACATTATACTATTGTTCTAATCAAGCGGATACGCTACAGAAGCGTTACCTTGTGGAAAGGTAATACAGATGCGATATGTAACTTGATATATTTCATTTCTTCGTGCGTATTTTTGTATTTAGTTAAACGATAATTCTTAAAATCAGTGCAAAAGGTACGACTATTTTTGAATATGCAAGATACTTTTTGTATTATGAATATAATAAGAGCTGTACTAAAGTAGCAAAACTTAATGTCTAAATCTCTTGGCGAAGGGTTGATATTCATTTCGTGGGGGATTTCTATTTCTTCAAAAGCGGCTTGGTAAAAGCACTTGAGCGCAGTAAGGAGCATTGAGCACGCCTCGGGTGCTAAACCATTGAACACCCACAGATGTGAGTGCTGAGGATGTTGCCCTAAGAGGGCCGTCTATCGGATACTGGGGCGAATCGCAGCTTGATGACTTAGCACTTCATAAGGAACGCTCGTCATTTTGTGCAGTTTTTCTAAAAGTTCGGTACGAGCAGCCTCAGTAATTACTTCAGTTAAATCTTCAGTGTGAAGTAGCCCCAAGTATACTTATTATCACCTAACGGAATCAATACCCCATCACTTTTGTAGATGTGTTGCAACTGCAAACCAGGAGCGCTGATAGTGAGTGTCTCCCCTTTACACGGACGCATAGGCAGTTTGCTGAAATACGGATTTTTGGCAATACCGCAGCCTTCACAGAAAATGATATTTCGGGCAGATACTCCGCAATAAGTCACGTGTGTATCGTATACTTCTAAATCGTTGTACACAAAAGTCTTCTCGTAACACACACCTTCTGTTTGCCAGCGTTTTATACTTTTGTTTAAATAGGTACTGTACTCCAATCTCCCCGTGTGGAGCACTTCGCCTAAGCCAAAGGCTGCTGGTAGCGCCTCGTTAAGGGCAGGCAATATCACAGGACTCAAATAAGGAGCGAGCAGCGGATTATCGGAAGCTGTAAACCAGTTGTTTTGTTCTTCTACAGAAGCGAATTTGCGCACTGTATGTATAGGGATACGGAATTGGCATTGCATTTTAGCCTCGATTTCGTCGTAAAAACGGTTGGCACTCTTCATTATATCCTCCAGAATGCCAAACGGGTGTAAATCGCTTTAAAACAACGGGATTATAAACCCTCCGCAATAACGCTCGCCACTTGGGAGTGATCGGAGAGGAGGAAGGTTTTTGCCGTTTTTCGAGGGTATGGGCAAAGCTTACGCCTGCAAGTCCTGCACCTATGATGATAAAGTCGTACATTTTATTCAGGTAAGAGGTAAGAGGTAAGAAGTTGTGTGATGGAAATATGATAGTTATTTAGTACTGCTTGTTTGGGTCACTCTTAATTCTCAAATTTTCTTGATTACTAACGCTGAGTTTGTACCGCCGAAGCCGAAAAGAGTTGCTCAAAAAGGCATTGATAGGGCGTTCTACAGTTTCGGCGATGATATTTAGCTTAGCAGAAGTTTCATCGGGGTTTCAAAATTGATATTAGGAGCTATAGAGCTGTTTTTGCATCATCAGCACGGAATATATCACTTCGCTAGCGCCTGCCATCCAGCACTCGTGTCCGGTCATTGATTTGGTGGAACTCACAGGAATATGGCTGCCAAAAACTCATAAATAGCCTTTGCTTGCTGGCATCGCCTATGGAGTGGAGTGGCGTGCGCATTGTATAGTCAGATTTCACTCTGCTTGCATTCCTGCATTTTTGAGGGCGCGCGCCATCGCACGGGCTGTCTCTCTACATTGGGGGTAGAGATACGTCCGCCGTTAGACGAAAAGCCAGCCTACCACCTCAGCGATAGGGTTGCCCCTGCGTCTCATTGCCGATCTCGTAACTTTCTAACACCAAAGTAGCCGCACCACCACTGGGCACTGAGCCGTCTCTACTGGCATCGAAAGGGCGTGAAGCTAAAGCAGGCTCTCCCTCACGCATTGAGAAGACCCCAAGACCATCAAAACTGCCCATACTGTACTTGTTTGATTTCCTGAGCACCGCCGCAAATCACGCAGCTCTTGCATACCGCTTTGTATCAGCAACAGCCCAAACCCACTGAGTGTGAGCCACTGGCACAAGCGGCACTGATGCTCATATTCACTCCGCGCAGCTGGAAGAGGGTAGAGAGGTTCATCGTTACAGTGGAGTTCATCGTGCGGAATACCGCTCCAGAGCCTACCAGTGTGGTGTCTTTCTTTTCTCTATCTTGTCATTGGTAAGAATCACTGACTCGGCCACACTGTCGTTGCCATACAGGATGCCTACTTCGTTTTGTTGTAAGAAATCGCCATCGATACCTGCATTTTTAAGCGCTCTCGAGGGTTGCCATATAGGCAAATTCGCTTTCTTTGTCCCATATAGAAATACGCCTGCGGCGACCCAAGAGACCTTTGAGGTCGGGGTTTTCTACAAAACCTGTGAGGGCAGAGCGACAGCTATATTCTTTACGTTCGGGCAAGCACTACCTGATTTTCCCCGGTATAACGAATCACGCACTTCGCCTAGTGAAGTGCCTATGCAGGAATAAATACCCATTCCGGTGATCAAACTACTCTCGTAACAATTAACAATTGATAATTAATAATTAACAAACTGGGGCAAAGGTAATAAATATTTACGAATGACGAGTTACGAATGACGAAATTAGGCGTTAGAAAATGTATATAGGCGCGTTTGCAAAAACGCCCCTACAATGTAATTGAAAGTAACTGATTATCAAGATAATCAAATTTTACCAAAAAGTGCGAGTTGCACAGATTTACAAATTATCTCATCACTTCCTTAACGTCTTTTCTTTTTGGAGTATGCGACGGTTTGTATAGCCGATACGCAAAAAGAATTTTGAGGATAGACATTGTTTTCAGTGAGTTTTTCGCGTAGAGAAGCATTTACTCGGGTACTTCACACGGCTGATTGAGGTAGGCGTGAGCGATGCCTGCTTGGGTGAGCAAGAGCAAAAAGCGTTCGAGGGTGCGACCTGTGGCTATCCACGTGGGGATATCGTTTGTAACGGTAGTGATGAGCACCATATCCGAAGAGGATTGAATCTTTTCAGGTCGGTTTTGTTTTTGGGTTTTTGCTTTGAGGCTTCCTTTTACGATAGGCTCTGTAACCCAACGGGGTAAGTTAGGTGCCCCGAGTACTGCATAACTGAGTCCGTCGAGTGCTTTCAGAGTGTTTTTGTTGAAGCGAATCCACGAAAGCAGTTCAGTTTTTAAAAAGCAGGATCGGACATCTGAGCGGTATTGCCTTGCAAGACGGCACATGGTGAGTTTCTCGAAGAGCGGAGTGCCATTGGCAAAAGTAAAGATACCCGTTGCTCCTGTTTGCGCTACAAGACTTGCAATAGCGCAGGGTCGATGCGCTTGCTGTCGTACACCGAGCGGTTGGTTTGTCGTTTTTCAATCTACACCCGCCAAAGGGTCAGGGCAACAGCTTCTGATTTTTGTAAGTCAATGGTGATGACCCCCTCGGGAGTGAGGGGTTACATTAGTTTGGTACTGTAGCTCAGAGGCTTTTGATACAGAGGTTTTCGAGCGCACAACCAAGCTGATGAAGAGTTCGGCGATGCTGACCATCGACGGCGGGAGGGCTTTTCTCGAAGTTGGGCTGATAACGATACTGTGATCGGAGGTTTCAAACCACCAAGGCTGAGAGTTATGACCCGAAGGCGCTTGTGTAGCAGCCTTGATAAGGGTCAAAAATCGGGATTTTGGTGGAAGCTTTAAGGTAGCAAGCGCCATCATAAACGTGATAGGTAACATTTTTAAGTTCATTTTAGTTTGTATTTGTTTTTCACGCTGCAAAGGAACGGCGAAAACACCAGAAAAATGAACTTGGGTTAAGAAATGGCAATACTCAGAAAAATTCTTTTTCTAATCCTGCTGAGCGCTTGGGGGTAAATGCCAATATAAGAAGCTATATATTTTCAGGGGATATTCTGGATGAGTTTAGGGTCTTTTTCCAATAGATTGCAGTAAATCTCTCGGGTGATTGCAATAAGAATTGCGCCTCGCGTTGCATCTTTTCAATGAGCAGATGCTCCAAAATATCAGCTTTTTATTTGTAAGTATTCTTGTTTTTCAATGAGGTGTTCCAAGTGTTCACGCCTCTATTTTGTAGGCAGTAACCCTCTTTGAGTGCTTGAATAGAGAAGAGCGAAGATTCACGCTTTATCAAACGAGGCATACGGACATAAAAACTGCTCGGCAAAGAGGATATCTACGGTAGTTTCCTTTGTCGGCTGTGGGGTTGTAATAAAGAAGCGCACGATGCCCTCGCTAAGGTAATAGAGCGAGTGCTCCACCTCACCTGCACGGGTGATGAGGGCATCTTTATCGAAAATGTACTTCAGTAAAAATACTGACTGAGGAAATCGAGGTTTAGGGTCATTGTAGGGGTATTTAGAGGTTAGGGATAGGGTTTAGTGCTGTATCCTCTAGAAATTGCTCAAGTTCAATAGCTGATTTCTTAAGCCTCTCAGGATAATAGCGCTGTACTCCTTTTATTTTCTCTAATTCTGGCAACATATATTAAAATATGACTGCAAAGGTAGTATTATTTTTCTAAATACCAATATATATATTAGGACTGCCTTAATACGACAGTCCTCTTTATATTTTTAACACATAATTGTGTGTGACTCGCACTAGAATTTGTAGCTTAAACCTAATCCTAACAATTCACGGATTTGAAAAAGCACGTGCGGCATCGTCGTCGTAGATAGCTTGGAAAAGTAAAGTTAGTTGATAAGTATTTTGTTTATTTTCATCACCACGTTGGCGGTGTAATCTAGATCTACGTTTTGAGGTTTATCTAAGTAGTTGCTATACTAAAAAGTAAGAATATTTTCAAATGATACGTTATCCATTACATTAAATTTAGCATATCCGCTAAGAGATAGACCGAGTTCATATCGTATAGTTTTTCCTTTTCTACTCCGTAGAAAGTATCAGCTACAGTCCATCTGCTTTTAGCAGTAGTGATTTTAGAAGCAGAGGGCGAAATTCACTTTTAGGTTATCGCTTTTCTTCCACAAGATACTGACTCGAATTGTATATACCCAGGAGAGAGCAATTGGTTGATAAGGTCGCGTTGAGTACCAGAGGTATATCATAACCATCGGTCATTTGGGTTTTGAAGTTGAAGAAGAAAGAGTAGAACCACTGAGGGTTATTCAATTGGTAACTCGAGTACAGAGTTCACCCCAAATCGGTCGGTTGTTTTACGGGTGAAGTCATCCCCTCGATTTTAGTCAATCCATAATCGATATAGAGATTGTTATCCCAAGCCCATCTATCTTTTTTGTAGTTGAAAGCATAGCCAATAGCGAGGTTAGCAGCTACGTTGTTAGTACCCACCTCCAGTCCAATCGTGGTTGAAAGCAGCTTGTGAGAACAACAATGAAGCGCCACCTCCTCTTGTCCAATGAGGAGCAGGAGCTTCTTCAGCGGGAGTTTCTACCGCAGTAGGGTCTTGAGCCACAGCATTAGCAGTTTTCGTCTTCCTGAGCAAAAATAGCTACAGAAGAAAGTAACAAAGCTGAAAATAAAAATTTTTCATAAGTGATTTATTAATTTAGTTTTACAAAAATCCTAATTCGAGTTTCTGCCACCTCGCTCATCATATCCTGATTCCAAGGGGATCGAGTAATTTCTACAAGTGTTTCGTGTACTTCGTCTACTTTGCACCTTTTCTTTCACTTCCATAGGGAGAGATTCGGCAACGGGGCAAATTAGGTGATGGAGGGTCATTAAGATTTTCACATCGCGGTCTTCGTTCACGAAAAACGTCGTAGATAAGTCCGAGTTCGTAGATATCTACAGGGATTTCGGGTCGTATATAGTTTTGAGCACCTCAACGATTTTTCTGCCGAGGACTTCGGTATTTAGTGATTTCATCCATCTTTTTAGTTAAGAGATAAGAGGTAAGACCTCTAATTCCTGTTTTCTAATTTCTAATTCCTATTTTCTAATTCCTGCCGAGCATACTGTTTCATTTGCTGAATCATACCTCACTAAGCCGTTGCGCGGGTGGGTGAAAGGTGGTCTTTAAGACCGATTTTATCAATAAAACTCACATCGGCGTTGAGGATATTCTCGGGGTTTGATGAGAGAATACTCTTATTAAGAGAGCGACAATACCTTTGGTGATAATCCGCATCGCTATCGGCGGTGAATACGAGCTTTATCATCTTGTTTTTCGGCGGTAACCACACCTGACTTTGGCATCCTTTGATAAGGTGATTTTTCAGTTTTATATTGTTCATCTATTAGAGGCAACGACTTGCTGAGTTCTATGAGATATTCGTAACGTTGCGTCCAATCTTCAAAGAATGAAAACTCTTCAATGAGCTCATTTTGAATATGTTCGATAGTCATTTGCAATAAATTAGGGGGCAAAGATAAAAACAATTAATAATTGACAATTAACAATGGGTAGTTTTAACAATTTTAACAGTTGAGATTCAAGAGTGGGAAGTATAGAGGCAATATTATATGGGTATAAGGAGCATAAATTAGGAGCTATATTTTGTTAAGAATTTGCCATATTTCTCGAAGTACTCATTGATAATCTTTTCTAATTCCTCAAAAAGAGATTTCGAGTTCGCTATCGTTTAGATAAATACCTAGAAGTCTTTGCTCATACCCTTGAGCCGATTTGCATATTTTTTCTAGGGTATTTGAGTTTAATATGGATGTGCTGTCCATAATAATTCTACTTTCCCTATAGAAGCTATTTCACTCCAAGCGATTTCTCCTACCCTTTTGACCCAGAGGAGTTACATTGCTTTTTGAGGTACTCAGAAGTGAGGATAACACCTTCTGTTCTTTTGTTCGAGCCCCATAATTTTGTATGTGCTTATAAAAAGATACGCTCCTGCTATAAAAAAGAACTACAACAGCACGAGATAGTATATTTTTATTCTATCAGCTGATAGAATAAAGACAATAATGGCAGCAATACCAAGCATTATAAGGATATATAAGCCTGTGAGTTTTAAGCATTTTCTTTGCTAAATGGGATAATTGTGTGATTCATGTATTTAGTTAATAATAAAATTTTTGATTTGTATATTTTTCAATGATTTGCAAAAATGAGGGAGTACTTTTTAGGTAGGGTAAATATTATCAGGAGCTTTTGAATTTCTATAAAAATACCATTTCTACGATAGCTCCAATCTAGATCGGTTATTTGCGCAGGGTCAATTTCTTTAATAACAAAGAAAAATAAAATGTACAACTTATCGTTGCAAAGCACAAACGGCGGATTATATTTACTTATGAAGAATAAACTATCTTTAACTTTGAGGAGCAGACTAAAAATCGGCATCGCTCATTTGTTCTAAAAGCATATACTGGGCTTTTTCATTGCGCTTTATTACGTAGAAGGAAAGGTAATTCAGTAACAAAATAGGCACATAGACAGATAGTAGGATCATTTTTATATCATCATAGATTGATAATATATTGAGTGTTCCTGTTTCCTCATATTCTTCTTTTGAGCAATATTGCTATAAAAACACATAGAGGGAGGTAGAAAATAACTAAGAGTATGATTTTTTTGTGTACTTGCTGTATTTGCATACTTGCTGCCTATAGGCTTCCCTGCTTTTTGTGAGAGGTGACGAGTAGGGCTAAAGAGAGCTAAGCGCTCTTCAAAAGCATTTTTGCGCACTACTGTAAAAGTACAAAAAGACGATGGGTGAGAAAAGAAATAAAGGAGCAAAACAGATAATATAAAATGAGTCCATAGTTATTTATTTTTTTGGTCTGTTAATAAAATTGAGTTTTGTATATTGTTCTACAATTTGCAAAAAGATATCCAATGCACTTTTAGATATACTAAGGACGGTAACTTTAGCTTTAGAGTCTTTAATACGTACTATAAAACCCTATGTCTATTACTATACCATTTTACTGAGGTGATTTGAGTAGGGTCAATTTCTTTAATTGTATGAAAAAGAAAAATATATAAATGATTGTTACACAACACAAAATGGTGGGTCATATTTGTAAGGAAAAAGATAAATTGTCTCTTAATTTGAGGAGCAGTTCGAAAATCGGTATCACTCATTTGTTCTAAAAAGCATGCGTTTGGCTTTTTTACTGCGCTGCTGTATATAAAAATGATATAATAGCACACGAAAAGAGGCAGGAAAAATAGCTAACATTAACATCAAGTTCTCATCAGAAAATAGGGTATTAGCTTTGCTTATTTCTTGATAGTTTTCTTTGAACAATATATAGACTAAAATGAAGAAAGGCAGTAAAAACAGGGCGAACATTATATGATTATATTTACTAACCTTCTGCATATAGGCTTCACGTTTTTGTGATAGCTGTCGGTAAGGATAAAAATTAGTGAGGCGTTTTTCAAAACTCATTTTTGCGCATTACTACAAAAGTAGAAAAGCGCAAAGAGAAAAAGAAATAAGGGTAAGAACCAGATCATGTAAAATTATGTCCATAGTTACTAAAAATTGAGGTATTGTTTTTTTAAATAGTTAAGAAAAAGATAATTTCTTCATTTTCTATTTATAATAAAAATTTGAGTTTCTGTGTATTGTTCAATGATTTGCAAGAAATAACGAGAATCCTCCTTGAGGTAGGATAATGGATATTCTTTTAGGAGTTTTCAGTAGCACAAAGATACTATATTTACCATAGCTCCAGTTTACTTCGGTTACTTTGGCAGGGTCAATTTCGTTGATGGTAAAAAGAAAAAAACATACAACTGATGATTGCACAACACAAAGGGTGGACTATATTTGTTCGTGAACGACAAACTGTCTTTTTACTCTGAGGAGGAGCTCAAAATCATCATCGCTCATTTGTTCTAAAAACATACGCAGGGCTTTTTGCTTTGCGTTTTTTAGGTAAATGATCGAGGTAATCTGCCAAGAAAAGAACTAGTAAGATCATCATCATATTATTAGAGATTGGTATAACTAGTTTGCCTGTTTCCTCATATCTTTCTTTGATTATCAAAGGTTACAAAAACACAGAGGGAGGTAGAATATTATTAAGAGTATAGCTATTGAAATACTTGCAATAGTTGTGCACCTTCTGCATATAGGCTTGGCGCTTCTGTGAGAGTTGGCGAGTGAGGGCTAAAGAGTGCTAAGCGCTTTTTCAAAAGGCATTTTTGTGTACTATCGCTATCAAGTAGAGAAAGAGTAGTTCGAAAAGCAATAAAGGCAGAAAAGTATGTGAAGGAAAGTGAGTCCATAGTTTATTAATAATCTTGTTCTAGCTTTCTATTTTGAGCATCAGGGACTGTATCTCTTGATAATCTCCACCAAAAATAGGATATATATTCCTATACAAAGAAATTGTTGTAGATGTTGCAGATTTGATATGTACAAGTCATATTTTCGTCCTCTAGCATAACTAAAAGCTTACTTTTTTTATACTTGCAGGATCAATTTCTTTAATAAGAAAAACTAAAAATACAATCTATCTTTACAAAGTATAAAAAGGAGGAAAGTATTTAAAAGGATATGATTTTTGTATATCTAGCAATAGCTCAAAGTCACTATCACTCATCTGTTCTAAGAGTAGTTGCTGTTTTTATATTTTTGGCAAAAACGATACATTAGATAAATGCACAAGCATTCTATTAGTATTGTGAAAAATTGTAAAAAGAAAAGATAATAAGACTATCGCTCACATCTTGAGATAATAGAAAGACGACTATAATCATTAATGGGAAGTCCCTGTTAATAGACCTATAATTATGCTCGCTTTTTTTGAAATATCGTTCTGCCCCATTAATATATTCTTGTCGTTGGCTGAGGAAAGTAATCGAGGAGTATGGTAGGTTAAGCGTTTTTCGAAAATCACCTTTTCGATTTATAAAGGTGTGTAATACAAAAAAATACCTATAAGTATAAGTATTATAAGTAAAATCATTGAGGTATTCATAGTTGAATATAAAAATTAGAAAGTTTGTATTTTATCCTTCAATAGTAGCATCTTTTGAGCTCGCCGTTGAGGTTGCCATATACGGTAATGGTGTGCCCCAGAACATATCGTCATCATCAAAATAGATGCAGAAACGCTCATCATCAGAGAGATTGATATTTGTTATACTCATACGCTCAGCAAAGCGTTCAGGGGTAATATCGGGGGCATTGTCATCTTCTTCTTTTTGCCATTTGTTGGCTAAAGCAGTAAGTTTTTCGGCAGCAAAGGTTTTGATAGTTGCTGTCCACGCCTTAAAATTATCTTTTGTAATATCTCTGAAATGGTTTAAGATGGGTTCCAATTTGCTCAATTCAGTAGTTTCTATGGTGAGTTCTACCTCCTCATCAGCATAGAGAATATCGCCTTCGAACCAATCGAAATCTCTGTTGAGTTCTAAGCTAAAAGTCTTCGTCTTTGATAAAGTGACTTCGGTGTTGTACTCGTCAATAATAGGTTTTAAAACGCGTATTTTTCCACATCTTCCTCAAGTACTTCTACCAGCATAAAAGCAGCGTTGTTGAGGGTGTGATAGTTCAGGTTTTTTTAGGGCGCGCTTTGATGCGGAAAGCTTTTAATGGCTCAAAGTAATACTTCCAATTACTCGTCGGTTTCTACCAGCCATTCCAAAACGGATATTACCTTTGTAGAGTTCATCAGTAGCTACCTCTATATACGCCAAAGGGTTGGTTTGAAGGTCGCCACATATCGCCATAGAGGGCAGCCCCATTGGTAGTATTTTTGGATAAGTACGATGAGTTCTTTTTCTTCGGAGAGGAACTCATCAGAGAATTTTGTGCAGTTTCTGGGTTCATTTTATTATAACAATTTATAATTTGCTATGTTAGTTAATTCTATTAGGCACTACTATGCGTTTTTGCCCTAGTGAAGAAAGGTTTTGTATTATGTTTTAAGCTGGTATTTGTATAAAAAGAGTTGTTAGATACGAATACAAATTTCTATGCATATAAATAGAGGTTTTTCTCGGTATGAGTGATAACAACCCTATCCCCACCATTGTATTTTCTTGGTATTAATTTTTCAATAACCAAAGGGCTGATGCTGACATTTCTAATTGTAGTAATAGGTATTTCAATAATATGTGAAAACTTAAAAGATACAGATTCCTTTGCACACTAGAAAAGGAGGAGCATAACTTTGAAATATATTGATCCTTCTTATCTCATTGAAGTGCTGAAAATCTTCTTCACTCATTTCTCCCAAAAAGCATTTGCTGAGCACGGGTGAGTTTTATTAGCCATAAAGTATAACCAATAGAAAAGTATACCCAAGTAAAGGCAAAAATGAAATAACAGCATACAAAAGCAAAACAGAGAATATATGGTATCTCTCTACATTTTCTTGTTGAAAGGCATTAAAATCTATGCACAAGACCACAAATAGGAAAGGGTACAGCTATAAAGCCTCCTATTATTACTCCAAAGATGCAACGTACAAAAACGCTTGCGCCTCTCCAAGTAAGTTTTTCTCTCTAAAGGAAGAGTTGACTTTTGGCTGATAAGAATCCAAACGCTTTTCAAAAGTGTTTTTAGTACCTTCTAAATAGTGTTTTACTATATAAAAAGGCAACTCCTCCCATAGAAAAGAATACAAACCAAAAATGGTTGATTGTGACATAGCTAGCTCACTATATTGATAATCCTATTAGGCACTACAATTACCTTTTTTTAGGGCTGTTGCCTTGTAGCTGTTCTGCGGTTTGAGGGTCGGCAAGGATGGCTTGCTCTATCTCGGCACGACTCATACTGGTAGCATAAGCGCGTTTGAAGCGTACTTTTGCCATTGAACGATACAGGATACTCCTTGCTGTCCTCTTGCAAATACTTATCCTCGTGTACGGGATAAGGTGCATAAGTTACGCTTTCGGTATTTCCAAGCCTTTTTCCAGAGCTCTTCAGCGATATGTGGAGCGAAAAGGTGCTACCAACACCGCAAGAGGCGCTAAAACGTCTCTATGGTGGCATTTTAGCGATGATAACTCATTCACGCATATCATAAAACTGACTCACCGAGGTATTGAAGGAGAAATTCTCGATATCTTCATTTTACCTTTTTGATGGTTTTTATGCAGTGCTTTGAGCATCTCAGGCGTAGGGGCTTCGTCGGTTACTTGCCAGCCGTTATCATTTGAAATACAAACGCCATAGCTTGCGCAAGAAGTTATATACCCCCGAAATACCTGCGGTGTTCCAAGGTTTGGCTTGTTCCAAAGGACCTAAGAACATTTCGTAGAGGCGCAAAGTATCAGCGCCATATTGCTCGCAAAATATCATCGGGGTTTACCACGTTGTATTTAGATTTCGACATTTTTCGACTTCGCGACCTGTGATATACTTGCCATCTTCTTCTAAAATAAATTCAGCATTGGCAAACTCTTTACGCCACGCTTTGAATTTATCAATATCTAATTCATCGGAAGTATCTTTTGAGGAGAGAAACATCTACGTGAATAGGTTGTACCGATTGCCCTTTTATTTGATTTTTAGATACAAAAGTGTTCGTACCTTCTAAGCGATACGCAAAGGCACTCATTCCCAATATCATACCCTGATTAATCAGTTTTTTGAAAGGCTCTTCAGTAGGGTGCAAAACCGCGGTCTTTGAGAATTTGTTCCAGAAGCGTGAGTATAACAAGTGTCCCTGTGGCGTGTTCACTACCCCCTACGTAAAGGTCTACGTTTTGCCAATAGTCTACTACAGCTTTGGTAGGGAAGGTTCCACGTGCGTCTTTTTTTCCATCATATATTCTAACCAATACCAAGAAGAGCCTGCCCAACCTGGCATAGTGTTCAGTTCTAACGGGAATACGGTTTGGTTATCAATCAACTCGTTGCTCACTACCTTGTGGTTTGCGGTATCCCACGCCCAAGTAGTAGCGTTGCCCAACGGTGGGTTACCCTCTTCGGTAGGGAGGTATTTCTCTACTTCGGGTAGGTGAATAGGGAGGTGCTCCTCGCCTATCATCTGTGGCAAGCCGTTTTTCATAGTATACTGGGAAAGGTTCGCCCCAATAACGCTGACGTGAGAAGACAGCATCGCGGAGACGATAATTCACTTTGGCTTTGCCTGCTCCTTTGTCTTCTAAGGCTGCTAACACCTTGGCAACTGCCTCACCGAAGTTAGTGCAACCATTGAGAATATCAGAGTTTTGGTAAGTCATTCCCTCTTTGTCAGTAAAAGGCATTTTCTGAAATATCTTTATCGAAAATGTTAATCAGCTTCAGGGCATTCCTTTAGCGCCCTTTGAAGTGTTTGGCAAAGGCATAATCGCGGTCGTCGCCGGCAGGCACTGCCATAACAGCCCCGTACCATAGCTTGCCAATACATAATCGCCTATCCAGATAGGGAGTTGCTTGCCGGTAAGTGGGTGCACCGCATACGCCCCTGTGAAAGCCCCTGATACGGTTTTGGTATCGGCCATACGGTCGCGCTCTGAACGTTTGGCAGTAGCTGCGATATAAGCTTCTACCTCAGCACGTTGCTCCTCAGTAGTGATTTGCAAGCACCAAAGGCGTGCTCAGGAGCCAAAGTAAGGTAAAGTAACCCCAAAGAGGGTATCAGGGGCGAGTAGTGAATACCTCGATTGTATGCTCGCCTCCAGCGAGCGCAAAATCGATAGAAGCTCCTACTGATTTTCCTATCCAGTTGCGTTGGCTTTCTTTGATGCTCTCACTCCAATCGATGGTGTCTAAAGCCTTGCAAAAGGCGTTCGGCATAAGCGGTGATGCGCATACTCCACTGGGTCATCTTCTTTGCTGAATCACAGGGTGACCCCCACGCTCGGATACGCCATTGACGATTTCATCGTTGGCCAGTACAGTACCCAAGGCAGGACACCAGTTTACTTCGGTTTCTGCCAAGTAGGTAAGTCGGTATTTTGAGGAGGATTTGTTGTTGCTGTTCTGATGAAAAAAAGCGTGCCACTGTTCCGCAGTGAAGGTGGGGGTATCGTCGTCGCAGGCAGCATTGACCTTGCTATTGCCTTCTGTTTTCAAAGAGAGCTATAAGCGTTTCGATAGGCTCTGCCTTGTCGGTTGCGTTGTTATACCACGAGTTGAAGAGTTGTATAAATATCCACTGGGTATGGCGATAGTAGTCGGGGTCGGAAGTTTTGACCTCACGACTCCAATCGAATGAAAAGCCTATTTTATCCAACTGCTCGCGGTAGCGAGCGATGTTCTGCGCGGTAGTAAGGGCAGGGTGTTGCCCTGTTTGTATAGCGTATTGCTCGGCTGGCAGACCGAAGCTATCATAACCCTGAGGGTGCAACACATTGAACCCTTTGTGACGCTTGTAGCGCGCCACGATGTCGCTGGCGATATAGCCCAGCGGATGCCCTACATGTAAGCCCGCCCCTGAGGGGTAAGGGAACATATCAAGCACGTAGTACTTAGGGTTTGGTACTGTCGTTTTTGGGCTTTGAAAGTTTGGTGTTTTAGCCCAATATTCTTGCCAAAAAGGCTTCTATTTCTTTGTGATTATATACCATAGGTGTTAGTGTTTCAGGTGTTAGGTATTAGGGGTGCAAAAGGTAGTAATAATTTGCTGATTTGTTTTAAGCTAATTCTAAAGATACAATCTCTGCTTTTTTCTCCATTTTCAGTTTCACAGATGATAGAGATATAGTCAAAGCCATTTCTTTTCACTTCTTCCCAAGAGATAGTTTTCTCCATTGATAAGGGTTACTCTATCTTCTTCGTCTACTTCATAATCTTCTTTTTTTCTTCTTCGTAATCAATAGAATATCCAAAATCTATATGAATTTTTGCAAGGAGCAATATCGTATTTTACCAAAGTTCGTTTTTCAACTTCTTCTGAGTCAAATTCCTCGCAAAACATTGCATTATAGCCGTGTCGGTAGCCGTCAAAAAGCAATATTTCTTCGCCTGTTTCTGTATCTTTGGCTACTATTTTTACAAGGAATTTCAGCCTCATTATCTACAATAAAAGGCAATTTTTCCCCTTTTACTTCAAATAAATCGCCATAATAATACACTTCAAAGAGTGAATTTCCATTTTTGGATTGGATATCTACTGAGAGATAATCGCCTGATTTTTATATTACAAAGCGTTTTTCACTTAGGTAGGTAGGAACTTTTTGCATATACAAAATTGTTTAGATGAAAGTATAATTCTTAATTTTGTCCAATTTTCTAATTAGAATTTGGTGTGAGCTTCTAGCTCGCATCAACAGGAGTTATAGTTTGAAAATAAACAGATCCTAAAATTAATAGGATCGTTTCTCGTGTCAGAAAACAATCTCTATCCTATCGGTGAATATTTGATAGAAAAGAGGAAAGTATGCAATATCAAAATAAACTCTTCAATTTCTTTTTCAGGAGTTTGATAAACAATAGGATATGAGCTATAGGAAAATCCAATATCCTTTGTTCCATTCTTTCTACTTCATCTATAATTTTATTTGAATAGGTAGATGAACCGTTATATTCTCATCCAATATTCCAAAAGTTGAAATATATTTCTCTTGAGCTCTTGGAGACCATGTTAGCTTTTCTGTACATAATAGTCTCAGCTTTTGTATGGACTTCTTCACTGGGTGTTCCTTTCCCTCATGGAGTTCTTTTCCATCCCTGTTTCTATTCCTTCTATGACCTCAGCAGAGGTTCTTCTTTTCTTGACTTCCAATCCTATACTTTCCCAATCCTAGTACAGCCATTTTGGTATTATTCAAAATGTAATATTCTTGTTGAATTGTATAGTTCTCATAGTAGTAATTTTTCTGCTAAAAGGTGAGTGATAATTTGTACCAAACAACCAATAATGGAATATTAGTAATAAGTGATACTCCTTGTGTTGTGACTTACACAATCGGAATTGGTAGTATCCTTTTGTAAATCCAATTACCGTGATCATCATACTCATAGGTAGTAGCGGAGAAGAACGCAAGATACTGTTTTTATAAAGACTCGTAAATGTGCAGAATTGCTCTGTGTAGGGGTACTCTACGATTCTGTTCAGTATGTTCTATTTCTTTCTCTAGTACGTTCTTCTTCACCTCTTTTTGTAGTGATAGGTTTTAGTGTCTGTTATTTTATCTTGCTTGTAAAAATGAACTGTGAGGGTTACTTTCTCTCCTTGATAGGAGTAAAGGTTTCTCTTGTGAGGCTTATTACGCCAAATATACCAAGTGTTCTTAACCACGTTCCCTTGAGTGTCAAACTCAGTGATACATATCCATTGAATATATTTTAGGGTGCGCTCACAACCTTCCTGAATAGGAAGCAGTAGTGGCTTTACTTGTTTTACTTTTCCTTTGAGGTCATACTTTTCCCAATCAGTTTGTTGAGCGCAGAGTTGAAAACAAATGTTGGGAAGATAAGCAGTAAAAATAGTTTTTCATGGCAGTTTATTTTCTGCAAAGGTAGTGATAATTTGTTAAAAACAAACAGGCTGCCTGAGAAGGACAGCCTGTTTTCTGTTATAAAATGATAACAGCTTATTTTTTCTTCTTACCATCAGCTTTAGCAGCTTCTTGAGCGGCTTTAAGAGCGGCACGAGATACACGTACTTGGCATACCACGGTGTTGTCCGGATGCATAATTTTGTACTTTTCTTGTGCGATCTTAGTGATGTAGAGACAGTTACCCATTTCCATCCAAGAGATGTCTACAGGGACGAAGTCAGGCAAGTTCTCTGGTAAGGCTTTTTACTTTAAGCTTACGGTTTTACGATGCGGAAGTACCCCTGCCATAACCCCAGGAGCAGTACCTCACGATCTGGATAGGGCACAGCTAAGGTGATTTCTTTGTCCTTGTGTAGTTCATAGAAATCCACATGGATGATGTTGTCCGTAACAGGGTCAAACTGAATGTCCTGAAGGATAGCGTTGTAAGTCTTTCCTCCTAATTCAATCGTTGCTGTATATACATTAGGAGTATATATCAACTTTTTGAATGCTAAAGCATCCGCTGAAAAGTGAATGGTACTATTCCTCCGTATAACACGCAAGGAACCTTTCCAGCATTACGTAAGGCCTTGCTTGCTGCTTTGCCCACGCTTTCTCTTTGAGATCCTACGATTGTAATCGATTGCATAAAAATATATTAATTAAAAAATTTACATAATGAATTTGTCACTGATAGAGACATGTTGGTGTACCGAGTGCATCACATCAGCAAAAGAGTTTTGCACAACTGAGTACATGTATTTTCTTTGTTCCCTCCAGATTGTGAGGAATGGAATCAGTTACGATAATTTCCTCCATAGGAGAATTTTCTATTCTTTCTATAGCATTGCCACTAAGGATAGCATGGGTACATACCGCTCTTACACTAAGAGCCCCCTTTTTCCATCATAATCTCAGAGGCTTTGGTACCAGTACCTGCAGTATCAACCATATCATCCACCAAGATCACATGCTTGCCTTCGACCTCTCCTATAAGATCCATTTTCTCAATCACATTGGCTTTCTTGCGCTGTTTGTAACAGATTACCACATCGGAGTTCAGGAACTTGGCATAGGAATGTGCTCTTTTGGAGCCTCCCATATCAGGAGAAGCCATACAGAGATTTTTCAAGGTTGAGCGACTTGATATAAGGCAAAGAAAATAGTAGATGCATAGAGGTGATCTACAGGTATTTCAAAGAAGCCTTGTATCTGATCTGCATGTAAATCCATGGTAATGACACGTGTTGCACCTGCTGTTTTCAAGCAGATTGGCCACAAGCTTGGCAGCTATAGGGACACGAGGTTTGTCCTTTCTGTCCTGCCGTGCCCAGCCGAAGTATGGAATGACCGCAGTGATATGCTTGGCAGAAGCGCGCTTAGCAGCATCTATCATCAGCAGCATCTCCATAAGGTTCTCCGAGGAGGTTGGGTGGATCAATCAAGAACACACGCGTTCCTCGTACAGATTCTTCAAAAGAAGGTTGAAATTCTCCATCACTGAAATGAGAAAAATAATTTTCCCCAGCTCAATGCCATATTCTTGTGCGATTTTGCTTGCCAATTCGGTGGATTGAGTACAAGCAAAAATCTTAACGGCTGGCATAGAATATTCCATAAGTCAAGTGATTATAAGTATCTTAGATTTTTTTATTGCGTATTACGAATGCCTTATAAGAGGTTGCAAAGATATAAATTAAAAATGACTCTTGAAAAATTTTTATTCTTTTTGCAGATTCAAAATAGTTGTACTTTTTGCACTCGAATTCATAACACTACTTGCCTGAGTGGCGGAATTGGTAGACGCGCACGACTCAAAACTCGTGTTCTTCGGGTGAGGGTTCGATTCCCTCCTCGAGGTACAACAATCCTCTTACTACTAAGAGGATTTTTATTAACTTCCATCAAAACACTTTATTTGTTATGAATACAATCATTGTCAATCCCTATTATACGCTTATTGCAGCGACTATGGTATTGCTCATTGGGCGATTGCTTGTAGGGAAAATCAAACTACTTCAGAACTTCAACATTCCAGAACCTGTAGCAGGGGGCTTGCTCATGGCTTTTTAATCTATATGTTATATATAGGTACAGGACTTTCCTTTGAGAATGGAATCCATATGGGGCAAGGACTCTCTTTGGACTTTTGACAAAAAGTCTACAAGATACTTTTATGCTTATCTTTTTCTCTTCCATTGGGCTAAGTGCTGACTTCTCTCGCCTAAAAATCAGGAGGTGTCGGTTTGTTTATCTTTTTGGGAGTGGTAGCTCTTTTCATTGTGATACAGAACCTTGTAGGAGTGAGCTTGGCTACTGCTTTTGGGCTCAAACCTATTATAGGGCTGATGACTGGTTCTATCACCCTTACCGGTGGGCATGGTACTGCTGGTGCATGGGGAAAGGTATTAGAACAAAAAATACAGTATAGAGGGGCTACAGCCTTAGGAATGGCAGCTGCTACCTTTGGCTTGGTATTAGGAGGGCTCATAGGAGGTCCTGTATCGCGCCCTTGGTCAATAAGATGGGTGAAAGCCCTCACAGAACCTGGTGAAGAGTTCCGAAGACAAGTAGGAGTATTCGAGCATCCGGAAAAAGCAGCGCCTTATCACTGCCAAATCGGCCATAGAGACTATGGCGCTCTTTGCTGCCTGCTTTGTCCTTCTCTGCCCTGATGGATACCGATTTTTATCAAATCTTTTTTTCCCAGAAAAATTCACCTTACCTCAGTTCATATGGGCTTTGCTCTTTGGGGTAGTTCTTCGTAATGTGCTGACTTCAGCTTTTCAAGATTAATATGTTCGATCGTGCCATTGACGTATTTGGAAATGCTTCTCTGAGTTTGTTCTTAGGTATTGCTCTTTTGAACCTCAAGCTCTGGCAGATCATGGATTTGGCCTTGCCAATGTTGGTAATCCTTGCCGTACAGACCTTTGTGATGAGTACCTATGCGTACTTTGTTACCTACCGCCTTATGGGCAAGGACTACGATGCCGCTGTATTGGCAGGGGGGCACTGTGGCTTTGGTTTGGGAGCAACCCCTACTGCTGTAGCCAATATGCAGTCTATCACTGAGAAATTTGGTCCTTCGCATAAGGCCTTTCTTATCGTGCCTATGGTAGGAGCTTTCTTTGTCGATTTTGTCAATGCTTTTATCCTTACTGGGTTTGTCTATATTTTCGGGATAGTGAGCAGTGAAGGATGAATGGAGGCAATTTTTGAATAAATAGTTAGAGTCCTAAAATGGCTCCCTCGTCATAATACACTACCTTATCTCCCATAATTCGCGCAGGGGCAGTGTATTTGTGAGGCTCGTCCTTACCTATGCCCATGATGTGGTCTACTTGCCAGCCTTTGGCTTTTAGGTAATCCGATATCATAGATCTATGGCAGCGCCACCAAAGGGCTTCGGCACACATATAAGCAGTGGTTTCGCTTTCGGCAATGGCTACAAGCTCAGCAATACCTTTTTCAAAATCAGGAGTCTCCATATAATCGGCATAGGCGCGGAAAGGAGGCGTTGTGCCAGCGGGTATTCTTGGAGTCTTTGTTCACTCTGCGTCTGCCCCCAATAGTGGCAAGTGAGTATAAGCGATACCAACTTGAGGGCAATACCACTTCTAAATTCTCTTTGTTGAATTGTGGATATTTGTTAGACCCTGGCAGTCCCCTGACATCCACTAAGTGCTGTATCTCAAAAGATTGTAATATTTTTATAAACTCCTCCAAGGTATGGGTGGAGTGTCCTATAGTATATATTTTTCTTCATAATAAAAAGCAAAAGGTAATAAAAATAATGTATGAAACAGTACAAAATTACAGATTTTACACAGCACACTGACGACCCTACTTCTTATGATGGGACGGTGGTTATCAATGGAAAAGAATTAAGTGTGGATATCATCCTTGAAGATGAAGGCGAAACTGAAAAGATAGAACAGCAGATGAACACCTTTTTCAGTGAGATAAACACCCTTCTGCCTAAAAGCCAAAAGAATGTATTGCCGAGAAATATTTAGACCTGTACAATGACAATTGGCGTTTTTGGCGATGATGACGAGGATGATCCTGATAAACCAGAGCTTACTAAAGAGGAATTTATGGAAGCCCTTAGCTTGCGAAGTCTTTTGTTTTACAGCGAGGATATAGAAGTTTTCTTTGATGACAACGATATGTTCTTGGGGCACTCGCTTATCGCCTCAGAGTTTGACGGTGAGAATTTTAATGATGCCCAAATGTTTGGTTAGAATAATTGATTGAAAATGACCTTAGAAACGATCATTACCCATTATAGAAATCGCTTAGTGGCATTGCCCGATGCCATACTTATAGGCGAAATCCTCGAAAGGAGCTGAAAATATTCCCCAGAGGTGTTACAACTCATAGCTCCCATGCACATTGTGCTTTTTAAAACTTTGCAATGGTGGCTCTTTTGGTGATATCATTCTGTGGAGTACAGAGGAACTATCAGATAACCAATATCGCGTCCCCGCCAATCAAACTTCGTGGTATGAAATAGGGCAACTATTGTATGAACCTCTTTTTCTTGACAAAGATACCCAACACGTAATTTTCCCTGCCGATAGCTATGAAGGTATTGAGGAGATTGATGTTGATTTTCGATACTTTTGTGAGCGAATACATCTTTGGCAGTAAGTACAAGGAAAAATTATAGGCTATGACAATGCCGATGATGATTGGTCAGGATTTTTAAATTAGAACATCTAACCACCCTTAACATTTGGGAGACAAACCAAAATTATTGATGGAAAGATTTCATTTTTGGAAGAAATGCCAAATCTATAGATATAAGAAAATATACACACTACCATTAAAACTAATTTGCTAATTAGCTAAATTATTACTATCTTTGCCCTCATATTTAAACTAACATCATAAATACTTAACATTATGAGTTTTTGAAAAAGCTTTTTAATTTACATCAAGGGGAAGAGAAAAAAAGGAAAAAGTAATTGAAGATATCCTTAGCAATATCTCTTTTCGTGGCGCTAAACTTGTGGATTTTTAGCGTGTGCTATCCTCATTGCTTCCATTGGGTTGAATGTCAATTCTACCGCTGTAATCATCAGGGGCGATGCTTATTTCACCTTTGATGGGACCTATCGTAGGGGCAGGATTTGCATTGGCTACTTACGATTTCGACCTATTAGAAAAACGGGGCGCAGTTTGCTCATCGCTACGATAGTGAGCCTCATAGTATCGTTTATCTACTTCTATATCAGTCCGTTTAAAGATGTACAGTCAGAGCTTTTTGGCACGTACTTCGCCTACCATTTACGATGTACTTATCGCCTTTGTAGGTGGGTTGGTAGGTGCTATCTCCCTCACCCGTCAAGACAGAAATCCCTATCCCAGGGGTGGCTATTGCTACTGCCCTGATGCCTCCCGCTCTGTACAGCAGGCTTTGGCTTGGCAATGGGCAATATTAGTTACTTTTTAGGGTGCTTTTCTACCTATACAGCATCAACTGTTTCTTCATAGGTATTGCTACTTTTCTCATTATTAAATATCTGAAATACACCCCTAAGAATACGGGTAATGAGGGCACTTAACAAACGTTTGCGGATTGTTATCACTACCTTGGTAATCCTCATTGTTACCCCGAGTTTTGTATTTGGCATATACTCTTTTTGAAAGAGAAGAATTTAACGAGAATGTAGCTCATTACATCACTGCAGAGTTTGAAAACAATGGTTATACTATTATTTATAAGAAAATACGTTACAATACAGACCTAAATCTATTGAATTAGCGTTTTTTGGATAAGAAATTTAGTGATGAAGAGCTAGAAAACGCTGCAAAGCGACCTTAAAAACTTTAAAGCTACTCAATACTGAGCTTATTGTACGACAAAAAGAATCGAAATTGATAAAGAAATACTATCGAAATCAACAAAAACAAGTCGTCGCTCTCTAGTAAAGATCTGAAAGATAAATCAACTAAAACAGAAGAGTTGGCGCAAATACAAAGCATAACGACCCTACTTTTTGCTAAAAGAGATGCAGAGTATTCCCTAACATAGACGATTTTTACTTTTGGCAAGCTGAACCTCTTGTCTAATAAAGATTCTCTACAAACAGCTACTGTACTGCTCTACACCCTGAAAAAGATACTATAAAAAGGGCAAAGAAGTGACTCAAAGAAATAGATGCCGCGCGATTGCAACAATGGCTCGCTAGAAGTTTGGCGATAAGAAAGTGATTTGTAGATTAGCAGATTAGGGAATTAGTAAATTAACAAATTGGTCGATTTGGCGATGTGGTAGATGAGAAAATGAAATCCCCGTGTGGTATGGTACTGCACGGGGAGTTTTATATCGACATATTGACTCATTGGCTAGTGTTACTATCTTGTGGTTTGAATGGAACCGTTACAAGTTGTAACAGTTTAAAATTAGAAGCTGCTGACAGCAAAAATGCGTCTTACGGATATTGCTGACACAAGCTAAAGACTACCTTAAAATTAAAGGTCATAGCACGATAGGCTATAAAAACTTGCTAAAAACACTCCTAAAAATGTCAGAACTTTTTATTTTGCCAATAAGCAAAAACCCATACTTTTTGCGAATAATTTTAAAAGTAAAAAGTATTATGAAGATTAAAAAGCATTACTTATTTGAAAACAATGAACTTGTTACTCCTCGTGAGTATGAAGAAATGTTTAAAAAAATGTAACGACAGAAAAAGAGTTAGATGTTCTTGTGGAGCGAAACTCTCTTTTGTCAGAAGCATATATAGAAGGTATAGTAAAAGGCAATTCTTCTACCGTTTCAGCTTTCTTCAGAGACAGTAAAACCTCAGTTCATAAAGAAGATTGCCCATACAATATTTCAAATAGAATAAAAAGGAAATTGTGGCTAGAATCACAGTGTTTTGCCTATTGAAAAAGGTAAATTTATTTTGAGTTTAAAAATCCTTACAGCCAAAAAGTACGAAAACTAATAACAACATACAACCTTATGACAGATATAGCAAGACCATATCTGCTGATAACAGAGTACTATAACAATTATCTAAAAACAGTAAGAGATATATTACGTTTTAAGAGACGATTTGAAAGTGATGCCGATTTATCTCAATTTACATTGTATTTTGGAGAAGAGCAAGTCAAATGGGAAGATTTTTATTTTGCTTTTAAACAATATGGGGAGTATTTTAAAGTCGTCCACAAAGAACAACCTAAAAGACATCCTATCTGTATTGAAGAGGAATATTTACCACATAGGAGATGATAATGAACCTTCTCTTATATGGAGAAAAATAGTAGATGAAGGTAAAGAGAAAACAATTGCAATAAAGTTAGTAAGTAGAGGATTTTCTCTTATTAAAGATTATCCCAATGGTTTGCCACGTAATTGTTTATGGTACAGTAGTTTGGATGAACACCAAGATGCAAAAATATCTTGATATAATTATGTGGATTAATGATTGCAGACAAATCATAAAAGGTTGAATAGTATTTTTAACAATTTTATTTCTCACCCCTTGCATATTACAAAGGAATTCATTACCTTTGCAATGAATTTTAAAACTCATTTAAACACTATTTAAAAAGAAACAGAAAAACAATTACATAAAGACATAAATTAGCGTTTCGCTTTGCAATTTTCCTTTCATAGAAAACGACCATAACAGCAAGGAAGTGAAGTGAAATACCTGCGTTATAAGCGTGGGCATTCCTTTTTACTTTTGCTGTATGCCTTTAGTCAGGGCTTCTGAGAAAGTAATAGGGAATGTTTCCCGTTTTTATGTACTTATGTGAACGATAAAGGCGAAACCGAAAAAGCCTGCAAAAGAGTAGGAATAATAAACTAAATTTTTATTAAACAAATGAGAAAAGTAATTTTAATGGCAGTAGCTGTGTTGGTTGCACTGACTATTAGCAATTGTGGGAAAGAAACCGAAAAAGTAATTGAACGTGTAGAAGTTCAAAAAGGTAATCAAATTCTTTCAGGTAATGATGTACCAACGACTTCATTAGAAGTGTAGGAGACTATTATCTAAACAAAACTACAATGGAACTCTATGGACCTAAAACAACCAGAAGGATGGGGAAATGCTATAAGTCTAAAAAGGTGCTCAAGGAGAAAAAGGGAAAGATGGAAAAAGACGGTACTAATGGTAGCAACAGAGTAATGGAACAGATGGTTCTAATGGCAAAGATGGAGCAACTATTCTATCTGGAATTACAGCTCCTACTACTTCACAAAGGAAAAAGTAGGTGATTGGTACATTGACACTCAAAACAAACGTCTTTATGGACCTAAAACAGAAAGTGGTTTGGGGTACAGGAATTAGCTTGATAGAGCAGCAACAGTGGTACTACACAAAAAGCTGATTTTTAGTAAGTGATGATGGCACAACTTTGTTGCAATGGAGAAATAAAAATTCTACAAGTATTGATATGACTGCTATCCCTGAATTAGATAATGTTACTAAAATAGGAAACAGAGCTTTTTGAAGGTTGTGAAGATTTGTCTTCTATCAAACTTACTGAAAAATAACTTCAGTAGGGCATTATGCTTTTTATGTACTGTCGCAAACTTAAAAAAGTTCACTTTCCTAAGAATGTAACAACACTTGGAAACTTTCTCTTCGATAGAGCTGGCAATGTAAAAACCTTTATTTTGAGGCAATAACCCTCCTACTTTTATCTTGACTAATACTGGAGGGTCAAATGCTACTGATGAGTTAGATTTGAGGTTATTATTCTTATACCATCGAAAATTTCTATGTCCCTGCAAGTAGTTTGAATGCTTATAAAAAAATAATGCACAATGGAAATATATTACTGATATAAGAGAATATGATCCTAATACCCATCAACAGATGGTAAAAAGGTACTAAACTAAAAAGCTATGCCTTAATTGAATAGAACACTATGAATAAATGGAATGACTTGTGCTTTATAGTAAGCACACATCAAAAGAATACTAAAGAAAATATTCTTCAAATAGAAATTGAAAAATTTCTTAGAGAGATTAGGCTGGTCTAGAAGACAAGGAGAGTCGTTACTCAAAAAGCATATCAGTGTGAGGGAGTAATCAAACACTAATCCCTGATATTACTATAGAGAGTAATAACAAAGTTCTTTTTTTGTGGTAGAGCTAAAACACCCTAATGAGTCTGTTGAAAAACACTAAGAAACAACTTATCTCTTATATGCGACAGCTAAAACTTCGCTTTGGGGTGCTTTTTGGGGGACAAATTCCAATTGTACTATGATGATACTACGAGAAGACGGCACAGAAGCTCAAAAAGTATTTGAAGCTGCATTCACAGAGAATAATCCAGAAGCTGAAGAACTACTATCTCTACTTACTAAAGAGCAGTTTGGAAGGATAAACTTCTTGTCTTTGCCCAAAAACAATTGGAGAAAATACAAGAGAGTGAAGTTATGAATGAAATCCGAGAGTATGTGGGAGGAACAGCTTTCTCATTTAGCAAGATAAACTATACAAGAACTACAAGAGGAATATGATTCTAAACTTGTAAAAAGTGTTTGAGCATTTGGATATTGCTATCTCACCCATTGCTGTTGAAAAAGTATCTTTAAACAACCTTGATAACACTCCTGTTGAGAAACTGCCTATTGAGTTTGTTCCTAATGATGGAAGTCTTTATTACTTTTACAGAAAAAGTAGCAAAAAGTAGAATGGCACTATAACAACGGAAAAGTAGAATACAAAAACTTGGAAAGCATCACGGTTTAAACAAAAATCTTCTTTTGTTAGCAATGTATATTCACGTCCTGAAGCTAAAAATCGTAAATGGAAAAGAATTAGGACTTGCAAAAAGTGAGTCTATAAAATTATTAATCTATTCTCTTGATAATACTCCTGTGTGGTATGGTACTGCACGGGAGTTTTTCAAAAAGCTACAAATTAGTAGGCTAAGTAAAATAATATGTACTTTTTGCACATTATATCATATAAAAAGGTAGCCTGTGGCTACCTTTGAGTCTAAAAAGAATACATTATGGATAAAATAACTCATCTGTATCAGCAGTGGAAAGCTGGAAACTCACCACAAACTAAAACGAACTTACCCTTACTTTCACTAAAAACATTTATAATAAACTATATGAAACACTTAATTATCTTGTTATTATTCCCATTCTTAGCGGCTGACTGACCTATTATTAGCTGTACAGATATGATAAAACCTTATGCCGACTTTGAGAGTCCATTGGCTTTTGAAGAGACTGTGGTAGCCCTTCAAAAAGAGCTAAATAGCAGGGGTGACTACCATTTTTGCTACTATCGACCATAAGAAGGCTGCTGAGGCTGTAGGCGAAAATATGCAGCCCGCCACCGTGCTGTAGTAGAGCAACCCCAAAGTAGGGACTGCCCTAATGCAGGAAAACCCTCGCTCGGCTATTGAACTCCCTTTGAAAATCCTCATCTATAAGGGAAGATAAAACAGTAAGATACGCTATGAGAAAATTGCTGCTATCGCCGAAAAATACCATATAAAAGCAAAACTTCGCTACGGCAGAAAAGATGAATAGCGCCATGCAACAGCTGATTAAATTAGCAATTTGGGAAATTAGAAATTGGCACTATCTTTTGCTCCCAGAATTTAAAAAGAAAAAACAATGATTAGTAGTATTGCTCACTTATATCTACAGTGTAGCTGGGGTAGCACAAAAACAAAGAGTACTTTTGTAGTAACCAACCATACCCAACTAGGGAATACAGGTGAAACTACGGGCTATTTTCTGTCGGAAGTGACTCACCCCTTAGAAGTGCTTTACTGAGGCAGGCTATAAAGTCGATTTTGAAGCCCCAAAAGGCGGTACAGCTACTGCCTATGGTGTGAGAGTTAGACGACCCTATCAATATATATTGGGAAAATGCAGACTACCAAAAACAGTTAGCTCACACCTTGCCCCCTCACAAGTAAAAAGCTAATGACTATGCCGCTATCTTCTATGCAGGAGGGCATGGTACCATAGTGGGATTTTGCCAACAGTGAAGCCCTTGCCAAAATAGCCCAACAGATTTACGAAAAGGAGGTGTAGTAGCTGCAGTGTGCCACGGGCTATCGGGCTTAGGTGAATATTAAACTCTCTAACGGCAAATGTTTAGTAAGTGGCAAAAACTTTGAGTCCTTTTTACTAATGAGGAAGAAGAAAGCTGTAAAACTCAGTCCAGTGGTGCCCTTATTCGTTAGAGGACAAACTCAAAGAGCATGGGCTATCATTGATGAAAAGCAGGTTTGTGGCAAGACAAAGTGAGCGTAGATAATCGCGTAATTACAGGGCCAAGACCCGCAATCGGCTAAGAGTGTAGGCAAAAGCAATCTTAAAAAGAGCTGCAAAAATCACCTCTCCGCTTTGACACTTCTAAAAACTACCCAGCAAGTAACACAGAGTGACCAAACCCTTACTGTACGTGCTTATGAGGGAATAGTATATGTAGCAATCCGGTAGAAGAACAATACCAACAGCTCAACCTCTACATTCGAAGCCTACTTCAATGGCGAAACAATCAACGGCTTTAACGCTCAAACTGCCCCTATCTTTCTTCCCAATGGGTGGGAGGCTATATGCCCGCTAAGCCGCTTTCGCTCACCGAGGCAAGTTTAAAGATACAGAATAATTCGCTCATATGGCTCTTAGCAAAGGATTTGTAGTAGCCTCACCAGGCGCACGTGGACGTACCTCTGCTACCAGCAAAAGCCCCCGCTGTGATTGTAGAACCTGAAAGCTGCCGTGCGTTACCTAAAAATACAACGACAAGGAAATACCAGGTGATGCCAGTAAAAATCATCTCTAATGGTACAGGTGCAGGAGGCGCCTCATCTGCCCTCTTAGGGCTTCAGGCGACCAAGCCGCTTACAGAGCCTTGCCAAAGGGTGGGTGCTGCCCCTGCTACCGTGCTATTTTCGCCGTGTCAGCCTGCTGCCCTATCACCAACAGAGAATGCGGATGAAAAGCCTACGAGATAGCGTTGGTAACCTCTCTCGAGTATAAAACGATGGAGATTTCTATGCTTGATTACAACGTGCAACGCACCTACAAAACAGGTACTTTTTACCGCTGAGCGGTCCAAAGTTTCTGCTGACCTGAGAAAGAGCTTCCCCGCTTACCTAAACTAACACAGCTGAAAGACAGCAAAAGGCAAAGCGCCTTGCTCTGAATACTAAAAGGTGAAAGTAGTTTTAAAGAACTGCTAAAACAAACGGTTATAGCGCGCTGCCGACGCACAGAAAGAAAAGTGCTACCTTAGCAAATATTCTTTCCTTACTCTTTAAAAACGAAAAAGTTACGGCTATCAATTGGAGAAGTGTACATCACTTATATGGACGACTACAAAAAGTCCCCCAGCCTTTGATGGACTTGACCTAAGCACGGGAAGAACCAACTCTTTTGGCGATAGCACCACCGACAAAAAAGCATTTCACCCTTATGCTTTTTAAGAACAGTATTATGAAGGCAAATGGCAGATGCCCATATCAGTAAAACTGATGAACCAATAGGTTTTATGAGGTAAAAAGAATGCTCATTGCAAATATTGTGCGCATACGCCACGGTGCTAGATAGCGATACACTCTGCTGCTATATCGCTTAATCCTCGCTACGGCACTCAAAATCACCACTACACATGTAGATTACGCTCTCCTTGGGACTGCGAAACCCATAGTAGCGATTACGACCTCGAAGAACTCTTCGATTGGGCTGAGAAAATTAGTAAATAAACCCATAAAATCCCTCGTGATGAGTACCTGCTACACGGGGTTCATTAGTTTGAGAACTACCTAATAATTCATTATAAAATTATATTGTGCAAAATTTGTATTTGCAAATTTTGTTGTTTAAAATATTTGTTGTACTTTTGCCCCGAAATCAGAAGTGATGATGAAGAAACTTACAATGAGTGCTCAGGTATGCTTTCCGCTCTATGCGGCTTCGCGTAAGATTACACAACAATACGCTAGTACCTTACCCCTTAGACCTACCTATCCACAGTATTTGGTACTTTTGGTGCTCTGGGAAGAAGGCTCTCTCACGGTAAATGCTATGGGAGAAAGGCTCTGTAGACAGTGGTACCCCTTACCCCTTTGTAAGCGAATGGAAGCCAAAAAGTTGCTCACTCGTGTCCGCTGCAGAGGACGAACGCATTATATGGATAACACTGAGAGAAAAGGCCAGCAGCTGAGAAACCGTCAAAGACATTCCCTTCGCGATTGAAAGAGTCAATAGCGCTACCGATGAAGAGTAGAGACTCTTTAGGACATTGGTATATAAAATCCTTAAGTAAAAAATAAATAGTAAATAAAAGAAGACAGATGACAGCAATGTATACATGACACAGCAGTGCTGCTTCTACCGGAGCCCTAATAGAAAAGTAACTTTCCGACAGTGGCGTGATGAGCCTCGAACTAGCTCTCCCTAAAAGCCTTACGGAGGAGCTAATGACGATTATACCAAATCCAGGAGCAACGCTCTTTGCAACGGTGTGCCGCTTGTTTTGTCACCCGCACTGAACTTGTTTATCAAACGAAATGCCGGTAGCCACAGGAGTGACTACTGCGTACAGCCATGCATCTCTGGGAAAGCTTGATACTGTGGGTGGTTTGTCTTTGCTGTAAACCTTTACAAGTGAGATGTACCCACAGGCATCACTACTGAGAGCGAGCCAAAGAACTTGGACGGAGCACACAGTATAGTCCGTATTGTAACTCTACTCGTGAGACACAGAAGTAACTACAGAGGTGACAAACAACTAATTATAAAGGAAATAGAAAATATGAATAGAAATCGCACAGAGAGAGATATGCTGCCAAAGCATATCGCAATGAAAGATAAGTGAAAGGAGGGCTAAATCACCAGTCTTGGCAGAAATTCTCCGCTTAGCTCACTTCTTGCAGTAAATAGCCAGCCTTGGAAAGTTGCCTATCGCCGTTGATGAAGCCCTCAAAAGCCGACTTGGCAGCCAGGTTCGTTTTTAACGAGCAGAAGATAAAAGAAGCTGATCATTTGAGTGGTTTTCTTTGCCATAAAGACAATGTATGCCCGAGTTTGAAGAATTGCCAAGCTGAGTGGCTCCTCTCAACCTATCCCCGATTTCTATGCAGTGCATGAAAGCAGGTGATGTGAGACGCTAAAACTTGGTTTCTCCAGAAAGCGAGCGTATATTTCCATGGTTTCTTCTTAGCGGCTTCCAGTGGAGTAGAGGCATTGATGCTGCTGCTCTATGGAGGCGTGATGCCGCACAGTACACTGAGTGCAAGTAGAAGGATTTACAAAGGCGGTGCATCGCTGCGCGATGGGCAGCTGTCTGAGCGTGAAGCCGATGGCAACCACTGCCCAGTAAGACTCACTAAGAAGAGACTTCCGTGGAAGTAGTGGAAATTCCGTTGATGGGTTGTCATAGATGAATAATAAGTCTCTGCATCCCCGTAGTGCATTACCGACAGCCCTATGTTCTATTGCTCCCCGATAAACTCCACTGAGGAGAGAGTCATAAAAATGTCCTCAGAACTTTTATTCATTTTGCTTATTAAGCAAAAGCCCATACTGCCAATAATTTTAAAAGTCATACCTATGCAAGAGATTAAAAGCACCTGCCTGGTGAAAAACAATGAACTTATTACTCTATGGTGGTGTGGAGAAATGTTTAAAATGTACGACGAAATGAAGTCCGATGCTGTTGTGGGCGACTCTCTCGCGTCAAGCATATATAAGAAGGGTCCATGGTAAATGGAAGGAGTCCTCTACTGTGATCAGCTTTCTTTGAGAGATAGCAAAACCTCAGATCACTGTAAAGAAAGATGCCCTTATCACATTATTTTAAATAGAATAAAATATTGTGGCTGAATCTGAATGTTTACCGTGAAAAGGTAGAGGCACGTTTAGGTTTAAAAATCCTTACGAGCATGATGCCTACTCAGACCTTAAATGATACATCGTCTTCTTATGACAGATATGAGGTAGTACCCGTGTCATATCCTGCTAATAGATAATTATAACAATTATCTGAAAACGCAATGAGATATCATTACAATTCAGGAGATATGATTTGGAAAAGTAATGCCGATTTATCTCATTTATATTGTATCCAATACTGGACAGGAGCTGGAGTCAAATCAGGAGAGATTTTATTTCTGCTGTAAACAACAATATATAGGGTGATCATCTTAAATATCGTCGACAAACATCCCTATCTCATGTGATTAGGGAATATTTCTCCTATACCAAGAGATAATATAAAAGCCCATTAGAAAAGATCAGGGGCTTAGCTTTCTCTTTGCTGTTTGGAGACGCGTCCAGACGAGGTAAGAGCAATTTGCAATCAGGTTGGTAAGTGAGTTTCTCTTGCTAAAGATTTATCCTAATGGTTTATGCCACGCAATTGTACATGGTATCTGTAAGTTTGTGTGGAAAACAATAACTCCTAATTATGTAATATAAGTTATGTGGATGATTAATGATCATGAGACAAAGTCACTTTCTAGAGTTTGAATAGTATAACAATTTTATTCTTTTAGTCCTTGTTCCCATAGCAAAAGTCATTACCTGCACCATTGAATTTGAAAACCTGTTTTAGACAACACGCAGCATGAACCGCCATACGACATATAGCGTTTCAGCTTATGATTTTCCTCTTGCAGAAAACTGACCAATATTTTAGTAGCAGGAAAGTTGGGGAGGTACTGACATTCAAACGTGCGTGCATTGCGCAGGCCTCAGCTACTGCTAGCATGTGCTGGTCGGCTTCTGCCTGAAAAGTGAGGGTATGGCTCACGTGTTGTCTTTACATAATGCGAGCCCAGAGGCTGGCAAAGCAGCACTGCAACCATGACGGTAAGGTATGGCTTAAAATCTTTTTACATTGTATGGAGTGACGATGACCTGGACTGGTAAGAGGTATTGAGTGTTGGCGTGGCCAAAATACTATGAGCTGTTCATGAAGTTGTCTACACAGCGCAGCTAGCTGCTGCCTTGGCTTCTATGGGCGGACTTATTGTCAAAGGTTAGGTAACCGACGGTTTTTATTTTTCTCCCGTGGCACACATCCCTTTCGAGGTTTTATTCTCCTATGAATGGGTTTTACTTGATGTGCTACTAAATGGTTTTCATTTGGGTGGCAACAGTTTTCGTGAGTTTCAGCAAACAGGTCGCTCTGTGAAAGACGCCACCTAGTCAGCAAAAGCGTTTTGTACTCTCTAAGTGCTCGATGCTACACGCTGCTACTCAAAGTTGTCTCATGGATATTTCCTTCTACACTGGGGGTGTGCATCTCGTCATACAGCTGTGTACTGATGCCAGGGCGACGTTGATGTTAGCCAAATCAGCTTCGTCCAGCATAAGATATGTTATTGTGTCTGTCTTTGTAGTAACTCTTTGCGGGAATAAGGGTTCTCTTTTATCGCATCAGTATGGATATGATAATTACTGCACTGATTTTGTAACTATTAGAGTCCGTTTGACTTTTAATTATAATGGCAAATTCGTCGCTCATAACAATTGTTGACACAGTGTATTCTCTTTTGCTGGGTGTAAAACTAAAATAAGAATTACAGATGAAAACATTATGAGTTAAACAGCGGTACCAGATAGCCTCTTGGGTTCGTGTATACCAGTAGACCCTAAAGAATGTGTGTGAGCGTTGTGTAAGCGATGCCTGCTAAGCTTCCTGATGGGCTTCCGAATGATTGATACTGCCCAGATCTGCATAATGTATGAAGAAGAAGGTGTATGACAGTGCCATTAAGAAAAGTGGTATCGACCGCAAAGAGTTCTTTATCGTTGCTGAAAGTGTGGGTAAGCAATGCTGCAGCTGCAGCGAAAAGCCTCTATCGAGACCTCTTTGCGCAAACCTGGAAAAGCTGAGTTATATCGATTTTGCTGCTCGTTCACCAACGGCACCGGTGATTATTACGGCGGCTCTTGTCGCGCTGTGGAAGGAAAGCCTACAAAAGGGGTAAAGAAGTGCGTGCTGACTGGCGTCGGCAACTATGCCGATACGATGGGCTCGAGTGGCGCTACCACTGCAGAGTAAAACCTGCTGTAAACCAAATGGAAACGCACGTATTCACCTGTATGAGAGACCTCAAAGAGACTAATAAATATGACAGCCTGTACAAGCTAATGTCGTGAGGGACTGTGCTTTTGCCGAAAGGTGCAAACGATTTCTTTGCCAATCCTACTCTCGTACTATGCTATTGGTGAGTATCGCACCAAGTGCTGCCCAAATGCAGCTTTTGCGCTATCTCTTCGCAACGTGATTATCTCTGCATTCCCTAAGTCGGTCTGCAAGGCATGTGAACAGAACCTTAATGTATTTAACTTTAATCTGCCCTGAGATGATACGCGGAGATGGGAGCTCTTGACACCAAAGCAAACGCTGCTACTTCTTCTCTCACCGAAGAGATCACCTGCTGCCTTAGAGATGATGCTGCAATTAACCATTTGGGACCTAGCACGATCAGAAGTTACTAAAATCGCATGAAGAAGACAACTCATGAGGGATGAGTGCTGTACAACAAATCTTCTTCAATTGTCAAATTATTTTGGGTATTTCTAAATAAAGTTACTATCTTTTGCACGTTTTAGAAATTGGATATAGACTATATGATGTATTTCTACTTTCTAGAAGTTTTGTGGTTTTATGTGTGTGTACCTCTGTGTGGGGGTGCTCTATGCTCCAGCAAGTAGCCACTGCAGCAAGCGTGTCACTGCAGGCAGAAGGCCTGTGGTGAGCCATCGTGCAGCAGGAGGAACTCAAAAGAAGCATACAGTGGCGGTGCTCAAAGGAGTTTTCCTATCAGTCGCCACTCTGACGCGCGTACGTTTCTCTGCGTCCACTTGTCTATAAGGCTGAGCAAGAACAAACCTGCCGTCCAGCGCGGCAGCCTGTGGTGGTGCTCGGTAGCAGCATGGCTATGGAGAGAAATCTACCCGCTCTTACGGGTAGTACGCGTACGGTGGAGGCCATCACGATCGCGAAGCGGCTGAAGTTAGCTTGCCTGCTAAGTAGTAGCAGCGCCGCTCGATGCCTCCAAGCTCTACCACACCCTCAATGTGCAAATGCCGCCGACAGGCCAGCGGCGTCAAATTGGGTGCGCGAGGCCAGGCGGTGTGCGAGCTGGGGCCGATTAACCTCAATGGTTTGGTCAGCAGGTAGCACTGCCAGATGGCGCGGTGCTCTCCAGTGGTGAGCTGCTTGCTAACCGAAATGAGGCAACTTATCCCTACTGAACGCTGATTCGACCGTGTAGAGAATCTCTGGGGTGGTGCCTGTGCTGCTCTGATGATGCTGCTGCAGCAGGGAGGGCGGTGAATATCGTTACTAGGCGCAGCAATGTCCAGTATACAACTAAAGTTGCTCTGGTTCTTTCAATACCCATAAGAGCACGCTCAATGCGCAGATCACTGGACCGATAATATGGGGATAGAACTCCAAGCCTATCTATCAACTATTCCGATAATAGCCATGGGGTGCTTACCACATTACTGAACTTAGCCAGAGCATTTACTCCAAGGATGAGGCAGTGGTTCACGTTTCCAATGACCGTTATCTACAATGAGGTGATCATCGGAAAGGTGAATATTTTTCAAAGAGCCGTGGCAGATAGCTCTCTTTCTCCCTGAACTATAATCAGAGTACAAACAGATCAGATGCCAACCTCATGCAGGTCGTCTTTGAGGTGACGCTACCTCTATACCTATGGTACAGGGATGATGAGTACGAGAAAACTTGTTGGAGGGGCTGAGCCTCTCCGTTACAGTGCGTTGTGATCTAACAACCACCAATGTTGTAGATGAGGAAAATCGTATGTGTATAGTTGGGACGGCTGCTCTACAGGCCAGCTCTCATGGGAGGCTATGTATCAGAATACAGTCTTTGAAGGCAAGACAGCCTGTATGGCAGCACGTGTGGATTATTGGCTAAGCGAAAGCACTTCTTGCAGCTTTCTCAGCACCTTTAGCCACTGTATGGACTGACCAAGAGCCCGGCTTTTTGACACCTTTCTCTTGATGCTGATTTTATGGATCGCATCAACCAGAAGAATATCACAGGCGACACTCGTACAAATATGTACCGAATGACCAGTGGACGGTCTTAGCCTTGGGCAAAATATTATGCAGCTAAAGTAACAGGCCCTGCGGTGGTGTGTAGGCCGTGGCTATTTGTCTGTTTGTAAAATGGCATACCGAGCGTACTGACGTGCTTTAGGGGCGGGGATAGGTTCTTCTTATGAGATTCTCTAGGAACTACTGGCCAAGCTCTCTTATGAAAAAGTTACCGCCTGCCCAACGACCGAGAGCTTTCGGAGATGGAGACTTGCGAGATAAAGGGCCAACCAGTTGCGCCTGAGCAGAGCAATAATCTCAATGTGAATCTCTCTTGGCAGCCTGAGACCAATGGTGTGCCCTCTTCAGCGGAAGGGAGGCTTGCCTGCGCTATATTCAGGACTATCATTCGCAATGTAGCCAGCAGGAGCAGCTACCAGCAAGAACCATGCGGTGCTACGTTTGGGCGGTGATTTCACCCTACGCTATTTCTATCAGAAAACCTTTTCTCGTGCTGCGGAAATCTCTCTTATATGAATATACGCGCAACCGCGAGCGCAAAAATACCAACAGGAGCTCACTAACCTATGGGGATCGAGTGCTCACTGACGCCTTACCTCTTTGGTAATGCTGATGCCTCTCATACGTTTTGCAAGCCTTATCACTCGGGACGATGGAGGCTTGCGGGCTACAGCTTATACGCCATGGGTTTTTCCTCTCTTGGCAGAGCGAGGGGGCGAAAATCACCGTACCCGCAGCCTCCCGATCTAAGCCCACCTTACCGCGCCTGAGAATACAGTACACCCCTCTCGGCCGAGGTCGAGAACTACCGATGCGCTGCTATATGACAACTATAGTTTGCAAAACAGCAGGGGAGCCTTTATGTAAAATTAGGGTATGGGTTTTAGTATGCCAACCACTCAACCACTAACCACTAACCTGACGGCCACAACTGGTATTTATATTTATGTATATTAATTTTCAAACTATTGAGATATTTGTTCTTGGACTTGCAAGAGCAACTACATTGGTGTCATGCTCTAAAGAAGACTCTAATGAGAGTTTCGGAGGCTAACCGTTTCTTTATTGATGAGGAGGCGAAAAGCAAAGCCCGCTATATCTTCTTGCTGAAGATGTAGCGAGAGAAGTACCTTTAAGGGTCTAACAAATTGATTAAAGAACCTGCTAATAGCTATTTTTGTTGTTTAATAAAAACATCATAGCAGGTCTCTCTTATGAGTTTTAAGGAGCTGGTATGGGTGTTTCCTAGTGCGCGATGCAAAAGAATAAGCCCTATCAATGAGTTTGAGTGAGTGAGCGTGCTACTACCTTTGGCTGTGATACTACTATGTAACTATAGCTGTAAGCGGACAGAGCTTTGAAGGAAAAATGATGGAGCTACTTTTTATCTTCCGTAATACTTCGACTTCGAGAGGCTTCTCGTAAAACCATTCATGCCAATAAGTTCTTAGGGGACAATATGGGATGATACTGAGATCGTATCTTTGCATGGGTATTTTGGACAATGGCATGGAGTTCCTCCAGGTGTGCTCGTTTCTGAATACAAAAGATGTACAATGTGGACAGGGATCAATGTACAGGCTATGGAAAATACCGATGTGGTATATGTAGGGATGACAGCATTGATGTAGCGTTACTATAAGAGCGATAAACTTAGCTATTCAGCAGGACGCTTTCAGAGTAATACCTCTTGAAATGGGCAAGGTAGCCAACGAATGTATATGCTTCTCAGGAACTATTACTAAGATAGCACCTGCTAAAGCACCTGCACTAAAGCAGATAAGTTACCACTAAAAGCCTGCCGGGAGCTTTGCGTATCGAGGCAGGAGCCACCACCTTTGATGATAGCTATTTCTTTGATATCTCTGCCGTATCTGACAACGGTCTTTTCAGTGCGGCATGGCATATCGCAGGAAATAAATTCCTTGTAGAGTTCTTCAATGATGCTGCTAAAGGCCAACCTCCGCTCTTTGGATGTATATCACATATGCAATTGTAGATGTAGAAGCTAAGACACTCAATTGGGTAGTGCATCTCCTGAACCTACCAAATGTACCAATATTGTAACTAATCCTATTACCCCCAGCGATCTATGTGGAGGTAAGGTGTATCTGCCGGTGAACGAACAGGCGCGACCCTGCTATCTGATCATGACCCCTACTACCAATGCCGCTATGAGGCTTAGTAGTAGAAAAGGAGCTACTGTAATTAATGCCCATAGGACGTTTTTGAATAATATGAAACATATCATCTGTCTATTTTTCCTATCCGTGTACAGCACTTGGGCACAGACAGCTATTTGTGCGAGCGTTTTACGCTCCCCTTCTACCATTATGCGGTGGGGAGCGCCTATTGACCTCTACCTGCCTCCTTCCTATAATGATAGCTCCCACTACCCCCGACGGATTACCCCTGTGGTGTACTCTGCTTGATGCCCAAACTAACTTCCAATTATTCTCACTACCCTTATGGAAAGCTCACCAAAGTTAATATCCCAGAAATGATTGTTGTGGGATAGAAAAGTAAGGGAATCATAGATGGGGATTTTGCTGGAGAAAGACTGACCGTTTTGGCAGTTTGTTGAGCGAAAAGGTAAAACCTCCCTTTGGTTGAGCGTAAGTACCGCTGTAAGGACTTTTCGTATAGCGGTAGGGCATTCCTCAGTGGTCTCTCGGTGGTGGTGCTCTGATAAAAGCCTGCGGACTTGTTCAATGCCTATATTGCACGATCCCAGCTATGGTGGGGAGGGCTGTGGATTAACCTCTTTAAGACAAAACAAAGAAAAGTTTCAAAACCGATTACTCTATATCACCCATGCAGGCTATAGATACGCCATACGACTTGTAGTGGGCATGCTCAGCAACCTTGACAGACTAAAGGGAGATGCTACAAGCCAATGTATGCTCAAAAATCTACAATGGAAAATCTCTGGAGTACTCAAGGAGAGATCATGGTACTATACCAGCTCGGTGGTAATATAGATGTGTTCACGTACCCTCTTTGCCGAGATGTTCACTAGACCGGAATGATATGAGGAAAAACCCACAAGTAATAACCAATGCTAAAGGCACTCAAAAGATTACTATACTTTTTACCCCTTCCGAAGGCTATCTGAAACACTATAAAGTGAGTTTTACAGCGCAATGGAAACAGGCTCAAGCTCAGAAGTAGAGGCATTATTAAGACCGAAGGAAAAATATAGCAAATAAAAAGGTTTATCTTCACTCCATTAGCCAGTTGGCAAATTATGATTATCTTTCACAAAATATATCATCCCATACTCCGATAATTTTGATATTCTTGCCCCAACTGATTGATGAGGCGCCTTGCCCAAGTAAAGGATGAGGCAGCAAGGCTTTGCTTTTTCTTTCCTATACAAATCTTACAACGTAAGAAGGATATATGGAGTTGCTGAATGCTCTGTCATTAAGCTATATCAGGTGAAAGTACAGTGAAGACCTTTCTAAAGAGCTGAAATTACACGGTTATGCGAGCTTTTCGGGCACGTGTATGCTGAACCTCAATCCTAAGAGTTATAAAGAGGTAGCCTTTGGGATGCTAAAAAACTTTCAGAACTCCTCTCTCAGGAGGCTTATCCTGCACTGTAGACAAGCTACTAAGCTCATGTATCAACAGCGTGCAGGAGGGAAGTAAAGAACTCAATATTGGTTATAGATGTAGATGAGGTAGCGAACCAGCACCTGCGATAAGCTCTCCAAGAACAATTGACATGGACGAATCCTATAGGAGAGGAAAAAAGCTTAGTGAGCATAGTGCCTTCACAAAGCAGGGTTCACTGCTCACACCCACCCTTTTGATACAAACGGAGTGTGTTTTGCGGACACTATAGAAATAAAAGAAAGATTGTTTAACCAATTTGTATTTGCTAAATCGAGAAAAAGTCTTCATTATTCAACTTAGTATCTTGTGGGATGTTCTCGAGATCAAAGGAGAACCTGCTGTCAAAAGAAAAGAGCTGGGGTGGTTTGGGAAGACGATTTCAACCGCGATGATATCTTTACTACCGGTATATGGTCGAAAATATGGGGTTGCCCTACTTCGACCGCCGATTGGTGTAAGACGATGAATCATGACCCCAGTTTGTTTGAGATAAAGGACGCAACCTTATCCTCTGGGCAAAGCCCATTACAGGCCAATAAAGCTACACAAACACCCTATATCACCGGAGGAGTAACCACCCAAAGGAAAGAAGTATTTCTAGAAAGGACGCTTGGAGATCCGTTGTAAGCTCGAAGCTACCCAAAGGGGCATGGCCTTCTATGGATGGTCCCCACGCGCCTTGGCCTACAGGGGTGAGATAGACACTGTGAGTGACTCGACAGCTCTTTGGCCACCATTCGCTGCACTCTACTTATACACATAGCAGGCAAAAAGACAAATCTACGCGAACTCCCCCAAGCACCGCTCACCGCTCCTATCAACCCGATGATTACAATACTCTATGCGGTGAGACGTCGATACTGATGAGGTGCGTTTTTATGTAAACGAAGCAGACATTCAGCTATCCATGCGCGTCCCTGGGAAAAGAGAGTGAAGGCAGTTTCTTTTGCTCGCCCCCTATATGTTGCGCATTGATATGCAATTAGGGAGGCAGTTGGTAGGTGAAGTAAATACTACCGACCCGTGAGAAATGTATGTAGACTGGGTACGATTTTATCAGAAGAAATAACGGACAATTGTAAAAATACATGCTTATTTTTCACTAAAATAAAAATAAGCATGTTTGTTCTAAAGATGGATTTAGTGCACTTATACTGTGGTCTTATTAGTATATATTATATTCTAAAAGTAATTAAACCTTCTTTGTTTACTGCTGCAAAAGCGCTAGAATCGCTGAGAAAGCATTAAATTATCAAGATGCCTTTTTCATCTTCACTGCCATCTTCTAACAAGGAGAAAGACCTGGTACATTGGAGTAGGTCTATATCGAAAACCTCTTTGAAGTCATTTCTTGTAGATTAATAGGCAAAACGAGCTATTTCCTTCACTTCTTTCAGGCTTCAGATGGTGGTAATCACATATCCCAATGCATTAGTTCTCCACTAAAGAACACTTTATCAATAGTTTCCTACTTATAAGAATAACGTCCTCCCCTTCTTTTTAAAATAGCGTCCTCTAACAGATTTAGAATATCTTTCCCAAAAATCTACTATTAAAAATGTCATCTGGATGAGCTTTCCAATCGTCTATAGTCTAATTTAAATTCAGAAGGTCATATAAATATTTTTGAATTGAGGTTTTAGAAACACGTACTAATTTTGCATTATTTAGCATACTCATATTTTATAAATTTACATTGATTTATTCTTATTTTTTCAGGTATTAACCCTCTATTACTTCATTGACCTTATCCAATAGGTTCTATAATCTTTCACTATGGAGTAGTGAAAAACAACCTTTTCTCTCTCCTTGACTGATAGTATCTCAAAATAGCGTGCAGCACATTTCAATTTAGCTTCTTCAGCTCAAAAGAAGCTGTGATCGTTCCAGCTCATTTCTTTTGTTTCGAGCTATAAAAATAAATATGCTTCACACTCCCTCCTCAAAGACAATTGTGCGCAGTGGGACTAGTAGTGTCCCATAGAGTGATTGATACCCAATTTACCTCATAGGGTTGGTTTAGTAAAAATATCCATAGTATATCTGTTTTTCGTTTCTCATACATAATTTTCTGTACTATCTCCATAGTCTTTTTCTTTATTGATGATAAGGCCTACCTTACGAATAAACTCCTCTGGGTTGAGCCGAACTGAGTAGAAAAGTATTCATGTATCCCTTCTAGTATGGTCACTATGATACACTTTGTAAGTCCTATGGCTTATATTGTCTTGTCTATTGGGTCATAGGTTACACTACTAGTAGCATAGATCAGAAAAATAGGGAAGCAGCTACCTTTCTGTAATATATTAGAGAGACCTTCTGTTAGATTCTGTGTATATTATCAATAATTCTTTTCCATTAACAGCTTATAAAATCCAATGCAAAGATAATATAAATAGACTAATTTGACAATAATGTAGATTTGTCAATTGTTCCTATTTTTGCATTTTATTTGTTCTCCTATGAGATCCACCGATTACAGATATATGGCTGCTTTGGGGGCGGCAGCTCCGTTGTCCTGAAGGGGCTTTGGCACAAGAGGTAGCCGACTATATTTTTGCTTCCAATGAATATGAAGATTCGCCAGACGATTGATAGACTACGCCTTACATCGGGGAGCGGATCTTGGAGGTAGGCTTTTTGGCAATGGAGGCATCTCCTTATCTCTTTGCTCAAGATGATAATCTTCACTATACTGGTATAGAACGCTCTGAAGAGATGCTCTTACGTGCAAGAGAGCAATATATGCCGCTTATTGAGCAAGGAAAGGCGGTTTTTAAAGGCAACAGAAGGAGCGATACCAAGACTTCCGGAAGAAGCATTTGAGGTGTTTTTCTCCGTCAATACGTATTATTTTATCCAAGACCTCAGAGGGTACTTTGAGCTCTATCTATACTTACCCCTGGAGGAAGGCTTGCCTTGGGGTATATAGACAAAGATTTTTGGAGGCGTATGCCCTTTTACCCAGGAAGTCTTCACCTTTTATCCACCAATGAACAGATGGGACAATGGCTGCATGAAGTGGGGTTTTTCTTCCTTTGGAATCACCTCCTATACCAAAGAAATTTTCAGTAAAGATGGGCGTGCAGTTTACCAGACCCTTTCATATAGCTATGGCAGAAATAAAGAAGACTACCTCTGTGAAAGGGGTGGCCTTCCTACAAACAACTATATTCTTCTTTCTCTCTCCTGAGCATCGACTACGGCAAAGGTGGTGAGATTCACCATTTCATCTACACTGGCATTCATCAGTGATGTGTATAGGTTTGGAGAGACCTAAGATGATAGGCCCTATAGAGCTAATCCTTCAGATTCCTTCATAATCTATAGGTGATATATGGCCGATTCAAGTTAGGAATATAAGCACATTAGCAGGCTTTCCATTGAGTTTTGAGAAAGGGAAAGCAGCTGCCATTTTTCTGGATTCAAGGCTACATCCACCCGTACGCTTCTCCATCTACGATAAGGTCTGGGTAGTTCTTGTGTAGGTGAGGCCACTGTCTTGGAGAGTTTTTGGTACTTTCGGAAGGGCAGAGCCAAAGTTAGAATAGGAGAGTAGCGCAAATAGCAGGCTCCAAATCCGAACATTTTTGCTTTTTCGGCCACTGCCAAGGAGATGGATATCAAATCTCGGACGATGGATTAGGGTTCATCGTGGTATCGGAGAGGAACAAAGGACCTCGCTTTATAGTGATAAGGATACTGGTGGCAGCGATACGGCTGAATCCTTCTTCTTTCTACCGAAGTCCAGAATGGGACGGATTACCTGAGGATAGGAACGAGGTAACCAGTAATCCATAGCATCGGCCTGACCTGTATTGACTAAAGCATGGCGCCAAAGTAGTTGCGCTCGCGCATAAGGCGGCAGGCATTGATCTGGACCGTGAATTCCCTTGCGTTGGCGTTTTTCCAATAGATATCGGCGAACGACTGGCGACGTTCGGTTTCCTCATCCCTCTTAGGGTCAATGATTTGCAAGTCGGCCTCGAAACCAAGTTCTTCCATATAGCCAAGGATAACATCCTTACGACCGAGGAGTGCAGAATAGCGATACCCTCTTGGTATACACGTTGGGCAGCCTTGAGCGCTTCGGGTATATCTGCTTCAGGAATACCACACGTTTTGGATTCTGGCGGGCACGCTCCTGAAAGGACACGGATTTCGCGATGCTACCACCGAGCCTGTCCATAAGCTGCTGTTCGCGGTAAGCATCGATCAGTAATATGGCTTTTGAGCCACTCCCCGTTTCTATAGCTGCTTTGGCAATAGCAGGTGGTGACTTCATAGATAAGGCGAGGGTCAAAAGCGCTGAGGATGTTATATTCTTTTCCGAAAGGTGAGGGTTTACCCCATATACCAAATTGACCTGATCAGGTACTGTTTTCTTAGCCAAATCCGCCAAGGCATGTCTGCGGCGATCTTCATTTCTCATTGATCTTGGTAGCACGTACGTCAGGCACCGCGGAAGATGAAGGGGACCAAGGACATTGTTCACCTGGTTGGGAGTATCCGAACGACCAGTATCATGATGATATCCTTGCGAGTCTGGATAGCTAAGTCATGAGGCAATCTCCAGGGTAGGGTTGGCCATAGCAAAAACGATAGGGTCTTTGGCCCATAGCTAAGAACATTTCAGGACTTCCTACATTTCCTTTAGAAAGTCCGATAAAGACATCCCAGATCCTTCATGCTTCTTCTAAGGTGTGAAGGTCACGATCGGTGGCAAAACTCTGCCTTGAGGGCATCCAAGGAAGGATTGTCCTTGCGGATAATCCCCTTGCTGTCGCACGTCCACACGATATTCTTGAGGTCAGCCCTAAAGCGATATAAAGGCAGGTGCAGAAGCAAATGGCCGACTCCAGCAACCATTGACCACGATTTTTACTTTGTGGATATCCTTGCCAACAATTTCCAAAGCATTCTTAAGCGCTGCAGCGGAGATAATAGCCGTTCCGTGCTGGTCGTCATGCATCACTGGAATATCAATTCTTCCTGAGGCGGCGCTCGGTTTCGAAGGCCTCAGGAGACTTGATATCCTCAGGTTGATCCTCCGAAGGTAGGGGGCAATGGCTTTTACTGTGTTGACAAAAGCATCACATCAGTATCACTTCGATATCGAAGACATCGATATCTGCAAAAATCTTAGTGAGCCCTTACCCTCCATTACAGGTTTGGCAGCATCAGCCCCTATGTTTCCCTAAACCTAATGGCAGTACCATTGGAGATTACTCGACAAGGTTTCCTTTGTTCGTATATCGGTGAGGCGTCATTCTTGTTTGCTTCAATAGCCAAACAGGGTTCACTACCCCAGGAGTAGGCTAAAGGAGAGGTCATACTGCGAGGCATGTGGTAGGCACTACGGCTATCTTCCCAGGTTGCGAATTCATGATAGTCTAAGGCATCTTTCTTGTTATCTTCATCTGAAATATTTTTATCAAAGTTGCTTTTCAAAAGTGCAAAAGTACGAAATAAATGAGTAATGGTCAGTTAATAATTAATGCTAAGAGGGAAAAAGGGATGAAAGATGTTGTTTCTTTAGTTGTTTGTTGATAATTGATATACAATTACTTACGATTGTTTTTCTCTTTAGGTATCTCAATAAGATAGTTAGTAAGAGACTAAAGAAGAATAGAATGAGAAATAGGCTATCCAAGATGATTTAGATAGCCTATTTACTTTTATAGTTTATGAAAAACAGTCCCTTTATTTTTCCCAAAAAGCCTTTTTCTTTCTAAGAGGGCTTCTATTTCGGCTTTGAGTATCTATAGGATGTTCATATAGTGCCCGTCCAATTTTTGGATTTTCTCCTGAGGAAAAACGTTCCAAGAAAGTTTTATGTATCGAGATCTCCAAGAGGAATCAAAATTGTCCTCTTCGGAGAGTTTTCGTCATAATTTACAAAGCAAATACGCCATTCTTTTTGATATCTTTTTGGGTATATGAACTTGGTAATATCTATAAAAGGAGGGTACTCATAAGGAAGTATGCTCTATGCAGTTTCGGTAGGTATACACCCCATAACTTCACCTTTTATCATTTCTGTAGAAGGTAGGGCGTGCGATGTATATATCCTCATGCTGGAGCTGTGCCGCTACAAAATCATCAAAAGCCTTTACTACCTTATCCTCGCAGCAAGGGCTTGTCGATCATTGGTTCGATAAGCAAACAGGACGTTTTACTCCAAAGAGTGCAGTGTCCTTCACGGCTTTTGTCAAAGCATTTTACTCCAAATTCGATGTCATGGCGATAGTCATAGGTGATATTGTTGCCCCTCATATTTCTTTTCCTCCTCATCGGTAACAGTGACACCGAAATGAGCACAACCTTTCGATGAAGGTGCCCCTGCCAGTCGGCCGAGGTGCTGGGGGTGAAGACACGCACATCATAGGAGTGATTCTCGTCAGGAATCTGACGCTAAAGCCACGACCGCTGATGCCTTCGCCCCAGTAGCATGTAGCCAAATTCGTTCACAGGGCATTTTGCGCGACCTCATCGAGGTCTTCATCGTTCTCTCGAGCTGAGTGTAAACATAGTACCTCCTACGAGGTCTAGAGTTCCTCAGTGCTCATCACTTTGGGAGCTTCAGGGTTTTGAGAATGTAAAAAGTACGACTCATAGAATTTTGAGTTTTAAGTTTTTAATTTTGAGTTAGTTATTAATCATTTAACTATAACCATTTTTCTTTTTGAAATAGAGGAGCATAGCGATGGTAAGTACTATCATTACACCCCAGCAAGCAGGGTAAGCCCACGGGTAGTGTAGCTCAGGCATGTGTTCGAAGTTCATTCCGTACACCCTACAATAAGGTTAGTGGGATGAAGATAGTCGAGATCAGGGTCAGAGAGGCGCATGATGTTGTTCATCTTGTTGCTCATAGCTCCCATATAGGTATCGGTAAGTCCCCAAAGGATATCCCTATAGGAGGCGAGGGTCTCAGCTATCTGGATGATGTGGTCATGAGATCTCTGAAATAGGGCTTGCATCCTTCTTGGATAAGCATATGGTTATTTCGCTCTATACGACTGATGACTTCACGAGCCGGAACGATGGATTTCTGCAGAAAGGTAGCCTTCTTCTTGAGGAGCTGTATTTCCGAGATCATATCCTCCCGTGGGCGAGCGATAATCTCGTCCTCGATGGATTCAATGGTATCGCTGACCCTATCCACAATCGCTAAGTAGTTGTCCACAATGCTATCCAAAAGTCCAAAGAGAGGTAATCTGCCGAGGACTTTCTCAGCAAGCCTCTGGCTGCTGTAGGAGCTTGCGTATAGGGTCGAAAGACATCTCCTCCTTCTGACTCCTGAAGGGAGAGTGAGATAGTTATGCCCCAAAAGCAGCGCCAAGTGCTCAGCGGTAGCTGTCCCTCTTGGTAGTAGATCATCTGATAATCACCAAGAGGTGTTCCTCAAGGAGTTCTACCTTGGAGGCGGTGCTGGGTGTGAGCACGTCTTCCAAGAGAAGGTTGTTCAGATGGGTATAGGCTCCTATTTTGCGTATTTCCTCTATATTATTCAACCCGTTGATGTTGGATCCAAGTGATACATCCCTCATTGATAAAGGACAGTGCCTCTGGGCAGACCCTACTTTCTGGGTATAGAAAGAGCTATCAGAGTAGGAGATGACATCTATCGATGAGTTTCTCCTTTTTCTCCGAAATATACCAAAGCTCCCTGGAGGAAGCCCTATCTTCTTCGCTCTATTGGCTTTTCTACTCATTATCAGTGGTCAGTGAATAGAGGTCAGTTGTCATTAACCATTAATCGTTGTTCATTAATCATTGTTCATTGCTTCTTCTATTGCATTGTCAAAGAGGTTTGTGAGTGAGATACCTGCAGCTTTAGCCTGTTGAGGGAGAATACTATTCTTGGTTAGTCCAGGGGTGGTGTTCATCTCCAATAGGTGAGATACTCCCCGACAAGGATATATTCGCTACGGCTGAATCCCTTCATTTGTAATGAGGTTATAGACTCTTAGGGCAATCTCTTCTACTTTCTTTCTTTCCTCATCACTTAGAGCGAGCAGGGGTAATTTCTTTTGCTTTTTGCCTTGGTACTTTGCTTCATAGTCGAAGAAAATCGTTTTTCGGATACAATCTCGGTGATAGGGAGTACACGTTTTTACCACGATAGGTGAAAATTACACCTACAGAGACTCCGTTCCTTGAGAAACTCCTCGATGATCACCTCGGTATCCACCTCGAAAGCCTTTTTCAATGGCTTGATCTATATCCTTCTCGTCGTAAGCCTTGAAGACTCATGCTACTGCCAGATCAGTTGTAGCCTTGACAAAGCAAGGTAAGCCTACTGTTTTGATAATCTCGCGAGGTCGAAAAAGGTTCTCCTGGTTTCAGGTAATAGCTTTTAGCACGCGGAATACCATATGGTTTCAGTACAGAGCATATCTCGCTTGTTGAAAGTCAGTGCTGAAGCATACATGCTACCAGCCAGTGATGGGTACACCACCAGAGCAAAATACGCCTGTAGTAGCCGTCCTCCCCAGGGGTTCTATGGATGGCATTGAAAAGCACAATCGAAGGTGATTTTATTCCCCTCAAGGTCAGAGAGAAATCATTCTTATCTACGGAATTTCTTGACCAAAGCGTGTCGGTATATACCCATTTTTCTTTGGTAATTAGGATACGATAAGCTGTGTGTTGCTCTTGTCCAAGTACTCAGCTACAGTGGCAGCACTTTTGGAGAAACGGCAGCCTCTTGGGAGAAACCTCCATAGAGTATGCGATATTTTTCATGGTATGCTTTAGAATTTGTCTTTTAATCAATCTAAATAGCAGGGCAAATGTACGAAAAATCTTTTTAAAAGACAAATTAGGACGCCTATTTGTCCCTATTTATCCTGCTTGAGGGGCGGTTAAAAGAAATTGATATAGTGAATAATGAGGATTCCTCCATGAAGCCATCCAGACAAGAAGGTCAGCCAGATTCCACTGAGGCCCCCATTCCAGCAGCGATTGGGTGACATAGAAAGTGGGAAGAAGCCTAAGAAGGTAGCGATGATAAGGCATTTCTTAGGATGGTGGTAAAGCCCATCCCCTTATAGATACCATCGAAAAGGAAGGTGATGGCATTGAGAGGCTGCATGAGTACCACAATCCAGAAGGTTTCGAAGAAGAGCAACTGCACATCCTTATTCTTGGTCATAAAGACTCCTGTTGATGGTAGAATAGGAAGTATACCAAAGGATAGCCATCCCAATGGTTAGTACTATATAGAACAGTCCTTTACTAAGTTGCGTATGGTCTGGTACTGCTGGGTACTATAGAGCCGCCAGAGAGATGGCCGTCCAGCATTGCAATAGCGTCAAAGAAAAAGACTGAAAACAGCCAAACTTGATTTAAGATGGTATGGGTGGCAACAATGGTACTATCCTCACTCGCCTAACTTTTGTGGCACTGAGGGAAAGAGAAGTAAAGTACCTTGTGTAAGGATGAGCGTATGATTGGGTCAAAGCTCATGCAGCAGGCTCTGGAAGAACTTAGGGGTGTAGTGACCTGAGTGAGGATAAAAGCGGTAAGGGTTCTCTCATAGAGGAAGTATAAGGATATGGCAAACATGACTTGTGCCAATAGGCTCGTTCAACAGTCCTTGATATCCCAATGAGGACAAAAGACAAAATATAGTTGAATACCAGTTGATAACCCCACCTAAGATGCTGATATGACATAGACCAAGAGTGTTCTGCATCCCGCAGAAGATACTGTGTAGTCAGGGTTAGCAGGTGAGGGAATCCCCACACACGGATGCGAAAGTAATCCAAGCAATAATCCAAGAGAATGCCATCCGCATCGTAGAAATTGGTTAGGATTATCTCACTGGTGAAAAATGCCAAGATAGAGCACAACAGCGAAAGCCCCAAGGAGAGAGTAAGGATCTGTGCTACTAAGCTCTTGAGCTGGTTGAGCTTGTCCTGCCCATAAGCATAGGCTACTTGCGAGGTGATGGCACGGCTGCTCTGAATGAATATCCATACCAGGAGGTGAGAAAAGGAAGAAACGATGCCCACTGCCCCGAGGACTTCCTTTGTATTCAGGGCGATATGTCCAGCCATGATCGTATCAGTGAGCGATATAAGCGGTTCTATCACACCAGAAACAAGGCTGAGCGGCAGCCAAGCGATTGATTTCTGTAATAGATATTCGTTTCAAAAATATGGATTTGGCTAATGAACACAAATAGCACCACAAAGTTACGATTATTTTAGGACATACCCCAAAGAAAGTATAAAGTTTTATGCTATAGTGAGCAGTGAATGGTGAGCATGAGGTATGTCCTGATAAAAGCGGATTCATCCCCTACGCTGGAACAGATCATGCACTCACTTGTATGTATTCAGCGACTTTAGCTCGTACCTACCATAAAGAGGGCTTTTAGCTCTTTATTGGAGAATTTGGTAAAAAATCGTAATTTTGTAACCCCTTTTGAAAATCATAAAAACACATGCAAACCAATATATCTATTACCACATGCAAACCAATATATCTATTACAGGGATGGGGAGTATCTCCTTTGGCGCAGATAGAGCCAACATCTGAGGCAATATCTCTCAGACAAGCCGCTGCTGGTAGGACAACAAGTAGGCGAGGAACTCCTTCCCGTGGGGAGATTGCAGGAGGAAAGCCATGCTTTGGTCAGAGAAATACGGCAGGAAAATGCCCGATATAGAATTATAGATCCTACAGTACTCTATGGCTATATGCCTCAAGGCAGGCCTTGCAGGAGGCAGGCTGGGGAGCAGTGAGATTTTGGGGTCAATAGGTTCTTCCCGAGGGCGGCAAAACCTCTCTGAAAGAGTATCACCAGAATTTTCTGGAGCAGGGTAAGGTGCGCTTGGCTTCTGCCTACTACTTCTTTAGGCAATGTGCTTCTTGGGTGATGCAGGATGCCAAAAGGACAGGTAGCCATCTCTACTCTATCACCTGCTCCACAGCACTACATGCCTTATCCAACGGTATAGCTGGCCATGCCGATGTAGCGGAGGGCTTCCTTGTGGTGGGAGTAGAGCACCACTGACACCCCTTTACGCTATCTCAGATGAAAGCCCTGAAGATCTATGGCTCTTTGAGCGATTCCTACCTGCGTCTACTCTAGAGACTGCAGAATACTATGGTACTAGGGAGAAGGAAGCGCCGTTTTTGCCTATAGAGAAAGGGGTGCGACCCAATGCTTTGGCGATTGTCAAGGGGATAGGCTATGCTACCGAAGTCATCACCCACCCTGTTGCCATCTCTGCCCAAGCGGAAGCCCTGCGGCTAAGTATGCAACAGGCTTTGCAGGGAGTAGCCCCAGCTGAGGTGGATGTGGTGATTCCTCATGCTACAGGAACCATCCAAAGTGGAGGGCTAGTACCATGCCCCTCAGGGAGGTTTTTGGTCAGAACTTGCCACGACTTACCTCCAACAAATGGAAGATCGGGCACACCTTTGCTGCCAGTGGTGCCTTAGCTATCGAGATGGCGGTGCTCATGCTCCAGAATCAGCAGTTTTTGCCACTACCTTATCTGAAGAAAGAGGCAGAAGCTCCTCTTAGGAATATACTTATCAATGCTACAGGCTTTTGGAGGAAATGCGGTGAGTGTACTTATGAAGCTACTTTTACTGAGATGAAAAATAGTCAAGAAAACATTGACCATTCTCCATTAATTTTGTACTTTTTGCACCAACGAAAATATTTTAAAAATGTTACAATACAAGAGAAGTAGTGAATTATTTCGCCAGGCACAACAGGTGCTTCCTGGAGAAAGTTAACTCCCTGTGCGTGCTTTCAATGCGGTAGGAGGAAAGTCCTGTATTTGTAGAATATGCCAAGGGAGCTTACCTATATGATGCCAGATGGGAATAAGCTCATCGACTATATAGCCTCCTGGGGGCCTCTGCTCTTTGGGTCATGCCTATGCGCCTGTTATCGAAGGGAGTAACCGAGCGCGCCAAGCGCGGTACATCGCTTTGGGATGCCACCGAAGTAGAGACAGAAATCGCTCAAAAAGCCCTTTCTATGGTGCCCCATGTGGGAAAATTCGCTGTCAATAGTGGTACCGAGGCCTGTATGAGTGCTATTCGCTTGGCACGGGCCATACCCAGCGAGAAAAGATTATCAAGTTTGCCGGTTGTTACCATGGGCATTCGGATTCCTTCTGTAGTGACGCGGGTAGCCCACTACCTTCGGGTGCCTAACAGTCCAGGGGTGACCCAAGAACAGCCAAGGATACCTTACAGCTACCTACAATGATATTGATTCCGTAAAACAACTCTTTGCGGCACACCCCAAACAGAGATCGCTGCACTTATTATAGAACCCATAGCAGGGAATATGGGCTGTGTATTGCCAAAGAAGGGTTCTTGACGCTACGAGCACTATGTGACCAAGAGGATACTCTCCTATCTTAGATGAGGTGATGACTGGTTTCCGTTTGGCTGAGGGAGGAGCTCAGGGAGGCACTTGGGATTCAGGGCGGATATTGTTACCTTTGGGAAGGTGATCGGAGGCGGTCTGCCTGTGGCTGCTTTTGCAGCACGCAATGAGATTATAGATCACTTAGCGCCCTTAGGAGCAGTGTATCAAGCAGGTACACTCAGTGGAAACCCCTTAGCGATGAGGTGCAGGACTGGCCATACTTACCGAGATAGAGAAGCACTCTGAGGGTATTTGAGAGCTTTAGGCAGAAGACAGCCTATCTGCACGAAGGCTTGGATGGGAGTTTCACCCAGGCAGGAATCCCCCATCAGATCAATCGTTTGGCTCTATGTGTTCAGTATTCTTTACCGAAGAACCTGTAACCGATTTTTGCTTCAGCACAGCGTGCGGATCACCAGCGTTTCAGAAGTATTTCCAGCCATGCCTCCCGAGGTATCTACCACTTCCCAGTGGTTACGCAGTTACTCCTCAACGATGCCCTTTCCTACGCCGACTTGGATACAACCATCCAAGCCTTGGCGGATGCCTTGGAGAAAAGGAGAAATCTGAAAAACAGTGAACAGGTGAGCAGTGGGCGGAGGCAGTTGTCAGGATGTTATGACAGCTGCTCTCGTGTTTTTACTCACGTGAGCAGGGTTCACTTTCTCCTCTCGGAAGGAGACGACTCAGAACTCACTATTTATAGTTATCCTATTTAGATTGGTTATAAAAGAATATAATTTTTCTTAAAAACTAGATTCGTCAGTCTCGTGAAAAATCGTAAATTTGGCCTAAAAATAAAAACTCAAATTTATGCGAATCAAAAATAAGCATTTGCTTACTGTTTTCCCTTCTGGGGATGATTCACACTTTTGCACAAGAGAAGTCCATCAGTGGGACCGTTAAGAACTCACAGGGCTTTACCACAGCAAGGAGTCGTGGTTTCTCTCAAGGGGGAGTTCTCACGTACTACTCCAGACCGATGCTAAGGGAGGGTATGCGATTTTAGCCAAAAAGTACAGACATTTTGGTATTTTCCTCTTTGGAATGGCAACCATAGAGCGAGACAGTAGGGGAGGCAACCACGATAGATGTGGTGATGTCTTCTCCACAGCCAAAGGCAACCCTACCCCTTCTACCACAGGAGAAGCGGTAGCACGTGCCAATGTACGAGGCCCTTCTTCCATCTATGGGGAGAGCAAGCCGCTATGGGTGGTAGATGGGATCATTCTGGACGATGGGGTAGAGCTCAGCCAGATGCCCTCTCTCTTCGGATGCCAAAAACCATATTGCCTCAGCCTTGGGAGGACTATCTTCTGATGATTGATACCTTCCGTGTGCTCAAGGATGCTTCAGCTACTTCTATCTATGGGCCTCGCGCCATATGAGGGTAGTGAGTCGATAAATACCCGCAAAGGGGTCTAAGGGCACCAATAGTATTTCCTATACCAATGAATCTACCTTTAGGCTCATTCCTTCCTATAACAACTTCAATATCATGAACTCCCAAGACCAAATGGATGTCTTCATGGAAATGATGAGGCGAGAAATATTACCTATAAAGAGATGGGGAATCGTCGTCACTATGGGGAGATAGGCCGTATGTGTGCCCTACTCAAACTGCAACTCCTTCTGGTTATGTCTTGCCAATACAAACGAAGCTAAAGAAGCTTTCTTAAGAGCTGCTGAGATGCGCAATGACTGGTTTTTCCCGACTTTTTCAAACAAGCATTCTACAAAGCCATTCGGTAAGTATCTCCACCGGTACCGACAAAGCTTCTTACTATAGCTTCTGTGGGAATTATCAATGACCCAGGATGGATGCGCTTTTTCTAACTATAATAGGTATACAGCCAACATTAACGCAAACTATAAAGCTTATAGTAAGAGCGTTTCCTTCAACTTAATTGCCAATGGTTCTTATCGTGAGAATAAGACTCCTGGTTCTGTAGATGGCGTATCCGGAAAGGTGTCCTCAGCTTTCTCACTGAATCCTTATTCGTATGCACTAAACGCTTTCGTACTATGGATCCAGACGCTGTCTATCGTTATCGCTTTGCGCCCTTGAATATCTTTGAGGAAATGGAGAATAACTATACCAATACTCATATAGGAGATATCAAGATACAAGGGCAGCTCCTTGGAAAATCTCCCTAAGGTGACTGCTGTCGGGTTGGCGGCTATTCGCTGCAGAATATTTCTCAAGAGCTGAACCAAACTGAAAAGATCGAACTTGGCCCAGAGCTTATGGAGCGATGGACAATGTTACCATGATCACTAACAATACCCTACCTCTATGAAGACCCTTATGACGATTTCGATGTAAAGCGTACCGTACTTCCTGAAGGAGGAATTCGTGAAAAAGTGAAAAGTATCCTCAATGGTAAGGACTTCCGTGGTACGATAGACTATAGGGATGCTTTTTCTCAGGAGGTATTCACAAGATACAAGTATTGGGAGGTGCTGAGACCAGTGACATCTACCGCAACAAGGACTGGAACCAGAACTTAGGGTTTGTTATACAGAGTGGGCGATATGTCCTACTTCTCCTATGAGGCCTTCAAGCAGATGCAGGAGAATAAAAACCAACTACTACACCTTACCCAGTACCACTACACGCAATGTAGCTTTCTTCTCCACACGCAATGTACTCCTATAAGGACAAATATATCTTCAACGGGACTCTCCGTACCGATGCCTCCAACAAGTTCGGTGCTTCTCACTATATCCGCTGGATGCCTACATGGAACCTGCTCTTACTTGGAATATTTCTCAGGAAAAATTCTTCCCTAAGCTCAAGCCTATTTCAGCTCTTTCTTTCAAAGGATCTTTTTGGGATGACCCTGAGGGGAGTCCTTCAGTGAGCAACTCCTTGGCCCAAGATTATAGGGGAGCGTCCATGGCATCAGTGCAGATCGCTTTCAAGAAACCGCTTTGCGTATCAGCGAAGCTGCCAGCCATGATCTTACCTATGAGAAAAAGAAGAGCTAAACCTTGGGGTACAGATGGGGCTTTTCAAGAACCGAATCAACCTTGCCTTGGACTGGTATACTCGTAACAACTACGACCTTATAGGGCGTGTGTACCTTCTAAAGGGCTTAATGGAACTGTAATTCGTTCAGGCAACGTAGCTGCGATGCGCTCCTCAGGAGTGGATTTGAGTCTCCAGACTAAGAACCTTACCATAGGAGACTTCTCCTGTGCTTCCTTCGTCTATGCTGAAATGACAATAAAATCACCAAACTCTATGTAGAGCCACCATCGAGGATATGGTCAAGGAACGAGGCTTCTCAGGAAGGCTACCAGTGGGCTCTATCTTCTCTATTCCTTTCCGCGGACTCAACAGTGAGGACTTCCTACCTTTGCCGACTCCAATGCGTAACACCACTATAGACGGACTTCGCCTTGATCAGCGAGACAACTTGGACTTCTTAAAATATTCAGGAACTACCCGCCCCTACCGATGTGGGAAGCTTGGGAACCTATTCAAGTACAAAGGAATATCTCTTAATATACCCTTACCTACTCTTTTGGAAATGTATTGCGCTTACCAGCTTCTTTCAAACATTCATATATTAACGACTCTCCTACCTCACCCAGTGATATGGTTGCAATGCCAAAAGGTTCAAAAATCGCTGGATGCAACCAGGAGATGAGAACAGAACGAATATCCCTGCTATTGCTTCTGCTTATCAGCTCTATGCAACCCTACCTTGTGAGTATGCCTATACCGCTTATAACTATTCCGATGTACGTGTCGCCAAGGGAGATTTCATTCGCTTGAAAGAGATTTCTCTCGCCTATGACTTTGATAAAGAAACGCTTCGTGATATCGAAAAATCAAGCGTCTAAGTTTCAAACTACAAGGAACAAACCTTTTCTTACTCTATGCTGATAAGAAGCAACGGAGCTGATCCGGAGTTTTTCGGCAAGTAGCTCTTTCATCCCTACGCCTAAACAGCTTACTTTCAGTATACGTGTAGGACTATAACCTATATTCACATGAGAAGAAATAAAAATTCCATTGATACTAATGCTACTACTGAGTGCTGGTGGCCTGTGACAAATATTTGGATAAAAGACCCCGATAGTAGGGTGACAGTCGATAGTGCGGATAAAGTGCAGAAGCTCTTGGTCAGTGCCTATCCTGCCTCGACCCCAGCGGTAGTTACCGAATTTTCCTCCGGATAATATAGACGAGTATAGAGTGCAACCAATGCCAAGACACTTTCTTTTATCGAAGAGCTTGTCTATTGGCATAGGATATGCATGAATATAAGTATATAGATGGCTTGCGTACTCTATGAAGACCATTATGGCGCTATCTATCATGCCAATACCATGGAAGCTATCACAAAGCTGGGTGATTCTCCTCAGCTGAGAGCAGCTAAGGAGAAGCCTTAGTGGCACTGAGCTTATGCTCATTTTGTCTTGGTAAACCTTTTGGTAAAACCCTATAATGCCCAGACAAGTACAACAGACCTTGAGTACCTATATAGATTTTCCAATCAATAACTCGAGCTGAACGTCCTCATAATACCGTAGCAGAGGTATATCAGTATATAGAAAAAGACCTTACAGAAGGGCTTCCTTTGCTTGATGATACTTACTATAAAGTACCTAAGATGCATTTTAATAGCAGCCTATGCTTTTGCCGCTCGTTTCTATCTGTATTATACCAAATGGGCTAAGGCAGAGGAGATGGCTACTGAGGTATTAGGAGATACTCCTACCAACTTGCGTAACTGGATTGCCTTCCAAGCTTTGGGGAACAATGACCCTCATGCCAGGAATACACCCGTGAAGGGGTAGAGGCAAACCTTATGCTCGCCTCTGTATCTTCCTATGCTCGCCGCTTTATCGATGGACAGACAGTAGGTCGCTTTGCACACTCCAGAGGTACTGCTGTAAGAGAGACCTTCCGCGATGCGAATAATCTTTGGACTAATAACTACAAGGATAAACAATATGAGTCCTTCCGTGTAGATGCCAGTAAGTATATCTATACCAAATATCCTACCTAGACAGGTAATAATACCCAGATTGTCCTTTTTACTACGGATGAGACCCTACTGGTTTCGTGTGAAAGCTCGCATTCTTCAGAAAAACTATACAGGAGCGGTTGCGGACTTGAACCTTTTTGCTAAGGCTCACTTTACTGGATGAGACCTCAGTTCACCATGAGTCAGATTGTTTCTGGATACCAAAATATCCCTATTCAAGCTATGATCCTACCTCTAAACTGAGTCACGCCACCCAGAAGAAGCGACTTTCTCCAGAATTCACTATAGATAATGATCAGGAAAATCTTTTGCACTTCCTTTTACAATGTCGTAGACTACTTACCCTAGGAGAAGGCTTGCGCTGGTATGATATTCGCCCGTATGGCGCTAGAAATTCACCGCCACCAGATGGATATAGACGGAATGCTCACGTAGTGGAGGTACTACTAGGAAGATAACCGACGTACCCTGCCTATCCCTGTGGATGTAGCAGCAGCCGGAATGACACAAAACCCAAGATAAAATGATTTCAGTATGAAGAAAATATGTATAATTCCATTCCTTGCCCTCTTTCTTTTTCTCTTGTCAGAAAGACAATCCAGATAAAGACAATAGTGTGTGCAACTTACCACAAAGGAGCAAGCCAAAAACCAATCTGAATTAGATAGGTATATCAATGAAACTGACCATTCCTTACAACGTAAATATCAACTATCGATATCCTGAGAATGATATCAATAGAAACCAATTTACCTATGTAACGCCTCCTCTACTCAAAAGGCATTGGAGATGGTCAACCTCATAGACTATATGTACTAACAACCTTACTCCAAGGTAGTACCTAGAAGTTCATGGAGGAATATGTAACTAAACAAATTACCTGATAGACTCCTATGCCTATGCACGAAGGGAGAACTTATAATGGTTGGCGACCGCAGGATACGCCTAGAACTGCTGGGGGTCAACTATAGAACCCAATACTCATGATGATAGTAAGCGTAAGGATATGGATAACAACCTGCTAAAGGCTTATCTCCATATATTGGAACAAAGAACAAGCAAATACCTCCTGAGTATGAGAGCTCTGTGCGGCAGAGTAAGGGGGGATCTTGGACAAGATCCTGGAGATCTCAATACTCAGAACTATCTCAAGTCAGGCTTTATCAGTCCCTATTCTAGTGACAGTGTACATGAGGACTTTGTTGAGTTCATCGCTCACTATATCGTATTCTATCAGAAAAACCGAGTGTGGATGTGAGACGACAGATGCCTGCGGACACCGATGGAGATGGCTTGGATGATGCTGCCTACACCGCTTGGAAAACTCAGATACTCAGAAGAGGCTTTTATATGGAAGAAGCACTTACTGGCTGATGGTAAAAATAAAACCGATGCTCAGTATACAGGAAAGGAAATCCTCTTGAAAAAGTTAGAAATTGTTAAGAATTACTTTAGCCAAAAGAGTTTGGTGGATTTGAAAACTTCGCAAAGAAGTACAAGCCCACCATGTAAACCTACCTAATTTGAATTTTTCAACTTACAATTGGTAATGTATAACCATTAGAATTTTTAGAACGATATGAAGAAATATATATATATGTGCTTAGCTGCCTGCCTGCTGGTCTCCTGTAGTCAGGAAGAAGAAGCTGTCTATGGTGAGGGCAACAGCTATGCCAAGCGAACCGGAGGAGACTTCCACTGAGTATGTGAACCTCTTGGAAGGAGCTACCAATGGATGGTTGCTCTCCATGTATGTAGGTACAGGACAACAGTACGGAGGGTACAATTATATCCTAAGTTCCACGAAGGAAAGTAACCGCCCTATCGGAGGCTACCACCGAGGAAGATACTTCCTCTATACCCTTAACTGGTGAGAAATCTATCCTTACTTTTTGATACCTATAACAAGGTGTTGCACCAATTCGTAGAACCTTCTGCACTCTTTTCCGGAGGGGAAAAATAGGAGACAATCAGTTAGTGATACAGTCCTACGAAAATGGCGTGTTCACCCTCAAAAAGGGCAACGCTCTAACAATCTGATGACCCTAAGGAAGCTTGAGGGAGAGGCAACCGCCTATCTCAGTAAAATAAGAGAAAGACAGAGCTTGTTCAAAGTTTCAGATGCTTACCCTGTAACTATAAAATGGCAAGGAAGTAGATTTCGAACTACAACCTCCAATCGCCAATTCATAGCCCGAGAAGGACTACTGTGATCAAGAAGGCCTATATCTATACTGAAAATGGGTTTTAAGCTCTATGAGCCTATTACTATTGCAGGAAGACATTCTCCGAATTTACCCTTTCGGCTGACAATAGTGAGATTACAACGGATGATGCTTCTATAAAGACTCCGAATGGTGTATAACAACCTACCTTTTGATTTTTATAATGGCAATATAAAAGATTAATATGTTAGATGATCTTTGTAGTAGTAATGCTGCCTTTGTTGAAGATATATAATCTCTATAAGACAGTTAGAGTCACGTAATATAGCGCCTTATTTTTATTTGAGGAAAACTTTCCCAAAGCGAAGATATTGCGATGAATTTTACTATATATTATTACGATAATAGAAACTATAAGATGCGTTATCTCTTGGATTTCTTACCAGTGGCAGGAAAGTCTGATCAGGTGAAATATAGTTCCTGTGGAGCAAGGCTTTTATTGGAATTACTACGGCAACTATCCTTTGGTAGAGGTCTTGACACAGAATGCTCCTACCAGATGACCGATGTCAATGGTGATGGAACTCTTTATAAGTTCACCAGTACCAAGAACAGTGAGGTAACTTTCCTTTCGCATAATAATGCTACCTTGCCTTATGATCCTTCACAGAATGAGTGGAAATCTATAGATTTTCAGTATGCTTTCTGATGCGCTTAAGGCACTCTATAATACTTACAGAAACCCATACAGTAACCAAAGGAATGCTTCTGCAACCTATCGTTTGCAGGATTCTATGTTCTATTGGGTACGGCAGCTTGTGGTTTACAGTACGTAGGGTACAAGTTCTGCTACAGTTTCTTATGCCATAGATGCCTTGCGGTGCCTTGCGATACTAACCAAGTGACTTTTTGTAGACAAAGGGAGCTACTCATACGGCAAGTAGCAACTGGACTACCTATAACTATCTTTCCCCTATAGTGAATTTCTTCTTGCAGAATGGTCCTTTCAAAGTGGAGGATGTAGGCGGAGGATGGACAAAGTTCACCAGTGCTAAGAATTCTGACTATTGGTTCTATACCCGATAAAGAGATCAAGAAAAAGAAAGAGGCTGTCTCCGCGGAGGACAGCCTCTTTTATATAGCTTCTATATTACTTTTTGTTTTTAGCGATCAGATTCAGAGCACTACCGGCCTTGAACCATTCTATTTGAGAAGCATTATAAGTGTGGTTGCAGGGGATAACATCCTTGCTGCCGTCCTTGTGAACGAACTCCAAGTGTAGGGGTTTGTTAGGCGCAAAGTCGGTAAGGTCAAGGAAGTTGATGGTATCATCCTCCTGTATTTTGTCATAATCGGCCTCGTTGGCAAAGGTCAGCGCAAGCATACCCTGTTTTTGAGGTTGTCTCATGGATACGCGCAAAGGATTTTTACCGCAAAACAGCCTTCACCCCGAGGTGACGGTTCCATAGCCGCATGTTCGCGAGAGGAACCTTCCCCATAGTTTTGGTCACCTACCACGATTGAGGCACCCCAGCTGCTTTGTAGGGCACGTTGTACCTTGGGTACTTCGTCATACCCGCCGGTAAGCTGGTTTTTGACACTATTGGTTTTACCATTGAAAGCATTGACAGCCCCGATGAGCATATTATTGGAATATTGTCCAAGTGTCCACGAAAGCCTGTAGGGCGCAGCCATGGAGATATGGTCGGTGGTACATTTGCCTTTGAGCTTTGATGGGTAGCTTAGCACCAGTGATATTCTTACCATCCCAAGGGCGAAAGGCTCCAAGAGTTGTAGGCGGTTGGAGTAGGCGATACCAGACCTCTATATGGCTACCATCTTGGCAGGTGCCTGATAGCCAGGGTCATCTACCGCAAAAACCTTTGGTAGAGTTCTTCTCCGTAAGGGAGCTTGAACTTCACTTCCTCTCCCTTATCATTGGTAAGGGTATCGGTGATAGGGTTAAAATCCAATCGTCCGGCAATAGCCAGAGCACAACCATCTCAGGAGAGGTGACGAAGGCATGGGTATTGGGGTTCCATCAGCACGCTTGGAGAGCTGCGGTTGAAGGGTGGATGATAGTGTTTTCTCCTGTTTTCTAGCCCTTCTCGATCCCATTAGCCAATACAAGGGCCGCAAGCATTAGTGACTTTTGGTGTTGAGTTGCTCAAACGCTTTCATGATGCCATCACGGACGATAGTATAGCGAATCTGTTCTGAACCAGGATTGATTCCAAAAGCAGCCTTAGGAGTTACTCCATATCTACCGCTTGCTTCACTACGAAACAGCACGGCTTAGGTCTTCGTAAGAGGAGTTGGTACAAGAACCAATGAGTCCCCATTCCACTTTCAGAGGCCAAATCGTGGCGCGGGCTACTTCCTTCATCTGACACAGGTGTACCTCGGTCGAGGGTGTAAAAAGGTCCATTGATGAAGGCTCTAAACTATAGAGAGGTTGATTTCGATAAGTTGGTCAAAATATTTCTCAGGATCAGCATATACTTCAGGATCAGCGGTAGAGGTAGGCGGCTACTTTAGTCGGCAGCTGCTACCCATCCTCACGCCCATGTAGCCTTGAGGTAGCGCATGGACTCATCATAGCCAAAGGTAGAGGTTGTTGCTCCAATCTCTGGCACCCATATTACAGATTGTACCTTTACTGTACAAGAGGGATTGAGCACCTTCCTAAAGTATTCTACAATAGCACCTGTACCACCCTTTTACAGTAGGATATCGGCTACTCTGAGATTACGTCCATGAGGGCAGTCCATCCGTTGAGCTTACCCGAGAGCTTGACCCCGATGACTTTAGGAATTTTAGTTCCCAAGCCATACCCGCCATCACATCCACAGCATCGGCACCTCCTACTCCCTGGCAAGCATTCGGGACCTCCTGCGTGACTGTATGAGCCTGTTCTATCATCATACCCCAGGGAAAGCATAGTTCTCCAAGACAATCTGGTGGATAATTCCTGCCTCAGGTTTCCAGAAACCAATCTCTATATTTGTTGGATACAGAGGAAAGGAAGTCAAAAACCTCTTTAGATTGTTCAGTAGCTACTTTAAGATCTATTTCGGCGCCTTCTTTGGCTTGAATAAGGTGGTCGCAGTGTACAGTAGTAGGTACAGCCACTTTGGATTTGCCGGCATGCATGAACTGTAGGAGTGCCATTTGAGCAGTAGCATCCTGACAAGCGATACGGTCAGGGCGAAATCCACATATGTCCTTACCACGGAACAAAAGCCGTGGCAGGGAGCGCATCAGAGGTGCGCATAGAGTATCAGTTAGAGTAAAGAGGGTCTTCCCAAGAGCTGCGCTTGATCAACCCTTTTCAGGCATACGATCGTATACCTTTTTATCATTTCTATCATCAAAAGCCATACGTTGTTAGTTTTAGTTTTGAATTTTGAGTTGTTGTAGGGGCGAATGCTGCTTATTCAACGGCATTTTCCGTTTACTTAGCGCGAATTTTTGGCTCATTTAAGAGCGAGTGCCTCACATATCTCCACTTGTCCGCGGACTCTGCCCCTTACAGTTAGTTTTTGTAAATTATGATTATCATTAATCATTGAACATTAATAATTGAATGATGTTTTACTGGGTCGCATCACCCGGATAGGTCTTCTCTTCTTGAGGGTAGATAGTAGCCATGTATGTCTACTTTTCTCCTTGTGCTGCATCAACTCTTCTACGAGTTGGAGCTTCATTCTAAGGAAGCGCTTTGGCAATAGGGAGTAAACTCTTGAGAGAGAGATGCTCTTTCCTTAGCCAGGCAGCGAGGGCTTCTGCAGTATAGTGCCAAGAAGAAGTGAGCTACCACGGTTGTCGAGCTCTCCTGCTTGACTTAGCGATTTGTCTTCTTCGAGTACTCCTACCTATAGGCCTCATCCAGCGTTTGGGCTAAGACTAAGGCTTTGTTGTTTGGTGATAGGTGGCTGTCTAAAGTGCTCTAAGAGATGCTCCTAGGCGAGGAACTCTCCTGGGGAATCCCACACTGAGGTGGTTTTCAACAATTGTTTCCGCACTCTCGGTGCAATTTTGGAACCCACCAGCTCCCTGTCTCGAAGAGACCCCTCCATGTCATGCATTTTCTAATAGAGAGTGCTTGGCACTGGTACCGAGCTCTGAGATAGGGAAAGGTGCGTGAGGTAGTCGCGGAGGACATTCCCTGCTAGCAGAAATCGTGCCTCTCTCTCCTCTTTTGGCTCGTTCCCGAGACAGTAGCTTCTTCAGGAGAGAGACTACGTATGTCTCATCCTTAGTATCGTAAGCAGCCAAATATTTTTCCACTAATCAGTTCACGGTCATGAGGACGATGAATATGCCACAGCTAGACTTTGGGAGGCTTTTGGTACGGCTTAGCAAGTTTTACCTAATCCTGTGCAGGCAGCATCCTTCACTTGGCACATACGCCAGATATCTCCTGCTTCTCCAGAATGAGAGGTATACTTCCCCAGTGGCACCGAGCTACCCTTTATTTGTCCATCCTCAGGCACCTCGAAAGTCTCGTCATGAGAGCCATATTCTTCTGCCTTTTGCATGCCATCAGTCCTACATTGAGACAGAACCCATGGTAGAAGGATCAGGCGCTATGTTCTCTGGCAGAAGTCAATGACTACTTTGATAGATGCCCGCGTAACTACTATCGGGTAGTACCGCGAGCTGTATCCTGAGTCTCTCCTTGGGCATTCCACATCTTCCCTGAATTGCTGTATCATCGCAGGCATAGAGGCATCGACAATCACATCGTTAGGATAGTGAAGGTTCGTAATCTCCTGTCGAGTTTGCTACCATACAGCAGGAGCCTCTTTTTGGAAGGCTAAAGGATCCTTACCAATAGCTTCCTGTTTTCTGAAGGGAGTTCTGTAATCTTACTTAGCACCTCCGAGAAGCCATTACGAGGATTTATCCCAAGATTTTTGAAGTCTTCTGCATACTTATGGAAAAGCTCTTCGAAGAATGTCCTCTACGCTGGCCAAAGAGAGATGGGGTCAGAAACTAACTTCATCACTAGAGTGGCTTTTTCAGGGTGCAGGGAGCGTAATACTCTCTTCGCCTTGGCAAACTGCTCCTTGTAGAAAGCCAGTAGTGCCTTGCGAAGCTCATAAAGGTAGCATCGATAATCATCGCCGGCCTCCAAGGGGAGTCCGTCCTGCAGCAGTGAGTGTGTTCCCTGAGTGGTTACTAACTCTATACGCTTATCTGCTTTAGGAAGGGTTACAGACTTTTCATTATGAAAGAAATCGCCTACTTGCATATAGTGGCTACAGCCGTCTTTGAATCACGACTCCAAGCCCCCATCTTATGAGGGTGTTTTGCCTAGCATACTTGACAGATTTGGGGCGCGGCGGTCGAGTCTCCTTCTCTCGAGCGTACAGGATTTCACCGCACTTCACCTTCACTATCATAGCGGGTTTTGATTTCCTTTCTCTTTGTCATCCTTAGCCGTCCAGGGTAATCAGACGGGAGCGTATCATCTTATCTGGTTCTGCTATGGCAGCCTTGAGCTTTAAGGTACCAAGAGCTTTAGTCAATGGGGGAGCTTGATGAAATGTTGGCAGCGGTTCCTTGGTCAAATCTCCCAGAAGGCCGACTGCTATTCCAAGGCAGGTATTCCAGGAAAATGTAAAATACGACCCGCCAAGGAAATATCTTTCAGCTGAAGTGTACTCCAGAGACGCAAAAGCGCTCAATAATAAGAGTAAAGATGTGTTACTGTAGAGGCTTCATCTGTTTCGGTATAGATAATACTTTCCATGAACTTATCGTTTTTCAGCAGGTACAAAAGGTCTTTTGTACTTGGCTCTCATAGACCTAGCGAGGGCGACAATAGGTTCTCCCTTGGCGCATTTCCTTCCATTTGTGCGATCAATGAATAAAGCGGCCCGATAGCAAAGTACAAAGTGAACATTTCAGTTCATACCCAAAGCCTTGTAGATGATACAGAGTAGAAATCCCATTTGGATATAGGTTGCGAGCTTTGAAATACTCATCTTCCAAAGCTACTTTCTCTGATGTTTAGCGATGGCAAAGATAGGCTCATTGATACCTAGGCATTGAGCACATCATCGGCATGCGCTTTTGATAATCAGTGGCTCTGAGGGTCGAAGTTCTTGTATACACGGTGTCCGGAAGCCCATAAGGCGGAAAGGATCGTCTTTGTCTTTGGCTTGCGGATGAACTTGTCCACATCGCCCCCGTCGGCATGAATCTCTTCAACATTTCGATAACTGCCTGATTCCTTCACCATGCAAAGCGACAGGGCCAGGAAACCCCAGAAGGAGACTGCGCGAAAAGACCAAGCTTCGGGAAGGAGCCTACCAAAGCGTACAGTAGAGAGTAGAACCAGTTCGTATTTCGCGAGTCTTCTGGGATAAAGAAGCTTATTCATAGCAGCTACCACTACGAGTTGATTTGGTACTTTTCTGCTAGGAATGGAGAAGAATAGCTGGAACAGATTCTCTATATGACAACTCATTGTTGTAATGTTTAGAGGGCCCATGCACTACTCACGGTATACCGAGTGGCAATGATAGTCACCTTGTGCAGCCACTTCTATACCGCTTGGTATACATCTTTTCACACTTCACATTTTACTGGAATAGGATTAGACGCTGAGCGCTTCGTGGCTGCGAGAGTGCCCCCACTGAGATTGTGCTGCCTTAGAATACCATTGAGAGTGGCGCATTTCTTCTTGAGCTAAAAGTATGCTTGTGGATAGTGCGCTTGAAATCATGCGTACTGCTCCACGGTAGGAAGTTCTCGAGGAGATTAGCCGGATGGGCTACCTCGAGGAACTCCGCCTTGGCTGCAAGGATCGCTCGATGGTAGCCCTTACCACGATGGCCTTGGGATCCACTCAAAGTCGAGGAGAGTGACGCGCTCTCACGCCACTGTATTCGCCTTGTCGGCCCAGAGTCTAAAGTAATTGGTCAGTTTAGGGCGCGTAACTCAATGTTTACCGCTTTCTCCCCTTCAGTGCCTACCACAGTGGGAGAGTCATATTCTTTTCCCTTCGAGATGAGTGTGCTACACCATTCTCCACCGTAATTAAATTTTACTTCTACAAAAGTAAAAGATGAAATACTGAAGATAAATTCGTATTTCTTCTTGCATTATTGATTTTTATGATGAAACTTATTAAAAATATTTGTCTCAAGTAGTCTGTATTATCTTCCTTGAAATCAATAAGTTTTTTTTAGGATAAATGAGTTAAGTTTTTGACTTGGAGATGAAAACTCAAATATGAGTATTCTTATCCAAGTTATATCAGATACATATGTTAAGTATTTATATCCATCAGACCAATCATTTTGTATCTATTCTTCTGCAAATTCTCATCAAAATAAACATCTGGTTACTTTCCATTTCGAGGATTAGGTTTAATATTGCTGTAATTTGCCTTTCAAAACTCTCTAAAAAAAAAAAGTTGCTATCAAATCCTGCATCAACATTGAGAAAAGACCTGTGTGTCGTGTTTGACTACCATCAATTGAACGCAAGACATATCTAACTTTCTCTTGTAATAGATTTAACCATATTCCTGTAAAAGCTACCATTCTTTACTCCATTTGTTGAAGTAGTAATAGACATTTTGCTCACAAGAGATTTCTCCTCCAAAATAGACCTCAATTGGAGATTCTCTCATTGTACCCTCGTTCTTAACCTCTGAGAATCAATAAAAATATTGAAGCCAAATCAAAGTGCTTTTAAACTCCTCTTTTCCTACACTTAAAAGGAATAATCCAGTGTTATTGTATCGTGGAGTGTCGTCGAATAAATTTTTGTCGTACTGTCAACCAATAATTTAGGTACTTTTGCCAACTGAATTTTTCATGAATTAAAATCAACCCTCAATGAATATTAGCAAGGAACAAATAGACGCGCTCAATGCCGTGATTACCTTAGAGATTGACAAATCTGATTACCAGAAAAAGTAGAGTGAGCTCTGAACTCTTACCGCAAAAATGCTTCTATCCCAGGATTCCGCAGGACATATCCTCATGGGAATGATTAAGAAACAATATGAGAGCTATTCAAGTGGATGAGGTAAATAAGCTCATTAGTGATTCTTTGAACAAGTTCGTAAGTGATGAAAAATTGGAGCTATTAGACAGCCTATCCTAAAGAGAATGCCCTGAGGTGATTGGGATAGTGATCACCATACTTTCGTCTTCGAAATAGGTCTTGCACCACTACCCTCCATCGATCTTTCTACCCCTATTGATTATTATCAAATCAAAGTAACTGACAAAGAGGTGGATACTCAGATAGAACACCTACGCACTCTGCTTTTGGTTCGCTCGTTCCCTACCGAGAAGGTAGCTAAAAATAGCCAGATCAGTGGGGTCTCTTCAATGAGGCTCAGAATATAGATAAAGAATATAGCTTCCTTGCAGAAGCACTTACAGACAAAGCTTTTGAAGTAATCAAAGACAAAGCTGTAGGAGATCAGCTTTCCTTCTCTACCAAGGAACTTTTCAAGGATCCACATGTACTAATGCAGGCCTTGGGAGTACCTCATGAAGTGGTTCACTCTTTGGATATTGAAGTTACTTTCACTATGAAAGTATTCAAGAGGTAGTTTTGGCTACTGCGGACGAAGCTTTCTTTGCTCAGCTATATCCAAATGAAAATATCACTACTGAAGAGGATTTCCGTAAGAAAGTAGAAGAAGGTATCCGTGAGAGTTCACTGTCAATAGCGATACACGCCTCATTGGACGATGCTACAGAGATGCTATAGAGACCTCCTTTGACCTACCTAAAGGAATTCCTAATAAGATGGATTCAAGTAACTAGCGAAAATCCTATCACTGAAGAACAAGCTGCTGAGGATTATCAAGAATTCAGAAAAAGGCTTGCGCTATCAGCTATAGAAGGTAAGATAATTCAGAAAATAACCTGCAGGTGACCTATCCTGAGATTCGTAGAATTCGCAGAGAAGGCTATTCGTGCTCAGATAGCTCGTTATGGAGCTTACTGATGTAGAACAAGCTCAGATAGATACTTTGATGAACAATACCCTTAAGAACGAACAGGAACTTAATCGTATCCACAGAGAACTTTACTGGAGGTAAACTTATTCAGTTCTATAAGAAAAAAGCCAATCTTAATAAGATTGAAATAGATGTAGATGCTTTTATAGAAAAATTCTACTCTCCTACACCAACATTAATTAGAGAAAAATGAACTATTCAGAAGAAATTTAAAAATTTGCCGCAACATCGTGGAGTTTCCAGTACTTACTATGACAAGATCATCAGTAGTATGACTCCTATATCATGGAGGAAAGGCAACTGAGATGTAACCCAGATGGATGTGTTCTCCCGCTTGATGATGGATAGAATCATCTTCTTGGGGACAGATGTCAACTCCCATGTGGCCAATATTATACAAGCGCAGTTGCTCTTTTGGAAAGTTTGGATGCGAGCAAAGACATTCAGATATACATCAACTCTCCAGGGGAGAGGTATATTCAGAGCTTAGGAATCTATGACACTATGCAGTTCATCAAGCCAGAGGTGGCTACCATTTGTACAGGGATGGTCAGCTTCTATGGCAGCAGTACTGCTCTGTGCTGGCGCCAAAGGAAAGCGTTCGGCGCTTCCTCACTCCCGTGTGATGATTCACCAGCCCTAGGGAGGCGCTCAGGGACAAGCAGTGATGATAGAAATCACCGCTCGTGAGATCCTCAAGATCAAAAGAAGAATTGGCTCAAATCATAGCTCATCATTCAGGTAAGTCCTTGACAGAGGTGATCCAGACTGGTGACCGTGACTACTGATGATAGCCAGCGAAGCTAAAGACTTCGGTATGATTGACGAGGTACTTACTCGTAACTAATAACCCTTATTAATTCGAATATTATGAGCACAACAACTGAAGTATGTTCTTTCTGTGGGAGACACTCGGGCAAGGATGTGTTCTTGGTCTCCAGCGGGGTGAGAGAGCAATGTATATATCTGTAACTATTGTATAGAGTAGGCAGGTAGTATCTGGCGTTCTGAGATTGAGAACAACAAGAAGAAAGCCATTATGGCCATGAACAAGGATCTACTGCTAAAAGAAACCTACTGAAATCAAAAGCTTTTTAGATCAATATGTCATCGGTCAGGAGCCACCAAGAGTGCTTTCGTGGCTGTATACAATCACTATAAGCGATTGCTACAGGAAAGAGATGAGCATGAAGTAGAGATCCAAAAGAGTAATATCGTGATGGTAGGACAGACCGAACAGGGAGACCCTTATGGCGCGTGACTAGTGCCCAAATGCTCACTAAATGTCCCCTTGGCCATCGTGGATGCTACTGTATTCACTGAGGCGGGCTATGTAGGAGAGGACGTAGAAAGTATCCTTACCCGCTTGTTACAGGCAGCTGACTATGATGTGGATAGAGTCGAACGTAGGTATTGTCTTTATCGATGAGATCGACAAAATCGCTCGTAAGGGAGACAATCCTTCCATCACTCGCGATGTCTCAGGAAGGGGTACAGCATGCCCTACTGAAGCTCTTAGAAGGTTCTATCGTAATGTCTAAGGAGGTCGTAAGCACCCTGATCAGAAATATATAGAGGTCAATACCGAACATATCCTCTTTATCTGCAGGAGGTGCTTTCGATGCGTGTGAGCAGATTATCGCTAAGCGTATGAACCGCCAAGCGGTGGGCTATAATACTTCCAAGGAGACTCGTGTGGATGACAAAACCTCTTACAGTATGTCACTCATAAGGACTTGAAGGATTTTGGATTGATTCCTGAAATCATCGGACGATTGCCTGTGCTCACTATATGAATCCATTGGATGAATCCACTCTTAGAATGATTTACCGAACCTAAGAATGCGATTATGAAAAGCAGTATATCGAGCTTTTTCGGTATGGATGATATAGCTCTTTCTTTTGAGGAAGAAGCTCTGAACTTCATCGTAGAAAAAGCTTTGGAGTACAAAGCTCGGTGCCCGTGGATTGCGTTCTCTCGTGAAAGTATCCTTACCGATGCGATGTTCCAACTACCAGGAACAGAGGAAAAATCGTTGGTTGTTACTCGTGCTTATGCACAGGAGAAACTCACCAAATCCGGTTACCCAACACCTGCTTACTGCATAGATCAAGTAAAACAAAAATATGGGACTTTGGTAGATTACCGAAGTCCTATTCTCTACCAATCAATAGTATAAAAAGATGAAAAGTTATTGTATTATTCCTACTCCTTATCGCAGGAGTCTCTTTGTGCAAAAATGCTTCCTCTTCAGGGACAGATAGTTCCCCAGAAGGAAATCACCAATGCCATATATTATGCAGAAACCCATTACTTTCCGCCTCACCGTGCAGGAAAGGGAATCAAAAGGCTATCCAGAGAATTGCTTACAGACCATTCAGCACCTTTCTAAAAAGGGATTCACAGTTTTGAGATAGATATCTTTGAAAGTACCAATGGCGACCCTTTCCTCATGCATGATGACAAGCTTGGACGTACCGCCACCGGAAGTGGTATCGTATCACAGATGAGCACCGAAGAACTGCTCAAGGGTTTTCGACTCAAGGACGATTTTATGAAACCACTTTTCCCTATCCCTATGCTCAAGGATGTACTGAGGCTGGGAGCACAAAGCAGCATGGTGCTTATCTGATGCTGGACTTCAAAAGGGTATTTCTTACAAAAGGTAGCTGAACTGGTTCGAGCTGAACAGATGGAAGCCTGGGTAGTGCTTAATAGCTACAATGTAGAACAAGCCAAAAGCACTCACTAAGGTAGCTCCCGAGATGCTTATCTCGGTAACAGTACGTAACCAAGCGGAAATTAGGCCGTATCCCTTGAGACTGGGATTCTAAGGAAAACCCTTGCCTTCACAGGGAGTACACTTAGCAGAAGATAGTCTATATAAGACCCTCAATGAGCAACGTATTCCCGCTATCTTGGGGAACTTTGGGCAACTTGGTCAGATAGAGCAGCGGCCACAGGTGACCAGCTTCTATAATCAATGGGCAGAGAAAGGCATACAAGTCTTCTCCACAGACCGTCCTTGCCTCGATTCTAAAGAGGATATAGCTAGTTGTTTATCATTAGATATAATGTTTTCTCAAAAGTTTCTTTCTGAGAAAACAAGAATCTATCACTATCTTTGCATTTGGATATTATAATAAGTAATAGTTCCTATTATCTATTATTCACATATTCGCTACGCAACTTTTACCATTACCTGAAAAAGATGAGTATCAAAGAGGTATTACAAGAAAAGACAAACATAGGAGAGGTTACCTCAGAGGATGGGTACGTACTTCGCAGCAATCGCAGCATAGCCCTTAACGATGGTTCTACTTTGTCCAACCTACAAGTGGTGGTGGATTTTCAGACATACTCCCGAGGAGACTCGCATGTATCACCACTGGTGCGGCTATTGAGGTTAAAGGAAAGTAGAAAGCCAAGGAAAAAGGTCAATCACAGAAGTACAACACTGAGGTGACCATCTTGGGAGACTGTAATCCTGATGAGTGCCCTATCCAACCTAAAACACCCTTGGAGTTCTTCGTGAACAGGCACACCTAAGAGTGTACCAATGCCTTTAGAGCTATCATGCGTAGTACAAGCTCTACCTTTACCTATGCTATACATAAGTATTTCCAGAAAAAGGTTTTCTTCTATGTCACTACCCCTATTATCACCGGAAGCGATGCAGAAGGAGCAGGGAGATGTTCTGCAAGTCACTACTCGATGCAAAAAATCCATATACCGAAAGACAGGAGAGGTAGATTATAAGAAAAGATTTCTTCGGTCGTGAGACAAACCCTAACTGTATCTGGACAGTTCGAAGAGAGACCTTTGTAATGTCATTGGGCAAAATATATACCTTTGTCCTACCTTCCGTGCCGAAAATTCTAATACCTCCCGACACTTAGCTGAGTTCTGGATGATAGAGCCTGAAATGGCTTTCTATGACCTGATAGACAATATGAACTTGTTGAGATTTCATCAAGAATGTACTCAAATATACTTTGGAGGTGCGTCATGAGGATATTGAATTTCTTAACCACGTTTCTTGAAGAGAAGACAAAGCTCACAGCAGGAGCGTAGTGAGATGTTCTATCGAAAAGTTAGTTTGTCATCCACAACGACTTCAAGGAGTAAGCTATACCGAGCGGTAGAAATTCTCAAGAACTGCTAACTACAACAAAAAGAAGATTCGAATATCAGTAGATGAATGGGGGTAGATCTCCAGAGCGAACACGAGCGCTACTTAGTAGAAAACACTTCGGTGTCCTGCGATTCTCATGACTATCCTGCCAAGATTAAGTCTCATATGCGGCTGAACGAGGATGGAAAGACGGTCTGCGCTATGGATATTCTTTTCCTGGTATTGGAGAGATTATGAGGCTCTCAGCGTGAAGAGCGCGCATGAGGTACTCAAGCAGAAAATAGCTGACTTAGGTATGGATGAGCAGACCTCTGGTGGTACTTTAGGGCTACGTAAGTTCGGTACAGCCGTACATAGTGGTTTTGGTCTGGGCTTTGAGCGCTTGGTGCTCTTCACTACAGGTATGACTAATATCCGCGATGTGATCCTCTTTATCCTAATGTACCCCACAGGAGTGCAGAAGTTTTAATGTTTTTAATTGGTTATAATTATTCACAAAACCATCCCCCAAAGGGAGGTGGTTTTGATAGGATTAATAGAGGGATGAATTAAAATTTATCACTGCTAAAAATTTGCGAATATCATGGCTTATTTACTTTGGCATTCTGAAAATAATATTTTTAATTATAAAATTTTAATAAATTGATAATCTTTAGTATGTATTTTCCTTTTGGCCAGGATGTCGGAAGGAGAGATAATGAAGGAAAATGAGACTGTTTTCGAGCGAGAGCTGCAAAGATCTTTCAGAGAGGTGAAAGACATAGTGGGCATAGTCATAATCATCTTTGCTTTTGTGCAAAATGGGAAACATGCCTTGCAAGAAGGGATGAGTGAAGAACATCATCCTTTTAGCTTCTGTAAAAGATAGAGCTTAGAGAGGACAAAAGTCTGGAAGCTTCTCTGCTTTTTGAGAAGACAACTTGAAGGAGTCAAAGGAAAATTGTTTTTGTCCCAGAAATCTGATCCAAAGGAATTTTCTATCAGAGAGAGAAAATAGAAACAGAACCAAAAGTTTTCGGCCTCTTCTTTAAGACATCGTTTTATTTGAGATGCTCCCTGAGCTCGCTATGTATCAGAAACGAGATAGAACAGCTTGAACTTAAAAGACTTGATAATAAATCTCCAAAATGTGATAAGTGTGGAATGCAAAGCATATTACAAATTAGATTCCTCCCTCATGAAGCCTGGCAACTCGATTTGAAAAAGAAAGATCAGGACAATATGATAAGGAAATTATGTGATCAATGCAATATGAGAAAATTTATTATCTTGCAGAGGTCGTATTTACATTGCTAAAGAAAGAAAGAAAAGTTCCAGCGCTTGAATATCATTTCACATGGGCATACCTTTTCCCTTAGACGAATTGACGTCTCCTACGGACACGAAAGTGGCGAGACGTGTGGAACAAAGATCATTATAATGAGGAGGGTTGATATTGCCACGAGATATTGATTTGGAAGACGAAGAAAATAGGCATATTGTATGAAGATATTCCTCCTCTGTGTGAAAGAAATCGTGGAGCAATTAGACGAATTGAATAAGAATAAAGGCTTATATGTCTTCTTAGATGAAGCGAGGAAGTAATATAGCTCCATATGTTTAAATCAAAATTCTCCTCAATATCATGTTACTCAAAAGAAGAACTACCAGATATGAAAATGGTTATACGACAAGATTAGACAAAAGGTAATTATAGAATAGTATTGAATGAAAAATTTATTAAGAAAAGGATCTGAATTGCATATTGTCAAAGACTATTATTCATGAAAATGTCCATGCTCTTATTTTTGCAGAACTTGATAAAGAAAAAGCTGGAGAAAGCTATGATGGTGATTTAGTAGAAAGGATGGCGGAACTATATACAGAATATAATAAAATTATCAGGTGATGAGAAAATAAACATAACACAGCATGAGTTCATCATCGTAAAGTTTATCATGGTTACAAGTCCATCTCTTTTAAAGAAATTTGATGGAGGTAGAAGACCTTTGGAATATTAATACCAATATTCTCTATGGGATGGGTTAGAGACTTCTAAAACGTATAGGAATGAAAAGTGTCTTTTCGAGAAAAATATGATCCCTTAAAGCAGCAAGTGATGAAAAGAACAGAGGTGGTAATAATTGTTATTAGTCTGTTGTATGTTACCATAGGAAATGCTCTGCACAAGAGAGAAATAGATCCTAAAGGAACAAATATTGGGTGTATTGGTATTATACGATGGAGATATAAAAATCACAGTCGTAATAAGCAGTGTATCTAACATTTTCAGGTGTTTTGTAGATAGTATTCTTAAAAAGAATATTTATTATATATACATCAATAGAGCATTTTTATAGGAATAAAGCGTCTCTTTTCCAGTGCTTCCTAAGCAAATCTGTAATGTGCAGTCTTTGCTTACAGAGAAGACATTGGAAATATTTGATATCATTCCCCGTAAAAGAGATTCTTTTGGTGATTAAGGCCTATCTAAAGTCTCCACCTAAGGTAACTCCCCAGACCTAAATATAAAAATCCTGTATTAGGAGAGGTATGCAATGATACTTATAAAAGTCAGGATAAGAAAAGCTATCTGACCTTTTCAGAGTTTTTGAATTTGGCCGACAGATGAAGACTTTTCGTAAGTATCAATGAAGAGGATACCGATCATGTAGAGGGAAAGAATGCTGCAAACCTATATGATTAGAGCTAAGAGGAATTACGATGTAGAATTGTCAATTATTTTATGGAGACGATAAGATCCCCACATTTTCCCTCAGGAGGGCGATTCCTTGGTAATCAAGGGATATCTGAAGTGCCTATAAAAAGTCATTGATTGTACCTAAGTAAAATACTTGATATATAAGCTCTTTAATCTCAAAGCCGTATCTTTGCACAAAAGAAACTTAGAAATACTTAGAAAGATGTTAGTTAGCATGGATTCCTTGCCACAAACGGCTACAGGTATGGATATACCCCAGTAATCGACTTCTGACGGGGAAGAGGAGGCTACAGATTACAGCAGATCTCACTGCATATCTCTCCAAATGAGCCTCATGGCACCTTTGGTAAGGAGTGCTTTTGAGCTACGCTACCACAGTTTATCGTCATTGCTGCCGATGACAATCAGCATATTGGAGGATGTTCCTTGGATGAGCTGGCGCACTTTATGCAGGCTTTAGAGCAGAAGTATAACTTGCTCCTTTTTGGACAAAATGAATGTGAGCTACCGCCATGAGGACAAAATTGTATGTCTGCCCTTACAGATTTCAAGAGCTCGTACAGCCAACAAGGTAGATGGTAACACCATTGTTTTCAATACAACTTAGTTACTAATCTCTACGAATACGAACAAGTCTGGGAAACTCCCCGGTCGATACTAGCACAATCGATTCTTAAGTAGAGGAAGAAAAGAGGGTAATAAAAACACTTTTGTTTTATTGCCCTTTTATCATCAAAAATAAGCTTATAGCTTTTGCTTTTCACAACGAGTTCTATTTCGTCATTGATGAATTTGTCCTTTAAATCGCCAAAAAACAGACTTCGACATGAAGTACCTTAGTCTACACGGTTGATATTGAAGGTTGGCTTTCGAGGGGTTACGCTATCGGTGATAGTAAGGGTAGCAGGGAAGGAAATAGTTTTGTTTTTCCTTTTTAGAGTAAGATCTCCAGTTACGTTAGTTCCATCATGCCAGTAAGCTTAAAAGGCTTCCTGTAGGGTAGGTTTTTACATTGAAGAAAATGGTCAGCTCCTTCTTCTTTCAGTTCCTTTCTAGGTGAGCTTCGAGGTCCGAGCTTCCTTCGTCTTCCTTGATGTCAGTAGCGGTAGCGTCGTATCTATACAAGATCTCCCGCTTACTTTACCATTGTCTACGGTAAAGGTTCCACTTTGTAGTGCGATGGTACCATGTATGGCTCACCTGCGCTTTTGCTTCCTTTTCCGTTCGATGTACGAAGTAGCTCAGACAGTATAGTACCACTGGCTATTTACAGGAGCTGTCTCTACAGGGGTTTCTGTGGTTCCCATTGTTGTCCTTGGTTGTTAAGTAGTGTTGTTGTTTCCGCAGCTTGCTACGGTGAGGCAAGGACTACTGCTGCGGATATTTTCATTTTCTTCCATAGAAAGGTTTTGTATTGCATTCAGCACAAAATACGCTATTTTAATGGAAATGTCACAATTTATATATTTATTAATTTGCATTTCTTGTGTAGGCGAGAGGACTCATATACTCTCTACTTGAGTAGGCCCTTTATCACGCTAGACTCTACAACTTTCTGACGCTATCTTCCCATATATCCAATGGGATGCTAGTCGCTGTGGGAGCCCACTGGTCACGAGAAGCCTTGAGAAAGAGTAGTTGGGCGTATCTTGAGTTTCTCTCGCGACTCGAGAAGGAGAGAGGTGAAAGCTTGTCATGGTTGGAAGCTCTCAGGATACGGATATCCTCAGGCGGTTGGGCTTATCCGGCGTCGCTTCTTCTCCCTTCTCTATATAGCGGCATGTCACTTGATCCTCTATCTCTGTGCTCTCAGGACTGTACACTTGCTCAGCTGCTGAGCCTGGGCCGTCTTTGCCGGGGCCAGCTCCATAGAGTCCTCCACAGTAATGTAGCCGGAAGGCAGTGCTTTGTGCCATCTGTCTCCCGTGTTTCGCTTGAGGGAATCCTGCTTCTCAAGGAGGATTTGCCTCTTCAGGAGTGATGCTTGTTCATTAAAGAACTGTACAAAAAGCAGCTGTTTTTCGTCTGTTTCCTCTAATAGTGCATACGTTCCTCATGGCCAATCCTAGGCATATCCATAGGGTAAAGGCGCATATCGGCATTGTCCTGCCCTAAGGAGGTACGATATTCGGCTCAGTGGGCTGTCATTAAAGGTTCTTCAGTGCCCTTGGTGATTAGGTCGTCTATCAGTACCCCTATATAAGCCTCGTTGCGCTTAAGGACAAAGGTGATTGCTCTGTACTTTTGCGAGAAGCATTGATCCCTGCGATGAGTCCCTGGGCACCAGCTTCTTCATAGCCTGTGGTACCGTTGATCTGTCCTGCAAAGAAAAGATTTTCCTGATTTTTGTCTCCAGAGTAGCCTTGGGTTGGGTGGGAGGAAGTAGTCATTCTATGGCATAGCCTGGAGCGGAAAGACTTCACCTGCTCGAAACCTGCTACCTTGCGCAGGGCGTGTGCACCTCTTCTGGGAGGAGGTTGAAAAAAACCATTCACATACATTTCTTTGTACCTTCCCAGGTTCTGCAAAATCTGGTGACGATCCTTATCGGCAAAGCGGTTGATCATATCCTCTATGGAAGGACAATGGCGCGGCCCCACACCATGGATAATTCCGGTGAACATGGAGCAGTCAAAGCCAGTCCGTAGATATCATACCTC